>Ga0079301_1000094_pt1 | contig 44302 bp, 45 predicted proteins | sample Wag4_2014_7_11_3_FD_74797 | JGI IMG/M metagenome (GOLD analysis project Ga0079301, IMG submission 74797) | Fresh water mixed with fracking chemicals microbial communities from Ohio, USA - Utica-2 Time Series FC 2014_7_11 | ecosystem: Engineered > Industrial production > Chemical products > Input... | reverse complement strand
ATATCCGACGTCTGCCCTGAGAAGCGACGTTGGAGGAAGAGGTGACCAGAGTGGAGCTATTTGAAGGTATCAGGCGGGACTATTTCCTGCATAGCAAGGGCATCAACGCTATCGCTCGCGACCGACGTGTCCACAAGCGAACTGTCCGGGCCGCGCTCGAGAACGCCCTGCCCGCGCCTCGCAAGCGGCCAGTAAGGGGCTCGTCGGTCCTCACGCCGACGTTCCGGGCGATCATCAAGGGCTGGCTCGAGGGAACATATTCGCCCTACCCCGTCAGGCTGGCCACGCAGCGGCAGCCGGCCAGACGGTCGGGGCGTGGTTCGACGGGTGGTGGCTGGTATAACTATCCGGGTGTTGGGATGGCGCCAGCTTCCTCGAGCTGCCGCTTGAACTCCTCGGGCAGGAGGATGGCGCCAACTTTCCGGAGGGCGTGCGCCATGCAGTTGGCCACCCGGAACCGGGGCGCGGCGCCTGGCTCGGTCCTGGCTGCGGCCGGGTAGGAGGTCAGGCCGTCGACCAGGAGGATGCCGGCAAAGGCGCCGAGAATCGCGGCTGCGCCGTCCTTGCTGCGGGTGTCGAGCAGGCGGTAGGCGACGTGACGTTCGCTGACGGCGACCCAGGCATAGTAGCGCTCGTTCCTGGTATGTCCGTTGAATAGCACGTTCCACGGTGTCTCGTCCGCTCGCAGGACGGGCTCGGCCTGGATCTCGTTCCAGATGGCCTGGTAGGTGGGGGTGAGCGTGGTGGCCAGAGCGTCGACCTGGTCGAAGAGGGTGGAGGTGGTGATCTGCAGGCCGTCGTGGCGGAAGAGTTGCACCTGACGCTCGAGAGGCAGGTGTCCGAGGTACTTCATGTAGGCGACCTCGACGGCGAAGTTGAGCGCGTAGCGCCCGCCGGGCACGACCTTGACGGGACCCGGCGCTGTCTTGACCCCGGTGTGGCAGCCCGGGCACTGGTATTTCGCACGGAGGTGCCGCTCGAGGACGATCCGGCGCTCCTCGATGGCGATCAATTCGGAAATCTCGGCCTCGGCGCCGCGGGGCTCGAGGGTGCCCCCGCAATGTTCGCAGCTGCGGGCTTCCTCGGTCAGCTCGTTGATGACCTCTTCGACCGGGATGGTGGGCTGGGGTGTCGGTCCGTGCCCCCGGCGTGGCTTGCGTTCAGATGCAGGCTCGGCTTCTGCCTCGCCGGGGGAAGAGGCTGCAGCGTCCACGAGCTTCCGGCGCTCGCTCTTCCGGCCATACAGGGCCTTGATCCGCCGGGCGAGTTGTTCCTGGAGGACGGCCAGTTCCCGGCTCAGTCGCTCCACTTCGGCTCGCGCTTCGTCGCGTTCGGCCTGCTCCTGTGCGGCCTGGGCTCGCTCTTTTGCTGCTTGAGCCAGCGCCAGTTCAGCCTGGCGCGCCGCCGCCTCGGCCCGGAGCCGGGCGTTTTCATCCTGCAGGGCCTGGGCGGCGCCACGCAGGAAGTCCAGATCGTTCTCGCGTTCAAACTTCATCAACGATTGGAGCATGCCCCGGGACTCAGGCGCAACGGGGGTGGACTGACCTGGAAGGGGCCGACGAGCCGGCTGCCTTCCAGGAAGAGCGAACGCTCGCTCGGCGTCAGACACCAGGGCTTCTGGCGATCCCCTTCCCAGGGGGCATTGAAGCGGCCCTTCTCGAGGCGCTTGGCGATCACACGACCAATCCGGTGCCATCCCAGTACAGAACCCGGGCCTGCTTCCGGTTGCGGGCGACGAACAGGAACATATCCCCGGCCAGCGGTTCGCGCCCCATCTGGAGCCGGGCGGCGGCGTACAGACCGTCGAAGCTCTTGCCCATGTTCACCGGCTCCGCGCAGGCCCAGACGCGTATCGCACGGGTGGCGGGGATCATGCCAGGGTCCGGAGCAGTGCCGCGACCAGGGGCACATCGAGTCCTTCGACCCGGTAGCCGCCAGGCGCGACCAGGGTCAGCCCCCCCTGGGAAGTGGCCACGGCGGGCTGCACCGTGATCTCCGCCGGTCGCATGGTGGGCAGGGGCGCTGCCATCCTCCTCCAGCGCTTGTACGACTCGTCCGAGATCCCGGCCTCGCGGCACGCCCCGATCAGGCTGCGGCCGTCGGCGAGCAGGCGATCGACCTTGCCCACCCGCTCAGCGCGCTCCTCGGGCGTGTAGGGGTGGCGACGCCTCGCGGGCGGCAGAGGGGCGATCCCCTCTCGGATCCAGTTCGCGTAGCAGGTGTCGGTCGTGCCCAGCCGCATCGCGATCTCCCGCAGCGTACCCAGGCCGGCGCGATGCTGGCGGGCGATTTCGGTGACCAGAGAGACCTTCTGGTCAGGGGTGAATCGCCGCGGGGGCGTACCAGGCGTTCCAGACATGAGCTTCCTCCGATGCTCACAGCCTGACCGATTCCACCGAGCACGTCACGACGGGGTAGGGCGAGTATGTACCAGGAAGGATCCACGAGGAGCGTGTCCGGTTCGGCGTCCGCGAAGACGGGGCGGGTTCCGAGTAAGACGGCCGCGTTTGCCGTGGCGATGAAGGTCATCGCGGGCACGATAACCTCGTCACCGAGGCCGATTCCCTGTGACGCCATCGCCGCATGCAGGGCGGCCGTCCCGTTGCAGACCGCGACGGCCTCGCGGCTGCCCGTGCAGGTGGTAATAGCCTCTTCCAACTGACCTATTCGGGGTCCGGTGTTGAGCCAGTCAGACCGGAGCGTGTCCGCGACGGCAGCGATATCCGCATCATCGAGAGACTGACGGCCTCAGGGCAACAGGCTCGGGCGGATGGGTGAACCGCCATTCACGGCCAGGTCGGCTGCAGTATCCCTCATTAAGATAGCCCGACCATGTCCCGTAGTTGCTCGACCGTCAGCCACTCGGTGTTCGTCTCACTGCTGTAACGATAGCCTTCCGGGCAGGGTTTGCCGGTCTCGCCACGGATATCGACCACGCGACCGGCGAGGTCTGCGTGACTCGGGAGGATAGTGAAGTAGTCCCTGTACTCGATGGTGCTCCTGGCATCATCTTCCGGGACCATGACCTCGTGAAGCTTCTCGCCCTGCCGGATCCCCACGACGTGCGTCTGGCAGCCAGGAGCGATGGCTTGGGCAAGATCCATGATGTTCATGCTCGGGATCTTCGGGACGAAGATCTCCCCCCCCCGCATGATCTCGAGGCATTTCAGCACGAACTCGACACCCTGACTCAGCGAGATCCAGAATCGCGTCATCCGGGGATCCGTGATGGGAATGACACCAGATTTCCGCATCTGCAGGAAATGCGGAACCACGCTCCCTCGACTTCCCACGACGTTTCCGTATCGGACGACGCTGAACCGGGTCGACTGGGAGCCAGAATAGATGTTACCTGCGGTGAAGAGCTTGTCTGAGCAGAGCTTGGTCGCCCCGTACAGATTGATCGGGTTGGCGGCCTTGTCCGTCGAGAGGGCGACCACATGGCTCACGTGCCGGTCGATCGCTGCATCGATGATGTTCGCGGCACCGAGCACGTTGGTCTTGATCGCTTCCAGCGGATTGTATTCGCAGGCCGGGACCTGTTTCAGGGCTGCGGCATGGACGACGATGTCGACGCCGTCGAATGCCCTGTAGAGCCGCTCGCGATCGCGGACGTCACCGATGAAATAGCGAATACATGGGTGGGTGCTCTCAGGGAATTTTTGCCGCATCTCGAACTGCTTGAGTTCGTCGCGGCTGAAGATGATCAGGCGACGCGGCTGGTACCGGCGAAGAACCGTCTCGACGAATTTCTGACCGAATGACCCCGTGCCGCCGGTAATCAGGATGACCTTGTCATTGAGCATCGAATGTCTCGTCCCGGATGGGTGGTGGCTGGATGGGCGCTATTCAAGGGTAATCGGAGACGGATGGGGGAGACTGAAGAGGTGAAATCCATCCAAGCTCGATTCAGTCGAACAAAAGCCAAGCTCGGCCGTTGCGAGGACGCATCCTTGGCGCCCGATCGTTATCACGGCCCCCCGGCGGGGAAGGACAGGATCATGAGCCTGTGTATCCCGACTCGCATCCTGATCAGGGATGCGTCTCCTGAGGAGTTACCTCCGCGCATGACCCGATTCTGGATCACCCTGCAGCAGGGGGGCTATTTCGTGTTGCGCAGTTTCCAGCAGATGCACGGGGGAGAGATCATCGGGACGAAGATCCCCTCGATGCGCATCGTGGATCTGGTCGAGGCGATGGCACCCGGTATGGCCATGCGGACGGTCGGAATCCGGTCCGGTGAGAAGCTGCACGAGGTCATGTGCCCTGAGGCCGATAGCCGTCTGACCTACGCGTTCGAGGACCACTTCGTGATCCGCCCGACGATCAATCTGGTACACGATTTTGATTTCGGGCTAAATGCTCTTGGCGAGAACGGATTGCCGGTTGAATCCGGTTTCCAGCATCAATCCGGGCCCAACCCCCATTTTCTGACGGTCGCCGAATTGCGCGCGCTCAACGAGATTTGCTCGTGATTCCGTACGGCCGACAGGACCTGGACGAGGGGGATCTGGCAGCCGTCCTCGAGGTTTTACATTCGGACTGGCTGACTCAGGGGCCCGCGATCCCGGGGTTCGAGGCCCACTTGGCGGCCACGGTCGGGGCTCCCCACGCGACAGCGGTCAGCAATGCGACGGCCGCGCTACATCTGGCATGTCTGGCTCTGGGGCTGGGCCCGGGGGATCGTCTCTGGACCTCGCCCAACACCTTCGTGGCTTCCGCGAACTGTGCCCGTTACTGCGGGGCCGAGGTGGATTTCGTCGACATCGATCCACGCACTTACAACATGAGCCCGGAAGCCCTGGCAGAGAAGCTGGACCGGGCTCACCGGCAAGGCGAGTTGCCCAAGATCCTCGTGCCCGTTCACTTTGCCGGCCAGCCTTGTGACATGGCCGAGATCCGGCAGCTGGCTGACCGGTATGGGGTTCGGATCATCGAGGACGCCTCCCACGCGGTCGGTGCTCGCTACCGAGATCTCCCGGTGGGGGCGTGTCAGTACGGGGATATCACGGTTTTCAGCTTCCACCCGGTCAAGATCATCACCACGGGAGAAGGGGGGATGGCCGTCACCCGGGATCCTGGCCTTCACGCGAGGATGCAGCGACTTCGCAGTCACGGGATCACCCGGGATCCGGACGAGATGCCGGACGCCACGGATGGCCCGTGGTTCTACCAGCAAATCGAGCTGGGGTTCAATTATCGCCTCACGGATATCCAGGCCGCGCTGGGGATCAGCCAGTTGCGACGACTGGAAGCTTTTCTGGCCCGACGGCGAGTGATCGCCCGGCGGTATGACGTGGGTTTGACGGGGCTGCCCCTGACTCTTCCCTTCCAGGCCTCCGGTCGAGAATCTGCCCTACACCTGTATCCGGTGCTGGTGGAGCCTGAAGGTACACCGCTGTCGCGCGATGCCCTGTACGAACGCCTGCGAGCAGCGGGCATCGGGGTCAACGTGCATTACATCCCCGTGCATACTCAGCCTTACTACCAGCGCCTCGGGTTCCGCCGGGGCGACTTTCCCGAGGCCGAGCGGTATTACGCCAGAGCGATCAGTCTTCCCATGTTTCCTGCGCTGAGGGATGAGGATCAGGATCGGGTGATCGAAACCCTCCATGCCGTGCTGGGTGGTTACCCGGACTCCAGGGGCTGACCGCTCCCTGGAACGTGTTCAAGGCGCCCTCGTGGGAGCGGAGGACTCTCCTGCCAAGCCAGGAAGGGGTGAAACCGTGAAAGTGCCCGACCCCGTGGTCATCCGGCCGGCAAGCCTTGCCGATTCTCGAGATATCTGGTCGTGGCGAAATGACGTTCGAACGCAGGAGATGATGATCACTCCCGGGCCCGTCGCCTGGGAGACTCACGCGGCCTGGTTCGAGCAGACCCTCGCCAGTTCATCCCGGTGGCTTTACGTGGGGGAAATCGAGGCCCTCAAAGTCGGGATATGTCGGATCGACCTCGTCCCGGAGAGTGGATCGGCCGAGGTTTCTCTCAACCTCAATCCGGCTGCACGAGGAAGAGGGTTGGCTGCCCCGTTTCTGGGAGCCGTGCTGGATCGGTTCCAACAGGAAGTGCCGCTTGCCGTCGACCTCGTGGCCGTCATCAAGCGACACAACCTGCCCAGCGTGAAGTGCTTTACCCGGTGTGGCTTCGTGCTGGCGAGTGAGGATCCTGACCTGCTTCGCTTCGTCAGGAGACGCCCAGGTGGAAGCCACCTGGCCTAGCCGATCAGATCCCAGGTCAGGGGCGCCCCTTTTTTGATGGCCGTGCGGGCCATTTTGCCCATCACGATGTCGAGATATTTGACCGGCAAGCCGAAACCGGGACGTATGGCCCGCACGTTCAGCTCGCTGAACACTTCGCCCGCCTCTACGTCCTGACTGACGTACAGGGACCGACGGTAGCGCCGGGAAGCCATCTCCGATTCGATGGTTCCGTAGGTCACTTGCCCCAGAGAACGCCAGGCTTGCCGTGTTTCCGAGACGAGTGCCTTCATCTCGGCGGGCTCCATCGAAAAGGCGGAGTCGACTCCACCCTCGGAGCGATCCAGCGTGAAGTGCTTTTCGATGAAGGTGGTTCCCAGGGCGACGGCGGCCACCGCGACCCCGAGCCCCAGGGTGTGATCGGACAGCCCGACCTGACAGCCGAACGCTTCGCGCAGGTGGGGGATGGTCCTGACGTTGCTGTTATCCGCCGTTGCAGGATACGTACTCGTGCATTTCAGGAGGATCAGGTCCTTGCAACCGGCCTGCCGTGCGGCTCGCACGGTCTCGTCCAGTTCGGCGAGTGTCGCCATGCCCGTCGAGATGATCAAGGGTTTGCCTGTCGCGGCGACCCGTCGGATCAGTCGGAGGTCCGTGTTCTCGAACGACGCGATCTTGTAAGCGGGGGCCCCAAGCTTCTCGAGAAACTCGACAGCCGTGAGATCAAACGGGGTACTGAAGCACGTGATCCCCAGTTCGGCGCACCGTTCGAAGATGGCGGCATGCCACTCCCACGGGGTGTAGGCCTGCTGATAAAGCTGGTGGAGGGATACCTTGTTCCACAGGCTCGACGGATCATCGATGAAAAATTCACCGTCGGTCAGATCGAGCGTCATCGTATCCGCGGTATAGGTCTGGATTTTCAGTGCATTCACGCCGCTGGCCGCAGCCGCCTCGATCAAGCGAAAGGCTCGATCCAGGGACTGATTGTGGTTGCCGGACATCTCAGCCACGATGTAAGGCGGCTCGGTGGCGCCGATCCGTCGTCCGTCCAGTAGGATCACCTCATCCATCCGATCTTTTCTCCTGTCAGCGAAGGATACGTCGTGCGGTCATGAAGGCCTCTGCCGCCTCCAACCCGACCTGGTAACCCCGGTTCCGTGAGGACACACGCAGGGCCTCCATCGAGCGTGCATGCGGGGCCGGTCGGATCTCATCCTGGTAGCAACCGTAGGCTTCCAGCAGCTGGTCCAGAACAGCGGAAATATCCACGTAGGTGTCCGGAAGGAACGGGGGAAATACGCGAGGATCTGCCCATTCGGTCGAGCTGTTGACCTCGAAGCACCGGATTTCCTCGTATCGCTCGTGCGGCTGCGGTCGGAAGCTCGTGAGCACGGCCTGGTACGTCATCCGGTGATCGATGTTGAGGTCTCCGCCATGGTGCGTGTAGACCCAATCAGGTTGAAAAGCATGCTTGATGGATTCGACATGCCTGACCAGGTCCAGCAACGGAACGATATCAAAACCGTTGTCGGGGTAGGAGCCGAAGCCGAGTACCTCGAATCCCAGAACGTTGGCCGCCGCCCTGGCCGCCTGCTGACGTCTGGCGACGGCCTGGTCGTCCCCCTGACCTCTCGAACCGACCCCGTCCCCCAGAAAGGTCACGGCCACATGGTCTCCCTCCGCCACGTGACGGGCGATGGTTCCCCCCATGCCCAGGATCTCGTCATCAGGATGTGCGGCCACGATCAGGATCCGGCGAGTCATGAGTGCTTGATTTCGATACGGACGTTGGCATCCACGCCGTCGTCTCGGAGTGCCGCTCGCTCGAATTCCAGCCGTAGGCCCCCGATTTCCAGGAACGCGCGTGGATAACCAGGCGCATCCAGCATGCGGATCATGTCGTAGATCTTACCGGGCTCCTCGATACCGGCCAGATTCCCCTCGGAAGGCTTGCGGCGTGGAAACCTTTGCACCTCTCCGACCTGGGGGGTCGGTACGGGCTGGGTGGTGACCAAGCCTTCGATCATGTCCGAGATCACGCCCGCCGCCCGGATGTAGATATCCTCGGCGCGGCCATCCAGGGAAAGCGGCGCCTTCATGTAAATGGGGCCGGCATCCAGCTCGGCGATACAGCGCAGGGCCGAAATCTTGGTCTCCCGGAATCCTCGCGCAATGAGGTTTTGCAGGGGACTGCCCCCCCGCCCGTAAGGCAGGTCGGTCATGTGAAAAATCACGCATTCGTGGGCGTCGAAGATCTCGTGAGGGATGAGGCTCGACCAGTGCGGAAAGAAAACATAGCGCGGAGCAAGCTCTTTGAGCCAGTCCGCACGCAGGTCTTCGCGCCGGCTGATCTGAAAAAATGAATGCCCCGTCCGTCGCGTGAGTTCCTGGGCCATGCCCTCGTAAAATGGCGGCCCTGCCGCGATCACGTGGTTCATGTCGTCACGAGCTTTCCGGTTTTCAACCACTCTTCGTGCATGTCAACTCGATCCAGGCGGGGGAATGCGTGCCTCCTCATGATCGTCTCGGTCAGGCATTTCTGAAGCTCGGGCGTACGTGCCACATTCTCCAGGGAATCCGTTGCGCCTGCGGGATGGTCACGGACGACCACATGGATCCGGTTCCGGCTCAGGACATCCCCGGGAATGGCTCGCTCATATCCGAGGATGATGACCAGGTCTCCTGCCGGCAGTTCGTCCTGCCCGTGAATCCAGACCTTCCGGTGTCCGGAGCGGTACATCACTCAGAGGCGTTGTCTGGGCCATTTCGTGCATGACCCTGCTAACCCCCAGACCATCCACCAGCTGAAGTCCCTTGCGGGACATGTCGGCCCGGCGCTCGGCGTCTGTCATCAGGTCTCTCACGGCATTGCTCAAGCAAGCATCACTGATCGACCTTGCGGGTCCCATGTGAGCACAGACGCCTTCGCGGGCAGCCAGGATACCCAGCACCTCCTGATTGGCCGCTCCCCCCACGGTCACGGCGGGCAATCCCACCGCACATCGTTCCCACACGGAACTTCCGGCTGCGCCGATGGCCAGGTCCGACCTGGTCATGGCTTCCGCGATCGTCTCACTGTGACCGTAGACGGTGAAGCCCAGGTGCTCGCAAAGTGCTCGAACCTCCGAGGCTCGCGGGTTGGAGGCTCCCACGAAGACCTCCACGAGGGTGTCTGCGATCCCGAGGCGAGCCAGGACTCGGACCGTGCGCGTGGTCAGGTCCTCGACATCGGCTCCACCGAAGTAGACGTGCACGCGCTCCACGGTGCCTGCGCGCTCCCTGACACGTGCTCGGGCTTCCCTGAATTCGGGCCGTAACAGGGCGTACCGAGGCCCCAGCAAGACGCGGCACGTTGAAGAAACCAGGGGCTCATACCGGTTCGTGTCCGTCGGTTGGAGATTCTGGTCAAGCAGCAGATCACAGTCATGTGGGCGGTCTGCGAGGTCGTCAATCGCCATGAGCCGTGGAACCGTGGGCCTCAGCTTCCGTTCCCATCGGGCATCGAGGGCATAATGATCGACCACGAGCCAGTCAAACGGTGGGCGCTCGGCAAGGATTCTGGTAACTCCCTCTGCGTCTTCCACCCAAGAGGAACCCAGCCACGAGGCATGGGGGAGACCATCAAGGGTGGCCTCGTTTCCGGGGGGAATGAGGTGGACGTCGAAACCTTTGCTCTGGACGTATGAACCGAGGTGGCCAGGATGTGACCGGCAGATGAACTCGACGTGACCACCCGATGCCTTGATCGCGCTGGCCAGGCAAAGGCACCGCATGACGTGGCCCGTCCCCATGACGGCCGAAGCGTCCGTGCGAATGGCGACCCTCATAGCGTCTCCCCTTCGACCTTTCGCGTTGCTTCCGGATGGAGTAATCGAGGTTTCCTCCAGTTCGGGGTGGCCGTCAAATCGAACGTAAAAACCAGTCCACCGTCTCCCGCAGGCCCGTCTCGAGATCGAGGCGGGCCTGCCAACCGAGCCCCGTCAGCCGGCTCACGTCGAGCCACTTCCTGGGCGTCCCGTCCGGCTTCGACGCATCCCAGACGACCTCGCCCTCGAATCCCACGGCCCGGGCCACGAGCCTGGCCAGTTCCCGGATGGTGACATCCGTTCCCGTCCCCACGTTGATGGGCGAGTCGTCTTCGTAGCGCTGCATCAGGAAAAGGCAGGCGTCCGCCAGGTCATCCACGTGCAGGAACTCCCGGCGCGGGCTGCCCGATCCCCAGAGCGTCACGGGGCCGCCCGTGCGGGTGGCGTCGTGGAACTTGCGGATCATGGCCGGCAGGACGTGCGAGGTCTCGAGGTCGAAGTTGTCGTTCGGCCCGTAGAGGTTCGTGGGCATCGCCGAGATGAACCGCGCGCCGTGTTGCTGCCGGTAGGCCTGGCACAGCTTGATGCCCGCGATCTTGGCGATCGCGTACCACTCGTTGGTGCGCTCCAGCGGGCCCGAGAGCAGGTATTCCTCGCGGATGGGCTGCGGGCATTCCCGCGGGTAGATGCATGACGAGCCGAGAAACAGCAGCTTCGTCACGCCCGTCGCGTGGGCCGCGGTGATCACGTTCTGCTGGATGGCCAGGTTGTCGGCCAGAAAGTCCACCGGACTCCGGGAGTTGGCGAGGATTCCCCCCACCCGGGCTGCGGCCAGGAAGACGTATTCGGGACGCGATTCCTCGAAGAACCGGCGGGTCGCGACGGGGTCTCTAAGGTCGAGTTCCTGGCTGGACCGCAGCAGGAGATGCTTGTGGCCGCCGGCCTCGAGGCGGCGGACGATCGCCGACCCCACCAGGCCCCGGTGGCCGGCCACGTAGATGCGCGAATGTTCATTCATGGGGAGCGAACACCTCGAACCCGCTCTTCGTGACGACCTCGAACTGGCGCGCCTCCTCGAGGTCATGGGCGACCATCTCGTGCACCAGCTCCGCGAAGCTCGTGCGAGGTTCCCAGCCCAGCTGACGCCTGGCCCGGGCCGGGTTGCCGAGCAGGGTGTCGACCTCCGTGGGGCGGAAATACCGGGGGTCGACCTCGACGAGGACCTTGCCCGTGGCCGCGTCGAGGCCGCATTCCTGGACGCCCTCCCCCTCCCAGCGGAGGGTGTGCCCGACCTCGGCGAAGGCCCGCTCGACGAACGCGCGCACCGAGTGCTGCTCGCCCGTCGCGATCACGTAGTCGTCCGGAGTCTCCTGCTGGAGCATGAGCCACATGGCCTCGACGTAGTCCCGGGCATGCCCCCAGTCGCGCAGGGCGTCGAGGTTGCCCAGGTACAGCCGGTCCTCGAGTCCCAGGTGGATGCGGGCCACGGCGCGGGAGATCTTGCGGGTCACGAAGGTCTCGCCGCGCCGCGGGCTCTCGTGGTTGAACAGGACGCCATTCGAGGCGTGAATCCCGTAGGCTTCCCGGTAATTGACGGTGATCCAGTAGGCGTAGATCTTGGCCGCGCCATAGGGGCTGCGCGGGTAGAAGGGCGTCGTCTCGTCCTGCGGGATGGCCTGGACCTTGCCGTACAGTTCCGAGGTGGAGGCCTGGTAGAACCGCGTCTTGCGCTCCAGCCCCAGGATCCGGATGGCCTCCAGCAGACGCAGGGTGCCGATCCCGTCCGCGTTGGCCGTGTATTCGGGGGTGTCGAACGAGACGGCCACGTGGCTCATGGCGGCCAAGTTGTAGATCTCGTCGGGCTGGACCTCCTGCACGATGCGGATCAGGTTGGTCGAGTCCGTCAGGTCCCCGTAGTGCATGCGAAACCGTCTGTCGGCCTCGTGGGGGTCCTGGTAGAGATGGTCGACCCGCTGGCTGTTGAAGCTCGAGGCCCGGCGCTTGATGCCGTGGACCTCGTAGCCCTTCGCCAGCAAGAGTTCGGCCAGGTACGAACCATCCTGCCCGGTGATGCCCGTGACGAGAGCTCTCCGGGTAGCCGTCTGATGGGAGTTCGACACGATGAGCACCTCCTCGGGAAGCCCCAGGGACGGCCGAGCGTCGCCGTATGAGGGGATCTTGTAGCCCCCTGATTCTACACCCGGGGCCGGTTCGCGTGGCAGCCTTGCCTCGCTCCTCGCGCGTGTTGCCCGGGGTTCACCGGGGTGCTACACTCGGGTCGATCCTGTCGGGTCGACGTGATGGTCCGGTTTTTGGGCTACAAGTCAACGAAACGGGAGCCCCGGACTCTGAGGGTGTGAAGTAGACCGTCCCCGTAGACGGAAACGGAACACCGGCAGGAGGGCACCCACCTGCTTCCAAGCAGGTCTAAAAACCCCCTCCGCGACTCGACAGGGTCACGCTTTTCCGGACCTCGCGTGAGGTCCCCGCACGTGGGGTTCACCTTGTCCTCCTCCGCCCGTCGGCTCCACCTCGCTTCCGTCGACGCCACCCGCGCCCTCGGGATGGCGCTGGGTCGGACCGCGCGCCCCGGAGATGTCCTCTGGCTCGAAGGCGACCTCGGGGCCGGCAAGACCTCGCTCGCCCAGGGCATCGCCGCAGGGCTCGGGATCGAGGAGTCCATCACCAGCCCCACGTTCGCGCTCGTGCATGAACACGACGAGGCGCGCGTGCCCCTGGTTCACCTGGATCTCTACCGCCTGGAGACGTCCCGTCAGGCTCCCCCGGATCTCGAGGAAGCGTGGGATCGCCCCGATGCCGTCGTACTCGTCGAGTGGCCCGAGCGCCTGGAGGTATCCCTGCCGCCGGGGCTCGTCGCAACCCTCGCCTGGCGGGAAGAGGGGCGGGACGTGCATCTCGAGCCCCGAACGGACCGCGCGGCCGCCTGGGTTCAGCAGGCACTGGGAGCGGGGGATGTCTGAGGCCTTCAAGGCTCCCGTGCTCGGGATTCACACGGCCGAGGAGCGCCTCTCGCTGGCGCTCGCCACCCGGGACCAGATCCTGGCCAGCCTCGACGAAGCGGGCGACTCGGGTCGTGCGCGCCATGCGGAGCGCCTGGCGGGCGGCATCCAGCAACTCTGGCAAGACGCGGGCCTTCCCCGGAGCGCCGCGGTTCCCGTCGCAGTCGTGGTCGGGCCTGGAAGCTTCACGGGCGTGCGCACGGCCCTCGCCTGGGCCAAGGGTTACGCGCTGGCCAGGCAGGTGTCACTCGTGACCCTGGGAACGCTCGAGGCGCTCGCCTTCCAGGCCGGAGTGTCCGGGCGCGTGGCGGTGTGGCAGGACGCGCGCCGCGGCGAGGTGTTCACGGCCCTCTACCGGGTCGAAGGCCCGGTGCTCGACCCCCTGGAGGAGCCCCGGTGCCAGGATGCACCGAGCTGGCTGATGCACCTCGAGGCCCTCGGGCGGGAAGCGCCGCTGCACCGGGTGGGGCCCGAGACACGGCTGCAGGCCGAGGCGGTCGCCCGGCTCGGGGCGCTCCGGCTCGCGGCGGGACTCCAGGACGATCCCGTCTCCGCCCGTCCCAGCTACCTGCGCGAGGCCAGTGCCACGCCCAACTGGCGTCCTCTCGCTTCCCCCACGGAGGGTCTTGCATGATCGCCATCGACGACATGAAGCATGGCGATCTTCTCGACGTCGTGCCCATCGAGAAGCTCTGTTTCGGCGATCGCTGGACCGTCCAGTCCTTCGCGAACGAGATCGACAATCCGGCCAGTCACTACTTCGTCGTGCGAGACGGTGACCGGATCGTGGGGTATGCAGGGTACTGGTTGATCCTCGAGGAAGCGCACATCACGACCATCGCCGTGCATCCGGCCTTCCAGCGACGTCACATCGGAGAGCGGTTGTTGTTGCACCTCATCGACGATGCCGCAGGGCGCGGCGCCAAGTGGGTCACGCTCGAGGTCCGGGCGTCCAACCGCGGCGCCCAGCGTCTGTACGAGAAGTACGGGTTCACCTCCCTCGGTCGCCGCAAGGGCTACTACCAGGAGGATGGCGAGGATGCCCTCGTCATGTGGACCGAGAACATCTGGCAGTCGGCTTACCGCGATCGCCTGGAGCAACTCCGCGGCGCCTTGACGACGCGCTCGTCCGTCGAGGGAGCTCCGTAACTCCATGGATGGTTCTTCTCATCTCTTCTCCGACCTGCTGATCGTCGCGGGCCTGGTGCTGGCCACCGCCTTCTGCGTGGCAGCCGAGTATGCGTTCGTGAGCGTGCGCCGGACGCGCATCGATCAGCTGTCCGACGAGGGCAATGCGGCTGCCCGGCGCGTCAAGAAGGCGCTCGAGGAGCCGACCCGGTTCATCTCCAGCACCCAGCTGGGCATCACCCTCGCGAGCCTGGGGCTCGGGGCGATGGGGGAACAGACGCTGGCCCACATCCTCGAGAAGGCCTTCCACCCGCTCTTCGCGCTGCTACCTGCCGCTGCCGAGCGGACCATCACGCTGCTCCTCTCGTTCGGGGTGATCAGTTACGTCCTGATGGTGCTCGGGGAACTGGCGCCCAAGACGCTCGGCCTGCATCAGGCCGAGCGGGTGGTGCTCTTCTGTGTCTATCCGATCGAACTCTTCTATCAGGTCTTCCGGCCCTTCATCTGGTTCCTCAATCGCTCCTCGGCCATCTTCCTGGGGCTGTTCGGCCTGCACGTCCAGAAGGCCGTGCACCTGGTCCATTCCGAGGAAGAACTCAAGATGCTTGTCCAGGCCTCCCACGAGGGCGGGGTCCTCGAGGCCGATGAGCAGGCCCTGCTCCACAAGGCCTTCGAGTTCGCCGACAAGACGGTCGACGAGGTCATGGTGCCACGTCTCGAGATCCAGTGTGTGCCCGTTTCGGCGCGCCTCCAGGAGGTCCTGGCGCTGGCCGGTGCGTGCCACCACACCCGGTTTCCGGTTTACGAAGGCAGCGTCGACCACATCGTGGGCGTCGTCCACGTCAAGGACCTGCTCGGTCGGCTGGGCGAGGCCGAGACGGTCGAAGCCCGGGCGGTCATGCGTCCCGTCCTGGCCGTTCCCGAGAACAAATCCATCTCGGACATGCTCACCGAGTTCAGGCGTCGCCGGACCCAGGTGGCGATCGTCATCGACGAGTTCGGCGGCACGGCGGGCCTCGTCACGATGGAAGACCTCATGGAGCAGCTCGTCGGAGAGATCTCGGACGAGTTCGAGGTCGGGGCGTCGGACGTCGAGCCGCAGGTTGACGGGTCGTACCTCATCGACGGACGGGTCAACATCGACCGGCTCAACGAGCGGTTCGCCCTGGACCTACCGGATGACGAATTCAATACCATCGCCGGACTGGTGTTCGGGGAGATCGGCCATACTCCCGAGGTCGGTGACGAGATCCGGGTCGGGAAGGCCCTCTTCCGCGTGGAGGCCACCAACGGTCGGCGAGCCACCCGGATTCGATTGCTTCCCGCTGGGGATGGCGCCTCCCGGTCAGAGTAGATCTTTCCCCTGGCTTCACCCTCTCTTATAATCGAACATCCTCCCCCCCGTCCGGATCGACTCCGGAAAGGTCTTGCTTGAGCACCTTCCACCCCTTCAGACCTTCCCTGGCCATCCGAGTGCTCTCCCTGCTGGCGGGCGGAATCGTCTGGTCCCTGGCCTCCGCAGCCGACGCAGCACCCGGTGATGCCTCGCCCTCGCTTCAGGCGAGCCCCGTCGACCCGGCGACCGCCAGCGTCCAGGCGACCTCGAGTACGCCCGTCGAAGACGAGGGGCCCGGGGTTCCCATCCGGGATGTCCGGGTGGAAGGGCTGAAGACCCTCGACGAGGATACGGTCCTTCTCGCCGTTCCGGTCCAGCCCGGTCAGGAGGTCACGCGCTCCCGGGTTCTCGAGAGCATGCAGCGGATTTACGGCCTGGGCCTGTTCCGGGACGTCCGGGCCCGTCTGGACGAGTCGCCCTTCGGGGGGCTCGTGCTGGTCTTCACCGTCGAGGAGAACCCGGTCCTGTCGGGGCTCGACCTCCAGGGCATCACGGTCTTTCCCGTGGCCGAGGTGCTCGAAGCCTTCAAGGGGCTCGAGGGCAAGACCCTCAATTTCAAGGAGGTTCAGGATCGCCTCCGCGGGCTCGAAGAACGGTATCAGAAGGCCGGCTACGTCCTCGCTCGCGTGGCCAATCTCGAGGTCAAGGATTCCGGTCGCCTCCAGATCTCCTTCGCGGAAGGGATCCTCGACGAGATCCGGCTCTCGGGCAACGTCGAGACCCAGGAGTTCGTCATCCGGCGCGAGTTCACGGTCAAGCCAGGAGAGGTCTTCAACGCCAATCGCTTCCAGGACGACCTGCGTCGCATCGTCAACCTGAACTTCTTCGATGAGGTCGTCCCGCGTTACGACCCGGTGCCCGATCGTCCTGGCCACTTCGTCGTCGGGCTGGCCCTCAAGGAGAAGAACACGGGGGCCATCAACGCCTCGGCCGGATGGAGCACCCGGGACGGGGTCATCGGGATCGCAAGCGTCAGGAAGGACAACCTCCTCGGGCGCGCCCAGTCCGTCTCGGCCGATGTCAACATCTCGCGGAACCCTTCGGCGGAATTCAGCTATTTCAACCCCTGGATCGACGAGGCTCACAGTTCGTTCGGTACGGGGCTCTACTGGCGCCGGTTTTACAACTTCTTCGCCTCCTTCCTCGAGGAGCGGCGGGGTTTCAGCCTCAATTACGGGCGTCCGCTGTTCGGGGATGATCCCATCACGGCCCAGTGGCGGGGCTCGCTGAAGACGCGCGTGGAATACGTCGGGCTGTTCGATGGGACGGGGGGCGTCCAGTTCAACTACGACAGGCCGATCCCGCCGGTCGTCCGGGACGGGGCCTCGACGGATCCCATCTGGAACGGCAGCATCGGCTACACCGTCTCGTTTGATAGCCGGGATTATCTGCTGAACCCGAGCACGGGCTGGTTCAACACGGCCACCATCGAGCAGTACCTCGGGCTCGGCAACGTGAGCGTCACGCGTCTCCAGATGGACGTCAACCGTTACTTCCCCCTGTGGTTCGGTCACACGCTTGCCTTCGGCCTGAAGCTGGGCTCGCTCCAGACGCCATTCGGCGGCGATGTCCCGCGGTATGAACAATACTTCGCCATCGGTCCGAACCTCATCCGCGGCTGGCCCGAGACGCCCGGGCCGGCCGACATCCAGCTGGCCCAGCAGACCGGTCAGGCCTATGCGGGGGATTCGTTCTCGCTGGCCTCGCTCGAGTACCGGTTTCCCGTGTTCGGTGACCGGGTGGCCGGGGCGCTGTTCGGGGATACGGGAATCTTCTGGGACCAGGCCAGGCAAAACTTCGCCTGGTCCCGGACGCGATCCGGGTACGGGGCAGGTGTGCGGGTTAACACGCCCCTCGGTCCGCTGCGTCTCGATCTCGGTTTCCGGGAGTGGGGGCGATACGCGATCCACTTCTCGATCGGTCAAAAGTTCTAGTCCATCGTGCTTGCAAGGAGACCTGAATCCATGTTCCGCCTCTCGCATCGCCTCGTGCTGGCCATCGGTCTCGTGACCGGCGCTTGCTTCTCGACTCCCGTCCTCGCCGCTCCGCCAGCCCCTGCGGGCATCGCGTATGTCGAGACCCAGAAGATCTTCCGGGAGTACGAGGAGGCCCAGAAGGCCCAGGCCAACTTCCGTTCCAAGGCCGAGGCCTACCAGCGGGAGCTCGCTGCGGACCAGCAGAAGCTCGAGGAGGCCAAGAAAGCCGGCAAGGGCGCCAAGGAGCTGCGCGAGATGCAGAAGCAGTTCGAGGACGAGCTGAAGCCCAAGAAGGCGGAAGTCGAGAACCTCGATCGCCAGCTCTCGCAGCGCATCAAGAAGCAGATCACGGATGCGATCGAACAGGTCGCGAAGAGCAAGGGATTCACGCTCGTGCTCGACAAGGCTACTGTGCTCTATGGAGGGTCGGACATCAGTGACGAGGTCATCAAGCGCCTCAACCGTTAGCGTGAGGTCGTATCCGGTGGGTGAGGTGGCCTCCCGGCTCGGGGCCACCATCGTGGGGGACCTTCCCGCAGCGCCGGTCACCGGGGTCGCGGATCCTGAAGACGCCGGTCCCACGGACCTGGTCCTGCTCGTCGACCGGAAGTACTTGCCCCGGATCGAGGCCTCTTCTGCGCGCGTCATCGTCGCCGCCGAGCCCATCGAGGGACGATGCGTGCTCCAGGTTCCTGACCCCCGGCTCGCCATGGCCCGGGTCCTGAGCCTGTTTCAGGTCGATCGTCCCGTGCCCGGGGTCCATCCTGGCGCCTGGGTCGATCCCACGGCTGAACTGGCCGATGACGTCCACGTGGCTGCCGGTGTGGTCATCGGGGCGAGGGTCCGGGTCGGGGCGCGCACGGTCCTGATGGCCGGGACGGTCCTCGGGGACGACGTGGTGGTCGGTGAGGACGTACTCCTGCATCCCCGGGTGGTCGTCGAGTCGGGCTGTCGCCTCGGCGATCGGGTCATCCTCCAGGCGGGGGGCGTCGTAGGCTCCGACGGGTATGGATTCGTCCGCCTTCCTGACGGGCGCCAGGAAAAGGTACCCCAGGTCGGGATCGTCGAGATCGGGGATGATGTCGAGATCGGGGCCAACTGCGCCATCGATCGCGCGACGCTCGGTGTGACGCGGATCGGAGCCGGGTCCAAGATCGACAATCTGGTGCACGTGGGGCACAATGTCCAGGTGGGGCGTGATGCTCTCCTCGTGGCGCAGGTCGGAATCTCGGGTTCCACCCGCCTCGGGGATCGAGTCGTGCTGGCCGGTCAGGTCGGCGTGGCCGGGCATCTCGAGATCGCGGATGACATCGTCGTCGCGGCCCGTGGAGCGGTGACCAAGTCCTTGCGGAAGCCTGGCATGTACTCAGGTTTTCCGGCTCGGCCGCACCGCGAGAATCTCAGGCGTGAAGCCTCGGTCGAGGCGATCGCGGGTCTCAAGGCGCGCCTGGCGCGTCTCGAGGCGCAGCTCGCAGCGGAAGTGCCCGGTTCCGCGGACCGTCACTAGAGGAGGACCATGCGGCTCGATCGCAGCACCCAGTGGACTCTGGCGCACGCCATCACCGTCGAGGGAGTCGCGCTCCATACCGGTGAGCACGTGCGCCTCGAGATCGCGCCTGCCCCTCCCGACCACGGGATCGTCTTCCATCGAACCGATCTGGTCGGGGAGCCATCCGTGGCCGCCCTCGTCGAGCATGTCGTGGACACGACGCTTTCGACGACGATCGCCGCGGGGCCGGCACGGGTGCAGACCATCGAGCATCTGATGGCCGCCCTCTGGGCCACCGGGGTCTGCAATGCCGATATCTTCGTCGATGGTCCGGAATTGCCCATCTTGGATGGTTCCAGCCGCTACTTCATCAACGCCGTGCGTTCGGCCGGGCGCCTGGAGCAAGGTCGCAAGCGAACCGTCGTGCATTTCGACACGCCGCTCGAGGTGTCGCGTCACGATCGCTCCGTGCTGCTGATGCCCAATCCCGATCAGCGCGTGGAGGTCACGTGCGTCGTCGATTACCGGCATCCGCATGCCGGGGCGATGCTCTTCGAGGGGCCCGTCGACGAGGACGTGTTCTGCCATGAACTCGCCGATGCCCGGACGTTCTGTTTCCAGTCCGACGTCGAGGCGATGCGCCGCGCCGGGCTCGCGCGCGGGGGCTCACTCGACAACGCGGTCATCATCGGGGATGCGGGCCCGCTCAGGCCACTTCGTTTCCGGGATGAACCCGTTCGTCACAAGGTGCTGGACCTCGTCGGGGATCTCGCCCTGGTCGGCTTCGACTGGACGGGGACCGTCGTCGCGGCCAAGGCCGGGCATCCCCTGCATGTCGAGCTGGCGTCCGCGATGCGCGCCTGGGCGCTTTCCCGGGGGCTCGTACATGCCACCCGGCGAGGGGAGAAATGATGACGAGCGCGACCGACCGCGGTACCGAGCTGGACATCCGGGCCATCATGGACATCCTGCCGCATCGCTATCCCTTCTTGCTGATCGATCGGGTCATCGAAATCGAGCCGGGCATCCGGGCCGTGGCCATCAAGAACGTGTCCGTCAACGAGCCGCAGTTCACCGGACACTTTCCCGGTAGGCCCCTGATGCCCGGAGTCCTGATCGTCGAGGCCATGGCCCAGGTGGCCGGGGTGATCATGCTCCAGATCGAGGTCTTTCGCGGCAAGATCGCCCTCTTCGCGGGCATCGACGGCGTGCGCTTCCGGCGTCCCGTGCAACCCGGTGACCAGCTTCGCCTGACGGCAGAGGTCGTGAAGATCCGGGGCACCATCGGCCGGGTCCAGGTGACGGCCCACGTCGGCCCCGACCTCGTGACGGAGGGCGAGTTGCTCTTCGCGCTGGTGGATTGACCATGATCGAGATTCATCCGACCGCCGTCGTGCATCCCACGGCAACCCTGGGCGCTCGAGTCCACATCGGCCCCTATGCCGTCGTGGGCGAGCACGTCGTTCTCGGTGAGGGCACGGTGCTGGGTCCCCATGCCATCATCGAGCCCCACACCACCCTGGGCCGGGATTGCCACGTGCACGGGGGGGCCGTCGTCGGGGGGGTCCCTCAGGACCTCAAGTTTTCCGGGGAGCGGTCCAGCACGGTCATCGGCGATCGCAACGTCATCCGTGAGTGCGTCACCATCAACCGGGCCACCGGGGAGGGTGAGACCACCCGGATCGGCGATGACAATCTGTTCATGGCGTACGTCCATGTGGCCCACAACTGCGTGATCGGAAATGGAAATGTCCTCGCCAACGGCGTCACGCTGGCCGGTCACGTCGTGATCGAGGATCTCGTGACCATCGGCGGGCTGTCGGGCGTGCACCAGTTCACCCGCGTGGGGGCACTCGGCATGGTCGGAGCGATGACCCGGCTCGTTCAGGACCTGCCTCCGTACATGCTCGTCGAGGGCCATCCGCCGCGCGTGTACGGCCCCAACCTCGTCGGCCTCAAGAGGCGCGGGATCGAGGCCGAGGACCGGCGGATCGTCAAGCAGGCCTACAAGGCGCTCTATCGCTCCGGGCTCAGCATCTCGCAGGCCCTCGAGGAGATGGCCGCCTGGCCCGACTCCGCGGTCCGTGACCAGATCGTGACCTTCATCCGGGGGTCCGAGCGCGGGATCGTCGGGAAGGTCGTCCGGACGCACGCGTCGCGGACGTCCGAGGATGCTGCCGGCCCCACCTCATGAACCGCACGCCGACGATCTTCCTGTCCGCCGGCGAGGTTTCCGGGGACATGCACGCGGCCCGTCTCGCGAGCGCCCTGCGCTCCCGTTTGCCCGATGTCCGGCTCTTGGGGATCGGATCGCACCGGATGCGTGAGGCAGGCGTCGAGATCCTGGCCGACGTGACCCCTCATGCGGCCGTGGGACTCCTCGAGCATCTGCCGGGGTTGCGCCCCATCGCGCGGGCCTTCGCGAAGGCGCGGGCCCGCCTGGAGGAGGTGCGCCCTGATCTGGTGGTCCTGGTGGACTACCAGGGGGCCAACATGGAGCTGGCGCGCCATGCCCGGAAGCTCGGTCTGCGAACGGCCTATTACATCGCTCCTCAGGAATGGATCTGGGGGCTGAAGGGCGGTCCTGCCAAGGTCGCCGCCGTGAGTGACGTCATCCTTTCGGTCTTCAAGCCCGAGGCCGAGGCCTACCGGGCTGCAGGTGCCCGGGTGATCGAGGTCGGGCACCCGTTGCTCGACATGGTGCCGCCCCCGCGGGAGCGTGGCCGGCTGGCCGCCGAACTGGGCCTCGTCCAGGGCGATCCGGTCCTCTCGCTCTTTCCGGGCAGCCGCAGGATGGAGGTCGATCGCTTGCTGCCTCCGATGCTCGAGGCGGCCGCGCTGCTCCAGGCCGAGATCCCTGCGCTGCGGGTCGTGTTGCCCGTCGCGTCGCCCGGGCTGGCCGAGCGGATCGGTCAGGGTCTGCTCGAGGCTCCCGCAGCCCGCATCCAGGTCGTGCATGACGTGTCCGGCATGGGGGTCATGCAGCTCAGTGACGTCGTGCTGGCGGCCTCCGGCACGGCCGTGCTCGAGGCTGCCGTGGTGGGTGCGCCGGTCGTCGCGGCCTACAAGGTCGGCCTCCTGGCTGCCTGGGTCGGTCGGCGGCTGCTCCGGACCCCCTACGTGACCTTGCCGAACATCCTGACGGGGGAGGCCATCGTGCCGGAACTGCTCCAGGAGCAGGCCCGCGGCCGTCAGATGTTCGAGACGGCCCTGCCGCTCTTCCAGGATCCGCGTCGCCGGGTGCGGATGCTGCAGCAACTGGGCGTGGTCCGCACCCGGCTCGGCGAGGCGGGGGCCGTGGAGCGTGCTGCGGGGGCTCTGGTTTCCGAGCTGGCATGCCCCGTCGGAGGAGTCTGATGGAACGGGTCTTCGTGACGGGGGCCTCCGGCTGCGTCGGGGGAGAGACGGTTCGCGCGCTCCTCGCGGAGCCCGGCTACGAGGTGCACCTCCTCGTCCGGGACCCTGCGAAGCTACCGGGAGCCTGGCTCGGGCATGATCGCGTCAAGCTCGTCGTCGGTGATTTTCTCGACATCGAGCGATTCGCATCGACGCTGCGCACGATGGATCACGTCGTGCACATCGCGGCGGCCTGGGGCGAGGCCGAGGCTTACGACGTCAACCACCGGCTCGCCCATCGTCTCTTCGAGCTCGCCGACCCCGAGCGATGCCGGCAGATGATCCTGTTCTCCACGGCCAGCGTGCTCGACAGCGCGCACAGGCCGCTCCGGGCCGCCGACGAGCACGGAACGGACTACATCCGGTCCAAGTTCCTGGGATTCGCGAGTCTCGAAGACCATCCTCTCCGTCACCGCATCTCCGTGTTCTTTCCGACCCTGGTCGTCGGGCGGGGGTCTCACGTCGCGTCTGCGCTCGCGACGCTGGCCCGGGGCTGGCCCCTGGTCGCCGCCGTCACGCTCGATGCGTCCTTTCACTTCATGCACGCACGTGACATCGCGCGGATCGTCGTCCACCGGCTGAAGCACGGAGTTCCCGGTGAGCGACTCGTGCTGGGGAACCCGGGGCTCACCTTCGATGAGGCCCTTGGCGCTTTCGCGCGCGCCCGCCAGCTCTGGAGGGCCTCTCGTCCGTTCGACCTCACGCCGCATCTCGAGACGGTCGCACGCCTGTTCCGCATCCGGTTGCACGCATGGGATCGGGTCTGCTGGGAGACACGGCACTTCCGGTACGAGACCGTCCATGCCGGCACGTACGGTCTCCCCACGGACCTGTCGACGCTCGAAGGGGTGCTGGCCGAGCTGGGTCTCGCCCGGAGCCGGTGATGCGGGTCATCGGCCTCACCGGCGGAATCGCGACGGGTAAGTCGACGGTCGCCCGTCTCCTGCAGGATCAGGGGGCCGAGCTCATCGATGCCGACGTGCTCGCGCGCGAGGTCGTCGAGCCCGGGCAGCCTGCGCTCGAGGAGATCCGGGCGGTGTTCGGGGAGCGCGCCCTCGATGCCGAAGGACGCCTGGACCGGCCCTGGCTCGCGCGGACCATCTTCGCCGATCCGGCGCTCAGACGCTGCCTGGAAGAGATCCTCCACCCCCGCGTGCGGGAGCGCGCCCGCCAGCGTCTGGCGGCACTCGCCGCGCACGAGTCGTCTCCCGGGTTGGTCGTCTGGGTGGTTCCCCTCCTCTTCGAGACCGGACTGCACGAGCAGCTGGATGAGGTCTGGGTCGTGGCGGTCAGCCCCGAGACCCAGGTGGCGCGTCTCATGGCTCGTGATGGCCTGGACGAGGCGGAGGCGCGCCGTCGTATCGCCGTGCAGTGGCCGATGGAGCGCAAGCTGGAGCTGGCAGATCGGGTCATCGATAACGACGGGTCTCCCGGTGACCTGCTGCCCCAGGTGTTGCAGGCACTCGAGGCCGGTCCGGTACGCGGGAGACGCGGGTGACGAGGCGCCTCGTCCTGGTCGGCTTGGCCCTGCTCTCCCTCTGGGGCGCGAGACCCCTCGGGCGGATGCTCTACCCCGTGCCTTACCGCTCGATCGTCGAGCAGGTCGCCCGGGACGAGCAGGTCGACCCCCGACTCGTGGTGGCCGTGATGCGGATCGAGTCCGGTTTCGACCCCGAGGCGCGCTCACGCGTGGGTGCGCGCGGGCTCATGCAGGTCATGCCGCCCACGGCCCTGTGGATCGCCCGCCGGAAAGGATGGAGACACTTCCGGCTCGATCGTCTCACGGATCCGGAGGTGAACATCCGCCTCGGGGCCTGGTATCTGTCGCACCTGCAGGGTCGCTTCTCGGGGCGCTTGCCCTTCGTGCTGGCGGCCTACAACGCGGGTCATGCCAAGGTGGCCGCGTGGCAGCGATCGCCGTCTCCCCTGGCCGAGATGTATCCGGAAACGCGCCTGTACGTGGTAAGAGGGATATGGGCCTACGGCCTTTACCGCTGGTTGTACCCCGAGCTGGAACGCTGAGGAGCTCGCCATGGATCGACTGGCTCGTTCGCTCGATGGTGGCCTCAAACGTCTGCGGGTCCCCGAACTCGGTGCCCTGCGCGAGCTCGTCCAGCGCTGGCCCGAGGTTGTCGGGGACGGCATCGCACACCGATGCCGCCCGCGCTACGTCCGTCGAGGGCTGCTGGTCGTCGAGGTGAGCACGGCGGCCTGGTCGCATCAGTTGACCCTGATGAAAGACGATCTGCTCGGGGCGATCGCCCGGTCCGTCCCCGCGCTGGCGATCAAGGACGTGCGGTTTCAGGTTCTGGTACCGCGGGATGTCGGATCGCAGGCCCCGATCGTGGAGGGCCCCGATCGGGAAGCGCTCGCGCAGCGGGCTCCTCTCGGCGAGGGCGAGCGGGCCGCGATCGCGCGCGCCGTATCGGGGCGCGTCAGGGACGAGACGCTTGCCTCCGGTGTCCATCGCATGCTGGAGGCGATGGTGCGTCGCCAGCGAGCCCTGCGCGAGGCCGGGTTCGTCCCGTGCCCACGCTGCGGCCTGCCCATGCGGGCCGGCCGCTCGAGTCGACAGATCTGTCCGACTTGCCGGGCCACCGATGGGGATCCAAGTCGCGCTTTGCGGGTATAACTCCTGCTGTGACGTGTCGAGAGAGGGATCGGGATGCTGAACGTCCTGCGAGACTGGTGGAGTAGCCTCTGGTCGTGGTTACAGCCTGGAGACCGGGCTCCGCGGGTGACGGCCATCGGGGATGACTGGCGGGTGCCTGAACTGGCCCTGCGGCAGCTCAACGAGGTACCCCTGCGCATCGAGGCCGGCCTCGAACTGTTGCCCCTCGTGGATCCTTCCCAGGGGGGCAAGGTCATCGATACGCTGGGGCGCATGCGCGCCTCGATCGCCGAGGATCTCGGCTGGGTTTTTCCGGGGGCGCAGTTCAGCGACAACCCGCGTCTGCCGCCCCTTGGGTATCGTATCTTCATCTGGGGACACGCCGTGGCCGAAGGCCAGGTCATGCCGGGCATGGTGGGGATCGCTCCCGACCGCCTGACGCCCGAGCAGCGTCAGGTCGCCAAGGTGGGGGAGCGCCCCAAGACGGGCGAGCTGGTGGCCTGGGTGCCCCAGACCGTCGAGGAAGCGCGCCGGATGGGACTCGCGGCAGACGAGATGATGCTCGAGCACCTGGAACATGTGCTGCGCCAGCAGATGTACCGCTTCGTCACGCCCGAGAGCCTCTCGATGACCCTCGAGACCCGTCTTCGCCATTACGGTCGGGAGCTGGCCGATGAGTTGCTCTCGCGCTTCATCACCCGGGGTGAACTGCTCTTCTGCTTCCGGGATCTGCTGCGGGCAGGACGTTCTCTCCGGGAGTTTCCTCAGGTCATCGAGGCGCTCTATCGACACTGCCATGCCCGGAGTCACGAGGCGGCCACCAGCTCGGATGCCATGTTCGGCATGGCGCTCCAGATCCCTCAGTTCTCGCCCCGGGAGCTGGCCGAGGCGACCTGTCGGGAGATGGGTTGGCCCTCGCTCGACGAACGGATGCGTCCGCTTCCTGGCTGAAAGATCGTTCCGGGGTCTTGTATTCTGTCAGCCCCCATGTCAAAGTGAAGAAGTGGTCCTGTTGTTCTCGGTCAGGGAGCGACCTGGAATCCTCGAGGGGATGTCAAGGTTTCGACCAGGAGGGGGACGGTAGGGGCTGCGAGCCGGGAGTGTCATCCGAACCCGTAAAATCCGGTGGCAAAACGACAAGTGCCAAGACCAATGTCTTCGCTCTTCCCACGGTGGGTGGCCGCAAGGCCGCTGCCCTCGCTGCCTAACACAGCGTGATGGGACACTCGGTTCCTCCCGTCCGTCGAGGGGCCGGGTTACTTTGACGGGCTGCGCCTGAACCGGTTGCCGGACCGGTCAGGGTAAGCGCTTCCGGCTAACTTGCCCGGGGCCGCGCCGAGGGGGCGCCAGGTGAGTGACATGAACCCCAGGCTACGCTCGTAGATGCCGCTATGGTCATCTTCTGGGACGTGGGTTCGATTCCCACCATCTCCACTACACCCGGGCCTCGACGACACGTCGTCGAGGCCCGGGTGTTTACCGATGTGGCATCGCTTTCAGATGGGGGTCTGCGTGCATCCGGGCGTCTGGCGCCGTTCTTCGTGAACACGGGCTCCGTGCCTGCCTCTACGGCCGCTCTCGCGGCGATTGAAAACCGGTAAGATGCAGGATCTGGCGGGTATACATCCCTGGTATTCAGGGCTCGGCTGGTAGCTTCTGACTCGCGCTCCAACGGAGAGGCTCCGGAAGGGCGCCAAGGGATCGACGGTGAGTTCGCAGGCGCAACTGGGTGTGAAGGCACTCGAGGAAGGTCGGATCGCGGAAGCGGTCGTGTTTCTCGAGTTTGCCACCAAATTCAGCCCGGACAACCACCAGACGTGGTTGTTGCTGGGTCATGCCTACCTGCGCAATCAACAGCGGAGGGAAGCCACCGAGGCGTACCGGCGCGTGGTGGATCAGGCCGCCGACCCCCAGCTCCAGAGCCAGGCACGGAAGGCGCTATCCGCCCTCGACGGGGGGCGCTCGCCAGGTGAGACGGTCACTCCCGCGAAGGTGAACTGCCCCGACTGCCGCCGGCTGCTCGTCCGGGAAGACGATCAGCCGCTCGTCTGCCAGTGTGGCTGGACCGAGCGTCCCGTGGCCACCGCGACTCCACGCTTGCAGGTTCGCGACATCCAGGCCTACTGTCGCCACAAGAGCGTCCGGATCAGCCTCGTCTTCCGGGGAGACCTCATCGTCATCGGTGCCGCCGAGATCCGGATCCAGGGCCTCGGGACGCGTACTTACCCGGTCAATCCGCGTCTCCTGTTCCCCGAGATCGAGGGGCTGCCGGTGATCGAGCAGAGCGAACTCGAACTCATCATGCCCAAGCAGGACGAGACGGGCATCTTCCGCGAACGTCGGGCCGCCGACGACATGACGCTCGGCAAGCTCTATTCCTGGGAAGGCTTCGTCGAGGCACTCTCGGCCTTCCGCGGCTACGACGTGTCCCAGCAGGCTTCCTCCGGTAGCCTGATCCGGGTGTTGACGGCCCACAATGCTCTCGACCTGGAACTCGTCCAGGATGCCCTGGAATTGCAGGAGTCCCAGGAAACCATCGGCCAGACGCTTCTACGCCTGGGCATTTCCAACTTCGAATCCATGCTCTCCGCCGTGGTGGGCGACCACCGGATGCCCCGGCCTGCCGCGCGGCCTTTCCACGAGCGTGTCGGATCGATGCTGGTGGCACGAGGAGTCATCACCCCGAATCAGCTGCAGGATGCCCTGGCGCTGCAGACGACGCTCCAGAAACCGCTGGGTGAGATTCTCGTCACGCACGTGAAGGCCTGCTCACCCTCCGACGTGCAGGCCGTCCTCAAGGCCCAGCGGCCCTTCCAGCCGCCATTGCCCGAGGCGGACATGCTCGGCGAGCAGCTCGTCATGCGCAAGTACCTGACCCGCACCGACATGCTCCGGGCCCTCGCGGATGAACAGTCCAAGCAACGCGTTCCCCTCGGTGAGGTGCTGCTCAACCTCGAACTCATCAGTGACGAGAATCTCTCGACCGTGCTGAGCTGGCAGACGCAGAAGAAGCAGATTCTCCAGCAGGTTCGGCATCGACTCGGTGACATCCTGATCGCCCAGAAAGTCATCACGTCCGATGTGTTGACAGATGCCCTCCGTCAGCAGGCGCTGGACCCACGGCCCCTCGGTCAGATCCTCGTGTCGAAAGGGGTCTGCACGCCCGAACAGGTGATCCAGGCCATCGAGCAGCAGGTTCTCAGACGTAACCAGGCAGCCAGCCGATCGGGTGGCGGGGGGGCAGAGAGCCCGGCGGCGGCCCTGCCAGAATCGTTCCCCGCGGCATCGGCCCCGCGGCCCAGCGATGCTGCGACGTCCGCTCGTACGGCGTCTGCCGGTATGGCCGGACGCAGTGGCAAGTCTGCCGCCACGGGCCAGAAAAGGCCCGGACGTGCGTCCGTCCCTCCGAAAGGCAAGGGAAAGGGCAAGGGAAGAAAGGGACGTTCCTCGGAAGGACCTCCCTGGATGGTCGTGGGGATCGTGCTCGTCGTCCTGCTCGTGGCAGGTGGCGTGGCGGCCCGTTACTTGCTGTCCCCCGGTCCCGGAACCACGGCGAGTTCGCCCCGATCCTGAGTGTCCACGTGATCAGGGGGAAAGCCGCCGGCCTTCCCCCTGGTTGATGCGTCGAGCGTCTACTTCTTCCTGGCGGATTTCGCCCGGGCGGCCTCCACGCGCTCGCGCAGGCCCTTCCCCGGAATCCAGACGGCCGATTTCTTCGCCGCGATCTGGATGACTTCCCCCGTCCGCGGATTGCGTCCCTCGCGGGCCGAGCGTTCGCGCACCTGGAACGTGCCGAAGCCCACCAGGGTCACCCGTTCCCCCTCGGTGAGGGACTCGCTCACGACGCCCAGCGCCGCATTGATCACCTCGCCCACGTCTTTCTGAGACAGGCGCGTCTTCGCACTCACCTGCTTGATCAGGTCTTCCTTGTTCATCCCGACAGTCCTCTTCTGCTGCAGCCCCAGCCGATCCGTGCGAGCACCGGAGAGTGATGTGTCTATGTGCGCCCGTTGCACGTGTCGCGATTATAGGTATCGATGTCATGTCTGGCAAGGTGTCATGCACGCCAAGAGGGGGGATCCGGACCGTTGTCCGGGGCCCCCCTCTCCAGGGATGCAAGAGCCAGGTCAGGCGCCCGGGCGTTCACTTCTCGCGATCGGTGCCAGCACGATCCGGAGCTGTTTTTCCGCCTTTTTGAGGCGCCGGCAGACTTCCATCTGGGAGATGTTGAGCCGCCGGGACAGTTCGGCCTGGGTCAGGTCGCTGAAGTAGCGGAGTTCCAGCAACTCACGCTGGGCGGCAGGCAGGCGCGACATGGCCTCCGAAAGCACCAGCTTGTCATCCACTTCCTCGCGGCTGGAGGAACTGAACCGCGGGTCCGACAGGCTTTCGAGCAGCGAGCGTTGCTCGTCGTCGTCGCCGTCCGAGCCTTCCTGGTCGAGCCAGAGGACCGTGACACGGCGGTCGTAGAGCTTGACCTCGTCCACCTGGGCTTCCGTCACGCTGAGGGCACTCGCAAGTTCATGGTTCGAGGGATCCCGTCCCAACTCTTGCAGGAGCCTCGCGGAGACCTGCGACAGGCGGTAGGACAGCTCCTGGAGCACTCGCGGACCCCGCAAGAGGTTCTGGCGGTCCCGCAGGTAATGGCGGATGTGGCCGGTGATGAAATGGACGGCGTACGTCTTGAATTCGGTGTTATGCCCCGTCTCGTAGCGCTCGATCGCCTCGAGAAGGCCGATGGAACCCACCTGTACCAGATCTTCGACCGGGTCGGTGCTGCGCCGCGCGAGGCCGCGCGCGATCTTCTTCACGAGCGGAAGGAAATCGTTGACGATCCGCTCTTTTTCACGAGGGGTGGCACTCTTGAAGGCCTTTTCCACGAGTAACCCCCATTCTGAGAGCGGGCACACCATGCCCACATCGGTGTTATCGTGCTGTCATCGCGAAACCTTGTGTGAAGGATTATGAATTTTCGGAGCGTCGCAGGCGCGGATCGAGCCAGGTCAAGGCGGCATCCGTCAGCAGCGTCGCCACCACGATGGCCGTCGCCCCGAACAGCACGGTGCCCATGAGCATGGGGGCATCCAGGCAGGCGATCGCCTCGAAGGCCCCCTGACCCAGGCCCGGCCAGCCGAAGAGCGTTTCCGTCACCATCGCGCCCCCCAGAAGGTGGCCCAGATCGGTCCCGAGTGCCGTCACCAGCGGCAGGCTGGCGTTGGGGAGGGCGTGTCGGACCACGATCTCGGCAGGGGAGAGGCCCTTGGCTTTGCCCGTGCGGATGTATTCCTGGCGCATGACCTCGATGAGCTGGGTGCGCAGCAATCGGGCGTAATAGGCCATCCCGCCCGTGCCAAGCGTGATCGCCGGCAAGACCAGATGCTGCCAGCTGCCGCTGCCTCCCAGGGGCAACCAGCCCAGGCGGTACGAGACGACGTAGAGCAGCATCATGCCCAGCCAGAAGGTGGGGACGCTGACGGCGCCTGCGGCCAGGACCAGGCCCACGCGATCGCCCAGGCGGCCGGGCCGCAGGCCTCCGGTCAGCCCGAGCAGGCTCCCGCACGTCAGGCTCACCGTCAGGGCGGCCCCCCCGAGCGTGAGCGTCGCCGGGAAGCGTTCCATGAGCTGCGCCAGGACCGGGCGGCCCGTGACCAGGGAATCCCCCCAGTCGCCGCGCAGCAGCCCGCCCAGGTACCGCACCAGCTGGAGCGGCAGCGGAGCGTCGAGCCCCAGTCCCTGGCGGATCCGGGCGAGGGTCTCCGGATCTGCCTGGGCTCCGGCGATCGTGCGGGCAGGATCTGCCGGCAGGACGCGGAGCAGGAGGAACGTGAGAGTCGCGACGCCCAGCCAGACGCCGAGGGCGCCGAGCAGTCGTCCGACGGGACGTTTCATCGGGGCCCCTCCAGTTCGATGCCTTCCAGATCGAGCGGCCAGACCGGATGCATGCGCCACCGCGTCACGCGCGGCTGTACCAGCACGCAGCGCAGGGGGTGGATCAGGGGGACCACCGCGGCCGTCGTGAGCAGCCGGTCTTCCGCCTGCCGCCAGGCCGCCATCCGCCGCTCCGGGGCCGTGGTCCGCGTCCCGAGCGTGAGCAGCCGGTCGAGGGGGGCATCGCTCAGGAAGGTCCGGTTCAGGGTATTCACCGGCTGGATGGCCGAGGAGGCAAACAGGGGGACCAGGAAGTTTCCGGCGTCCGGGTAATCCGCCGTCCAGTTTCCCGTGAAGCAGGGGGCCTGGTTTTCCCTCCCGACGCAGGCCAGGAAGGCGGGCAAGGCCAGGGAACGGAGCCGCACGCGGATCCCGGCCTGCGCCAGATCTTGCTGGAGGGCCTGGGCCACCCGCAGCGGGGTCGCGGAGCTGGACGTGACGAGCTCGGTCTCCACGCCCCCGGGGTGGCCGGCCTCGGCCAGCAGCCGCCTGGCCAGCCCGGGGGAGGGGCGGTTCACGGCGGCGTCCGTGGCAGAGGCCTGGAGGCCAGGTGGCACGAAGCGCGCCGCGGGCCTTCCGCGTCCGTTGTAGAGCCTGACCAGGCGGGTCCGGTCGATCGCGGCGAAGGCGGCCCGTCGGACGAGCGGATCGTCGAAGGGGGGCATGCGCGTGTTCAGGCCGAGGTAATGCACGGCCAGATCGGGGCCCTCGTGCACGCCCGATGCGAACCTGGGATCGGGGCGGAGGCGGGCGAACTCGGCAGCACCGATCGCCCGGAGAGCCCCGATCGCATCGAGTTCCCCGCGCTCGAAGCGCATCGCCTCGAGGGATTCCGTGAGGCCCGTGATCACCTCGAGCCGGTCGACCCGGAGGTTCCGGGCCAGGGGCGAGGCGGCGACGCGTTCGAGCACCACGGGCTCTCCGAGCCGGTGCGAGATCACGCGCATGGGCCCCGAGCCGGCGGGGAGGGCGTCCCAGGAGCGCCCAGCGGGCGTCCCGCGCGGCACGATCCCGGCGAAGCTCGTCGCCACGCGGGCCAGGAAGCTCGCATCGGGGCTGTCCAGCCGGATCTCGATCGTCCGGGCATCCAGGCTCCGGAGGCCCGTGACGGAGGGCGCTCGTCCGGCCAGGCGGTCACGCCCCCCGACCACGTCCTGGAAGAAGCTTGCCCCGCTCGCGTGGGTCGCCGGATCGAGCAGACGTTCGAAGGTGGCGACGACGTCCGCGCTTTCGAGCGGACGGCCGTCATGAAACCGCAGGCCGTTCCGCAGGGTGAAGCGCCAGCACGTGCCCCCGTCCCGGGATTCGAAGTGTTCCGCGAGAGCCGGCACGGGGCGAGCGCGATCGTCGAAGCCGACCAGGGTGCCATAGCAGGCGTGGCTGAGGGCGATCGCCGTGACACTCGAGGCGATCGCCGGATCCAGCGTGCCCGGGAGGTCCTGCAGCCCGATGCGCAGCGTCCGTGGCGACACCGCATGCGCCGGGACGGTCCACGTGCCTGCCAGGAGCCAGGCGAGGCTCACGATGGATCCGAGGGGGGCTGAGACGCGTTGATTCACGGGGTCGTCCCCGTTCGAAGCCTGCGCCACTCCGTGAAATCACGGCGGATCACCCCCGGAAAACGCTCGGCCATGGCCTCCATGGCCGCCTGGAGGCCGGTCTGGAGCGTCTGGCGGAGAACCGGCTCGGGGGCCCAGGACCAGGGCGGAGTCACCATGAGCTCCACCTCGGCCCGGGCGTTGCACAGGAGGCGCGTGTCATCCCCTGCCGTCTCGAAACAGGCTTCTCCCTCGATGCGGGCCACTGCCGCCGGCCCCCATGCGACGGGGGACTCGACGAGGCAGTCCTGGGAGATCATCCGGGTGACTCCCGGGAGGTCATGGAACTGGACGACCATGTGGGGAGACCAGTCCATGCCGAGAAAGGACAGGGACAGCGGGCGGATCCGGTAGGTGTTGTCACCGAGGTCCTCGACGTGCCGGTCCCCGATGAGGGCCCCGAGCAGGCCGGCATTGTGAGAGAAGTACCGGGCCACCTCGAGCGGGGAGGCATACAGCGTCACGACCCGACGGGTCGTCGCTTCGACGGTGAGCCTCATGCATCCCTCCAGGCCGGGCAGGCTCGACGGCTCACCGGCGAGCCTCCGCCCGCTCGGCGATCATGTGGACGGACAGGACGAGGACGAAGAGGCCCAGGCCCGGCCAGGCCACGAGCCAGGGGGCTTGCTGGAAATAAGGACGCCCGGCCTGGATCATGGCTCCCCAGGTCGGTTCTGGCGGGCGTACGCCGAGCCCCAGGAAGCCCAGGGCTGCCTCGAGGAGGCACATGTCTGCGAGCTTGAGGGCCATCAGGGAGGCCAGGGTCGGCATCAGGTTGGGCAACAGGTGGCGCACCACCAGGTCCCGGTGGGTCGCTCCCATGGCGATCGCCGCCTGGAGAAACTCCTGTTCGGCGAGCTGGCGCGTGACGGTCCGGACGATCCGGGCGATCGCCGGCCACCCCGTCAAACCCAGGGTCCAGACCACGCTGGCCCGGGAGGGAGGCAGGACGGCCGCGAGCCCCATGGCGAGCAGGAGCGTCGGGAAGGCCATCACGACCTCGGTCACGCGCATCAGCACGGGGTCGAGTCGGCGATGGAACAGGCCGCTGGCAAGGCCCACGGCGCCGCCGACGAGCCCCGCGACCAGGGTGGCCAGCCCTCCCACTTCCAGGGAAGCCCGGCTGCCGGCGAGCCATCGGGCGAGCACGTCCCGACCGAGTTCGTCGGTCCCCATCGGGTGGTCTGGCCCCGGCGGACACGGGAGGCCCCAGGGGCTCAGGCCATCCGGCCATTGCCAGAGGGCGTCCACGGTCCAGAGTCGCGGCCCGACCAGAGAGGCGGTGACCAGACAGACGAACCCCAGGGCCCCCAGCAGGGGGACGAGGGAACGTCGGGTGCGCGCGGCAAGACTGGACATGAGGCTCTCCTGCATCATCCTAACGACCGGGTGCCCGGGTATCAAGGATCCGGGGCGTCGGCCTGCCTCGCGTGTCCGATGCTTCTCGTGTGGCCAGATCTGGCATGAACGCCCCCGTGGCGGGTATAGAACCTCTCGGTGCACGGATCCGGGGAGGCGATGGATGGGCTTGAGGCGGAGCCGGAGCGCGTTGCGAGGGCTGTGGGTCACGTGTCTGGTCTCCGGTGGGCTGCTCCTCGCGCCGGGGCAGGGAGCCGAGGGCCGGACCGCGCCGGCCGCTACCGCTCAGCCGGGGCTGACGGCCCGGTCCGCGCTGGTGATGGACGAGGGTGGCAAGATCCTGTTCCAGCGCAACGCCTGGCAACTGCTTCCACCTGCCAGCACCACCAAGGTCCTGACCGTCCTGCTCACCCTGGAGCGCGTCCCTCTGACGGATGTCGTGAAGGTCTCGCCGCGCGCGGCGTCCATGGAGCCCTCGCGTCTGGGCCTGAAGGTCGGCGAGACGTACTCCGTCGCAGAACTCTGCTGTGCCGCGCTCATGAAGTCGGCCAACGATGCGTGCGTGGCCCTGGCCGAGCACGTGGCGGGGAGCGAGAAGCAGTTCGCCGTCCTGATGACGCGGCGCGCTCACGAACTCGGGGCGACGCGCAGCCAGTTCCGGAACGCCAGCGGATTGCCTGCCAGCGGTCACGTCACCACGGCGCACGACCTCGCCCTGATCCTCAATTCGGCGCTCGAGAATCCCGTCTTTCAGCGGATCGCCACCATGCCCAGCGTCCACCTCGAGTGGGAAGGACATCATGCGCCGCATGACGTCCTCAACAAGAACAAGATGCTCCTGGCGTCGACCCCCGTGCTCGGCAAGACGGGCTACACGATCGCGGCGCGCCACTGCTACGTCGGAAAGGCGACGGGGGAGCGCCCCGTGACGGTGGTCCTTCTCGGAGCGCGGAAGCTGTGGCCCGAGGTGCGTCGCCTCGTCGCGCTCGGGCTGGGTAAGGCCCCGACCCGGATCGTGAGCGGGGAGCCTCCCGATGACGTGCCCGATTCGGCACTCACCTACTGACGGGACTCACCCCTTGCGGCGGGGTGCCGAGGGCAGCAGGATCCGGGCGTGCTTGCTCGGGACGTCGACCAGCAGAGCCCGATTCTTGACCGTGAAGGTCTCACCGGACAGGGCATCGGTCCAGACCGAGCCTTCCGCCGCCCGACTCTCGGCCCGGAGGGGCACCTGCCGCGTCTGCGTGTTCCATGCATTGTTCAGGAGCACAATCGCTTCCGAATCCGGCGCCTGGCGCATGAACGCGTAGATCTGATCGTCCTGCCACATCTCGAGCTGGCGCCCGTGGCTGAGCGCGCTGGACCCCTTGCGGATCCCGATGAGCTGTTTGGCCAGGCGCGTCACGCCGGGATTGTCCCCCCAGTTCATGTCGCGACGGTTGTCAGGCTCGGCCCCACCCTGGAGACCGGTCTCGGTGCCGTAGTAGATCGTCGGGAAACCACGGATGGTAAGCAGGCAGGCCAGGGCCAGCTTGAGCTTGCCGAGGTCGCCGCCCGCGAGGGACAGGAAGCGCGGCACGTCGTGGTTGTCCAGGAAGGGGGACAGCATCTGGGCGTTGCGGTAGGCCCCATCCTGGGCGAAGCGCTCGGCCAGGCGTCGCATCGATTGACCGCGAGCGAAGACGTCGATGAACGTGTAGTAGAGCGGGAAGTCGAAGACGCTGTCGAACTCCGCGGAGTTCTGGTAGTCCGCGCACGTGCCGGGATCTCCGTTGAGGACCTCACCGACCGTCATGAACGTGGGGCCGAGTTTCTGGTGAGCGGAGCGGTTGAACTGGACCCAGAAGCTCTTGGGGACGTGCTTGATGGCATCGACCCGGAAGGCATCGAAGCCGACGTCGCGCGCCCACTGCTGGTAGGTCTCGATCAGGAAGCTGGCGGCGGCAGGATTGCTCTGGTCGAAGTCGGGCAATCCGAACATCGAGCCGTTTTCGAGCCACCACGGATCTTCCCAGTTCTGGATGTTGCCGTGGGTGTGGAACCAGCCCCGGTAGCGCGCATCCGAGGACGGAAACGAGTATCCAGCGTGGTTGCAGACCACGTCCATCAGGACCTTGATGCCGCGGGCATGGGCCTGCCGGACCAGTTCCCGGGCCTCGTCGAGCGTACCGAAGCGGGCATCGACCTTGGTGAAGTCGTGCGTCCAGTACCCGTGATAGCCCCAGAGGCCCGTCTGGGCCAGCTGGTCCCGGTCCTGATCGAGGAACGGTGAGACCCAGAGCGCCGTGATGCCCAGATCCTTCAGGTAGTCCAGCTTGCGGATCAGGCCTGCCAGATCACCCCCGTGAAACGCCGTCGGGTTGGCGCGGGTGACCTGGCGGTCGTTGCTCGGATCGCCGTTGGCGAAACGATCGATGAGGGCGAAGTAGACCACCTCGTCCTGCCACGCGGCCGCCCGGGTGCTCTGGCCGGCGCTCGGGGCGCGCTTGCTCGCGTTGGCCTGGACAGTGTCGTCGCCCGCGCGGGTGGCGTTCAACTGTCCGCATCCTGTCAGGCTCTGTCCGAGGACGAGCGCGGCAGCAAGCAGGGAGCGTCGCTTCATCGAGAACCCTCCAGTCAACGAACCGTCAATCCAGGTATGTTGTCGAAGTTGTACCTGAAAACTTGTCTGATTTTAACCAGATCTTATCCCGGTTTGGAACCTCCTGGCCACGTGGTAACATGACGAGGGGATGTCCGTTCGGTTGGATGTTCTTCGTCCGGGGCGGTGCGCCCCTGGGAGGTTGTCTGCTCTTGTCACCACTCTCGGATGTAGGGGTCTTGATCCTGGCGCTCGGGTTGTGTGGTCTGTTCTCTTCGGCCGAGACCGCGCTCATGTCCATCCATCGGGCCCGGTTGCAGGCCTGGTTGCGTGAAGATGCGCGAACGGCCCAGCGCATCCATGCCTTGCTCCAGCATCCACGCCGTCTGCTGTCGACGGTCCTGCTCGGCAATACCCTGGCCATGGTCACGATCGGCGTGGTCGGGGCCGACCTGGCCCGCCAGATCGGATCCCGCAACGGCGGGCTCTGGACCGGGTTGCTCGTCCTCGGCCTCACGCTGGTCATCGTCATCTTCGGCGAGGTGGTCCCGAAGTCCGTCGCGGCGACGCGCTCGGAGCTCGTCGCGTCCATCGCTGCGGGGCCGATCCTGGTCTTCCAGAACCTCACGTATCCGGTGGTTGCGGCCGTCCTGGCCATCACGACCCCGTTCATCCGCCTCCTGGGAGGGCACGAGGCGATCGCCAGTCCTCGTTACTCCGAGGACGAATTGCGGATGCTGCTCGAGATCGGCCATGAGCAGGGGGTGATCGAGGAAGACGAATCCGATCTGGTGTCCTCCGCTCTCGCCTTCGATGACACTCCCGTCGCGGACATCCTGACGCCCCGGGTGGACATCATGTCGATCTCGGTGAACGATGATCTGGCGACGCTGATCCGGGTGATCGCGCGGGAGGGTTATTCCCGGATGCCCGTCACGCGGGGTTCCATCGACGACATCGTGGGGGTCCTCCACACGCGCGATGTGTTGCTCGCGGCGGCCCAGGGGGAACCGTTCGACCTCATGCAGGCCCTGCATCCCGTGCATGTGGTCCCCGAAAACAAGAAACTCAACGATCTGCTGCGCGAGTTCCAGGTCCGCGAGACCCAGATGGCCATCGTCGCAGACGAGTACGGTGGCACCGCGGGACTCGTGACGCTCGAGGACGTGCTCGAACAGATCGTGGGGGATATCCGCGACGAATCCGACGAGGAGCGGACCCCCATCCAGCCCTTCGCCGGTGGGCTGGCCGTGCTGGATTCGATGGCGACGGTCGAGGACGTCAACGATACCCTCGAACTGGCCCTTCCGATCGACGGCTATCAGACGATCGGTGGTCTCGTGCTCCATCTGCTGGGGCAGCGAGCACGACTGGGCGATCGCGTCGAGGTTGCCGGGGTCCGGATCACCGTCCGGGCCATCAAGGGGAACCGGATCAAGCAGCTCCTGCTCGAGCGCCTGGGGCAGCCACAGGGTTCCGCCGCCACCGTCTGAGACCCGGAGTTTGGCCGGGGCGTGAGCCGGGTACGTCCAGAACACCTGTCTCGATTCCGTCTGGAGGATCTCGATGCATCGCTTCTTGACAGCCCTGGTGCTGGCCTCGGTCGCTCTGACCACGCCTGCCTGGGCCGGCAATCTTCGCGAAGGTGTCAAGCTCTTCGGAGAGGGCCGTTACGAGGCTGCCATCGAGCGCCTCAACGAGCATGCGAAGCGATATCCCGGGGATCCCAGACCACACTACTACCTGATGAAGTCTTACGGTTCGAGCTCGCGGATCGATCGCACCACGATCGACCAGATCAACGCGGCCGATCGGGCCTACAAGCGTCTCAGCGAGGTCTGGAATCGGCGTTTCTTGACCCTGGAAGGGCTCGAAGCCATGGAGATCTACCGGGCGATGCTCGAGGAAGATCCCACGGACAGGGATGCCAGGCTGCTTCACGCCATGGCCCTGTTGCAGGCGGGATCGCCGATGATGGCCGAGGCGGAGATGCAGATGCTCCCGTTCGATGAGATCGCTTCCGAGCGTCGAGACGCCTGGTACGCGGCCCGGGGGCTCATCGCGATCGCCGTGCGGGACTGGCCGACTGCTCGCAAGGCGTTCAATGACTGCAAGCGGGCCAACGATCGCAACCCGCTCTGGTTGCCCAAGCTCGGAGAGATCGAGCGACTGGCCCGCGCTCAGGACGAGGCGGAACAGGCCAGGATCTTCGAGCGCCGGAACCAGACCGAAGACCAGCAGGTCCAGCTGGCTCTCCAGCTGGGTAAAGACCTGCTCGCCGAGAAGAACTTCGACGGAGCCATCGAGGCCCTCAACCAGGCGCTGGCCCTCTCACCCGACCAACCCGAGGCGAAGGCCCTGCTCGTCGAGGCCCAGAGCCGGGGGGCCGAGCTGGCTTACCAGCGCGGGGTGGAATTCATGCGCGCGCAGAAGTATGCAGCTGCCTACGATGCCTTCTCGGCTGCACTCAAGCTGAATCCACGCTTCCTTCGGGCTCGTCTGGCGGCCCAGGATGCGAAGACGAGGGCCGACCGGCAGGGTGCCGACGTCGACTGAAACTCCTCACACCAGCGTGTCGCGGCGCTGCGTGAAGTCCATGATCTCGCTGGCCGTCTCCTCGATGGCCTTGTTGGTCACATCGACCACCGGGCAACCGATCCGGTCGAAAATGCTCTGGGCGAACATCACCTCGTCCTGGATCCGGGCCAGGCTCGCGTAGGAGGCCCTGGGAGACAGGCCGAGGCTGTGGAGCCGCGCCGAGCGGATTTCCTGCAGGATCGACGCGTCGACCGTCAGTCCCACCACCCGGCCCGGGGGGACCTCGAACAGCTCCCTGGGCGGTTGCACGTTCAGGACCAGCGGGACGTTGCTGGTCTTGAGGCCCCGGTTCTGGGCCAGATACATGCACGTGGGGGTCTTCGAGGTACGCGACACGCCCACCAGGACGACGTCCGCGAGCAGCAGGCCCTTGGGGTCCTTGCCGTCGTCGTACTTGATCGCGAAGTCGATCGCCTCCATCCGGTTGAAATACTTCTCGTCTCGCAACTGGAGGAGGCCGCTCTGGGAACTCGGGGAGGCCCCCGTCCGGCTCTGGAGCGCGTTCACCACCGGCCCGAGCAGGTCGACCGCTTCCACGCCTCGCTGGAGCGTCAGGTCCTGCATGGCGTGGCGCACCTCCGGGTCCATGACCGTGTACACGATCAGTCCCCCCGAGGTCAGGGCCTGCTCGACGATCTCCAGGACCTGGGAGTGCGTGCGGACCCTCTGGACCCGGTGCAGGCGGATCGGCGTCCCGCGAAACTGGAGAGCTGCGGCCTTGGCCACGTGCTCGGCGGTCTCTCCGCTGCCGTCGGAAACGGCATACACGTGGCAGGCGGGCTCGTTCGTGGTGGGATCGGGCAACATCGGATCGCGCCTCCAGATGGTCAACCTCTTCATGATACCAGCCTGCTCGCCGGGGTTTGCCACGCGAAGCGGGAGGGTAAGGTGAGCTGAGGTGGCAGGTCATCTGCGTGGGAAACTCAGTCAGGGCGCCCGTGAGCACCATTCATTTCGGTCGGAGAGAGATCCACTGCAAGCTCGTGTACGTGGGCCCCGCGCTGGGCGGTAAGACCACGAACCTCGTCACGCTGCATGCCGAACTCGATGAGCGTTCCCGCGGGGAGCTTTTTTCGCTCGCGTCCGAGACCGATCGCACCCTTTTCTTCGACTGGATGATGGTCGAGGGGTGCCCCCTCGAGGACTTCCAGGTCAAGTTCTCGCTCTATTCCGTGCCCGGTCAGGCCCAGGAACAGGATGCCCGGCGATCGATCCTCCATGGGGTCGATGGACTCGTGTTCGTGGCCGATTCCGCTCCCGATCGCTGGCTGGCCAACACCGAAAGTCTGCTGTCGGTCCGGCAGACCCTGGCCCAGCAGGATCTCAGTCTGGACGACCTGCCCTGGGTGATCCAGTTCAACAAGCGTGATCTGCCGACAGCCCTCCCCGTTGCGTTGCTGCAGGCCGAACTGAATCCGTTCGCGGTACCCGCCTTCGAGGCCGTGGCCCTGCATGGCGTCGGGGTGAGGCAGACGTTCGATTGTCTGCGCGATCGCGTGCTCGAGGCGCTGGCCGGATGAACCGCGGGCAGAACCTCATCCAAGAGCTCCAGGCCTGGTTCGAGCCGCGATTGACGGCGGGTCACCCGATGTCTCGCGTCGCCACCGACCTCGTCCTGTGGCTCCAGGAACGCCTCGCGATGCCCGAACTGGCGATCGCCTGGCGTTCCCAGCCGACGCAGGTCTGGCACATCGCTCCGCCCGACTGGGAGTGGGGCCTCGAACTGGGGGTGCGTCGTCTGGCCCCCCCCGGAGAGTGGGTTCCCATCCAGAGCGGTCACGTCAACTGGGTGTCGGGGGGGATCTCCGTTCCCGCTCCGCTGCAGGCCGTCTTCCTCTTGCCGCCGGAAGGAGACCCTCTGCCCCTGGTCCCCCTGGTCCAGCCGCTGGGCCTCATGCTGGCCACCTGCATCCTGCAGGAAGTGGCCCTCCGCCAGGAACGCATCATCCTCGATCAGGGACATCGCATCCGGGCGCATCGCCAGATGGCCATGCGCATCGCGAACACCTATGATCTGTCGGCGGTCTCCGCGGCCATGTGCGAGGTGGCCACGCAGGCCCTTGCGGCTCCGTATGCGGCGCTCTTTCTCGTCGAGGGCGGGCGCATCCTCCGGCGCGTGGAAGAACTGGCCGTCCTCAAGGGCGGCCTCGGCCGGGTCCGGCAGTTGCTCCAGCGGGCCAATCACGAGGAAGATCGCGCCATCCATCTGCTCGAGGAGTGTGGCTTCCTCGCCGACGTGGTGACCTCGGGCAAGCTGCAATGGCTCGATGCACGCGTGAGTCCGTCCGGTCGGCCTCCGATGCTGGCCCGTCAGGGCCTCGCATCCATCCTCGCAGCGCCGCTCGCCACCGAGCGCGAGGTCATCGGGGTTTTCGTGGTCGGTTCGCTCGAACCCCGTCGTTTCGAGGTCGGAGAGCAGGATCTGGTCGCCGATCTGGTCCAGCAGGCCACCGGGGCTGCCGTGACGGCGCGTCTGTACCAGGAAGTCCTGGCCTCGCAGGGCCAGGCCGTTCGCATGGTGCAGCGGCTGCGCGAGTTGAACACCTGGCTGGCCGAGATTGCCCGCCATCTGACCGTGACGGGGGCCTGCGAGGCGCTCGTCAGGGGACTCGGGGAGATGCAGCCGGGGGCACAGATCGTCATCCACCTCCGCGACGAGCAGCGGTGGTGGGTCGAGTCCAGCACCGGAGTTCTGGCTCCCCCCTTGCCCGAAGCCTGGAACCGCCTGCTGTCGCAGCGTGAACATGCGCATCTCTGGCTGCTCTCGGAGACGGACCTCGTCGAGCCGGGCTGGAAGGGACGGCAGTCGGTGGTCCTGGTGCCCCTGGAGCATGCGCGCGAGACGATCGGAATTCTCGAGGTCGCGCTCGATACCGCAGCCGACCCCTCGATGCTCGAGCTGTTCGAGACCCTCGTCGCCCACACCTCGCTCACCATCCAGAATGCTCGACTGGTCGAACAGTTCGAACGTCAGGCCATCACGGACGGGTTGACGGGCATCTTCAATCGCCGATATCTCGATGAACGCCTGGCCGCCGAACTGCACCGGGCCGAGCGTTACGGCCATCCGCTGAGCCTGATCATCCTCGACATCGACCACTTCAAGACCGTCAACGACGTCCTGGGGCATCTTGGCGGCGATTCCGTCCTCTGCGACGTGGCGGCCCTGCTCCGGGATCGCGTCAGGAAGATCGATGTCGTGGCACGTTACGGAGGGGAAGAGTTCGCGATCGTCCTGCCCGAGACGGGGGTCAAGGGTGCTCTCTACGTCGCCGAGAAGCTCCGGGCCTGGATCGAGGAGCACCCCTTCGAGGGGGAGGATCGACTGCCCCGGGGCATCATCACGAGCAGTTTCGGGGTGGCCTCCACCGAGGTGCACGGTGTGGATCCGTTGGACCTGATCCGGAGCGCCGACCTCAGCCTCTACCAGGCCAAGACGGCAGGCCGGAACCGCGTCGGTGACGTGGTCCCGGCCTCGGCATCCCCGGCTTCCTGAGGTCGTCAGGCCAGGGGCGCGGCCTCGGGTCGCTCGAACACGGTGGTCGGGATGGTCTCGGCGGGCTGGCCGAGACGCGCCGCCAGCCATGACACCAGCTCGGTCACGGGTAGCCGGACCTGGGCCATGGAGTCCCTCTCGCGGACCGTCACGGCTCGATCTTCGAGGCTGTCGAAGTCGATCGTGACGCAGTAGGGGGTGCCGACCTCGTCCTGACGCCGGTAGCGCTTCCCGATCGAGCCGGTCTCGTCGTACTCGACCTGCCAGCGTTCCCGGAGCAGCCGGGCGATCGTCTGGGCGGGCCCCCGCAGTTCGGGCTTCTTGGAGAGGGGGAGCACGGCCACTTTGATGGGGGCCAATGACGGGTGCAGGCGCAGGACGACGCGCGTCTCGCCCTTCTCGTCCGTTTCCTCGTGGTAGCTGTCGACCAGGAAGGCCAGAGTCGCGCGATCCGCACCGGCCGAGGGCTCGATGACGTGCGGGACGTACGTGCGCCGCTGCTCGTCGTCGAAGTGCGTGAGTTCCTTGCCGCTGAACTCCTGGTGCCGTCCCAGGTCGTAGTCCGTGCGGTTGGCGATGCCTTCGAGCTCGCTCCAGCCGAACGGAAAGAGGTACTCGATGTCGTAGCAGCCGCGGGAATAGTGCGCGAGCTCCTCGGGGGTCTGGGCGCGCTTGCGCAGGCGTTCCATCGTCATGCCGAGCGTGAGATACCAGTTCCAGCGGGCCTCGACCCAGCGCTCGAACCAGGTATCGGAGTCCTCGGGAGGACAGAAGTATTCGAGCTCCATCTGCTCGAACTCACGTGTCCGGAACGTGAAGTTGCCGGGGGTGATCTCGTTGCGGAACGACTTCCCGATCTGGGCGATGCCGAACGGGGGCTTGCGCCGGGTAGCCGTCTGCACGTTCTTGAAGTTGACGAAGATGCCCTGGGCCGTTTCGGGTCGCATGTAGACGACGGCGGCGGAGTCCTCGACGGGCCCCATGAACGTCTTGAACATGAGGTTGAAGTTCCGCGGTTCCGTGAGTTCCTTGCTGCTGCAGGACGGGCACCGGAGCAAGGCCAGGGCCTCCCGGGTTTTGCCAGCGTCCTTCAGCAGTTCCTCCACCGGGCTCGAAGCCAGCATCGACTGGAGCTCCAGGGAGTTCGGGGCAGCTTTCTGGATCAGGTGGTCGGCGCGGAAGCGCTGCTTGCACGTCTTGCAGTCGACCAGCGGGTCATGGAAGGTCTCGAGGTGTCCGCTGGCGCGCCAGGCTTCCGGGTGCATGAGGATCGCGGCATCGAGGCCGACGACGTCGTCCCGTTCCTGCACCACGGCGCGCCACCAGGCCTGCTTGACGTTGTTCTTCAGCAGGACTCCCAGAGGACCGTAGTCCCAGGTGCTGGCCAGGCCGCCGTAGATCTCGGAGCTCTGGAAGATGAAGCCGCGTCGCTTGCAGAGCGAGACGATCTTGTCCATGACGTCGGGGGGGTGGGTGGCCATGAAAGGGTCCTCCTGGCTTCAGGGGCGAATGGTGGCGTCGATGCCCTGCGCCGCCAGCTTGCTGACGTAAGCCTCGGCGCGCTTGCGTTTGCGGAACGCCTGGAGCTGGACGTGGTAGATCCCTTCCTCGTCCTGCACGACCTCGGCCTGGGTGTAGCCCTGAGCCGAGAGTTCCTCGAGCCGGCCATCGGCGTCCTCGCGGGCTTCGAAGTCCCCCACCTGGACGCGGTGAAGCGTAT
>Ga0079301_1000093_pt1 | contig 45259 bp, 41 predicted proteins | sample Wag4_2014_7_11_3_FD_74797 | JGI IMG/M metagenome (GOLD analysis project Ga0079301, IMG submission 74797) | Fresh water mixed with fracking chemicals microbial communities from Ohio, USA - Utica-2 Time Series FC 2014_7_11 | ecosystem: Engineered > Industrial production > Chemical products > Input... | reverse complement strand
GTTGCACGGTAAAAAACAAGGGACAAGGCAAGCAGTATGTCGCGCCAAGATGACGTCTATCTTGCATTGATACGACACGCAGTACAGCGGTGGCGGCCGTAGCGCGGCGATTGTACGCGCCAGCGCCGCGCTGTGGGATAAAAATTGCGGTGTTTTCTATGGGAAAATAATGGTTTTTTGGCTCAGATTCATTGCTCGCGTCGCATAAACTGGCGAGGGCGGAAACCGAGAGCAAATAAGGCGATGAAATAACTGGCCCCGCCAGCCACAATCAACAAGGTTAATGCCAAAGCCCGCTGCCATGCCGCTGCTTGCCAATCAAAAGGCAACAGTGCCTGCAAGCCCAACAATACCCCTGCCATCACCGCCAACGCACTGCCGATTTTTACTGTAAATCCTAACCAACCTTGTTGGGGTCGATACATATTCCGCTTTAACAGTTGCCGCAGCAGCAATAGTGCATTGAGACATGCCCCAAGGCTGATGGCTAATGCCAAACCAGCATGTTGCATGGGCAGAATCAACAAGAGATTGAGCAACTGCGTGGCGGCTAAGGTGATGATGCCAATGCGGACGGGCGTTTTAATGTCTTTTTGGGCATAAAAGCCGGGGGCTAGCACTTTGACCGAAATCAGTCCAACCAAACCAACGGCATACGCCATCAACGCCCATGCCGTCATATCGGTGTCATGCCATGAAAACTCGCCATACATAAATAATGTGGCAATCAACGGTTTGGCTAATACAGCCAACCCCACTGCCGAGGGTAACGCCAATAACAACGACAAACGCAGCCCCCAATCCAACAACGCAGAGAAAGATTCTGCCGAAGCATTTGCCGCATGCTTTGATAAGGAAGGCAATAAAATTGTCCCCAAGGCCACCCCCAACACACCCGTGGGTAGCTCCATTAAACGGTCAGCGTAATACATCCAAGACACGCTGCCAGACACCAAAAATGAAGCAAAAATTGTATTAATCACCAAAGAAATCTGACTAATAGATACACCAAAAATCGCTGGGCCCATTTGTTTCACCACTCGCCGCACTGCTGCATCACGCCAATCAAGGCGCGGCCACGGCAACATACCAATTTTTGCTAATGCAGGGAGTTGAAAGGCGAGTTGGGCGATGCCGCCAATTAACACGGCCCATGCCAAGGCAAAAACCGGTTGTTCCAAGTACGGTGCGAGAAACAACACACAGCCAATAAAACTCAGATTCAGCAAGGTCGGGGTAAAAGCAGGAATCGAGAATTGCCGCCACGTATTTAATACACTGCCCGCCAAAGAGGCCAAAGAAATAAACAAAATGTAGGGAAATGTCAGTCGCAGCAAATCGACAGTCAGGGCGAATTTTTCGGGACGATCGCTGAAACCGGGAGCAGAAATCCAAATAATCCATGGCGCGATCACGATACCTAATAAGGTCACTGCCAGTAGAGCTAAAGTCAGTAACCCACTGATATAAGAAAGAAACTGTCGAGTGTCTTGTGCATTTTTGTGTTCACGGTATTCAGCCAACACTGGTACAAAGGCCTGAGAAAACGCTCCCTCGGCAAACACCCGCCGTAATAAATTCGGCAACTTAAACGCAACAAAAAAAGCATCGGTGTACAACCCTGCACCAAAGCTGCGGGCAATCAACGCATCCCGGACAAAACCCAAGACCCGAGACACTAACGTCATACTGCTGACGGTAAACAAGGCTTTAAGCAGATTCATCGCATACCGGCCAAAAAAGAAAACCAAGATGGTAAGACCTAAGCCCCTGTTCTTGCAAAAAGACCCTGTGCCAGCTAGAATTGACTGTTTAACAGATATCTGCTTTCTTCCTAGGAGAATCCCAACATGGCAAACAGCGCACAAGCACGCAAGCGTGCCCGTCAAGCCGAAGCCGCTCGCCAACTTAACGCTGGTCAACGCTCGCAGTTCCGTACCGCAGTCAAAAAAGTGTTAAAAGCAATCGCCGCCGGTGACAAAGCCGCAGCACAAACCGCTTTCCAAGCTTCGACAAGCGTAATCGACAGCATCGCTGACAAAGGCATCTTCCACAAGAACAAAGCTGCTCGTCACAAGAGCCGCTTGTCTGCTGCAATCAAGGCCATGGCTGCCTAATCACAGCCGGCTATCAACAGTGCGCCTCGCTGTTGCAGCAAATAAAAAACCCCGACTGACGAGTCGGGGTTTTCGCATTCTGGCGAATGATTACAGCATGTGCTTCACAGCTTCAGCTTCGTCAGTCAACTCTTTCAGCGTGATATTGATTTTCTCACGGCTGTATTCGTCGATTTCCAAACCTTCGATGATTTCATAAGCACCGTTTGCACACTTGCATGGGAAGCCAAACACGATACCTTCTGGGATACCATAGCTGTTATCAGCAGGTGCAGGCACACCCATGGTGACCCATTCGTCCGAACCTAACACCCAGTCACGGATGTGGTCGATGGCTGCGTTAGCAGCGGAAGCGGCAGAAGACAAGCCACGGGCTTCGATAATTGCAGCACCACGCTTACCAACAGTTGGCAGGAACACATCGTTATTCCACACGGCATCGTTGACCAGTGCTTTTACGTTGTCGCCGTTGGACGTGCAGAAGCGATAGTCAGCGTACATCGTTGGGCTGTGGTTACCCCACACCACCAATTGTTTCAGGCTGGACACTTCACGGCCAGTTTTGGCAGCCAACTGTGACAGAGCACGGTTGTGGTCTAAACGCAACATGCCGTGGTAGTTTGCTGGGTTGGTGCGGCCCACTTTAATCGCGGCAGCACGAGCAATGTAAGCATTGGTATTGCATGGGTTACCCACCACCAACACTTTGACGTCTTCTTTAGCGTTTTCAGCAATCGCTTTACCTTGAACGGTAAAGATTGCGCCGTTAGCTTCCAACAAGTCGGCACGTTCCATGCCTTTCGAGCGAGGACGTGCACCCACTAACAAGCAAACGTCAGCATCTTTGAATGCCACATTCGGATCGTCGGTTGCAACCATACCGGCCAGCAACGGGAAGGCGCAATCTTCCAGCTCCATCATCACGCCTTTGACAGCGTTTTGAGCTTGAGGCAAGTCGAGCAATTGCAGAATAACAGGCTGATCTTTACCCAACATTTCGCCAGAAGCGATACGGAACAACAAGCTGTAACCGATTTGGCCGGCAGCGCCGGTTACGGCAACACGAACGGGTGCTTTCATGAGGCATTTCTCCATTGCAGTGCGTCTTAGGGTTTGACATCTTCTCTTGCCCGTTTTTTTGAGCAGAGATTGTTACTGTGCTCATCATCTCAAACGAGATGAGTTGCAACATCAGTTTCCTGAAATTTAAGCCATCACGGACAGCGCCCTCCACTGATGAACCCAACCGCGTTGAGAGGGAGAGTCGGCGTTGATCTACGCTAAGATGCGCCGTGGGCTGTGTCCGGTATCGAGCCGCAGTTTAGCACTGATACTGGGTTTTGTGTGCGGGCAAACTGTGGAAATTTCCGCAACAAATGCGAATTATCTTGTGTCTTATATAAGACCTATCTGGACGGTGAAGGGTATTTAATGCTAAAAAGCGCCATGTCACAACAGACGCAACTTCCGAAACCAGATTACCAGCCGCTCTACGCGCAAATTCACCACCATTTGGCGAGTCGAATTGCACAGGGTGAATGGCAACCGCACGAGGCTTTGCCAAGCGAATGGGATTTAGCTGACGCGCTTGGGGTGAGCCAAGGCACGGTCAGAAAAGCACTGACTGATCTGGTACGGGATGGCTGGTTGTACCGACAACAAGGACGCGGCACATTTGTTGCGCCGAGCCTCAGCGAGTGGGGCGGGGCTGATTTAGTCAGTCCACTGGGATTTACCGAACAAGCAGAACGGCCAATCGGTGAACTGATTGGTTGTTCCAAAGTCAATGCAGCAGATGAGATTGCCGAAGGCCTGGGTCTGCGGCGCGGCGCACCGGTGTATCGGATCCGTAAGCTGTGGCGACTCGAAGGGGTCCCGATAGCAATGGATGACGCTTATTGTCCAGTTGAACCCTATCCGGGGATTGATGCCCGACAATTGCGGCAGCATGAAGGTAGTCTTTATCAACTGTTAGAACGACAGCACGCAATGCGAGTTCGCTTTCGGACTTCACTGTTGCGGGCAGTCATACCGGGACGAGAAGATTTACAACTTTTACGTCCCGAAGATGGCACAGCTCCAATGCTAGCCATCATCAGAATCGCTGAAAGCTGGTCAGGCGAAGCCGTAGAGTGGCGGTATCGTCTGTGTCGCTGTACACGCTGGGCTTACCGGCCCAGTGTGTGATGCGTTTCTTGTTTTGTCATGGCTGTGCGGACACCCCGCGCCGACAAAACAGGTAAACAAACCCGAGGACAAACGGGTTTTTTGCTAGAATCCGGCCCTTCGATCACTAAGCAGTCATCTGCTGGGGTTCGGAAAGCAGGTCGCGACGAGCGCCGCCGCGGCCGGATGCGGTTCCGGGGTAACCCGGAGTATTGTCAACCGTTCAGGTGTGTAGTTTCACAAGGAAACCTCCATGCAAGCCATGCAGAAGAAACGCCCCAAACACCTTGATCTGGGAAAAATCCGCTTGCCGTTGCCTGGCATCGTGTCGATTTTGCACCGGATCTCGGGTGTCGGACTCTTTTTCACCCTCCCTTTCATTATTTATCTTCTCGGCGGTTCCTTAAGTTCTGCTGAAGCCTTCGAAACCTACCGTACAGTCATCGCTCACCCTCTGGTGAAGCTGATCCTGTTGGGTCTGTTGTGGGCTTACATGCATCACTTCTGTGCCGGCCTGCGCTTTTTGGCTTTGGACTTCCACAAAGGTCTTGAGCTGCAAACCGCTCGCTCCACCGCTCGCACTGTCATCATCGTCAGCCTTGCCTTGACCGTCATTATCGGAGGTATGCTGTGGTAAATCGTATTGTTGTAGGTGCACGCTACGGTCTGCGCGATTGGATCATGCAACGTGCTACCGCCGTGGTGATGGCCATTTATACCTTCGGCTTGGTGTTGTTTTTGTTGACTATGCCAGGGACGTACGAAGGCTGGCAGGCTTTCTTCAAAACCACTTGGGTGCAAGTGTTGACCCAAACCACCATCATCGCCCTATTGTTGCATGTGTGGGTGGGTATTCGTGATGTGTGGATGGATTACATCAAACCTGTGGGTTTACGTTTAGCCTTACATCTGTTCACCATCGTTTGGTTGGTGGGCTGTCTGATTTATTCGATCAAAGTTGTTTGGGGGCTGTAATGAGTGTACCTGTCCGTCATTTTGACGCCGTGATCGTTGGGGCGGGTGGAGCCGGTATGCGCGCCGCCCTGCAATTGTCCGAAGCAGGTTTGAAGACTGCCGTTTTATCCAAAGTGTTCCCAACTCGTTCCCACACCGTGGCAGCACAAGGTGGGGTGTCGGCTTCCTTGGGTAACTCCGAGGCTGACCACTGGCACTGGCACATGTACGACACCGTTAAGGGGTCGGACTGGCTGGGCGACCAAGACGCGATTGAGTTTATGTGCCGTGAAGCACCTAACGTCGTGGTGGAGCTGGAACACTTTGGGATGCCATTCGACCGTAACGAAGACGGCACGATTTACCAGCGTCCATTCGGTGGCCACATGTCCAACTTCGGTGAAAAGCCAGTGCGTCGCGCCTGTGCTGCTGCCGACCGGACTGGCCATGCGATGTTACATGCCTTATACCAACGCAACGTGCGCGCAAACACCCATTTCTTTGTCGAATGGATGGCATTAGATCTGGTGCGTGACAGCGAAGGTCGCGTGCAAGGCGTGGTAGCCATGGAAATGGAAACCTCGGAAATCTACGTTTTCCAAGCCAAAGCGACTTTATTCGCCACTGGCGGCGCTGGCCGTATCTACTCTTCTTCAACCAACGCCTTTATTAACACGGGTGATGGTTTGGGGATGGCGGCTCGTGCAGGGATTCCATTAGAAGACATGGAATTCTGGCAATTCCACCCAACAGGTGTTGCCGGCGCAGGTGTGCTGATTACCGAAGGTGTGCGTGGTGAAGGTGGTATCTTGCGTAACGCGCAAGGTGAACGTTTCATGGAACGTTATGCACCGAACGCAAAAGACCTCGCCTCGCGTGACGTGGTGTCGCGTGCGATGGTGACAGAAATCAATGAAGGCCGTGGCTGTGGCCCAGCAAAAGACCATGTGTTGCTGGACATCACCCACTTAGACCCGAATGTGATTATGTCTAAGTTGCCTGGTATTCGCGAAATTTCGATCAAGTTTGCGGGTGTGGATCCCATCAAAGCACCGATTCCTGTTGTGCCAACCTGCCACTATCAAATGGGCGGTATCCCGACTAACTACAAAGGTGAAGTCGTGGTGGAAGATAAGGTGGTGGAAGGGTTCTATGCCGCCGGTGAGTGTGCGTGTGCTTCAGTGCATGGCGCCAACCGCCTAGGCACCAACTCGCTGCTCGACTTGTTGGTATTTGGTAAGTCGTCTGGTAACACCATGATTGACTACATCAAATCACAACCTAAATCGTTGCCAGAATTGGCCACTGCTGATGTTGACCGCGCTTTGGCTCGTGTAGCTCGTTTCGACAATCAAACTAGCGGTGTGGAAGTGGATGCTGCTCGCAGCGCAATGCAACGCACGATGCAGGCACATTGTGGTGTGTTCCGCTTCAAAGACATGCTGCAACAAGGTGTGACCAAGATTTTGGAAGTGGAAGAGATGGTGAAAAAGACCTTCATCCACGACAAATCGAAAGTGTGGAACACCGCTCGTGTCGAAGCGTTAGAGCTGGAAAACCTGATCGAAGTCGCCAAAGCCACCATGATTTCGGCCAACAACCGGACCGAATCGCGTGGTGCTCACGTGCGTGACGATGCGCCTGACACAGCAGAAACACCGAATGGCCGCGACGATAAGAACTGGTTGAAGCACACACTCTGGTATCGTGACGATAACCGTCTGGAGTACAAACCAGTCAACTTGAAGCCACTGACGGTTGAGACCATCGCGCTCAAGACCCGTTCTTACTAAGGGCACAAGATCATGACGACAACAACCTTGCAATTCCGCATCTATCGCTACAATCCTGACAAGGATGCAGCGCCCTATATGCAAGACATCGCTATCGAAGCTGACGAAACTGATCGTAAGCTGCTCGATGCTTTGGTGAAGTTAAAAGTGAAAGACGATACTTTATCGTTCCGTCGTTCCTGCCGCGAAGGTGTCTGTGGCTCGGATGCGATGAACATCAACGGTAAGAACGGCTTAGCTTGCTTGACCGATTTGAAAGATTTGAAACAGCCTATCGAACTGCGGCCTCTGCCCGGCTTGCCGATCATCCGCGATTTAATCGTGGACATGACCCAGTTCTTTAAACAGTATCACTCGATCAAACCGTACGTGCAAAACGACACACCGCCGCCCGAGCGCGAGCGTTTGCAATCGCCCGAAGACCGTAAAGAGTTGGATGGTTTGTACGAGTGCATTCTGTGTGCGTGCTGTTCGACATCGTGCCCGTCTTTCTGGTGGAACCCAGACAAATTCGTCGGCCCAGCTGGTTTGTTGGCTGCCTATCGCTTTATTGCTGATACTCGCGACTTGGCAACTAACGAACGTCTGGACAACTTAGACGATCCGTATCGTTTATTCCGCTGCCACACCATCATGAACTGTGTCGATGTGTGTCCTAAGGGGCTCAACCCTACTAAGGCCATCGGCAAGATCAAAGATCTCATGGTACGGCGCGCAGTATGAGCGATTCGGCACGGGCAGAAATCTCGGAAGTTGAGAAAAAGCGACAACGTTGGCGTTCGCGTCGGGGTTTGTTAGAGCTTGATCTTGTGATTACGCGATTTCTCGCCCAACACTATGACGCACTCACACCAGACCAATTTGCAGCTTATGTTGAGTTATTAGATTGGCCCGACAATGATCTGCTTGATCTGGTAAACGAGAAGTGCGATGTCGACGCGCCGCACCTCGCTGAAATTGTGGCGATGTTGCGTCGTGTTTAGGAAGGTGCCCCGCATGGACGGGGCACTGTCAAATGTAACTACTGGGAGTAATGCTGTGGAAAACAACCGCAAAGTCACGCTGACCTATAACGACGGCCAGAACTTAGATTTTCCAATCATGGAAGGCACACTGGGCCCAAACGTCGTTGACATCCGGTCTTTTGCCAAGACAGGCATGTTCACCTTCGACCCTGGTTTCTTGGCAACCGCTTCGTGCGAATCCAAGATTACCTTTATTGATGGTGATGTGGGGCAGCTCTACTACCGTGGTTACCCAATTGAGCAATTAGCAGAAGAATCCGACTTCTTGGAAAGCTGCTATTTGCTGTTAAACGGCGAATTGCCAAACGCAGAACAAAAAGCAGAATTCGACCGCAAAATCATGCGTCACAACATGATTCACGATCAGCTGCAAAATCTGTACAAAGGTTTCCGCCGCGACGCACACCCAATGGCGGTGATGGTGGGTGTGGTGGGCGCGTTGTCTGCGTTCTATCACGATTCACTGGATATCAACGATCCTCACCACCGCGAAGTGTCGGCACATCGCTTGATCGCTAAAGTGCCAACGATTGCAGCCCAAGCCTACCGTTACAACAAAGGTCTGCCTTTCAGCTACCCACGTAACGATTTGACCTATGCCGAGAACTTCTTGCACATGATGTTCTCGACACCATGCGAAGAATACAAAGTCAACAAAGTGTTAGCGCGTGCACTCGACCGCATCTTTATCCTGCATGCTGACCACGAACAAAATGCTTCGACTTCTACCGTTCGTCTGGCAGGTTCTTCTGGCGCTAACCCATTTGCGTGTATCGCTGCTGGTATCGCTTGCTTGTGGGGCCCATCGCACGGTGGCGCTAACGAAGCTGTGTTGAAGATGTTGGACGAAATCGGCTCGGTCGAAAACGTGCCAGCCTTTATGGAAGGCGTGAAAGCCAAAACGCATAAACTGATGGGCTTTGGTCACCGTGTTTACAAAAACATGGACCCACGCGCTGCCATTATGAAACGCACTTGTGATGAAGTATTGAACGAACTGGGCTTGCACAACGATCCTAAGTTCAAACTGGCCATGGCGCTGGAAAAAATCGCGTTGGAAGACGAATACTTCATCGAACGTAAACTGTATCCAAACGTTGACTTCTACTCTGGTATCGTGTTGTCGGCAATTGGTATCCCAGTATCGATGTTCACACCCATTTTTGCCTTAGCTCGTACTGTTGGCTGGATCAGCCACTGGACTGAAATGATTGCAGACCCAACCATGAAGATTGGTCGTCCGCGTCAGCTCTACACCGGCGCACCACGCCGTGACTACGTCGCTCTCGCCGATCGCAAATAAGCGATAGCGTGATGAAGGAGGCTGCATCACAGCCTCCAACCATCGCAGCGACACCAAAAACAACAGGCCGCTGGCAGCTGCCAAGCGGTCGAACGCTGCACTACCGTAATTAGGGTCGATAACACCATGATGCAAACCTTGTACAGCCATTCACACCTGTTTGGTGGGAATGCTCCCTTTATCGAGGAACTGTACGAACAGTACCTCGCGGATGCCAACAGCGTAACAGCTGAATGGCGTGATTATTTCGATAAGCTGCAGCAAACTCCCGGTGCAGCCGACCGTGACGTCCCTCATCATCCTATTCAAGAATCCTTCGTTCAACTCGCCAAACAACCTCGTGGTTTTGCGCGCAAGAGCGAAGTGGCCGAATGGGACGCCATGCAAAAACAAGTGGCAGTGCTGAAACTGATCTCGGCCTACCGCGTCATGGGTTCTCGTTGGGCAAATCTCGATCCGCTCAAACGGATGGACACGGCGCCCGTACCAGAACTCGATCCTGCATACCACGGCTTATCTGACGCTGATATGGCGGCACAGTTCAACACTGGTTCGTTAGTCGGCTTAGAAAAAGGTTCCTTGGCAGATATTCTCGCCCATCTGCGCCAGACGTACTGTGGCAGCATCGGCGTTGAATACATGCACATCATCGACTCGAAGCAAAAACGCTGGGTACAAGAACGCTTTGAAGGTTTGCGCTCGACCCCTCGCTATGATGTCGACACCAAAAAACGTGTATTAAAACAAGTCACCGCCGCTGAAACGCTAGAACGCTATTTGCATACCAAGTATGTGGGGCAAAAACGGTTCTCGCTCGAAGGTGGCGAGTCGATGATTGCTGCGTTAGACCGTCTGATTCAAGATGGCGGCAGCAAAGGCGTACAAGAAATTATCATCGGTATGGCCCACCGTGGTCGTCTCAATGTGTTGGTTAACACTTTGGGTAAATTACCACGCGATTTGTTCGCCGAATTCGAAGGCCGTCCTTCGGTTGAATTGCCATCTGGCGACGTGAAATACCACATGGGCTTCTCCACCGACTTGCCAACCCCCGGCGGTCCAGTCCATGTCTCGCTCGCGTTCAACCCTTCGCACTTAGAAATCGTCAACCCTGTGGTCGAAGGTTCGGTGCGTGCCCGTCAAGAACGTCGTAAAGACCTCGAACGCAAACAAGTGATTCCCGTGTTGATTCACGGTGATGCGGCGTTTGGTGGTTTAGGTGTGAACCAAGGGACATTCAACCTGTCCGGCACCCGTGGTTACGGCACCGGCGGTACCATTCACCTCGTGGTCAACAACCAAGTGGGCTTTACCACTTCCGACACCCGCGATATGCGTTCGACGCTGTATTGCACCGATGTCGCAAAAATGGTTGAAGCACCGATTTTCCACGTCAATGGTGATGATCCCGAAGCCGTCTGCTTTGTGATGCAGGCAGCGTTAGATTTCCGTAATGAATTCGGAAAAGATGTCGTCATCGACATGGTTTGCTTCCGTAAATTGGGCCACAACGAAGGTGATGACCCAATGCTGACGCAGCCGATGATGTACAAGAAAATCGCGAAACACCCCGGTGTGCGTGCCAAGTATGTCGAGCGCTTAGTCGCTGAAGGCGCGATTTCGCAAGAAGAAGCGGATGGTCTGATTGCCGCCTACCGCGCTGCTTTGGACAAAGGTGAACACGTTGAACAAACCGTGTTGACCAACTATCGCCGCGAACATGCCGTAGATTGGACACCTTACTTGGGTACCCACTGGGCACACCCAGTTAACACTGCCTTGCCAGTGACAGATATCCAACGCCTGACCGAAAAATTCACCACCGTCCCAGCAGATTTCAAACTGCACAACGCTGTGGCAAAAATTTTGGCTGCTCGCCGCGAAATGGCAGCGGGCACCCAAGCAATCGACTGGGGGATGGCAGAAACCTTAGCCTACGCCTCGTTGGTTGAATCGGGTCATCCGGTGCGTATTTCGGGTGAAGATTCTGGCCGTGGTACGTTTGCTCACCGCCATGCCGTATTGCACGATCAAAACCGCGAACGCTGGGATCAAGGCAGCTATGTGCCATTGCGCCATCTGTCCGATACCCAAGCCGATTTCTTGGTCATCGACTCGATTTTGAACGAAGAAGCGGTGTTAGCTTACGAATATGGCTACGCATGTTCTTCGCCTAACGAATTGGTCATCTGGGAAGCACAGTTCGGTGACTTCGCCAACGGTGCCCAAGTGGCTATCGACCAATTTATTGTGTCCGGTGAAACCAAGTGGGGCCGTCTGTGCGGTCTGACCATGATTCTGCCACACGGCTATGATGGTCAAGGCCCAGAGCATAGCTCGGCACGGGTTGAGCGTTATTTGCAGCTGTGTGCTGAGCACAACATTCAAGTGCTGATGCCATCGACAGCCGCCCAAATGTTCCACCTGCTGCGTCGCCAAGTATTGCGCCCATATCGCAAGCCATTGGTGGTGATGCTGTCCAAGCGTCTGTTGCGCTACAAAGATTCGATGTCTTCGCTCGACGATATCGCTCACGGCAGCTTCTTGCCAGTGATTGCCGATAACGACGTGGCAGACGGCAAGAAAATCAAACGGGTGCTGCTGTGCGCGGGTCAGGTGTACTACGATTTGCTCAATGCACGTAAAGAACGTGAATTGCAAAACGACATCGCCATCTTGCGTGTTGAACAACTCTATCCCTTCCCCACCGAACAGTTGGGTGAAGAGCTGGCGAAATACCCGAACGCCAAAGAAATCGTTTGGGTACAAGAAGAGCCGAAGAACCAAGGCGCGTGGTACCAAATCCGCCATCGTCTTGAAGCGCAAATCAAACCTAAGCAAACGCTGGGTTTTGCCGGTCGTCCATCCTCGGCCTCGCCAGCAGTCGGTTATATGTCGAAACACGTTGCCCAGCTGAAACAGCTGCTCAACGACGCCATGACCTTAAACAAATAATTTCACCCTGTGAAGCATATCGGCGGGTCGGTGATACCCGCCGTCTGGAGAAGACCGAATGAGCCTGATCGAAGTTACTGTCCCACAGTTGCCAGAATCCGTTTCCGAAGCCACCTTGATGAGCTGGCACAAAAAAGCGGGTGAATACGTCAATCGTGATGAAAACCTGATCGACCTTGAAACCGACAAAGTCGTGTTGGAATTGCCAGCACCACAAGCCGGTGTCTTAGTTGAAATCGTACAAAATGATGGTGCAACTGTGACCAGCGGCCAGTTGATTGCGCGTATCGACACCGCAGCCCAAGCCGGCGCTACCGCTGCACCTGTGGCCGCAACCGCTGCTCAACCTGCCGCAACCACCACTGCCGCTGCTGCTGATACCTCGGCTCAAGCGGGTCACAACCAAGTGATGGCCATGCCAGCTGCCAAAAAACTGGCAGCAGAAACCGGCGTTGAATTGGCTGGTTTGCAAGGCTCTGGCCGCGATGGTCGTGTCTTGAAAGAAGATGTCGTTGCCGCAGCGAACAAACCTGCTGCCGCACCTGCTATTGCTGCCCCAGCTGTCAACGTGGCCACCCTGTTGGGCGACCGCCCAGAACAACGCGTGCCAATGAGCCGCCTGCGTCAACGTGTTGCCGAACGTCTGGTGCAATCGCAACAAACCAACGCCATCCTCACCACCTTCAATGAAGTGAACATGAAGCCGGTGATGGATCTACGTAACAAATACAAAGACAAGTTCGAAAAAGAACACGGCATCAAGCTGGGCTTTATGGGCTTCTTTGTCAAAGCGGCTGTAGCTGCATTGAAAAAATACCCAGTATTGAACGCCTCGGTTGATGGCACCGATATCATTTACCACGGTTATTTTGATGTGGGTGTGGCCGTGGGCAGCCCACGTGGTTTAGTGGTGCCAGTGATCCGCAATGCTGATTTGTTGTCGTTGGCCGATATCGAGCGTCAGATTGCCGACTTCGGTAAGCGTGCCCAAGAAGGGAAATTGACGGTTGAAGAACTGACCGGCGGCACTTACACCATCTCGAATGGCGGGACTTTTGGTTCGATGATGTCAACCCCAATCATCAACCCACCACAATCTGCCATCCTTGGTATGCACGCCACCAAAGAACGTGCGATGGTTGAAAATGGCCAAGTTGTAGTGCGTCCAATGATGTACTTGGCACAATCTTACGACCACCGCATCATCGACGGTCGCGAAGCAGTGTTATCTTTAGTGGCCATCAAAGAAGCCATCGAAGACCCAGCACGCCTGTTGCTCGATCTGTAAGCCGCTCGGCTTAGTCTGAAGTTGGACGGATGACACCATCCGTCCTCGCCACACCGACACAAGGAAACATCATGGCTCAACAATTCGATGTCGTCGTTATCGGCGGCGGACCAGGCGGCTACGTTGCCGCCATCCGTGCGGCTCAACTCGGTTTTAACACGGCTTGCGTTGATGCGTTTAAAAACCCAGAAGGCAAGCCTAGCCTCGGTGGTACCTGCTTAAACGTGGGTTGCATCCCTTCCAAAGCCTTGCTGCAATCTTCTGAAAACTTCCACGCCACCACCCACGACTTTGCCGCACACGGCATCAGCGTCGAAGGAGTGAAGATGGACGTGGCACAAATGCTCAAGCGCAAAAACGACATCATCGGTAAGAACGCCGGTGGTATCAGCTTCTTGTTCAAGAAAAACAAAGTTGCCAATGTGCATGGCCTCGCTCGTTTACTCGGTCGCCAAAATGAAAAATGGCAAATCGAAGTCAGCGATAACGGCGCTGTGGTTGATACATTAGAAGCCACGCATGTCATCGTGGCAACAGGGTCTAATCCACGTCCGCTGCCGGGTGTGACCATCGACAACCAGCGCGTGCTCGACAATGCGGGTGCCTTGGCGATGACCGAAGTGCCTGCACGCTTGGGCGTGATTGGTGCTGGCGTGATTGGTCTGGAAATGGGTTCGGTTTGGAAACGCTTAGGCGCAGACGTCACCGTGTTGGAAGCCGCAGAGACCTTCTTGCCTGCCGTTGACCAACAGATTGCCAAAGAAGCCCACAAAACCCTGACCAAAGAGACAGGTCTGGCGATTTTCAATGGCGTCAAAATCCAATCCATCACCGCTGGCGACAGCAACGTCACTGTCAACTATGAGTTGGCAGGCGAAGCAAAAACGCTGGAAGTGGACAAATTGATTGTTGCCATCGGTCGTGTGCCTAACACCGCCGGCTTGGGTGCGGACACAGTGGGTCTGCAAGTTGATGAGCGCGGTTTTATCGTGGTTGATGATCACTGCCACACCAATTTGCCCAATATCTGGGCAATCGGTGATGTGGTGCGTGGCCCGATGTTGGCACACAAGGCCAGTGAAGAAGGTGTTGCAGTTGCTGAGCGCATCGCAGGGCAAAAACCACACGTTGATTTCAACATGATTCCGTGGGTGATTTACACCCATCCAGAAATCGCTTGGGTTGGTAAAACCGAAGAACAACTCAAAGCGGCTGGTGTGGAATACAAAAAAGGCACCTCGGGCTTTGCTGCCAATGGCCGCGCCTTGGGCTTAGGGATGGCACAAGGCACTGTAAAAGTCTTGGCCTGCGCCAAAACAGACCGTATCCTTGGCGTTCACATCATCGGGCCGATGGCGTCCGAATTGGTGGCTGAGGCGGTGGTGGCAATGGAATTCTCCGCTTCGAGCGAAGACATTGCTCGTATCGTACATGCCCATCCTTCGCTCAGCGAAGTGTTGCATGAAGCATGCTTGGCAGCGGACAAACGCGCACTGCATGGCTAATGCCAGTTGCGGTGCAAGGGCTTATACTTTGCATCGCAACACCCAAAACTCCTCACCTTTACACAAGAGAAGAGAATAAACGATGAATCTGCACGAATACCAAGCGAAAGAGCTGCTGGCTAAATATGGCCTGCCGGTGCAACAAGGCATCCTCGCCACCAACGGTGAAGAAGCTGCGGCTGCGTTTGACCAAATGGGCGGCAAATTTGCTGTCATCAAAGCCCAAGTCCATGCCGGTGGCCGTGGTAAGGCAGGTGGCGTGAAAGTGGTGAAAAGCCGTGAAGAAGCCGCAGACGTGGCAAACGGCTTGATTGGTAAAAATCTGATCACTTACCAAACCGATGCCAACGGCCAGCCTGTCAACAGCGTGCTGGTGTGCGAAGACATGTACCCTGTACAACGTGAGTTGTACCTCGGTGCAGTGGTTGACCGTTCTTCCCGCCGTGTCACCTTCATGGCTTCGACCGAAGGCGGTGTGGAAATTGAAGAAGTGGCGCACAACACGCCAGAAAAAATTCTGAAAGTGACCGTTGATCCGCTGGTGGGTTTGTTGCCTTTCCAAGCGCGTGATGTGGCTTTTGCTTTGGGTTTAGAAGGCAAACAAATCAACGAATTCGTGAAATTGATGACCGGTGCTTACCAAGCCTTCGTCGAAAACGATTTCGCCTTGTTTGAAATCAACCCACTGGCTATCCGTGGTGATGGCTCCTTGGCTTGCGTGGATGCCAAAATCGGCATCGACTCTAACGCGCTGTATCGTTTGCCTGCTGTTGCTGCCTTGCGTGACAAATCGCAAGAAAACGAACGCGAACTGAAAGCCTCCGAATTCGACCTGAACTATGTTGCTTTGGAAGGTAACATTGGTTGTATGGTGAACGGTGCTGGTTTGGCGATGGCGACCATGGACATCATCAAACTGAAAGGTGGCCAGCCAGCTAACTTCTTGGACGTCGGCGGTGGCGCAACCAAAGAGCGCGTGATCGAAGCGTTCAAACTGATTTTGGCTGATCCTTCGGTCAAAGGCGTGTTGATTAACATCTTCGGTGGTATCGTGCGTTGTGACATGATCGCAGAGGCGATTATCGCTGCGGTGAAAGAAGTCAACGTGACAGTCCCTGTCGTAGTGCGTTTGGAAGGTAACAATGCCGAACTGGGCGCAAAACTGCTGGATGAATCCGGTCTGCAATTGATCTCGGCCCAAGGTCTGAATGACGCTGCCGAGAAAATTGTTGCCCAATTGGCTGCAGTCTGATCCACCGCACTTACGGAGTGAACCATGAGCGTACTCGTTAACAAAAATACTAAAGTGCTGGTGCAAGGTTTTACCGGCAAAAACGGCACTTTCCATTCTGAACAAGCGATTGCCTACGGCACCCAAGTGGTCGGTGGCGTGACCCCAGGCAAAGGTGGCAGCACTCACCTCAATCTGCCGGTGTTCAACACCATGAAAGAAGCTGTCCGCGAAACCCAAGCTGACGCTTCGGTGATCTATGTGCCAGCCCCTTTCGTGTTGGATTCGATTGTGGAAGCCGTGGATGCTGGCATCAAATTGATCGTGACCATCACCGAAGGCGTGCCAACATTGGACATGCTGAAGGCCAAACGTTATATCGAGCAAACCGGTGGCGTGCGTCTGATCGGGCCAAACTGCCCAGGTATCATCACTCCAGGTGAATGTAAAATCGGCATTATGCCTGGCCATATTCACCAACCAGGTAAAATCGGTATCGTGTCGCGCTCCGGCACCTTGACCTACGAAGCAGTGGCACAAACCACCGCCGCTGGTTTAGGTCAATCGACATGTATCGGTATCGGTGGCGACCCCATCCCTGGTACCAGCCACATTGATGCCTTGGAACTGTTCCAAAACGATCCACAGACTGAAGCCATCATCATGATTGGTGAAATCGGTGGTACCGCTGAAGAAGAAGCCGCTGAATATGCAAAAGCCCATGTGACCAAGCCAATCGTTGGTTACATTGCTGGTGTCACCGCACCAAAAGGCAAACGCATGGGTCATGCTGGTGCGATTATCTCGGGCGGTAAAGGCACTGCTGAAGAGAAATTTGCTGCTTTCGAAAAAGCAGGTATCCGCTACACCCGCAGCCCAGCTGAATTGGGCAGCACCATGGTGGCACTGTTGAAAGAAAAAGGCATGCTGTAATCTGGGTAGCCATCTAGCCTAGATGAAAAAAGGGAAGCTCAGTGGCTTCCCTTTTTGCTTGCTAACGCGGTTGAAAATTAAACCACGCCCTGCTCAATCATCGCATCAGCCACTTTACGGAAACCAGCGATGTTGGCACCTAACACCAAATTACGCTCAGCACCAAATTCGCGAGCCGTTTCACTCGCTGATTGATAAATCCCCGCCATAATGCGCTGCAATTTGCTATCGACTTCTTCAAAAGTCCATTGCTGCATACTGGCATTTTGTGCCATTTCTAATTGGCTGGTTGCCACACCACCTGCGTTGGCCGCTTTACCCGGGCCATACAAAATATTAGCAGCCAAGAAAGCTTCCACCGCTTCTTGTGTAGAAGGCATATTGGCACCTTCTGCCACTAAGGTGCAGCCGTTTTTCAGTAATTCTTTGGCATCTTCGCCATTGAGTTCATTTTGTGTTGCGGAAGGGAAAGCGGCATCACATGGCACCGACCAAACCAAATTACGACCCGCTGGATAATCGCTGACCGGCACAAAACGCACACCACCGCGACGTTTAGCGTATTCAGCCAAAGAGGTACGTTCAACCTCTTTGACTTGCTTCAACAGCGCAAGATCAATCCCTGCTGGGTCGTGAACAAAACCGGAGGAATCACTCACGGTGATCGGTTTGGCACCAAAATGATAGAGTTTTTCTACGGTATAAATCGCCACATTACCGGCACCTGACACCGCACATTGTTTGCCTTCCAAGCTCTCACCAATGTCACGCAACATATTGTCAGCGAAATAGACAGTGCCATACCCAGTGGCTTCTTTCCGACCAAGAGAGCCACCCCATTTCAATCCTTTACCGGTCAACACGCCTTCATAGCTGCCAGTCAGTTTTTTATATTGGCCGTACATATAGCCAATTTCACGCGCACCAACGCCGATGTCTCCCGCTGGCACATCGACGGTTGCACCAACATGGCGATAGAGTTCATTCATAAATGCTTGGCAGAAGCGCATGATTTCTTGCTCGGATTTCCCTTTAGGATCGAAGTTCGAGCCACCTTTGCCGCCGCCAATCGCTAAGCCAGTCAGCGCATTTTTAAAAATCTGTTCAAAACCTAGAAACTTGATAATGCCGGCGTTGACACTTGGATGAAAACGGATACCGCCTTTGTAAGGCCCCAAGGCAGAGTTAAATTGCACACGATAGCCTTTGTTGACCTGTACTTGGCCGCGATCATCCACCCATGCCACACGGAACATAATTTGCCGCTCGGGCTCGACAATACGGTCGATAATCCCGTACTTGCGATATTTGGGGTCGTTGTCTAATAGGGGACGCAAAGATAACAACACTTCTTCGCAGGCTTGATAGAACTCATGTTGGGCTGGGCTGGTGCGATTGAGGTGAGCAATCGTATCGGCAACGTAAGGCATCAAAAGCTCCTAGAACATAAAGAGAAATAGTGGCAACACAAAAACAGTGCATGACTTACAGATATTGCACTAAATTTGCGCAAAGATTACTCCTTTATGATGTCGCTTTGCAATAATTTTGTGTGCCAAAAACGAAAAACGCCCCAAATAGGGGCGTTTCGGTGTTTCAAAATAGTGCGTAAATTAGCCAAATTTACCAGTAATATAGTCTTCAGTGGCTTTTTGCTTCGGTGCCGTAAAGATTGTGTCGGTATCACCAAACTCGATCAAATCGCCAAGATACATATAAGCGGTGTAATCAGATACCCGTGCCGCCTGCTGCATATTGTGCGTCACAATCGCAATGGTGTAGTTTTCTTTCAACTCGTTCACCAACTCTTCGATTTGTGCTGTGGAAATTGGATCGAGCGCCGAGGTCGGTTCATCCAATAACAATACTTCTGGCTTCGAGGCCACGGCACGCGCAATACATAGCCGCTGTTGCTGACCACCGGATAAAGAGTGACCCGACTGTTTCAGCTTGTCTTTCACTTCCTCCCACAGCGCCGCCTTACGCAACGCCCATTCCACCCGATCATCCATTTCGGATTTACTGAGTTTTTCGTATAACTTCACCCCAAAGGTTACATTGTCATAAATCGACATCGGGAATGGGGTCGGTTTTTGAAACACCATACCGACTTTGGCACGCAGTAAGTTGATATCGACGTCTTTGTCGAGGATGTTTTTACCATCCATCACAATCTGTCCTTCAGCACGCAAGCCGGGATAGAGTTCATACATGCGGTTGAAAATCCGCAACAGCGTCGATTTACCGCAACCGGATGGGCCAATAAACGCCGTGACTTTTTTCGAAGCAATCGACAGATTGATGTTTTTCAGCGCATGAAAGCCGCCGTAGTAAAAATTGAGATCTTTGACTTGCAGTTTGGTGGTATCAGTAGTCATGACGGAAACCTTATTATTGCGAATTATTTTGTTTGCCTAACCAGCGGGCAAGCACGTTCAAACCCAATACGCTGACGGTAATCAACAGCGCACCAGCCCAAGCCAAAGCATGCCAATCTTCATACGGGCTCATGGCAAACTGGAAAATCACCACCGGTAAGTTGGCCATCGGTTGATTCATATTGCTGCTCCAGAACTGGTTGTTCAGTGCAGTGAATAACAACGGGGCAGTTTCACCAGAAATCCGCGCCACAGCCAATAAAATACCGGTCAAGACACCTGCTTTAGACGCACGCAGGGTCACCATCATCACCACTTTCCATTGTGGTGCCCCCAAAGCCGCCGCGGCTTCACGTAAGGTGTTCGGCACCAAACGCAGCATATTTTCGGTCGTCCGCACCACCACCGGCACCACGATAATCGCTAGCGCCAGCGCCCCCGCCCAACCAGAGAAATGGCCGACAGAGATCACGTAGATTTCATAGACAAACAAGCCAATCACAATTGAAGGGGCTGACAGCAGAATATCGTTGATGAAACGGGTGGCAGGGGCCAACCAGCCACGCTCGCCAAACTCGGCCAAATACACCCCAGCCAAAATGCCAATTGGGGTACCAATTAAGGTGCCAAACAACGTCATCAACAAACTACCGTAAATAGCATTGGCCAAACCACCAGTACTGCCGGGGGGCGGGGTGCTTTGAGTAAAGACCGATAAGTTAATCCCACCCAAACCATAGCTAAACAAGGTCCACAGAATCCACACCAGCCAGAACAAACCGAATCCGACAGCCAACATCGACATCACCATATTGATGCTGTTGACGACGCGGCGCTGGCGATACAAGTTATGATCCATGCGCATACTCTCCGTTAGGTTTTCTTACCTTCGTTTTTCGATAAGCGCAGCAGTAACAGTTTTGCGCAAGCCAACACCACAAAAGTGATAAAGAACAGAATCAAACCTAATTCAATCAGTGCCGAAACGTGTAAGCCTTCTTGCGCCTCAGCAAATTCATTGGCCAAAGCCGAAGCAATCGAGTTACCAGGATCCATCAACGAGCCTGTGATTTGATAGGCATTACCAATCACAAAGGTTACTGCCATTGTTTCACCTAAAGCACGACCCAAACCCAACATAATGCCGCCAATCACCCCTGCTTTGGTGTAAGGCAATACCACATAACGCACCACTTCCCATGTGGTAGCACCAAGGCCGTAGGCAGATTCTTTTAACATCACTGGCACAATTTCAAACACATCGCGCATCACCGAGGCAATAAACGGAATCACCATAATGCCGAGGATCAAACCAGCGGTGAACACACCAATCCCCATCGGCGCACCTTGGAACAAGAAACCGATGCCGGGCAGATGACCGAGGTTTTCGATAATCCAAGGTTGAACATGATCGGCAAACAGCGGGGCAAAGACAAACAAACCCCACATACCGTAAATAATCGAAGGAATGCCTGCCAACAATTCAATCGCTACGCCAATCGGACGGCGCAACCAGGCAGGACATAACTCAGTCAGAAATAAGGCAATACCGAAACTCACCGGCACACCGATAAGCAAGGCAATAAACGCAGTGACCAAGGTGCCATAAATGGGCGCGAGGGCACCAAAGTTTTCAGCAACCGGATCCCATGAACTGCTGAATAAAAAACTGAATCCAAAAGATTGGAGGGTTGGCATCGCCCCGATAATCAGGGAAATAATGATGCCGATTAAGGTAGCAAGTACCAGAAACGCAAAACCGCGAGTAGTGCCTCGGAATAAGGTATCTAGGCGGCGCTGCATTTTGAGGGTGTTCTCAATGTGCTGGGCGTGCATGTCACTCTCTCAGGCTGACCGACAAAAAAGCCGGGGTTACCCCCGGCCTGTGATAGACCCATCTGCTTTCCGTCCACTCACAGCCGAAAAGCAGACGTTAGCAAGGGGCAAAAAATTAGTTATTCCAAACTGGTTTGCCGCTGGTGTCGGTGATGTTAGCTTTCCAGTGTGCACGAATTTGGTTAGCCACCACATCTGGCAGTGGGATGTAATCCAAGTCCAAGGCCAGTTTGCCACCCTCTTTATATGCCCAATCAAAGAACTTCAGGGTTTCCAAACCTTGTTCTGGTTTGTCCTGTTTCTTTTGCATCAGGATGAAGGTTGCACCAACGATAGGATAAGATCCCTTACCTGCTTGGTCAGTCAGGATTTCGTAGAAACCAGGCGCATTTTTCCAATCTGCATTAGCAGCAGCAGCTTTAAAGCTTTCTTCGCTTGGCAAGGCAAATTGACCATCTTTGTTTTTCACCGCGCCGTAGGTAATTTTGTTTTGCTTGGCGTAGGCATATTCAACGTAACCTAAGCCGCCTTTGATACGGGTCACGTAGTTCGCTACCCCTTCATTACCTTTACCACCCACACCGACAGGCCAGCTCACCGCTGTACCTTCACCGACTTTTTGTTTCCAATCTGCCGATACTTTGGACAAGTAGTTGGTCCAAATGAAGGTCGTACCCGAACCATCTGAACGGCGTACGATAGTGATAGCTTGATCTGGCAAGTTCACACCGGGGTTTAATTGACGAATTGCAGGGTCATTCCACTTACTTACCTTACCCAGATAGATATCCGCCAACAGTGGGCCAGTAAATTTCAAGCCGGTTTGCACACCCGGAACGTTAAAAATTGGCACCACACCACCCACGACAGTGGGGAACTGTAATAAACCATCTTTTGCCAGTTGTTCTGGCTTCAGCGGCATATCAGAGGCACCGAAATCCACCGTTTTCGACACAATCTGTTTAATCCCACCACCAGAACCAATCGATTGATAGTTGACTGAATGGTTGGTCTTCGCCTTGTAGGCTTCCGCCCATTTTGCATACAAAGGATAGGGGAAAGTTGCACCAGCACCAGTGATATTGGCGGCAGCGGCATAACCTGACAACATTGCACCGGCCACAGTCAGTGCGGCGGTAAGGCGAACAGTGTGTTTCATGCTGGGAAGCTCCGTGCGAAATGGAATAAGCAAAAATAGCAACGTGGCCGGATGGTAAAGGGCTGCCATTGCAGAAATATTACAAGTCGTGTTTTTATCCAGCATCGCGTTTGGCATCATGAAGAGGGCTATCTGTTGTGCGATCTAGCTGATTGTTGGCAGAGTGTTTGCTTAGCTTGCCGTTAAACAATTGTTTTACGGTACAATCGCCGCCTTTTTCCGCACTAAAATTCCACTCACTTCAGGCACATCATGCAAATTCTCGAACGCTATTTTCAGCTACGTGAGCATGGCACTTCAGTCAAAACCGAAGTCCTTGCCGGTCTCACCACTTTCCTCACCATGGCCTATATTATTTTCGTCAATCCGGCGATTTTGTCGCAAACGGGGATGGATTTTAATGCGGTCTTTGTTGCCACCTGCATTGCCGCTGCCTTGGGTACTTTAGTGATGGGGGTTGTCGCTAACTATCCCATTGCCCTAGCGCCGGGGATGGGGTTGAACGCCTACTTCACCTTTGCCGTTGTGAAAGGTATGGGTGTGCCGTGGCAAACGGCGTTGGGGGCAGTCTTTATCTCCGGTATTATTTTTGTTTTGGTGAGTTCATTTAAGCTGCGTGAGCTGATCGTCAATGCCATCCCCTACTCTTTAAAACTGGCGATTTCAGCAGGGGTAGGCTTGTTCCTCGCGATCATTGGCTTAAAAGGTGCAGGGGTGATTACCGGCTCCGAAGCCACGATGGTTACCTTAGGAAATATTCATTCCCCCTCAACCCTCTTAGCCGTATTTGGCTTTTTATTGATCGTGGTGTTGGAATACCGCCGAGTCACCGGATCAATCATTATTGGTGTATTGGCTGTCACTTTATTGTCTGTGGCTTTGGGGTTATCAGAGTTCAAAGGCGTGTTTTCTATGCCCCCCTCCATTGAACCTACTTTTATGCAGATGGACCTCGCCAGTGCGTTAAACGCTGGCCTGATTGGTGTCATTTTCATCTTTTTCTTTGTCGACTTATTTGATACCACAGGCACCTTAGTTGGTGTGGCACACCGTGCAGGCTTACTAGATAAACAAGGTCGTCTCACACGTCTGAAAAAAGCCTTGTTTGCCGACTCCACCGCGATTATGGCGGGTGGTGTGTTGGGCACATCAAGCGTCACCGCTTATGTTGAATCGGCTGCGGGTACCGCTGTTGGAGGTCGCACAGGCCTCACCGCCGTCGTTGTCGCGTTACTGTTTATCGCAGCATTATTTTTATCGCCTTTAGCAGGAACCGTTCCGGCGTATGCAACAGCCCCCGCGCTGTGTTATGTGGCGGTGTTAATGGCACGCGGTTTAGCGGAGATTGATTGGGATGATTTAACGGAATCGGCACCAGCGGTGATTACAGCAGTTGGCATGCCTTTTACCTATTCAATTGCAGATGGGATTGCCTTCGGCTTTATCAGCTACACCGTGATTAAGCTGCTATCTGGCCGTTATAAGGACATTACACCCATGGTTATTGTGATTGCAGCCCTGTTTACAGTGAAATTCGCCTTCTTCCATTAAAACCTAACAAGGCAGTCATGGCGCATCACCCTGTCAGAGCGATGCGTCATCTTCTCTGCACAAGATAAAGGGCGAACACATCGGTTCGCCCTTTATCAATCAATCAGTGTAAAACGGTTAATCTACCCTCAAGCCTTCGGTGTCAAATCTTTTGACAAGAAAAACGCATCAGAGAAGAAGCTATCCGCCGGTAGTTGACGTTCTTGGATAAAACTTTGGTGCGCGGCTTCGACTACGACTGGCGCACCGCAGGCATAGACTTCATGTCCAGATAGATCTGCAAAATCATCCAGGACCGCCTGATGGACAAAACCAGTCCGACCGGTCCATTGGTCTTCCTCAGTCGCATCAGATACCACTGGGACATAACGGAAATGTGGCAGTTGTTGTGCCCAACTTTCAGCCATTTGGTGGAAATACAAATCAGCAGGCCGACGACCGCCCCAATATAAAGTCATGGGCCGCTGAATATTCTGATGAATCATGTGTTCAATAATGCCTTTAATCGGGGCAAAACCAGTACCGCTGGCAAGGAACACAATCGGTTTATCGCTAGACTCATTCAGACAGAATGTCCCTAATGGTCCTTTGAAACGCAAAATTTCACGCTCTTTCATGGTATGGAAAACATATTCCGAGAACGTCCCACCGGGCATGTGACGGATATGCAACTCCAAGAAAGCATCATCATGTGGCGCATTCGCTAATGAGAAACTACGCGCCTTACCATCACGCATCAAAATATCAATGTATTGACCGGCCATGAACTGCAAACGCTCACTGGCGGGAATTTTGAGTTTCAGCACGGCGACATCGTGGATTTTTTCAATCGACTCGACACGACATGGCAGGGTTTTTACTGGAATCTCACCGGCGCTAGATTCGCGTGCTTCAATCACCAGTTCACTGCTACTGGCTTCAGCACAGCATAACAAAGCCTGACCCGCTGCTGATTCTGCCGCAGGTAAGGCTTTTTCTTGATATTGGCGGTGTTTCACTTGACCTTCTACCACACGGCCTTTACATGCACCGCAAGCACCGTTACGACAACCATAAGGCAAACCAATGTTTTGCCGTAGGGCCGCTTCTAGGATAGTTTCGTGGGCATTGACGCTAAACGAGCGGCCGCTTGGCAACAGCTTGACAGTAGATGCGTTTACTTCAGACATGATAAAGCTACCTTATTCGATCAATTCCGACCTCTGTTAAGCGCAATTCGGCGCCGAACAGGCTTTGCTAGAAAGAAGACAGATTGTGATGCAACACAAAACAGGACGTACTCGGGTGTTACTGGTAGGGTGTGGCGACATTGCTTGGCGAGTATTGCCCAAACTCACTTCTCGTTACACCGTTTTTGCGCTTTTACGCCGCCCAAGTGAAGCGGCCAGATGGCGTGCAGCAGGGGCGAAGGTGGTCATAGGCGATTTAGATCAACCAAAAAGTTTACAACGCTTGGCGGGTTTGGCCATTGATAAACTATTGATGTTAGCGCCCCCGCCAACATCAGGGCACCAAGACAGCCGCTCGCAACACCTGATTGCGGCGCTGCAAAAACGGGGGATGCTACCACAACATGTTGTTCTTATCAGCACCAGCGGCGTCTATGGCAATCGGGCAGGGGCATGGCTGACCGAAACCGCACCACCTCATCCTGAATCAGCACGTGCCCAACGGCGTTGGCATGCAGAACAGTTATGGCGCAGCGCCAGCCGGCGGTGGGGTGCCAGTTTGCTAACCTTACGTGTGCCCGGTATTTATGATGCAGAACGGCTACCCATCAATCGGATCACACAACGCACACCGGCCCTTATCGCAGAAGAAGATGGCTATAGCAACCATATCCACGCTGATGATCTGGCTACGATTTGCGCCAAAGCATTGCAATGGCATCGCGGTTCGCGGGTGATTCATGCTTGCGATGCACAACCGATGAAAATGGGCGATTATTTTGATGAGGTTGCCACGGCTTTCGGTCTTCCACCTCTCCCTCGTTTGCCAAGCGTAGCGTTACAACCGCTTGTTTCGCCGCAGTTATGGTCATTTTTACGCGAATCGCGACGTTTAGATTCACAACGCTTGCAACGCGAATTAAAAGTTCAACTGCGTTACCCCAGCGTCAGCCATTTTTTGGTGCAATATCTTGGTGAGAAAGAAGTCTCTCCGCCAAAACTGGTAACATCTCGCCCCTAAAAAAATTTCTGGATGAAATGATGTCAACCGACCACGACACTGATGCCGCTTTAGACAGCGAAAACCCGACCCATCGCCGTATTCGCAGTTTCGTCTTGCGCCAAGGCCATTTATCACGGGCTCAAGAACGTGCGCTTGAAACCTTATTGCCCGTCTTTGGGGTACCTTATCAAACCACCCCACCAGATTGGGACAGCGTTTTTGGACGCACAGCGCCAATGATTGTCGAAATTGGCTTTGGCATGGGACAGGCCACCGCCGACATCGCACAAACCCTACCAGACTATAATTTTCTCGGTTTAGAAGTACACAGCCCGGGTGTCGGTAGTCTGTTAAAGCTGGTAGAAGAAAAACAACTGAGCAATATTCGCGTGGCACAACATGACGCGGTGGAAGTGCTGCGCGACATGATCGCGCCGAACAGCCTCGCCGGCGTGCATATTTTCTTTCCCGACCCTTGGCACAAAAAACGCCATCACAAACGCCGTTTAATCCAAGCCCCATTTGTTGCTGATTTAGTGTCTCGCATTGCCCCCGGTGGCTATCTGCATGTGGCGACCGATTGGGAAGATTACGCGATCCAAATTTTAGATGTCCTGTCACAAACAGCCGGTTTGGAAAACACTGCCGAAGGCTATGCAGAGAAACCGGCCTATCGACCACAAACCAAGTTCGAAGCACGCGGCTTACGCTTAGGACATGGAGTGTGGGATATTGTGTTCCGAAAATCAGCCTAACAAGGCCTCAATTTCTGCCAATAAATCACTGGGTTTGGTGGTCGGTGCATAGCGGCCAACCACCTCGCCTTGGCGATTGATCAGAAACTTAGTGAAGTTCCATTTAATCGATTCGGTATTTAAGATGCCGGGCTTTGCCTGTGTGAGAAACTGGAACAATGGATGTGCCTGTGCACCATTGACCTCTACCTTGGCAAACATCGGAAACGTCACCGCAAACCGTGTCTGACAAAAAGTGGCAATTTGTTGCTCATCACCCGGCTCTTGTCCACCGAATTGATTACACGGGAACCCTAACACCACCAATCCACGATCCGCCAAGTGCTGATACAGTTCTTGCAGACCCTGATATTGTGGGGTGAAGCCACATTCACTGGCGGTATTAACAACCAGCACCACTTGGCCCCGATAGTCGGTCATGGCTTGCTCGGTGCCATCTAACCGCTTGGCGGTAAAATCGTAAAAACTTGCCATTTCTCTGTTCTCCTGTGTTGACGGCGCGTGGGATAATCAGCCTTCGTTCCCATCTTGAACTTTGACCATGTTTAACCCCAGTCGTGACCAAGCGCGCCAATTTTTGTTTGATACTTGGCGTAAACACCTCAGCCATCAACCCCTAACCGATCTCGAAAAGCTGACGCTGGCAGTGTTGTTCCAACATCCTGAATATCACACGATGTTAGGACAACCAGAACGCTGGCAGCAACAAGATTGGCCACCAGAATTAGGTGAAACCAATCCTTTCCTTCATCTGTCTTTGCATCTGGCGATTGAAGAACAGTTGTCGATTAAACAACCTCATGGGTTATATGAGCTTTATCAACAACTGTGCCTGCAATGTGGGGATGAACATCGCGCACAACATGAAGTAATGGATGGTCTAACAGAGATGATTTGGTATGCCCAACGCTACCAAACCCCTCCAGACCCAACACGCTATTTAAATGTATTGCGGCGTAAACTTGGGCAAGTAGAACAGCCTAATGCGACTGACGCTGCTGCCGCCACTGGTTCAAACACTGGTCCAACTCATTAAAGTTCGCCAACACGGACAACTGCCCGTGCGAGCGCAAACTACGACAACCACCTCCGCCTACCCAAATTTCGGTGTGGGGAGGCAATAAACTCTGTAGCGTTTGCACTTGCTCGGCAACATCCCCTTCATACGCCGACGAAAACGATAACAACACCACATCAACCTGATGTTTGCGCGCAGCAGAAGCAATATCAGAACATGGCATCTCGCAGCCAAATGGTAGCGTTTCTGCATTTGCCATCCGCAACACCACCTCAACCATCAGCAACCCCAGCATGTGCATTTCTCCCGGGCAAGTCGTCAACAATACCCGAGGGGGGTTCATCGGTAACGACATCCGCGACAGTGTTTCACGCAACAGGCGGTTAATCTGTTCCGAATAAAAATGCTCTTCGTAAACCTGCAACTCACCACGCATCCATGCTTCACCCACCAATTGATTACACGTCGCAATAAACTCTCGCACAAAAACCTGTAATCCCAACTCATGTAAGCGGGTTTGTAAAAAAGCCTGCACCTGTGCCGGATTATGGCCCAACAGCACCCGAATCAATTCATGACAAGGGGCAGGGGCTTCTAAACGAGGTTGATGGGCTTGCACCTGTTGCAACAACTCGGCCATCGGTAGGTTAATAATTTTTCCGGGACGAAACCCCATATCCATTAAACGCCGAACTAAGCGCAGTTTTTCCACTTGTTGACGCGAATACAAGCGATCACCCTGTTCATCGCGGGCAGGTTCAGGAAAGCCATACCGACGTTCCCACATCCGCAATAAATCTTTTGAGATACCAGTCTCTCGTTCCACTGCACCAATGGGCAGTCCCATGTTGACATCGCTCATAACTATTTTCTTAATTGTGTTGACGTGATACACCAAAGCGGCGGAATTATGCCATGTGCCGTTTTATCCGCCGCAACAAAGCGCCGAGCAACGGAATTTTTTCATATAACTCACCCGCTGCGTCCCAATAATCTCGATGGTTAACCACCCGTCCATCCGGCGCGAAATGCAGCAGGGTGCCACCATGAATGTGCATGGCCTTTCCTTGCCATAAAAAGGTGAAGTCCCACACTAAAAATGCTTTGTCAGCCTGTTCAATCCGTTCTTGTACGACAAAACGGGGTTGTTGCAAGGTATGAAACATGCGTTGAAAGAGCGCTTCAATCGCAGCCGTTCCTTGAATACGGTTAAAAGGATCTTGAAACCAAGCATCTGGCGCATAGAGCTGATGTAGCTGCGGCAGCGTTTGTGGAGAGAGTTGCTCATACCATGCCACGATGGCAGAACACGAAGTCGTTACGGGTAAGTTCATCACCAAACTCGCTTCACTCGGCAAGGGAATACTCTAAGGATAGAGAAACCACTTATTTTGTCAAAGCATTGTCTTATACGAAAATATAAATATTCGTCTGACCACCGACAAATATTTGTTCTAAAATCACATTCTTTGACTAAGTCAGGGATAAAAAATGGAAAATATCACCACTGCATCAGGCCTCATCTATTGTGATGAAGTGATCGGAGAAGGCACCGTTGCCACAGCCGGAGAAGAAGTGACCGTGCATTACACAGGTTGGTTAGCAGATAATGGCGAACAATTTGACTGCAGCCGCCAGCGCAAACAGCCCTTTACTTTCCCACTGGGCGCGGGACGCGTGATTAAGGGCTGGGACGAGGGCGTGCAAGGGATGAAAGTCGGCGGTAAACGCCGTTTAACCATTCCGGCGGCCTTGGGCTACGGAGCACGAGGCGCAGGTGGTGTTATCCCACCCAACGCCACCTTGGTCTTTGATGTTGAATTGCTGTCGGTGGGCTAAGCCGATTGGTTTGATTTAAGCCGATTTCGCCGTCTTACGGCGGCGAAGCCACCACCACACGCCTAAACCCACTGCAGCCACGGCCAACACCATCAGAATGCCCGATTGCCCACGATGTAACCATGTCAGCAACCAATCACGGTTGTTGGCGCCAAAATAACCAAGATATACCCACACCGGCACACTAATCAGGGCGGCAAAACCATCCATCAATAAAAAACGCCAGAATGACACTTTGCGTGTCATACCAGCGGTCAGGAAAATTGGCGAACGCAAACCAGGGAGAAAGCGGGCGACAAACAACACCCAATTGCCGTATTTAGCAAACTTTTCCTGCACAGCCATAAATCGTTCTTCGGTGAGATAACGCGCCACAAAACGCACTTGCATCACCTTAGTCCCATAAATGCGACCAATGGTAAACATGGTGGCATCACCGACCAACACCCCAGCCATACCGACGGCAAACATAGTATGGACATTGGTATACCCTAAACCAGAAATAATACCGCCAGCCACCAGCGTCACGTCTTCTGGAATTGGCACCCCAAAACCACAAATCAGCAACACAAAAAACACCGCAGCATAGCCATAATTGGTGAAAAAATCGGTGAGCAGTTGCAGGATGTCCATGTGCTTACGCCTCTTTAATAACTTGGGCAATTTGTTGTGCCCAACGTTCTGCCAAGCCAGCATCCTCTGCCTCAACCATCACCCGCACCACCGGCTCCGTCCCCGATGGCCGCAGCACCACACGGCCTCGCCCATGTAATGCCGCCTCTGCCTCTGCCAATACTGCCGCCGAGGCTTGTTGCCAATCTTGGCCATGTAAACGAACATTGATAAGCGTTTGTGGAAAGGCTTGCCAATCGCGGCAGACTTCGGACAACGAGAGGTTAAGATCAAACAAACTACGCAATACTTGCAACGCCGAGACAATCCCATCACCCGTATTGTGTTTGTCTAAACACAGCACATGACCGGACGCTTCTCCGCCAATCAACCAAGAACGGGCTTGTAACATTTCCAGCACATAACGATCCCCGACCTTGGCACGGGCAAAGGGAATATCACGGGCTTGAAGGGCAAGCTCCATCGCCATATTGGTCATCAACGTCCCAACCACCCCGCCTTTTAATTCGCCGCGTTCAGCACGCGCCCGCGCAATCACATAAATCAGTTGATCGCCGTCATAGACTTGGCCTTGTTGGTCAACCATCAACAGCCGATCACCATCGCCATCTAAGGCAATACCAAAATCGGCTTCATGCTGTAAGACCGCCGCTTGGACCGCGCGAGGATACATCGCACCGGCACGATCATTGATATTAAAACCATTGGGTTCAGTGCCAATACTAATGACATCCGCACCCAGTTCGTGAAACACCTTCGGTGCAATGTGGTAGCTGGCACCATGGGCGCAATCAACCACGATCTTACAGCCGCGCAAATTGCGGTCATTCGGGAAAGTGCTTTTACAAAATTCGATATAACGCTCAGCAGCGGCATCCATCCGCCGCGCTCGTCCCAACAAAGCAGAAGGCTTGGTTTGTAATGGCATATCGAGCGCAGCTTCGATTTCTTGCTCAATATGGTCGGCTAGTTTCCGTCCACCTTCCGCAAAGAACTTAATACCATTGTCTTGATAAGGGTTGTGCGAAGCCGAAATCATCACCCCTGCCGATAAACGCAAAGCGCGGGTTAAATAAGCAACCCCCGGTGTGGGTAACGGCCCAGTCAACAACACATTCACCCCTGCTGCTGTAAAACCCGCTTGTAACGCGGCTTCTAACATATAGCCAGAAATACGGGTGTCTTTGCCGATTAACACGGTGGGCGTTTGTTGATCGTGATTCACCAACACACGACCAGCGGCATACGCCAGACGCAACACAAAATCAGGGGTAATTGGTTCTTGCCCCACTTCTCCACGCACCCCATCGGTGCCAAAATATTTTCTTGTCATCATCGTTCCGTTATGCGTACTCGGTCACCGCTTGCCACACTTTTAACGCTTGCACTGTGGCTTTCACATCATGGACGCGAATGATTTTTGCGCCATATTGTACCGACCACAACGCCGCCGCCACACTGGCGCCCAACCGTTCGGTTGCCACCGGTTCATCACAGATTTGCCCCAACATCGACTTACGCGATAGCCCGACTAACAATGGCAGAGGGACACACTCTGTCAACAACGGCAACTGCGCCAACAGTCGCAGATTGTGCGCCAATGTTTTACCAAACCCAAACCCAGGATCAATTAACAAACGTTCGCGGGCAATCCCAACGGCCTCACAGGCGTTGACACGCTGTTGTAAGTAATCTGCCACGTCTAACACCACATCGCGCTCATAGTGCGGTGCGCGCTGCATAGTGTCAGGATTTCCTTGTTTGTGCATTAAGCAAATTGCTGCGGAATGAGGTGCCACCGTCGCTAAGGCGCCCTCGTCTTCTAAGGCCGATACATCATTGATGAGATCCACCCCAATCGCCAGCGCTGCCTGCATCACTGCGGTACGGCGCGTGTCAACCGATAACACTGCACCACAGCCTTGTAGTGCTTCTAGTACCGGCAACACACGATCCATTTCTTCTTGAATCGACACTGGCGCGGCATTCGGTCGTGTAGATTCACCACCGATGTCAAGAATCGCCGCCCCTGCTTGCAGCAGGCGTTCGGCTTGTTGTAAAGCTTGATCAGGTTTGCAATACACACCGCCATCTGAAAAAGAATCGGGTGTGACATTGAGAATGCCCATCACCAACGGATGGGACAACGACAGTTGATGCCGACCACAGTTGAGAATCTGCATAGATGTGTGCTTACAAAAACGGAGAGCAAAAACAACACCAGCGGCAGAAAGCTGCCGCTGGTGTCATGTCAAAAGACCTTAGGGATCAATGCTCCTGCGCCGGTGTCACCGTGACTTCGGGTGCCGAACCGCTGCTAGGCGAGGAAGGCGTATTGCTCACCCCCATCGAACCGCTTGGTTTAGGTGGACGAGGCGGACGACCATCCATAATGTCGTTGATTTGGTCTGCATCAATGGTTTCCCATTCCAACAACGCGGCGGTCATGGCTTCGACTTTATCGCGATTTTCGTCCAACAGCCGGCGAGCCAAGGCATATTGCTCGTCAATAATGCGGCGGATTTCTGCATCCACTTGCTGCATAGTGGCTTCGGATACGTTCTTATGTGTCGTAACAGATCGACCTAAGAACACTTCGCCTTCATTTTCGCCGTAGACCATCGGGCCCAACTTATCGCTCATGCCATACCGAGTCACCATATCACGCGCCATTTGCGTGGCACGTTCAAAGTCGTTGGAAGCACCGGTCGTCATCTGGTTCATGAACAATTCTTCGGCAATCCGACCACCGAACAAAATCGCAATCCGATCCAACAAATAGTTGCGGTCGTAGGCAAAACGATCTTGTTCAGGTAATTGCATGGTCAAACCCAACGCACGGCCACGAGGAATAATCGTGACTTTGTGGACAGGATCGGACTTCGGCAACAACTTGGCGACAATCGCATGACCCGATTCGTGATACGCGGTATTGCGCTTTTCTTCTTCGGACATCACCATGCTGCGACGCTCAGCGCCCATCATGATTTTGTCTTTGGCCGCCTCAAAATCTTCCATGTCCACCATGCGTTTGTTGCGGCGAGCAGCAAACAGCGCAGCTTCATTGGCCAAGTTAGCTAAATCAGCACCAGAAAAACCCGGGGTACCACGTGCCAGAATTTCCGGTTTGACATCATTGCCAATCGGGATTTTGCGGATATGAACATTGATGATCTGCTCACGACCCCGAATATCTGGCAATGGCACCACCACTTGACGGTCGAAACGACCCGGACGTTGTAGAGCAGGATCGAGAACATCGGGACGGTTAGTCGCGGCAATCACAATCACCGTGGTATTGGTTTCAAAACCATCCATTTCGACCAACAACTGGTTCAAGGTTTGTTCGCGCTCGTCATTACCGCCGCCCAAACCGGCACCGCGTTGGCGACCAACGGCATCAATCTCATCAATAAAAATGATGCAAGGCGAGTTCTTTTTCGCATTCTCGAACATATCGCGAACACGAGCCGCCCCCACACCGACAAACATTTCCACAAAGTCAGAGCCCGAGATTGAGAAGAAAGGCACTTTTGCCTCGCCTGCAATCGCTTTGGCTAACAACGTTTTACCCGTACCAGGGGAACCCGCCAGCAAGATACCGCGTGGCACGCGACCCCCTAGACTTTGATAGCGTGTTGGGTCGCGCAAGTAATCGACGATTTCTTTGACTTCTTCTTTTGCTTCATCACAGCCAGCCACGTCAGCAAACGTCACTGTGTTGCTGTCTTGGTCGAGCATACGCGCCTTGCTTTTACCAAAGCTAAACGCACCGCCCTTGCCACCGCCTTGCATTTGGCGCATGAAAAACACCCACACCCCAATCAATAGCAACATCGGGAACCAGCTAATAAAGAGGTTCATTAAGAATGAAGGCTCTTCCTCTGGTTTGGCAGTAAAGCGGACATTGTTTTTAATCAGATCGTTGACTAACTGCGGGTCGTAGGGCGCATAGGTGGTAAAACTCGACCCACCGGTATAGCGCCCACGCAGCCATTGCCCGCGTAACGGGTGGCCTTCGATGGTCACCGACTGCACACGTCCTGATTGCAGTTCAGTGATAAATTGTGAGTAGTCCACCAGATTTTGTGTTTCTTGGCGGCGATTAAACTGGTTGAATACAGTCATTAAAATCAGACCGATAATCACCCAGATAGCGATATTTTTACCAATATTGTTCAAGAGCGGACTCCTTCCCCTGCTCACTCCCACCACGTGAAACATTCACGCTCGGGTCTATTGTACTCTTTGCTGACCAGCAAGTGTCAGCGCCGCCCACGCCCAAGCAAATAGACTTCGCTTGAACGATCACGAGATGCCTTCGGTTTACGCGAAATTACCTCGGTGAAGCTTTGACGCATCGCAGCTAAAAAACTGGCGAACTCACTACCTTGAAACACTTTGACCAAGAAATTCCCACCGGGTTTCAGTTGGGTTTGCGCGAAATCAAGCGCCAACTCAACTAAATGGGCGGAACGTGCTTGGTCAGCCGTGCGGTTGCCTGACATGTTGGGGGCAATATCGCAAAGCACAAGGTCTAGCGGACGATCTGCTAAAAGCGTGAGGAATTGATTTAAAACGACATCTTCACGAAAGTCGCCTTGAATAAACTCGACCCCCGGCACAGGATCCATCGGCAAAATGTCCAAAGCAAACACTTGCCCTCGACCATCCAAAATTCGCGCCGCCACTTGTGACCAACTGCCGGGAGCACTGCCCAAATCGGCAACCATCATCCCAGGCCGAATCAAATGATCTTTTTCGTTAATTTCCAGCAATTTATACGCAGCACGTGCACGGTAACCGTCTTTTTGTGCTTGTTGCACCCAATGATCATGCACATGCTCGTTTAACCACGCGGCACTGCTTTTACTGCGCGCCATATCTTTCCTCTTTAGACGGCAAAAAGTCGGGTAAAATCAAGGTTTTTGCCAGACTTACACCATGAAAATCGAATTAACCCCTGCCGAACGGCAATATCTCAAAGGCCTTGCCCACAGCCTCAACCCTGTCGTAATGATAGGCAACCAAGGCTTAAGCGATCCTGTGATGCGCGAAATTTCCATCAGCCTTGATGCACATGAGTTGATTAAAATTCGGGTGCAAGGTGATGATCGCGAACAACGCACGGCAATGATGGAACAAATTTGCGATGAGCTTGATGCCGCGCCCGTACAACACATTGGTAAGTTGTTAGTCATCTGGCGGCCTTCGGACAAAGAAAAAGTCACCCTGCCGAAAGTGAAAAAAGCCTAATTTTTTCGGACAGACAAAAGGCGAGCTCAATTTAGCTCGCCTTATTTTTCTGCTCAGTCCAACTCACACCGCATCCATCACAGATATTGCACGTCGAGCACTTCATATTCGCGCACACCACCGGGGGCCTGCACCTCGGCAATATCGCCAGATTCTTTACCGATCAACGCACGTGCAATCGGTGAATTCACCGAGACTTTGCGAACTTTGATATCCGCTTCATCATCACCGACAATTTGATAACGCACCGTTTCCTCGGTTTCTAAATCCATCAGCTCAACCGTCGCACCAAATACGATACGCCCCTCAGCCTCGATGGTTTTGGGATCGATAATTTGTGCATTGGACAGTTTTGCTTCAATTTCCGCAATCCGGCCTTCAACAAACCCTTGACGCTCTTTTGCTGCGTCATATTCCGCATTTTCAGACAAATCACCGTGACTGCGTGCTTCAGCAATCGCAGCAATTACACTGGGGCGCTCGACGCTTTTCAATCGCTGCAATTCGGCTTTGAGCATCTCGGCACCGACCACGGTCAGGGGGACTTTGATCATGGTGTCATTCTCCAACAGCAGCTTGTTCAACTGCTTTAATAAAAACGTGAGCCGCCGTGAAAGTCACGGCGGCTCAACGGGTTCTAGACATTGCCGGCGATTGTAGCCGGAAAATGCCGAATGGCAAAGTGTTTAGAGGCGGGCAAGGTCTTGTAAGCTATACACGTCCAACTCATCCAAGTGCTGCATCCCAATACACACCGCTTTGGCACCGGCCAAAGTGGTATACATCGGCAAGCGCATTTGCAGGGCAGAACGACGGATTGAGTGGCTGTCGTGGATGGCTTGGCGTTTTTCGTCAACGGTATTGATGACCAAACGGATATCACCGTTTTTAATCATATCCACGATATGTGGGCGGCCTTCGGCCACTTTATTGACTTGTTTCACCGCTAAACCAGCTTGGGTAATGGCTTGCGCTGTACCACGCGTTGCCGCCAAATCAAAACCCAGCGCCAACAGCTCGCGTGCCACATCCGCCACCCCTGCTTTGTCAGAATCCCGCACCGACAAGAACACAGTACCCTGTTTTGGCAAACGCTCACCGGCTCCCATTTGCGCTTTGACATAAGCTTCAGCAAAGGTTTTGCCCACGCCCATCACTTCACCGGTCGATTTCATTTCTGGCCCCAGAATGGTATCAACGCCGGGGAATTTAATGAAAGGGAAAACCGCTTCTTTAACAGCGTAATAAGGTGGAATCACCTCACCAGCAACATTTTGCTGATCTAAGGACAGACCAGCCATGCAACGGGCAGCAATTTTAGCCAATGGCTGCGTGGTCACTTTCGACACAAACGGCACCGTCCGCGAAGCACGAGGATTCACCTCCAACACATATATAGTCGAACCTTGTACCGCAAACTGCACATTCATCAAACCAACCACATTCAAGGCTTTGGCCATCGCTACCGTTTGGCGGCGAATCTCATCTTGAATTTCCATTGGTAAGCTGTATGGCGGCAGCGAACATGCCGAGTCGCCAGAGTGCACACCGGCTTGTTCGATGTGTTGCATAATGCCGCCGATGATGACACGCTGACCATCACTGATAGCATCGACATCCACTTCAATCGCATCATTTAAGAAGCGATCGAGCAACACTGGGCTGTCATTCGATACTTTCACCGCTTCACGCATATAGCGTTCGAGGTCGGCCTGTTCGTGGACAATTTCCATTGCCCGACCACCCAATACATACGAAGGACGCACCACCAACGGATAGCCAATTTCAGCAGCCAATTGGATGGCTTCTGCTGGCGTACGGGCCGTCCGATTAGGTGGCTGTTTCAGATTCAACTCGGCCAGTAATTTTTGGAAACGCTCGCGGTCTTCTGCACAATCAATCATGTCTGGCGTAGTACCGATGATTGGCACCCCGTTCGCCTCCAAGGCACGGGCCAGTTTCAACGGGGTTTGACCACCGTATTGCACGATCACGCCGAACGGCTTTTCCACGTTCACAATTTCCAACACATCTTCTAGCGTCAGCGGTTCGAAGTAGAGACGGTCGGAGGTATCGTAGTCGGTTGACACCGTTTCAGGGTTGCAGTTCACCATGATGGTTTCAAAACCCGACTCACGCAGCGCCAATGCCGCATGAACGCAGCAATAGTCAAACTCAATCCCTTGGCCAATGCGGTTAGGCCCGCCACCCAAGACAATCACTTTTTGTCGATCGCTTGGCTGTGATTCACACTCTTCTTCATAAGTGGAATACATATAGGCGGTGTTGGTTGCAAATTCAGCGGCGCAGGTATCAACGCGCTTATACACTGGGCGTACATTCAATGCCCAACGGTGAGCACGCACGGCACCTTGATCGGTACCCAATAAGGCGGCCAAACGGCGGTCGGAGAAACCTTTACGCTTCAAACGGCGCAATTCGTCTGCGGCCAGCGATTCCACCGTGCGACCTTTTAAGGTTTGCTCTTCGGCAACGATGTCTTCAATTTGTGCCAAGAACCAAGGGTCGATTTTGGAAATATCGAACACTTCATCACGTGACAAACCGGCACGGAACGCATCTGCTACATACAAAATCCGCTCAGGGCCAGCAGAGCCGACTTCGTGACGGATCACATCGAGATCTTGTGTCCGCTCATCAAATCCACATAAACCGGTTTCCAAACCACGCAACGCTTTTTGCATCGATTCTTGCAAAGTACGGCCCATCGCCATCACTTCACCAACCGATTTCATTTGGGTGGTCAAACGGTCATCCGCTTGTGGGAATTTTTCGAACGCAAAACGTGGAATTTTGGTTACAACATAATCGATAGAAGGCTCAAACGACGCTGGTGTGGCACCACCAGTAATGTCGTTTTTCAGTTCATCGAGGGTATACCCCACGGCCAATTTTGCCGCCACTTTAGCAATCGGGAAACCGGTAGCTTTCGACGCCAACGCCGAAGAACGCGAGACCCGTGGGTTCATCTCGATCACGATCATTTCACCGTTATCAGGATTCACCGCAAATTGCACATTTGAACCACCGGTATCGACACCAATTTCACGCAACACCGCCAAGCTGGCATTCCGCATGATTTGGTATTCTTTATCGGTCAGCGTTTGTGCTGGTGCGACAGTGATCGAATCACCGGTATGCACCCCCATTGGGTCGAAGTTTTCAATTGAACAGATAATGATGCAGTTATCGTTACGATCACGCACCACTTCCATTTCGTACTCTTTCCAACCGAGTACCGATTGTTCAATCAACAGCTCATGAGTCGGCGAGGCTTCGAAACCACGCTCACAAATCGCCAAGAATTCTTCTTTGTTATACGCGATACCACCACCAGAACCGCCCATGGTGAACGAAGGACGAATTAAGGTTGGGAAACCCACTTGCACTTGTGCATCGAGGGCTTGTTCCATCGTGTGGCACACAAACGATTTAGGGCAAGACAACCCAATTTTTTCCATCGCTTCTTTAAAGCGACCGCGATCTTCTGCTTTATCGATGGCGTCTTCTGTCGCGCCAATCAACTCAACTTTGTATTTTTCCAATACACCATGACGGCTTAAATCGAGGGCACAGTTCAATGCAGTTTGCCCACCCATCGTCGGCAAGATGGCATCTGGGCGTTCTTTGGCGATGATTTTTTCTACCATCTGCCAAGTAATCGGTTCGATATAGGTCACGTCAGCCATATCAGGATCGGTCATGATCGTGGCTGGATTTGAGTTGACCAAAATGACGCGATAGCCTTCTTCTCGCAAGGCCTTGCAAGCTTGGGCGCCGGAATAATCGAACTCACACGCCTGCCCAATCACAATGGGGCCGGCGCCGATAATCAGGATACTCTTGAGGTCGGTGCGTTTTGGCATGGACTCAGTTCTCGTAGAATGACAGAATCTTTGAAAGTGGAACCGACAACGGCGACGCCGTGTCGGTGTGTGTCTTAATTTAGGCTAGCCGTCGCCAGTTTGGCACCAAAGCCAATAAACATTGCCCCAACACCCCCTGCCATCGACACCGCCAATTTGCGATGACGGCGGAAACTCGCGGCCAAACGGGCGCCCACAAAAATAATGATGCTTAGGTAGGTGAAGCTACACAGCTGCACAATGCTACCCAACATCAAAAAAGTCAGCGCAGGGTAGGGATACGTTGGGTCAACAAACTGAATAAAGAAAGACACAAAAAACAAAATCGCTTTTGGATTTAACAGGCTGATGACTAATGCGCGCCGGAAAGGATGGCTCGCATCCAGTTTGGGCTCTGCCACAGCGGGCTTGTCGGCAGCAGGCGTGCGCCAGTTTTTCCAAGCCGAGTAGAGCATATTGAGCCCAATCCATGCGAGGTAGGCCGCGCCGATATATTTCAGCACAAAGAACAGCCCCGGCACGGTCTTCAATACCGCCGCCACCCCCGTCGCGGATAACAACATCAGAATGGCATCACCTGTAAATACGCCACACGCCCCAGCATAAGCAGGGCGCACACCACGTCGTGCTGCGACAGACAGCACATAAATCGAATTGGGCCCCGGCAACAACACAATAAAGAGCGTGCCGAGAACGTAAGTGGTCAAATCAGTAATGCCAAACATGGTTCCTGTTCCTGCAAAATGGCTGCGCTTTAGCCACGCGCCTGTTTCATGTTATTGATGAAACGGTCAAACAGGTAGGCAACATCATGGGGGCCAGGGCTGGCCTCAGGATGGCCTTGGAAGCTGAACGCAGGCTTATCAGTTAAAGCAATCCCTTGCACAGTGTGGTCAAACAAACTGCGATGGGTGACGCGGACATTCGCCGGCAAGCTGGTTTCGTCCACTTGGAAGCCGTGGTTTTGGCTGGTAATCATCACCCGACCACTGTCTAAATCTTGCACAGGGTGGTTGGCACCGTGATGACCAAATTTCATCTTGCTGGTTTTGCCACCGCTGGCCAAGCCCAACAGTTGATGCCCCAAACAAATACCGAAGATCGGCAGATTGGTTGCTAACAGTTGTTGGATAGCAGTAATCGCGTAGTCACACGGTTCGGGATCGCCCGGGCCGTTAGACAAGAACACACCATCAGGGTTTAAGGCGAGCACCTCTTGCGCCGAGGTTTTAGCTGGCACGACAGTGAGACGACAACCGCGTTCTGCCAACATGCGCAAGATATTGTGTTTGACACCAAAATCGTAGGCAACTACATGGAAAGGGGTGTCGGTGGTTTGGCCATAACCTTGACCCAGTTTCCATTCGGTAGTGTTCCAAGGATAAGGTTCGGTACAGCTCACCACTTGCGCCAAATCTTGCCCCGCCATCGAACCAAAGCCACGAGCCAGTTCAACAGCTTTTGCTTCGTCAATCTCACCTGCCATGATACAACCGGCTTGAGCGCCTTTTTCACGCAATAAGCGGGTGAGTTTACGGGTGTCGATATCAGCGATGGCGACAGTTTGATTGCGAACGAGATAGGCGGAGAGTGATTCTTCAGCGCGGAAATTCGAATGCAGCAAGGGCAGATTGCGGATAATCAAACCAGCGGCAAACACACCGTTGGATTCCGCATCTTCAGCATTAGCACCCACATTACCAATATGTGGGTAGGTCAAAGTCACGAGTTGTCGGGTATAGGACGGATCGGTCAGGATTTCCTGATAACCGGTGATAGCAGTGTTAAACACCACTTCACCGACAGTGTGGCCGGTCGCGCCGATCGACACGCCACGGAAAAGGGTTCCGTCGGCGAGCGCAAGAAGGGCGGGAGTCTGGGTCACGAGTTGCTCCTGGTAGGTATGGCGAAAGCGGAAAATACAAGCGATAGATATGAAGAACGGGACAAGGCGCATTCGCCCGTCCCGTTTTCTTAAACCCTTTAATTATAGCCGCTAGGCGGGGTGTTGCGCAAATTAGGCACGATGGCGGTTTGCCGACGCAATGTTTTGCGGAGAATCTCGCCGAGTGCAGTCAACACACGGTTGATCGAAAAAAATCAATCCCATCATCTAACCGGCTAAAAGGCGTTGCCATCGGCTTTTAGCGGGTTTTGCCAATTTTTATCAACACCCTGCGGCGGTTGTTTAACATTTAGGATTGGTTTTCTGCTGCGGCCAATGCCGCTTCAACCTGTGTTCGGATCACCTCGGGCAACGGGATAGATTGCCCCGTTTGATAGTTCACCCATACCAAAGTGGCTTCGCCAATCGCATAGACCGTCTCAGGATCGCCTTGGCGGTAAAAGTGATGGCGCAGCTTTAAGCTAGAACGGCCTAATTTTTCCACCTCAATGGTGACCTCCACTGTTGCGGGATAGGTCAATTCACGTTTGAACGTGCAGCCAGTATGAGCAATCACTGGGCCAGTGGATTCAGGGTTAATCGACAACCCCATACGATCTAACCAGTTAATCCGCACCTGCTCTAAATAGCGAAAATAATAGGTGTTATTTAAATGCCCAACCGCATCCATATCACCCCAACGCATGGTGATTGTTTCGCGGCCAATCTCCGGATAATGCTTATCCATGTCTCATTTCCTCGCTGTAATTTTTTTAAAAGAAAAGGGGACTACGCGAGTCCCCTTAGGTGTTACGGTAATACTCACATCGGCTTAGAACAATGCTTCATCCAAAGCCATCACCGATTCTGCACCTTGCAGGATGGCAGGAGCCAAACCAGCGATTTGTGGCAACAGATGTTCACCGTAGAAACGTGCAGTCACCAACTTAGCCGACAAGAATTCAGCATCCGCACCGTCTTCTGCCAACTTCGCCTGTGCAATCAACGCTGCCCGGCCCATTTGCCAGCCGCCTAACAAAATCCCCATCAGCTTCAAGAAGGGCACGGCACCGGCCGCAGGCAGGCGAGGTTCGTTGCCAAATTTTGCCAAGATAAATTCCACACACTCACCAGCAGCTTGAATACCTGCTTCAAGGTTACGACGAGTTTGTACGAAAGCCTCGCCCAAGTCAGCCAATTTATCCGCCACCACTTGCACTTCAGCCAACACAGCACGCGCTGTCGCACCGTTTTCGCTAAAGGTTTTACGGCCAATCAAGTCGAGGGCTTGAATACCGGTGGTGCCTTCGTAAATCGCAGTAATCCGTGCATCACGATAGTATTGTGCTGCGCCGGTTTCTTCGATAAAGCCCATACCGCCATGCACTTGCACCCCGAGGGAGGTGATTTCGTTGGCTTGCTCGGTGTTCCAACCTTTCACAATTGGAATCAAGAAGTTGACCAAGGCTTGATTACGGGCTTTTTCTTCTGGATTAGGATGGGTTGCTGCGCGGTCGAGGGCAGTAGCGGTGTAATACGACAACGCACGTTGTGCCTCGATTTGTGAACGCATGGTCATCAACATCCGACGCACATCAGGATGACGGATGATGGCAACACCGTTTGGATCGCTTGAACCTAATTCACGCGACTGCACACGGTCACGCGCATACTCAACCGCTTTTTGATAAGCACGGTCGGAAATCGCCATCCCTTCCACACCCACACCCAAGCGCGCATGGTTCATCATGGTGAACATATAGCCCAAGCCTTTATTGGCTTCGCCCACCAGATAACCCACGGCACCGCCTTCATCGCCAAAACTCATCACCGCAGTTGGGCTACCGTGAATGCCTAATTTGTGTTCAATCGACACACAGCGGGCATCGTTACGCGCCCCTAAGCTACCATCGGCATTGACCAAGTATTTTGGCACCACAAACAGGGAAATCCCTTTCACCCCAGCCGGTGCATCTGGCAGACGCGCTAACACCAAGTGAATGATGTTCTCGGCCATATCATGCTCACCCCAAGTGATAAAGATTTTTTGGCCGGTAACCAGATACGAACCATCACCACTAGGATGAGGCACGGCTTTTGAGCGGATTTGTGCTAAATCCGAACCCGCTTGTGGTTCGGTTAAGTTCATGGTGCCAGTCCATACGCCTTCACACATTTTAGGCAGATAGACAGCTTTTAATTCTTCAGAAGCATGATGATTCAGCGCTTCGATTGCGCCCAAAGTCAGCAGAGGTGCCAACGAGAACGATAAGTTGGAAGCACACCACATTTCTTCAGTTGCCATCGCCACCAATGCTGGCAGACCTTGGCCACCAAATTCAGCCGGTGCACGCAACCCCACCCAGCCAGATTCTTGGAACTGTTGATAGGCTTCTTTAAACCCTTCGGCGGTGGTAACGGTATAGTTTTCCCACTTATTGCCTTTGTCACCCGCCCAGTTGATGGGTGCCAACACGCCTTCGGCAAATTTCGCTGCTTCTTCGGTGATGGCATCCACCAACTCGACGTTGCAGTCTTCATAACCGGGCAAAGTACATACGGCTGGCAGATCAGCCAGCTCATTCATTACAAAGCGAATCTCTTTCAAAGGGACTTGATAGCTCATTTTTTTATGCTCCTCAATTTATTCCGGATACAAAAAACGGCCACCACCCCGATAACAGGAACAGATGGCCGCTTGATAGACCGCTTAGTCGTGGACGAGTCGGACTACAATTACTTCGACAATTCGCTCATCAACTCAGGGACAACCGAGAACAGGTCGCCCACAATGCCGTAGTCAGCCACTTGGAAAATCGGGGCTTCTTCGTCTTTGTTGACAGCAACAATAATTTTGGAATCTTTCATCCCTGCCAAGTGCTGAATCGCACCGGAGATACCCACCGCCAAGTAGAGCTGAGGTGCCACCACTTTACCGGTTTGACCGACTTGGTAATCGTTTGGTGCATAACCCGCATCAACAGCAGCACGAGACGCACCAACAGCAGCACCCAACTTATCAGCCAAAGGTTCGATCACTGCGCTGAATTGTTCAGCAGAACCTAAAGCACGACCACCGGATACAATCACTTTTGCTGCGGTCAGTTCTGGACGATCCGACTTGGTCAGTTCAGCACCAACAAAGCTAGACAAACCTGCTTCAGCGCCAGCGGCTGTGTTTTCAACCGCAGCGTTACCGCCCTCGCCAGCCGCTTCGAAAGCAGTGGTACGGACAGTAATCACTTTAACGGCATCAGCAGATTTCACTGTGGCCAAGACGTTACCGGCGTAGATAGGACGCACGAAAGTATCGGCAGCCTCGACAGCGATAATGTCAGAGATTTGTGCCACATCTAACAGTGCTGCCACGCGTGGCAACACGTTTTTACCTGTGGTGGTTGCAGGTGCCAGCACATGGCTGTAGCCACCGGCTTTGCTCACTTCAACCACAACAGGCGCTACGTTTTCAGCCAAAGGATGAGCCAAGTTAGCGCCATCGGCCAACAACACTTTGCTCACACCATCAATTTTGGCGGCAGCAGCGGCAGCAGCGGCAGCATTTGCACCTGCGACTAAAACGTGGATGTCACCGCCGATTTTTTTGGCAGCGGTCACAGTAT
>Ga0079301_1000092_pt1 | contig 45280 bp, 75 predicted proteins | sample Wag4_2014_7_11_3_FD_74797 | JGI IMG/M metagenome (GOLD analysis project Ga0079301, IMG submission 74797) | Fresh water mixed with fracking chemicals microbial communities from Ohio, USA - Utica-2 Time Series FC 2014_7_11 | ecosystem: Engineered > Industrial production > Chemical products > Input... | reverse complement strand
GTCATGTGGCAGGGCGATGCCTCTCAGTACCTCGCTGACATTCTGTCCCAGCGCGGCGGAACAGAGGTGTTCCGCGCCGAGGTTGCCCGAGAGTGCGAGAGCCGCGGCCTTGACTTGGCAGAGTTGATCGCAGCCTTGGGGGACCACGATGTTTACAAGTCACGTGAGGTTATGAAGTGGTTCGGGTACTGATTCGCGATGCTGTTATTTGCACCGATGACCTGCACCATCAGAAGCGCCCCGGGCGGGTAATTGTAAATAGGAAAAGACCAAGCTGTGTTTATTAGCCTGGCAAAGGAGAATTACTTTTGAAAAGCTTCGCGATCTCGATCGCTTGGGTAATGCTGGTGCTCTGGTGTGCGATCCGAATCGGCTTCGCTCTGCAAACAATCGACCCAGCAGTCGCGTTCATCACTGATCCTTCCATCTGTCACGTCGCTGGATCTCCAGTAGTCAATGGGCACTGCCGGGCCGAAGGGCGAATTGTGGGTGGTCTCGATGACAAATGGCATCTGCACACGGCAAGTACACCAGTAGAAGGGGTTGTCCTGTCCAAATCTGTCGGCCTGCTGTATCAAGTAGAGTCATACAGTTTTTGGGGTGGTTCACTTGCTGGTTACGCGCTGGCTGCCCTAACCTTCATCCTCGCTTCCCTGCCGGCCATTTTTGCAACTTTGAAGGTGTCACGTAAAGCTGGCACCTCATCGCCGAAGCAATCTTCACAAGGAGTTTGACATGGATTACGGATTTCACCCCGGAAGGCGGAGGCTTAAATTGCCGTTCCCGTTACTCTTCGTTCTCGTAGTTGGACTCGTGGCTGCAGCCGTAGGTGTTGTTGTATTTGAATTCAAACCAGCTGCATGGTTAGTCATGGGTGTGATTTACGTCTGTGCTTTTTTTGCCCTTGTTAGCGGTAAAGAGGGTAAAGGCAGCGCAGCACTTTGGCTTGCAAAGGCCTTTGCTTTTAGCGGTATTTTCATTCTCTGCTTGGTGACACTGGCTAAGTAAGGTGAACCCAAATAGATTTAGGTAGATCAAATGTTCACGACTATCAAATTTGACGGCCAGCAACCCTATGCCTTCAATCCGGTTGATGCCGCTCGCACCGAACCTGAGTTCCTGGTTCAGATGCTTGAGCGGATGCTGGATGAGAAGTTCAGCACTGAGAAGAGAGCAGGCCTCCTAGCCATTGTCGCCGCTCTGCCCGAGGGGGCAACCATGCTGGATCTGTTCGAGGCTATCAAGGCTCAAGAGGCTGCGAGCCTGGGCATCACTCCAGAACAGTACGAAGCATTGTCCCCGTTGCTTGTTGCACTTCGGGGGATGCAAGAGGAGGGCGCGCTGGCCGGCCTCTTCGACCAGTCGCACGGGTGACGCATTCATGGATCACCACCACCCTAAACCGCCACTCCGTCGTACGACACAGCATGAGCTTATGCTGGTCATTGCATTAGTCATGCTCGGTTGGCAGGGCTACTTGTTCCACTTGCAAGCTGACACTATTGATTCGTTTCGCGGATACGAGTGGCCTGCGTTCTGGCCTGCAGGTGTGGCTGCAGCTGCGCTGATCTTGCTTGTACGCTCGGTGCGGCAATACCAAGCGGCAGTGCGATCCGCAAAATGGGTGCGCCGCAATGGAAGCCGTCTTCCGTAATCGGTTGTCCAGGACACACTAAGCAGTGAGGGGCATCAGGTGAAAATCAAGCTCGCTACGACTCACCGATTTACGCAGAGTGGAAGCCTCGTTCGAACGATCGAGGCAACGTCCTACGGCGGTCGGGACAACTGGGTTGTAGCCCGGATCGACACGGGAAAGGAAATGGTCGTCGCCGGCAAGTCGTTGGCTGATCGCAATCATCCTGATTGGTCGTGAGAAATCCGACTCGGGCAGTTACACTTCATGCAGGGCCAGCAATAGGCCAGGTCTGAGGAGAGGCGTGAGCTTCGCGCCCAAAACGTGAGGTAGGAATGAGCGAGAATGAGAATTACAGTCAGCTAGACCAAGATCTGGAAGCCTTTGGCGAAAAATGGTCTATCGAGTACTCGATCATCTGCTGTCAGGATTGTCACTCCAGCCAAGCTGTAGATCAGGCGGCCGAATCGTTCACTCATGAGAGCGGGTGCTCGAACGAAACTGAAAACGCACAGCATCCGTGGTACGAACTCAAAGCTTTGCTTCGAGATCTACCTCCCCTTGGCTAGAAAACGAGTGGGCAGTTTCTACTTCTACCCTGGCCTCAAACTGGCGTGGTCGGAATCTTGGTTAATTTTGGTGTGCAAGCGTTATTATGAAAGCAATTATCTTCGCAGCTTTGGCTGCATTCTCGATCAATGCATCTGCAGAGTCAGTAAATATACGTACTGAGCTCTATCGCAATGGTGAGCTTGTAGCTAAGCCCTACGCGATTACTGTCAACGGTTCCAAGCGCCCGTTTAAAGAAGTTCAGTACATGAACTTCAGGGAGTTAGTTGGTACAAATAAAGCGAGACTCGGTCGCCTAGAGCTAGGCACAACTGCTTACTTCACGCCGGTTGTTACTAGCGATGGAGACATTCGTCTGATCATGGACGTCAACTACGTTCGCTTGAAGGAAATGAAGACCGACAAATTTGGTAGTCTTACGGTTGACTACCCTGTCACTGATGGCTTTGTGTATAAATCGACTGAACTTCTCCAAAATGGCGGTAAACGCGAGTTTATATCCAACGAAAATGGGGATGAGTACACTTACATCGTTACTGCTACAAGGCAATAATTCCAGGCACTACCGGTTCTTAAGCTGGACCCATTACTGCTACTGTCTATGATGCTGAGGCGCTACCGGCCATTGGACTCCTCCATGGCCATCTTGGCATCCCCCGCGCCTACTGAGCGCCGCCATCCGGCAGCGCCCAGGTGTGGCCTGGGCCCTCGGGAGAACTGGGGCGCTGTAGCGCTCATGGAGGCCTGGGGCAGGTGAGTGAGGGCCATTCAACTCTGTGAAGCCGCTCGGCCCTCTGACCGGTTTCTGACCCTAACCAAGCACCTCATCCCCTTCCCGCACGTCGGTATCGTCCCACCATCCAATCCTCCTAGCCCTGACAGCCCCTTGCATGATCCATGCGAATTAGTATTATACATACGCGTTATGTATCATATGCTTCCCCTTTCCGAGATCCAGCTAGGTGCGTACGAGCATGGAAGGAACCCTTCAACAAGTCATCCCTTGTCGAAAGTGCAACAGCCTCAGTGGCTGGTACGAGAAGAGAATTTGCAAGTACAACCAGATTTTCGAGGCCAATGGTGACGCCTTCGATGCCAGCAACATGGTACGAGTTCGAGGTGGCGATCGCCGCTTCTGCGTGCAATGTCACCGCGACATAACCGACCTGGTACAAGTGGTCGTTCCGTAACACCGCAGCCCAGAATTCCTGTCACATTCCCAGAGAGCGTCAAATGAACAAGCAGCAAATACTGCCGCGTGAAACCTACATGGACCGAAATGGGCCTTGGCTTCGGCCATTCATAGCGGCGATCCTAATTCTGATGGGGCCTGCCCTGTTGCAGGTCATCAATGCTACTCCGGCTTGGCTGCCAGCATGGGCGTCGACCTTGGGTGGGGCAATCGGGTTCGGCTTCGCTGGCTTCTTCGCGATCAAGACGGACACGATTTCCGCCTGGGTGGTTCGAGCGTTGGCGAATGTACTGTGGGTGATGTTGATTGTTTACCTGGTCGTTCAACTTGCCCGCTGATAGAGAGGAACACCAATCATGAAAGACCCTTTCAAAGCGTTCCTTTTTATCCCGGCCATCCCCATGCTTTGGGGCTGCATGCAACTGCACATGCAGTACATTGGGTGGATGCCGAAGGGAAGCTTAAAATCGACTGTCTGGTTGGTCGTCTTCAGCCTGGTTGCGACACTTCTGGTCGCGTGGGTGCTCAAAAAGTCATCCTCCCAACAGCGACTCACACTTGAAATGAAGCTGAACAGCGTTGCAACCGCTGGCGGGGAAGTCTTCACTGGGGCGTTCTCTTCTAGCACCCGTTTTTTGGCTGATCTGGAAGAGTTCCAGAAAGTGGTCCACGCGGTGGCTTGGCGTGAATCGCGTACTGGCGGACGCTTTATGGCTTGGCGCGAGCCGGCCACGGTCCGAATCTGGCCAGGGCCACTGGGGATCACCGAAATCGAGCTTGAGGTGGTCACAAGCGCCCTAGCCGAAGAGTTCATCTCGCTGGAAGTTGAGGTGATGGGAATGGCTGAGCCAAACCATGTCGGCAGCACTGCCCAGGCATGACTGAGAGTATGAATTTGTGGTTCCCTTGATAGGCACATGTGCCTAGAATCCCTGTAGGCACATGTGCCTAATTTCAAAGGCTCGGAGGGTTGATGGACGTCGAACAACGGGATGCCAACCGGCAAGCGTTTCAGGCGCTGCTGGTAAAGCACAAGGTGAAGCAGGGCGAGAGCGCGATGCTCATCAATGCCGTAACCCAGCGGCCCTGTTCAGTTCGTGCGGTTCGATCGTGGCTCAACGATCCAACCAAGAAATCCTCCAGGCCTTGCCCATCCTGGGCCGTGAAAGCCTTGGAAGATGGGATCGTGTACATGCAGCGGTTAATGGAACGTCGAAAGCATCAGCAAGCTGCGCAGTCCACCGCTGAAGAGACCCAACCCTAAATAGGCACAAGCGCCTACCGGCCGGTTCCTCGCCGCCAACTTAGAAGCCACGCGCTATACTGATAGCCCTGCCTGCAGTGACCTGTGAGCCGGGCGGGGGCAGTTGTCAGTGCTCATCGCTAGGTAGGTTGAATGACTTCCCGCTGCCCGGAGCAGGGCAGGCCTGCACCTTCTTTGAGTGCGGGTAATCGCGTCAGGCTGGCGATGAAATGGACAGTCATGACGCTCACGAAATACGCTCTCACAGTTGCGATTTCGAGAGGTACAGACCATGAGCATGATCGATCCGCAAGCCCTGAAACAGTTTGTGCTGGATGCCATGGAGAATGATATGGCGAACTTTGGCAGCTATCGTGAACACCCGGACCTGGAGCGAACCCGTGGCTATCACATGGGGCGTCTAATGCTGCTGCGCGATTTCCGAGTGATCACCAAAACCGAACATGATCTGCTTGAAATTGAGTTACTACGCGCCTGTATGGAAGAGGCCGACAAGCGCGATGATGATATGGAAGACTCGCCGCTGACCGGGGCGCGCAGTGCGTGCTAAGGGCCGCCTGGCTGCCGAGTGAGGCCCTGTCATTGCCCCTTAGCCTGGCAGCAGGAAACTGGTGTCGATTGCATTGTGAGGAACCTCCACGCCCCACCATTCAAGCGAGCGGTTGCGGAAGGTCAGCCAGTCGGCCTGTGTTGGGCTTCCATGTGTGCAATGGCGACATTCAGGCGCTCCGGCCATCATTTCGGTAACGGTATTGTGAAGATCAATTCCCCTAGGGCTGAATCGACCGACCGTTGAGCCATCACTGCTGTGAATCCAGATAGTCTGGCGATTGGCGGCGATCTGAAGCTCGTAATACAGCTCCTGGTCGAATTGGTCAGTCATGCTTGTTCCTTGTAGTATCAGTGCACACGGTGATTTACACCTACGAGGCAACCGATGCAACCCATCAAAGGGCCCCTTCGATTTTGTTGGTGCCTCTTGCGCATTGCAGCTTGGCTCTACCTTGCCGGAAGCACAACGAAAAACGCCCCCAGCAAGCCGGGGGCGGTGGTGTGCATGCTCAAGACTCAGGTTCCTGAGGCTCAGTCATACGGGGTTTCAGCCGTGGGGGGCAGGCCACGCTCTGCGCGGAACTCCTGGGCCATGTTCTCACGACGCATATCCGAGAGTATGTCGAACTCGCGCTCGTATTCAGGGTTGACGCTGCCAGTAACTGCATAGGCGGCACGGACCTTCTGTGCTTGTGCTTCGATTGCGTTGGTCATGATGTTCCTGGGTGAGGTTGGAGGGTTTAAGGGAGGACTGGTGATCAGCCTGCCGCGGGCAATCGTTCATTCAGCGCTTTGAGCTTCTGGTCGTATTCCTCAACCAGGTCGCTGTATTCCTTCGACTCCCAGCTTTGAAGGCCGCCGGCGGATAGGACTTGCAAGCAATAGTCTTTCTGTCCTTGAACAGACAGGATTTCGTCTGCGATCAGTTGCTGATAATGGTTCATGGTGTCTCCGCCCGGTGGATTGTTGGCTATGTACGCGGTGATGCCGCACATGCAAAAGGAAACTCTGGCGAATAAAAACCCCAGGCGAACCCGGGGTATGGTGGAGCGTTCGTTTAGGGGAGCGTGGTGGTGCTATTTACCAACCACAGGCAGGTCGCGAGGACGAAGCAGGCGCACGGCATAGGTGCCGCTGACTACGTCGTCAACTCGGGCTGCGAAACGGCTAGTGCCCGCTTCTACAGCCTCTGTCGAGCAGTCTGGGGTGAAGGTCGCAGTGGTTGTGCTCAGCACATTGTTGCCCTCGCTGTAGTATTCAGCGAGCAGGCGCCTGGCGCCGTCATCCCCGGCTTGCAGGTATGCGATTGCCTCTTTGATGCCGACCGCTGTTTGGTACTGCTTTTTGGCCACACCAGAGGTGCAGTTGAAGCTCAGTTCGTCGACGATCAGCCAACCTTGAGATCCCAGCCGGTCAGCAATAAGCGTTTTCAGCGCGTCGGAATCCTCTGCCGTGTTCACCGGTGAAGTTTCAATCGGCTCACCTGGTAGGTGTTTTGCGTCGAGCCGGTGCGCCAGGTCTTCGGTCACCAAGAAATGCGTGGAGCCAAATGTTCGGACGACACCACGCCCTTCGATTGGGGACTCCAAGCGATCGAGCAAGGGTCTGGTGTCGCGAATCTCTACACCCTCTCCGGTCTGAGAGATGCGCACGATGCACGCCATCTTGACGATGGTACGCGCAAGTTCCGGGGTCAAGCAGGTCGCTACTTTCACGAGTGTTGTCATGGTTTCTCTCCTGAGGAATTGAACATCGTGCTCAGGGATGAGTTACATGGCAGAACAAGGACGCTGGCGCTCGCCGGCACATCCGTTACACGCGTGCGTGAGCCATCTCCATGGGCAAGTTCAACCAGATTACCCTTCTGAGGAGTGCCACCCATGAGCAGCAACAAAACCGTTCCTGTCGCCGAGTACCGTCGTGCCTATGACCGTCTCCACCGCAAGGTCAATGACTACCATGCCTGCTGCAGTGCCGGTGAAGTTTCCCATTGGAAAGAGATGACCCAACGTGTTTTGGCTGAGGTCTCGAACATTTCGTGCTCGCGTGCGAAACCTGATGATGTCGAAAACATGGCCAAAGCGCGTGCGAGGGTCGAGGGCTACCTGGCCGCAGCCGACGAGCGAATCGAGGCCTACAAACGCGCTGCGTGACGTTTTCAATGCGAGCAAAAAAGTGATTATTGGCGGATGAGCAGTATGGAATACCTTCAATACACGCCGGCGCCGTCGGCACGCAGTGCTGATGTTCGCCGCATGCGTGCGGCATTGGCGAATGCAGGCTACATGGCCAGCGAGAACGATATCGAGCGTCTGTGGGATGACTACAGCTTCGCGAGACGCTTCTACAAGGCAGGTTGGTTTGATTTGCCCCAGGACGATGAGCAACTGCTGGAGATTCTGCTTGTTGGGTTCAAGGTGAAGCCTGTCCCCTACGACGATGACGATTCTATACAGTGGCCTTCGAACTGGTAGTACCTTCCGACAGGCCTGATCCCCTAACGCTGCACCACCCCGTTCTGCTCACGCAGTTCGGGGTTTTTTACACCTGCGCTTCCTGCTCAGGAGGGCAATGTCAGTGAGGGGCAACTCAAAGAGCCTGCGGCGATCGGCTGCTGATACCCGCAGCTTCGGCCGCGGGAGCTGCCGTCTGGGGTGGCTTATCAGGTGTTGTTGGCCATTCCTAGCTATACGGCCAACCCACTCCTTGAGGAAGAACCCAATGCAAACCATGCCCGTGACCATCGCCATGCTGCGCAACATTGCACCCGTTTCAGTGGGCGCCAGCCAGTTCAACGGAAAGCCAGTGTTCAAAGCCTACTCGAAGACCGTGGACCGCTATTTTGAGCTGCGCGGTGACGCCTCAACCAGCGATCACTATGCAGCACTGGTTGCCGAGTTCGGCGACGCAATCAGCAAGCCTGCGGCAGATCATGATGTCGAGCAATGCCCCCGGTGCTTCACCGATCTTGAAGTATTCCAGGTTGGCCTTTGCGACGACTGCCAGGCACTCGGATGCTGAACCAATAACGTTTCATCCACCCGGCTCACGAGGCCGGGTTTTTTGTGTCTGACAGACCGCGGACAGGTTGTTCCTAGTTGATTATTGTTGTCCTATAGTTTAAAAATACTCGTTCTAACCGCGCTTGCGTGGAAGGGATGAGGTGGCGGGGGTCTGTTGACCAACCCATGCCATACAAATTTTCGAGGACTTCTGCATGCCTGATTCATTCGCGCATCACCTGCGGCTTAAGCGCCCTTGTGCGAACTGTCCATTCCTCAAGGAGGGAGCGATCGAGCTCGCGCCTGGGCGTTTAGACGGGATTATTGAAGGGCTGCTGGAGGATGATCACAGTACATTCCAGTGCCACAAGACGGTGCACTCACGAAAGGGTGGTGAGTGGGATGAGGACGGCAATTACACCGCCTCTGGCCATGAGGCGATGTGTGCTGGTGCTGCGGCATACCTGATGAAGAACGGGAGCTCCTCTGTCGCCATGCGGTTTGCGTTTGCGACCGGAGCCGCAAACCCTGGTGACTGGAACGACGCAAAACCCTCCATTATCGATTGAGTCAGTCGGCATACCGTCTGCCCACACAATTTTCGGGTGCATGAATTTGGAAACCGAAGTTCAACTGAAACAACCGCTGATGACACCGGCTGAGTTCAAGGCAGAGTATAAGGCCCGCGGCTGGAATGGCCGCATGCTCGCCATCCGCTGGGATAAGACGGCTGTATGGATCAGCAAGGTTGTCAACGATCCGGACCGTGATCCGCACTGGGATGACGCGGTCCGCGGCTTGCCAAAAATAGTGATCACCAAGAAGTCAAAGGCGAAGTAGGTGGGATCGGCACCGGGGATCCGCGAGGTTTTGGCCGGCTGGCTCGTTATACTCCTGGCAAAATGAAAGTCGAATGAGGCGTATGTAATTGCGTTCCGCATCTCCCTGAGTCATGCAACGCAAGCCTCAGGAGATTGCAAATGGGAACACTCAACTCGCCCCCCACTGGTCCGGAGATGCCTCTCAAATTGTGGGGAGGAGAACAAGGCCAGCGGCTGCGTCGCGCCCAGGCACGTCACGAGAGAATGGTAGCCAAGGCGATCAACGGCAACGTATCTAGCCGCCGTCTCAAACAATTGGTCATGCGCTATGACCGGATACTTCTCGCCGCCGTAAAGCTCGTGCCTCGGTAGCAAGGAAGAATCACGACCATCAAAAAGCCTCAGCCATGCTGAGGTTTTTTTTTGCCCGCTGAAAGGCGATCGGCGCAGCTGCAGGGAGCCGGCGAGCTGGCTTATTCATCTCATCTGTGCGTTTACGATACATAACGCGTACGTGTAATATCAGCGACTCATATCCAGGAGCCCCCCTCAGCCATGCATACACCTTCCTCTGCTCGTAAAACCCAGCTGAGTATCCAGGTGCTGCCAGAGGCTGAAGCCTGATGCTCCCCGTCGACGAACTGAAGGCTGTCAGGGCCCGTGTCACAGAGTGCCTGGGGCTGGCGGCGTCTCATCTTTCCCGTGACATTCCAGAGATACCGGTCCTGTTTAACCTCACTGGTAAATCCGGTGGCATGTTCAGGTACCGCAAAGACAAGGGAACTGGCCGGTGCTACGACCTGCAGTTCCGGTTCAACCGCATTTTGGCGCGAGAGAATCTCTCAGAGTACCTCGATCAAATCTGTCCGCATGAGGTCGCCCACTATGTCACTCACCTGGTATGGGGGGCAGAGGTCGATCCGCACGGGGCCGAATGGACTCAGATTATGGTTGAGGTGTTCAAGGTCCAGGCCGACAGATGTCACCAGCTTGACACATCGAGATCGGTGAAGAGGGAGTTCCTGTACCAGTGCGGGTGTGAAGGTAGAACATTCCGGTTATCGACCAAAAGGCACAACAGCATGGTCAGGCGGACGGCCCTATACAGCTGCAATGCTTGCGGTCAGCTCCTGGCTTTCATCCGAGAGGCTGATAAGGCTGCGGCCCAGGTCATCTCAAAGCTGTTCATTAGCACCCCGGGCCCCGCGATCGACACTGCTCAAGCTGACCGGATCGCCAAGCTCATCATTGATCACCAGGTGAACCAGGTCGTCATTGACTGCTCAATCACGGGTGAGCGCTACCGCCAGCTGATAAGCAAGAAATTGAATGTCCCGTTGGCCTCGGTGACTAGGCATCCGACCCCCGACACCCTGCCAGGCGGGGTGACTCACGCCATCGTCTTCGGCGATGGCCAAGACGATCGCCAAGGGCGCGTAGCCAAGGCTTTCGAGCAGCGAGGGGTGAAGGTACGGATGGTGCGAGCAGGTGTTGGCTGAGGTGGCGGTTATGAAAGCGCCCATTACCACTGAAGCAATTTGCGTAGAGCCCACCATGCGTCATACCGAACCTACCCAGCAATACCCCGATGCCGCGGACACTTTCCGCCTGAAAGCATTCCGAGTCGTCACCGGCGAACTGTTCGCTGCAGCCAATGCGCAGCATGCGCTCGACATGGCCAAATCGCACCTCTCACAGCCCCAGCTCAGCCTGCGTGACGTCGTCGCGGCGAACCACTGGGATTGGGTGGTAACCGATGAGAATGGCGTTGAGCTCGCCGCCGGCGCTTCGGCGCTACTCGCCCGGGCTACCGCACCGGGCTTGCTTGGTCGTTGCAGAACAGACCATTCCTACCAGACCGTGTTCGTCGAAGATCTGAGCGGACGATGCTTGGAATGGGCCATGCGTGAAGCGAGCTTCAAGGCATTTGGTTTCATGATGAGCGCTGAGCCTGGCTGCCCAGTCGCCACTCAGAGGGACGCCGTACGGCGGTGGCTTGGGGATGTCGTGAGCGTCCCTGCAGATCTACATATCCTGGACGTGCAAGCGGCGTGAGCCTTTTGCATGCCGGCACCATGCACCCAGCGGCAGGGGAGAGGCCTCACGTCATACATGTCCGTGTGGGCCATCTCCACCTACAAACTTAACGCACATGAGGTGCCGCACCATGACTAACCCAAACCAAGCAGTAGCAGTCTCCACTGAAGGCCGTGTACCAGCTGATTGGAAAGCTCCTGACTTCTATCAGCCATTGGACCTTCTGCGGGCCAAGCTGGCGTTCCAGTTCGGTGATTTCGCACATCTTGTGCTCAGTCAGTTCGAAAAAGCGAAGACAGCCTACATGGGCCGCGATTTGTCGCAGGCTCAGTTCCCCCGCACTGGCGAGGAGGCGATGATCGAGCTTGAGGTTCGAGCTCAAACCCTGCAGTGGGTTGTTGAAATGGCCGGTCTGACAGGGAAAGCTGTCGACTACGCAGCCAACCGCTATCACGAGGACACCGCGTTCTTGCTGGTCTACTCGATGCCAAACGAAGATGGGCTCCAGACGTTCCGCTGTGGTGGTGGTAGCCCGGGCGCCGCTCTTGCTCAATTCGCGCAGCAGAATCCTGACCGAGTTCAGCTCGTGCAGGAGATCTTTGTGGACAAACGAAGCCTTCAGCCGGAAGCGGCATAACGATTCACCCAAACCCCACCGCCTAGCGCTGGGGTTTTTTTACGCCTGCAGAATACCCGGACGTTCGGCCAGAAAATATTTTTCTGCATGCATAACACGTATGTGTAATTTTACTGTTGTGCGTTTCGGATACTGGCCTTAATATCGGTGCGTGTGAAAATGACAGCATGGTGCCATCAACCTGCCGTATCGATCGTCGAGACGCTGGCGCCAGGTACATTGACCCAACCAATCACGAGGCCCAATCGATGACCCCTCAGGAACTGTTGCAACAGCCCGACGACCAGTACATGAACCCTGAGCAAGTAGCGTTCTTCAAAAACCTGCTGGTGAGCGAAAGCGCTACCGCCACGGGGCGGATCGAGCAGCTGCGCATCGACCTGACGGGCTTGGAAAAAGCTCCTGATGAAGTCGACGCAGCACTGATCGAGCAAGAGCGCCAGTCCATCCTGGGCAGCATCGAACGCGAGAACCAAAGTCTGCGCGATATCAAACAGGCGATGTCTGCCATTGCAGACGGTAGCTACGGCTGGTGCGAAGACACCGGCGAGCCGATCGGCCTCCGTCGCTTACTCTCCTCACCGCGCTCTCTCTTGACTGTCGAGGCCAAGGAGAGCCGCGAAAACAAATCCCGGCACCTTCGCGCAGCGTAATCACTTTTCACCTGAGACATCGCCAGCTCGCCATATTGAGGTTATTCCCCATGCCAAAGTCCCAGCCCCGCAATACATCCCGCACAGCAGATAAGTTCGTGGTGCGCCTGCCTGACGGCATGCGAGAGAAGATCGCTGAAATCGCGAGAGACAATCACCGCAGCATGAACTCGGAAATCATTGCCCGCCTGGACTTGAGCATCGAGCAGGATGAGCATGGCGACCTGACGGTGCGCACGCTGGCGCAGGTAACTCGGCGTTGCGAGGAGCTGGAGCAAGAGCTGGCGCAGATCAAGGCAGCTCAGGGCAACGAAACACCGAAGGCAGGTCTGCAGCAGCTGCCGCGACTGTCGATCGCCAGCGCGCAGTGAAGGACGACCGCCATGGGGAACCTGCTTGATGTAGCTCCTGGCGCAACTGGCGCCGGCACTGCCGACATTGCGGCGTTGCTCTTGAAGGCCGCCCAGCGCTATTTCTACTTGCGTGGCCCTGCCCTCCGAACCGGGAAAGCCAATACCCCAATGGTACGTATCGGCATAGACGCGCTGCTGAGCGGCGAATCGCTCGATGCTGAGGTCGACCGGGCCATGATCGAGGCGCATGCCGCGGGGCTCAGTGTTCCACCAGGAGCCAGCGGCCATGCCGGCAGCCATCAGTTCTCAGCGGCAGAAGCGGTGTTTTTGCGAAAGCTGCTCGCAGCGCCACAACCAGCGCAGGCGGCCCAACTCTTGAAGTACGCGACCGCGGTAGGGGTGCGTGACACCGCGAATCTCTTTGCCAACTACATCGCGTACATGAACTCTCCGATGCCCTGGCTGCAGCAGGCGGCCATTGAAGGCCCTCTCGCGACTTTCGGCAGCTCACCATCCAACCGTTTTGAAAATGCGCCTACTGAGCGCCAGCGGGCTACTGAGGGCAGTACGCCGCGCATCTGGTCACAGGCGGTACCCGAAAGTGCCGGCCATTTTTGGAACTGGAGCGGGAAGGAGGGCATCGATGCCTCCTTGTTGGTGGTCACCTGGTCGTCGGACTTAGGCAAGTTCTGCGTAGAAGGGGCACCTGGTACATCGCGACCGATCAGTTGTGAGGAGTGGGGAGGATGGTGGGCAGGGCTCGACCGGCCTAACCCAGCTCAAGAGATCGATTGCCTCCGCTACGCGGCTGCCGGCTGATCGACAGCCCACCTTCCCGGCAGATATCGCTCAGCTGCTTCAACTTCAATTACTCAAGACTGCGCTCATAGGGGCGCTGTCATCACCGACATCACCTAACAAGGCATGACCATGTGGTTTAAGAATCTGACCGTTTACCGTCTGACCCAAGATATTGAATTCGCCGCGGATACGCTCCAAGCCGCCCTGGCGTCGAAGCCGGCACGGCCGTGCGGTTCGCAAGAGCTGGTCACCTATGGCTTCATCGCGCCGCTGGGCAAGGGGGAGGATGCTCCACTCGTTCACCAGAGCGGGAATTTCTTCCTGATCAGTGCTCGGAAGGAAGAGCGCATCCTGCCGGCAAGCGTGGTCAATGATGCTGTGAAGGAGAAGGTCGAGGAGATCGAGAGCGCCCAGCAGCGCAAGGTCTACAAGAAAGAGCGTGACCAGATCAAGGACGATACGATCCAGGCCATGCTGCCGAAGGCGTTTATCCGTCGGGGTGTGATCACAGCGGCCATCGCGCCCAAGCTCGGGCTGATCATCGTCAACAATGCGAGCGCCAAACGTGCAGAGGATCTGCTCTCCACGCTCCGTGAAGTAATGGGGTCCCTGCCGGTGCGCCCGGTGACTGTGAAGATCGCCCCGAGCGCGACCCTCACTGACTGGCTTAAGACCGGCCAGGCGAGCGAAGGCTTCCACGTCCTGGACGAATGTGAACTGCAAGACACACATGAAGATGGGGGATCAGTTCGCTGTAAACGGCAGGATCTCACCAGCGACGAAATCAAAAATCACCTGGCCACTGGCAAGGTCGCGACCAAGCTGTCGCTGGCCTGGCAGGACAAATTGTCTTTCGTCCTGGACGACAAGCTTGTGATCAGGCGCTTGAAGTTCGAAGAGCTGCTTCAAGAGCAGGCTGCCCAGGAAGGGGGAGAGGATGCCCTGGCTGAGGCTGACGCCACGTTCGTGTTGATGATGATGACATTCGCCGAATTCCTCCCGGCTCTGTACGACGCGCTGGGTGGGGAGGAAGTGCCGGCGTCCATCTGAATCAAGCAGGACATCAAGCCTCCGCCGTGGCGGGGGCTTTTTTTTGCTCGAAAAAGTATGGAGCCTTGTTCCGCATTCCAGGTGTGTACGGACAACCAGTTTGTCATTTCCCCGATCGGGCTCAGTCCCCGTCAGGGGAGCTGTGTCGACTACTTGGAGCAGCACAATGACCACCATCATCAACGCAACAATTGGCGAATCGAAAGGCGTTTCACGTGTCTTCATGGAGGGCCGTCACCTGCTGACAGCGGGTGTTCAGATTGGCAATAAATACTCGATTAAGTCTGACAAGGTTGCCCGACGTCTAGAGCTAATTGAGGTTCAATCCGGCTTCGCCGGAAAGTGCATCAGCGTATCAAAACGTGAGCGAAATGGGGTTGTTCATCCAGTAATCGACCTGCGTTCCGAGCAAATTCGTGAAGTCTTTGAAGATGATCATAAGGTCCGCGTTGCGATTCGTCGTGGCCGGATTGTGATCACTGCTTTGCAGATTCAAACCAAGATCCGCGAGCGCCTCAAGCGCATGAAAGAAAAGTTGGACCGTGGCCAGAAGCTCGCTGTATGTAGTCTTTTTCATGGCGGTGGGATCTTAGATGCCGCAGTGCACTCTGGCTTAATGCGGTCGGGTGTAGGCTCGTTCTTACAAGTCGGTGTTGAGCTAGAAAGCGAGTATCTCGACTGCTCAATGCGGAATAACACTGAAATTTGGACAGAGGATTCAATTGCGATCAACTCTGATGTTCGGGATGTGTATCTAAGTGAAAATACGCCGCAATGTGAGGTTTTGCTTGGAGGGATTCCATGTATAGCAGCGTCAAAGAGCGGTAAGGTTAAAAATAAACTGACTTTTGCAGAGGAGCATGCTGACGCAGGCGCGCTTTTCGTGGACTATCTCAACTGGCTCCGTCATGTCAACCCTTGTATTGCGCTGATTGAAAATGTTGGGGAGTACGCAAATACAGCTTCCATGGCGGCTATCCGAAGTGTGTTTATCTACCTCGGATACAGAGTTCATGAAGCAGTCCTTGATGGATGGGACTACGGGACGCTGGAGCACCGGAAACGCTTGGTCGTTGTGGCAATAACTCCCGGTATTGGGGACTCTTTCTCGTTTGAAAATCTGAAGGTGAACAAGGTGAGAGAGACATGCATCAATGCAATACTTGATGACATTCCTCTCGACGACGAATCTTGGAAATCCTATGAATACTTGGCAACTAAGGAGAAAAGAGACAAGGCTGAAGGCAAGGGTTTCGCGAGGCAATTACTAACAGGAAATGAATCTGGTTGTGGCACGCTTGGGACGGGCTACAAGAAGGGCAGAAGTACCGAACCCTTCATATTGCATCCCGAAAATCCAGGACTCAGCAGGCTCTTTACTAAAGCGGAACATGAAAGGCTCAAAGGCATTCCTGCAGGGTTAACCGATGGGGTTTCTGAAACGATTGGTCATGAAATATGTGGTCAGAGCGTCTGCTTTCCTAAGTTTGTTTCAGTGGGTGAGGAAATAGGGCGGGCACTCATGTCATCCCGCAATAACGTGGTTAACTTTCCGTCGCGATCAGCTCAAGCCAGCATGGACGAGGCGGTTTGCGCGGAACCCGAGAAATTCCAAACTGGATCACTGGCTTTACTGATCTGATTGGTGAGGTGCCGCCTTAAACGCTACTCAAACCCGGTTCGCTTAGGCGAATCGGGTTTTTCTTTGCTCGATGAAATTGTTTCAGGCGCTTGATGCCGTCAACCTAATTTGCTATACATTAGTCACTAGTTTTCCCAGAGAGGGGGCGAACATGAAATCGATGACTTTTACTTCTGAATTTCTGAGTGCTGCAAAACAGGCTCCGCGCATCTATTTTGCGCCTCTGGTGGGTGCTTATAAAGCCATCAAGGCTGAAATGGCCAAGGCCGGCGGAGGCGACCGCTCAACCAAGACCACCCCCAAGCACTGACCTTCACAAAGAACCCGCCGATCGAGCGGGTTTTTTGTGCCTGTGGTTTACTGGTTTCTGTGAAGCATCCCCTTGGAGCAAGTTAACTTTCAGGGGGCCATCATGCTTCTCGCAATCAACGATCCTGCAGTTCAATCCGCTTTGATAAATGCATTTGCAGCTGTCACCAGTACTGTCCTGGCTGCTGCCTCGGCCGCTCTGATCGGAAAGAAATTTTCGGACCGAAAAAAACTGGAGCAGTCCTTGGAGCTGTGTCAGAAGGACGTCGAATTCTTACTCCAGGTGGAGGCAGAGCATGTCGAGCTCCACAAGGAGCGGGGTGACAAATCCAACAAGCTGAAGGTCCGTGAGAGAGTTAGGGATCTCGGCTTCTCGTTCTCAGGCAAATTCACACCAGGTCGGCTGCGGCAGGCCCGGCAGAGCTGATCGAGATGTGTCCACCCATCAACCCAGCCAGGCTATGCCTGGCTTTTTTGTGCCTGCCGATTACAGACCCGCGTTACGCATCTCCAGGGGCTAGGTCTACCGCAAGAAGGCCTATGGGATTTCTCAACGACCGCCCCAGGTCCTTTCAGGAGTAACAGATGTCCAAAACGCACAAAAAACCTTGGTGGAGCCCGATCGCTCACTTCGGAGCCCATGGCTTCGTCGGTACTATCATCTTCTTGATCATCATGGTGCCAGCAGTCTTGCTCAACCATTTGGTCCAATACTTGGCTAAGTTTGGGATAAGCGATTTCACCTTGCTAATTCTCGGGCTTCTCGAACATGCCATTGTGCTTGTAGATGCTGGTCTTTTCTTCGTCTTTATTTGCATTGGGGCAGCCCGGGCAATCAAGGAGTTTGCTGAATGAATCAATCATTTGGGTCTGAGTTCGCTAACGCTGCAAGGCAGGCACCACGAATCTTCTTCGCGCCATTGATGGGGGCTGTAGCTGCCATCAAAGATGAGTTCAGGCGCGTGAAGTACGGTGCAGACCAAAACAGCAAGCCGCTGCAATCCAAATAAACGCTCAGCAGAGCTACCTATAAAGTAACGCTAAATCCGACCCACCATCCTAGATGGTGGGTCTTTTTTTGGGTGCGCCAGGCATGGCGCGTTGCGCGTAGCGCAACCCGCTTGGTTGTGGTGGCCAAAGCGGGTGACTTGGAGGTGAAAGTCCTCTACACACCCGGCAAGGGGAAGTGTTAGCCAGAGGCAAGGGTGTCGTGGGCGACCGCGAATCTGAAGGAAGCCCGAGGCAAACTGCTGGCCTGACGAACAGGAAGCGGATAGAGGCGGCACAGCGGGGTGAGGCGGCCCAAATCGTCAAAGCCCAGTACTTGCACGGGACGCTGTGACGTAAATCCGACAGGCATAAGCAGGAAGGTCACGCGAATTACCCTGGGAGATCTGCACGTTTGCCACTGTGCTACCGAGCGTCGAGAGGCGACGGGACGAGCGTGCAGAAGTCAGCCGAGGCCGTAGTAAGTGGCGGTTAACCGCGCCACCAAGGGCCGAACAGGTTATGCCGCCAGTAGGCGTCACTGTCTCGTTGGTAGCCGTAATGCAGAAATTTCCTACAACGGAATCTGTCACTCCGAATCCCGGCCAGAAGCCGAGGGTGATGCCTGACAGTGCAAAGGTGCCGGCGGCGTCAGCGACGTGGACGAACGCGGAGCCGGACACGCTGATGGAGCGGGTGCTTGCACCGGCCAACCTCAGGCGTGCGTATCAACGCGTGGTTAGCAACAAGGGGGCTCCGGGTGCCGATGGCATGACGGTCGCTGACTTGGCGGGCTACGTGAAACAGTATTGGCCAACCCTCAAGGCCAGGTTGCTGGCCGGTGAATACCATCCCCAAGCAGTGCGAGCGGTTGAAATTCCCAAGCCGCAGGGCGGCACACGGCAACTGGGAATCCCCACCGTCGTGGATCGCCTGATCCAGCAAGCATTACAGCAACAACTCACGCTACTCTTCGATCCGCTGTTTTCGGACTACAGCTACGGTTTTCGTCCGGGCAAAAGCGCTCACCAAGCCGTTGAACTGGCCCGCTCCCATGTGGCGGCGGGGCATCGCTGGTGCGTGGAGCTTGATCTGGAAAAGTTCTTTGATCGGGTCAACCACGACATCCTGATGGCCTGCTTGCAGCGTCGCGTCGAAGACAAGCGAGTGCTTAGGCTCATCCGCCGCTACCTTGAAGCTGGGGCCATGTCGGGCGGTATCGTCAGCCAACGGCAAGAGGGGACACCGCAAGGCGGCCCACTCTCGCCGTTGCTGTCGAATATCCTTCTGGATGAGCTCGACCGCGAATTGGAACGGCGGGGTCATCGCTTCGTGCGCTACGCCGATGATGCGAACATTTATGTGCGCAGTCCTCGGGCGGGCGAGCGGGTGTTGGCCAGTATCGAGCGCTTCCTGTGCCATCGTTTGAAACTGACGGTGAACCGGAAGAAGAGCCAAGTAGCAGGGGCTTGGAAGTGTGACTACTTGGGTTACGGGATGAGCAGGCACCAGCAACCAAGGCTGCGTGTGGCAACGATGAGCCTGGGGCGCTTACGCGACCGACTCAGAATATTGCTACGCAGTGTAAGGGCCCGCAAAGTGGCGACTGTCATTGAGCGAATCAACCCTGTCCTGCGAGGCTGGGCTGGCTACTTCAAGCTCAGCCAGAGCAAACGCCCACTTGAGAAATTGGATGGTTGGGTCAGGCATAAACTTCGCTGCGTCATCTGGCGTCAATGGAAACGGCCCTCAACGAGGGCGCGCAACCTGATGCGCCTGGGCCTGAGCGAAGAACGTGCCTGTAAATCGGCCTTTAATGGCCGAGGCCCGTGGTGGAACTCGGGAGCATCTCATGTGAATCAGGCGCTACCGAAGAGGCTATGGGATAGGTTCGGACTGGTCTCGATACTGGATACGATAAACCGGCTTAGCCGTATAACCTGAACCGCCGTGTACGGAACCGTACGCACGGTGGTGTGAGAGGACGGCGGCTGTGAAGCCGCCTCCTACTCGATTTCTGATTTTCGGTGCCGCCGTGTCCTCCCAGGCGCTGCTTGCGGGCAATGAGCGGCAAGAGGCTGGCAGATTTGCACCGACTCTATAGCCGTATGCGTACGCGTTATGTATTCTTGTACCTGGTAATTTCTTGGAACCGATAGGAGCGTTCAATTTGGCCAACACACTCGAATTCGAGGTCGGCGCCGGCTACGAGGTGGCCAACCCACCCAAGCTTGCTGTTGGTGACGATCAGCACCACCAGCTCTCTCGTTTTTTCACTGTGCTGGCCACCGACGAGCACGGGGTGTCGGTGTATGACGGGTGGTACGGTGAGGGTTTTTCGAGCTTGCATCTCCCGCATGATGTCCTTGCGCAGCTTGACGTGACGAGGCTGCCGTCCCGAGGTGAGGCCGGAGCTGCGGACTTGGCCAACGCTATCGCTACCTCAGCCGCCGCTGCCATCGAGCGCCGTGACCAGGTGAAGGAGCACGGTGCTGCTGAGCAAAGCGTGCACGCCTCGCAACGATTCTTCGTGCAGTTCTTCTCCGGCCAGATCAGGGGGCTCGCCTCCAAAGGGCTGATAAACCCAGACCTTGCAGTTCAGATGATCAGCCTGTCGACCGGGGTGGAGCTTACTGTCGGTGAATAGTCGAGGGCGATTCTTCTCTCTGCGCATCGCTATAGCTGCCGTTGCCACTGTCTGCGCTGTTGCTGCTGTCGGCCTGATCCTGTTCAAACCTTGGGCCCAGCGTGGCTTCGAGGTAGCAGCAGCTAAGCCGGTGGGGCGGTACTGCCTGATCAAGCCAGGTGAGCACCGGACCCATTGCGAGGGCGAGGATACCGGCCCCAGGGACCCAGTATTAGCAGCCATCAAAACCATGTCTCAACAAGGGGGGCGGCCGTGATGCCACCTCTCGCCAGTCAAATCGTACTACCTGTTCTGTATCCAACCCAACCTGAGGAACCGCTATGACAATCACTACCGACATGCTCGCTCGTATCGCCGTTGTGGTGCTGGCCGTAATCATTTCGATCGCTATCAACCGCCGCAAAGCTCTTTTCACTGTGAAAAACGCCTCTGGCCCTGAGCAGGTCCAGGCCATTCAGGGCTTTGCTGACCGTTCGCTGCGCGATGTCAATATCCTGATCTGGCTGTGCTCGGCCCTCTGCGCAGCCGCACTGGCCGTGTGTTTCTACTCGATCTTCATCCCGCTGTAAGCCTGTCCTGGTCGATGGCCAAGGCCTCGGTTCATATCTGTGAACTGAGGCCTTTTTTGTGGCGGCATCATGACATCGAATGGCTAGAAGTATTTTGATTCATCCAGTATTATGCGTACGTGTTATAAATCAAATCTAGGAGCTTGAGATGCAGCAAATCCAATTCTGGGCCATGCGGACGTTGAACATTGTTGGCCAAGTGCCGGCAGCCTTAGCACTCGCGGCTTTCGTGTTTGTGTGGGCAAAGATTGGCCACATCACCCCCACACTCGCTTTCGTGCTGATCGCGGTCCTGGTGATGGCAGTGCTCTTCGTACAGCTGATGAAAATGGCCGATCGTAAAAAAGCCAAAGCTGAGCAGGCTCGTGCTGGCGCCGGTCTGCGCTGAGCTGCACCATGTCTGCCAGCCTGACGCAAATCACTCGGTGCCGTCCGTATGTGCGAAGCCTGATCGATACCGGCTTCTACAGCGAGATTCCGATGCATCGCGGGGTGGTTGAGCGCGTGGAGCTCGCAGGTGGCTATACCGTGGAGCTGAGCCTTTCAGGGGATGTATTTGATGGCTCTGCGGTGTGTGAAGTGCGACTGGTTACAGCCTGGCTCCTATTGAAGTCAGAGGCTGTTCCGGTCGCTATCCTGGACGGGGTTTTGTTGTCCAGTGGAGAGGGGAAGCGATACTCCTTGGCTGATGCTTGCGATCTGGTCAGCGAGGCCGTCCAGGCGCTGGTTCACGAGCTGGTCAGGACCTGCCATCAGGACTTCGGCGCTGTGCTGGAAGCTGGCAGCGTCTTTGTTATAACCCGGCTGGAAGTTCGCGATAAATTCAGGTCGTCAGAGCTGAGTCAGTCTATCGTCGAAGTTTCATGTACCTGGCTTCGTTCGAAATGCCGGTTGGCGCTTCTTACCCTGCAGCCGTTTCCTCTCCAATACGAAAATACTGCTCCCGTTCTAGGCAGCCGGCATTACGAGCCATACTGGCGAGCCCTTAGTGCGGACGTGGAAAAGCTCTCTTCATATTACAGCTATCACTTTGATTGTATCGCTGCGTCACTTGAGTCAACTCTGTTGATCAAGCCGCTGAGCGGATACAAATGCGCGCTAAGCCGGGCAGGGTGGTCGTTCATAGCCGCGGAGTAAACATGCTCGCTACACAGAAGCAGCCTAAAGGCGTGAAGTACAATATCCAACTCCTCATGAACGGATGGGTGGTTGCAGCGCTCTTGTGGACGGTTGGATCCTTAATTGAATTCCTCCTGGAGAAGTTCAAAGTCACCCCTGCCTACAGCTACGGCTTCTGGGTCAAGGTGGTTGGCTGGGCAGTGGGCGGTATCTTTTTTGCTCTGTTCATAAGCCGCTTGGCTATCTATCGTTACCATAAAAAGATGGGCAAATACTTATGAGCCTGTTTTTGATCGGAGTTGGCTTGACCGTAGCTGCTCCGGCGCTCTGTCGCAAAAAGTATCAGGCCCACGGGCCAGCCTGGATTTACTCCCTAGGGTGCGCCGCCGCGGTGCTCGGCCCCTACATTTTGCTTTGCACATTTTTGGACATGGCGACATTGCTCGCGACTGCAGCAGTCCTTGGCCTGCCGTTCTGGGTCTATGAACGGTATCGGGGAGCTAGGGGCCGGCATCACTACACGCAAGGCGTGGTGGCCTTTCTGGTGGAGTTGACGCCTGTTGCCGTTTTCCTGCTCCTATTCCGATCCTTTGTCGCCGAACCATACCTTGTTCCGTCGTCATCGATGCGCCCCACGCTTGGGGTGGGGAGTGTCGTTGTAGTCGATAAGTTCACCTACGGGATGAGATTGCCATTCGTTCCGAAGCCAATCACGCAAGGTCGACCCCCGAAATTTGGCGATGTTCTGGTTTTCCGATTCCCACTCGATCCGTCTAAGCCTTACATCAAGCGTGTGGTGGGAGTGCCAGGTGACCACATCACTTATCAAGGCGGTGTATTGGCCATTAATAATGTACCGGCGGTACATGTGGGCGAGAAGCCATATGCTTACGAAGATGAAGCTAGCGGGAAGCTCAAGCAGGTCGATTATGCGCTGGAGAATATTCACGACTTACAAATCGGCACGATCAAAGACCCTGGTATCAGTGACTTTGGTGTAAGTACTGATTTTCCTGCTATTCCCGGTTGTGAGAGAAATCTGTCAGGCTTGGCATGTACTGTTCCTGCCGATTCTTATTTCGTACTGGGTGACAATCGACCCAATAGCCTGGACAGCCGTTACTGGGGGTTTGTCACGGATAAGGAAATCATAGGTCGTGCCATTTTTGATCTTGATTTCACTAGCGGCAAATTGGATATAAGCCGAGTAACTCGCTGATTCGCAACCAAGGAGCGCCTGTCATGGACCGACGCAAGAATACAACGCCGTGTTTCTCATTACCTGCTTGTAAGGCAACGCAAGGCCTTGCACCCACCTTTCAGGAGAGAAACGCATGAACTTCCATAACACAGCAATCAAATACGCCCAACTCGCAGCAGCTGCAGTCGATTCCCGCGGTCACCTGCTGCACCAGGTGGGATCGTACCCTGCAGGAACGGTACGTGACGCTGAGCTCGCTGAGCTTGAGCAAGCGTATCGATCGACAGTCATCGCCGAGGTGGTGAGCTCCAGTGAACTGAAGGCCACGGCCCACGTCGTGTTGTCCCAGGACGACGAGGAGTCTGGTGCGGATGTAGAGGTGATCGGTATCTGCTTTGACTCCGCTTCGGCAGAAGGTCTTGCCGACGAGGCTGCATCCGAAATGGCTAAACGCATCAATCAGTTGCTGGCCAATGACATGGGCGCCGATTTCGAACCTGTTTCGGTCACGCAGACTGGCCAGGAGCGTATCGTCTCCAATTCCGATGTCGGTATTCTGGGTGCTATACGCATCAAGACTGCTTCGGTAAGCATCGAGGGCAACGGTTTCGGACTGCATACCGTTACCTCGCCAATCATCCCGCATGGGATGGCCAGTTTGTAAACCAGCTGTATGCCCGGGCCAAGTGCCCGGGTTTTTTTTGCGCTCGGAAGTATGGGTTCCATGGGGTCGCACGTGGCGTTGTGCTGATCTATGCTCATCCAGTATTATCAGTACACGTTACGTATCGATAGGGCTCTAGTCATGGATAGCCGTTCCTCACACTCTCTGATCATTCGCGTCGTGGTTGCTCTTGTCGTCGTAGTCATGGGCCTGCTGGCTACCATGGCTGTTGGCGCCGGCCTGGTGGAGATCTCCCCCAAGCTGATTTTCAAGGGAGTATTCCTTTGCCTTGTCGGTGGAGCGCTGCTCCTCATCATTCGCGCCTACGTGGCCGCTCCTGTGGAGCTGGATGACCAGGCTGCTGCAGATGCTAACGGAAGCAAATAGATGTTCGACCTTCATGAAGGGGGCAGCAGTCCCGAAGCGTCAGCCAATATGAGCTCTCGCAATCTCTTTTTCGAATCGGCGGATAGCGGTTTGAGCAATGTTGCCTGGGCCCAGCTGATGGACCAGTTCCGCGACGAGCAGGGCTGGGCGGATACCCGGCTTAGCAAAGAAATTGGCATCAGCATCTCCATGATCCGCCAATGCCGAGTGCACATGCGCCCCTTGCCGCCTCCAGCGCGCATACGCACGCTGGGCGCGATGGGTGTGGAGGTGACCTTGTCGACTCTGCTCGCAGCATTGCCAGAGCCAATTCGAGAGGCAGTGGAGGCGGCCAATCAACAGTCACAGGTGGTCCGCGAGACATTGGTGTATGGTTTCTTCGATCGCCTGGACGCCGGCGGATCACCAGACCTGGTCAGTGCCTTCTTCGATGGTTTGGCAGCGATCTCGGGGCTGAGTGACAGTGAGCAAGCGTCCCGTATCGGCCTGTCCCTGGAGGATTTCATTCAGATCCGCACAGGGCGTAGACCCATCCCGTTTCGTGTCAAGATGGCTATCTCTGGTGCCTACACGTCCAAGGAGCTTGGTCCCCTGATCCTATCGCTGCTGCCGGCGGCCTAGGAAAGGGGAATTTTCACAGCATTCGCTAACGCCAATATTATACATACGTGTTATGCTTCGGAAAGATTCTGGCGGTTGTCGCCGGTGCATTTTCTGGAGGTGTCTATGGCGGCTCACATTACTGCTCCAACCAAGTGCCTTTGTGGGCATGTTGATCTGTTCAGCTTTTCCTCTCCGGGGATGGGCGGGCGCCGGCAGGATCGCCTCTACGCCAATAGCACTCTCTGCGGGGATTGTAGCGCCCATATCCGCGACCTGGTGAAGCCCCAAGCAAAGGGCTTCTATCAGATCAGCTTGCCCCAGCTGGTGGGCCACACTCGTGCAGTTTCCTGGGCCAATTCGCTCCGCCTGGGCCATATACGCTCTCTCGGCCCGATCATGGCTCACCTGAAGGGCAGGACTGATCCAGTGGCGGTTGCGGCGCTGGCCGTCTTCGAGATGCTCTTCAAGATCACTGATGCTCAGTACTGGATCGGTGGCAAGGAGCACGCATTTGGCGCTGGCCACTGGGTGGTTTCGGAGATCGAGCATTTGATGCGCAAGCGTGACCTTTCCATGCACGAGAACTCCCGATCAGCCTATTGCTACTGGAAGGCAATCAATCCCGCAGTCATCCACCAAGCCCGGCAGGAAGCGTCTGCGCTTCTGTCATCGACTCCAGTGTCGACGGGTGAATCGCCGGCAGTCCAACCATTCCAAGCACAACCCCCAGCGGACAGCACTTCGGTGTTCCTCTGATCGGTGCCTCAGGTGAATTCGTGCAAGTAGAGAACTCAATAGCGCACCAAGACTCAGGAGCGTTTCCAGGGCCAGCTCCATCCGACACCCCTTGCTGCGCGGTAGTAAGGGGGGCGGTTCAATGCGCTGGATATGGCTTCCTGGCGAGCCAGGGGGCCATTATTGGCCATAACGAGATGACCCCTTGCCCTGCATGCAATACCGTGTTGTTTCTGGCCAACGCGAAGAACCAGGCCTCTGCGCCTGCAGGCGCAGCCGGCAGCGACATGGCAACAGAACAGATCTGGCTGGATGCGCTCCGGGTAGCTCATCGGGAGAACCCCGGTGGCGTGCACGCGGCCTTGGAAGAGGTCGGTGAGGTGCAAGTCCGGGTACTGGTGCCTGATCGATCGGCCGTTGTTGTTCGTATTTACAACGCCCCCTACCAGCTCAGTGAGACAGAGCTCGATGATGCGGCCGTCGACGCCATCGCGCTCAGCATGAAGGTGAAGATGGCCAGGAGCCGGGCGAAAGGCCGTGCTGGCTGGAATGAAGGCGATACATGCCCTGCTGATTTTCTATCGAGAGAACTGCGCGAGCACGTCGAGAAAGGAGACCCGCTCGATGTCGCTATCTACGCGATGATGTTGCACCTACGCGGGGAGGTCATCTCTCCAGCAGATTGCGCCACTCACGCATCAACCCAAAACGACCCTGTTTGAGTAAGCCCCCATGATCAGACTGACAAAACTGGCCATCTTCGCCATCGCGGCATTCGGCGCTTGCAGTGCCTCTGCTGTCGAGCTTGTGCTTTCTTCCAATGCCAATGAAATCCCTCAGGACCTGGTCAAGGAGACGATTTCATCCCACTTGCCAGAGCAGATTGTGAAGTTGGATGGCGGCTACAAGCTTTACGCCTACCTGGAAACGGCCGACTATCAACCAGGTGAGCGGCTTTTCAGCTATTCGGTGCAGCTCCACAAGCGCGTGGTGGAGGCTGGCACAGGCAAGGTCTACTGGGTTAGCACAGGCGGCGTCAGGGGCCACGGTGTAGCCGTTTCTCAGGATACGATCCTCGGCAACCTAGGAAGTGACCTCGTGGCTGGCGCCAGTTCATTCAAGCTCGATCAGATGTAATGCCAGGTGTAGGTTCACAAAATAGATGACATACCAGGCCCCGTTTTGATCGGCGCCTGGTCATTTTTTTTGTGAAGCGGGGCGGCGTTTCACAGAAAAGTTCACTCCTACCCATCGGCCACAGCTGTTGACCATCCTTGCAAGAGCCTGGGTGCCCATGCGCTTCCGCTGCCGGCCGTATCAGCAGTACTCCAGCTGCACCCCGAAAATAGGTCATCCGTAGGGGAAACCCTGGCAGCTCATTCTTTCAGCGTGACAATTAAATCCAAGGCGATACTATGCGTGTACGCGTACGCGTTATGTATCAAATATGCCTATTGATGCTGTCAGCGTTGGAGCCCGATATGACTGCGAAACGACCATTGCTTTTGTCTCTGTCAGGGGTGCTCTCACTGTCCCTGGTCTCAGCCGACTCGTTCAGTTTAAATCTTGTGCCAGACCCTCCTTCGAGCGAACTGCCTACGTACCTGGCTGCATCCGCGGGGGCCCTTTTCCTCCTCGGTGCTTGGTACTGGTTCAACCGGTCCAGAACCACGGCACAAGTGGCAGAACTGCGGATCCAGCGCCAGCTTCAGGCGCTTGAGAAACTGGAGACCCAGGTTGGCCGAGCGGAACAAGTACTGTCCTTGAAGTGTGAATACATGACGCACCAGGTGCGCACTGAGCTTCAAGATGCCCTGTACGCCATCACTACAGACACCATCCGGAACATGGGTGGGCTGCGCCGGCGGGAACTCATGACCGACAAGCAGTTCCGCAAATTGATGGCGCGGTCTGATGAGTTTTTCAAAAGCCTGGAGAAAGCGCAGGCCAGTGAGGTCACGATAAATCTGGACGATGATGTGCCACTACTCATGCCAGATCGGGGCAATCCTCTACCAAAGCCGGTACCTCAAAAGCGTCCTGATGCCCCCCTGACACTTCAAGCTCCTACGGCAACTGCGGCAGCGAGTATCCCGATTCCGGTGAAGCCGCGGCCGAAGGGCGCCAATGCTGACGCAGGGGAGTCGGATGGGGTGCCGGCACTGGCGGTTACGTCAGCTCTCGTTCTGGGTGGTGGTCTGCTCTCCAGCAATGGGCTGTTCCTGGGTGATGATGATGCCCAAGAGTCAGATCAGAACGACTCCCTGGATGATTGAGGCTTATGGATACCTCCACGTCCGCACCTGGCATCGAAGTATCGGCTGTCAGGCGCATCGCTGACTCCAGCATGCAGGGCATTACCCGGGACAACCGCCCATCGAAGCCTTCTGATGCCGGCTGGCGCGTTCGACTGATGAAGGATGGGAAGTTTGTCGCCGATCGCCATTTTCGCGACTTGGCCTACCACGGCCGTTCCCGCGCAAAGCGAGCAGCGCAATGCTATCGCGACGACATGGCCACTGAGCACCAGATCCAGTTCACCCAAACCGTGCACACTGATCTTGCCCTCCAGCGCCATGCAGCAGGCCTGACTCAGGCAGCTATAGCCTCGATGCTGTCCGTGTCACCCGGGCTGGTATCGAAATGGGAGAAAGGGGGCCATATACCGGCTGCAGCTCGATCGCTCTTCCAAGCTGCAGTGCAAGGTGAGCTGGTCGGCGACGCACCGAGCCTGGCCGGTGCAGACATCAGGCGCATCAGGGCCGAGGTTCTAGGGTGGACACAAACACAACTGGCCGATGCACTGGGATGGGCGTACGCCGCAGTAGGCTATTGGGAAAGAGGGCAGCGGCGGATTCCAGGTTGGGTCCAGGTGTACATGCAGGCGATCGATGAGGGCCGTGTCAGTGGCAAGCAGTATTGAGGTTGGTAGTACTTCAACAATTGACGGAGCGATCAGCCGGTGGCGGCAGGTGAGGCCTTTGCACCTTCGCCTCCCGATCGTCTTTTCAGATGGTACTCAATTGGCCCGCTTCGCAGTCGACTGCGGCCAATGCCGGCGTAGTTTGAACGGAGAGTTGGTGAGGGGGGAGGTCACACCTCAGCCGGGCGATCGCTTCGAGCTGGCTGGGCTTGCTGCCTGTGAGGCATGCGCATCGTTCACTCGATTCACGATCATGTGCACGGGCTCATCCGGTTCGGTGCAGCTTGAGTGGTCAGCTTTCGGGGAAATGAAGCGGCACGAGGTGCATACAACTTGGAGGACGAGGTTGAAGGCCATTTTCCGGTAGGCAAAAAAAAGCCCCTACATCGAGTGTAGGGGCAGCCTGGAAGGCATGGTTATTCCTCAGTGTCTTTGAGGTCGAGCTGTTGCTCAGTAGACGGGTTCACGTTCAGTTTTTCCTCTTCCTCTTCCGCCAGGCGGAATTGCTGCAGGATCTCCTCAAGCTTCTGTTGATTCTCCGGGCTCAACTGCGAATAGCCCTTATCCTGTCTAATGTTTTCGATGGCTGTTTTCATCGTTGGAGCTGCTTGGGTAATTGCCTTCTTGATGACCTTGCCTGGAACAAACCTTGGCCTGAGCTTTTCGGTTTTGCCGCCTGCAGCAGCTGAGCGGGCAAGGCCTTGCTCGATCACTTGCAGAGCTTTGGGGCCATGCTCTTGAAGGATCTGAACAGCCAGCGTGAAGGAAACCACTCCGTCGCGGACGTAGTTCCTGATCTCGATAGGTCCGTTGATCATCAAGAGGTAGTCCGAAACCTGGGCGGGCCAGAGATTCAGTTTTTTGGCGATCGCGGAATGGTCATCGGGATGGAAGCGGGTCATGCGTTTGCAAACAACTGCTGTTGCATATGGGCTAAGCGGTGAACCATTGTTGCTGAGCACAAGGTCTGCAGTCATGTCCTCTTCGGAACAATCATCTGCAGCAATGATGCAAGGGACGGTCGGGATGCTTTCACCTTCGGCGACCAATTCCATCGTGGCTTCAAGACGCTGATGGCCACGCTTCAGACAAATTGACTGCTCTCCATTCTCATCGCGACGGATGATGACCGAGAGAGCCGAGTCTTTCTTGAATCCGTTGTCCTTGATGGATTGCTTCAGTTTCTGAACGTTGGCCAAGTAGTCAGCATTTCGCTCTCTTACGTTGTACCCCGGGATGACCTGGATAGTACCTGGCGCTATGTTCCAGAGGTCGCCTGCGGTGAACCGCTTCTTGCCATCACCCTTTTCCATCGCTTTTTTGATGTTGCCAGTGGTGATGATCATGCGGAAATCCAGATCCAACTGGTGTTCGCTGCTGCTGTTTTCGACGGTTGTGGTCATGGCGGTGCCCTCCTGAAGGGTCAGAAATCGTTGAACTTGCTAAGAGAGATGACTGACACCTGCGCATAACCCAGATTTGCCGACACCAGCCATTCGGACAGGGTATCTATCTGTCCGGCGCGGCAATATTACATAACGCGTACGCATACGCGCTAGGTATTATTTAGTGTATTTTGTCCTTCGACTACCCAGATTGTCGAGCGCTGCCCAGCATCGAGGTGCCCCGAGGCAGTGACTCCGTCGACGAGGGATAGCTTGATGCCGACTGAGCTGCGGACGGCTGCTTCCAGTTGGTCAAAGCCGGGCTCAGCCTGGTAGGGTGACATGGCCACCGCGATTGCCCCCGTCACCATCAACAACTCGCAACCAGCACTACGGGTGTTTGCTCCGACGCGTGTAATAGTCAGGTCTCGAATTCCACCATCGGTAATCGCGAGCCCCAGAGCTTCAGGACCTTGCTCGATGACGCACAGAGCCGCAGTGACCAAGCCTCCCAGTTCAGCGGTTGACCGGCTAGCGTCGACCGAAATGATTTTCCGGAATGTAGCGGTGAACCCTGGCCAGGTGTCAGGAGGGGACATCTTCCCGTGTTTTGATGACCAGACTGGATGATGGCTGACCAAGACCCTTGTCACGTCATGGTCGAGGCTGTCCGCAAACGACCAGTGCTGGTCGGCGCCCTCACGAACCTTCGCAACTTGCCACTGGGAGCGGAACGCCCACAGCTCAAGGGAGGACGATTCGTCGATCTGGTAGAAATCACATTTGCTTTGAGCGTGGGTCAGCGCTGGCGCCATCACGGCATCACCATGCCATTCGAACTGATCGAGGTTTTTCAGTCTCTGATTCCCGTGCCAATACGAAAGCTCGACAGTGACCTGGGAGAACCACTTAACCGCTGAGGTGCTGCCGGCCGGCAGGTGGGCGGGAGAAGAAATGCCTTGCTGGGGCTGGCTCGTGAGCATGGTTGATCCTTCATGGTTTTAGCGCGTGAATAATACATGAACACATACGCCGCCTGTATCTAAAAGCAATAACTGCATTTGATCGACGAAAAAAAACCGCCTCGAAAGGCGGTTTGGGTGTGTTCAGCTTGTAGCAGCGGGTGCTGCTGGCGGTGGCAAGAGCTCCTCAACGGTTGCCCCCGCCAGAGCAGCTTTCACCATGCTGTTGATGACGTCGGCGGTAGTGCCTGGCTCTGCTCGTTGGATGCAGGTGCTGTATGAGAACAGCAGTTGCTCACCGATCAGGGGGATGCCGTTCTCGACGGGTTCTTTCTCGTGATCGAAGGTCCCGCAACCATCACCGATCTTCAGCTTAAGGGCTGCAGAGTTTGCACAATAGGCCGGGTCGCAGATGCCGCGAACGTCAAAGCGGATGCAGAAAGCTTCTGCAAATGCGCGGATTCTCGGCGGTACGTTGTAGCTCTGGAAGGCCTCCTCGAAGAAGCCTGGGCGCACAGCTGGGAGCCGTGAGGTGCAGTCGAGGGAAGTAGTGGTCATGAGTCATCTCCTGGTGGGTTGAACTTGCACCAGGAGATGAAGAGCAGAGTTCTGTAATTCTAGAGGGCGAGGGTGATAGCAATTATGGTCGCCAACCCTACGCCCATGAGGAGCCGCCTGTTCCTGTCATCAAAGTAGATACCGCGGCGGTTCAAGAAATACTCGACGATCGTCCACCCGTCCATTGGAGGCAGGGGGATGATGTTAGTCGCCGCCAGGAGGATCGAGCCCTGGGCCGCGACAAGCGTCGGCCAGTTCGGCGTGACGTAGTTAATCCCGAAGAACAGCAGGCCGGTCGCCAGTGAGATGAGAGGGCCGCCCGCAGCGATGATCGCCCGGCGGTCTGAGGGCGCCTTTTCATAGTCGGAGCTGACCACATATGCCCACAGCGGAATCAGACCAATTTCATGAATGATCCCGGATTTTCGGAACGAGAAAAGCTTGTATCCACCAATAATGAGTTTGTCTGGCTTGATACCAAACCGCTGCATCGGTATTAGATGCCCGGCTTCGTGGATCAAGAGCAAGAACACCAGCATCAGCCAAATGACGAAAAAGGCGATGGCGAACATCCCGATGGTTACCAGTGCGTCAGGCAGCATGGTTTTCATTCCTAGAACATGATGCAGTAATTCTTTAGCAAAGCTTCAAAACCTTCAAGTCAATATCCGGATATTTGTCCTGGCCTGTGTACTGCGCAGTACAACTACAATACAGGTCCGTGTGCGTCATTACAGATAGTTATGAAACTACTGTGGTGAACGTATGAATACCTGTTTTCAGCTTGCGGCTTACGCTCGATCTCAATGGGCGTTAGCCGTACTACTCATGAAATCGCCGGAAACCACTCAACTAGCAGCCAATGCATTTCAAGATGCAAAGGATGCTGCCTGGGGATATGGCTGGGGGGCGTCTGAAACCCCTCATGCACTCCTGTCTGATATCCCGGAACTCTTAAACGCTTTCAATGAAGGCAAAACTGCGCTTCAGCAAGATATGAAGCTCGCTGGCTAACTCTAATTAATCAAGGAAACTAAACATGAGCGACACCAAAGTAAGAGTTAATCAACCTGCCGTTGACCTTTACGCTGTTACTCTGAACTGGGTTCAGGAGGATGAAGGTACCTACAGTGATTATGTGCATGCTACCAGCCACGCTGAAGCCTGCGTCAAAGTAGCTGAGGCTATGGCTGATCAGCGTGGTTACGTTGATGAAAATGAAACGCCTGTGCAAAAGCGAGAATGGATCAATTGTCGTGCCTGGGACCAGGTAGACTGCCACTTGGTAAAAGAGAGTTTGGAGGCAGATTTGGTCGCTTTGTTTGGCGACGAACTGTTCCCTGATGGAGTTAAGCGCTCCCTCAACTTGGAAGCCTTGCGTGTGCTGCTCGTTGAGCATCGCAACAGCCTGCTCCCTCCCGCTGAAGTTCCAGCAGTTGAACAGCTGGCCTTCCACTCCGTTGACTCGGGTTTCTGCCGGGTCTATTACAAACGGCCGAAGGGCACTCTGTGCTGCTTCCAGCTCGATACACGTAACACCTTCAAGCTCTACCACTGTTCACGTGATGGTGAGCCAGAGCATGCAATCAGTCTCCAGAACAAGGCGGTAATCGCCTTGCCTGAGGACAATGGCTGCTCTCTGGTAACCAGCTTCCGCGCTTGGTGGGAGCAACAGAACAAGCAGCCTGCTGCCTAACACCAATGATCCCCGGCCACTCTTCGGAGTGGCTTTTTTTTGCCTGCCGATAACCGCCCACAAACAAAAACGCCCCACTACTGAGTGGGGCGCTTGGTGTACCAGTTTCCGATTAGAAACCGACCGACAGGGACAGCGTAGCGACGTCCGAGGCAACGGCTTTGTCGCTGCCGAAGCGGTGGCCGTAGGTGATGCCCACGCGGGAGGCCTTGAACGGGCCGGCAACCTGCAGGCCAACGCCCACTTCGTTCCAGCGCTCAGTGGTGTCTTGCTTCATGTCGAAGCGCGACACACCCATCACATCACCGGTCAGATCGTCTTGCGAGTTGTTCAGGCGGCTGACGTGCTTGATGTTCGCCGAGACGATGGCCTTATTTGCCAGGTTCATGCTGGCATCCAGGCCCGCGGTACCGTAGATGTTTTCTTCGGTCCGCTTATCGAAGTGCGCCGGGAAGGAGCCGCTGGTCTCGGTGTAGCTATCCAGCTTGGTGTTGAGGTAGTCCAAGCCCAGGAAAGGCATGACAGCGATGTTGTCCTGCAGGATGAAGACGTAGCCGACCTGGCCGGATACGGCACGCTGGCTGACATCGGCCTTGCCTTTCGACTCGACGTCGCCGGCACCGGTTTTGTAAGAGCGCTTGATGGTGGCATCGCCTTCGGAAACAGCCACGGCGCCCCGGGCGAATACGCCTTTGCGCAGACGGTTACCGTACTCGACGAAAGCACCGATCGTGTTGGTATCACCCTCGACGCGGTCATCGTTGATCTTGAGCGAGGTGCTCGGGCCTTGGTAGCCGATGCCGGCAACCAGGTCAGGAGTCAGTCGATATGCAGCGGTAACACCGCCGTACACGTTGTCACCCTGGACAGTACCCGAGTGATGAGTCATCTGGCTGCTGACGCTGACACAGATGCCGCTGGTGTCGAATGTCGAGCAGGACAGTTGGTCCTGGACGAAGCCTTGCAGCTGATTCTGCATGGCTTGCGCGTACAGGGTCGCATTCTGCAACGAGTCGCCGAGGTCCAGCAAACCGATCACGCCAGTCGGTGGAGTGGTAGCCTCAGCGCCACCCGCGCCAGTGCCAGTTCCACCGGTACCACCAGTACCCGTGTCAGTGCCCCCAGTGCCACCGGTACCCGCACCGGTTTCGGTACCACCGGCGCCGGTGCCCGTGCCTGCATCGCTGCCGCCAGTAGAAGTGTCCCCTGCATTGGAGGAGCCACCGGTGCTTGGCGGCGTTGGGTCAGTAACAGGCGGGGTGACGACGGGAGGGGTCACCTCTGGAATGGTCTCTTCAGGCGGAGTGGTTACCACCGGTGGGGTAGTGACCACAGGCTCGGAGATTGGGCCGTAGGAACGCGCTACGAACGGCTGCGAGCGACCATTCAGGAAGCCCAGGCCGAAGACGGTGTTGCCATCTGCAGATACCGCAGTGGCGGAGTTCAGGGTGTTGTTGGCCAGGAGAGTGTAGGAAGGGTCGTTATCCTGCAGCCATTCGACCAGCGACTGCATGCCGGTCTCAGCGGTCCAGCGGAAGCCGGAGAAGACACTGCCAGTGGTGTCCGCGATACCGACGACCACGGCGCCGTTGGCGGAGACGCCTTCAGCCTTGGACAGGGTACCGTCGGCCAGCAAGCCCAAGCCCTTCATGCCGGACAGCTCGGACCAGATCATAGCTTCGCTCAGGGCGAGCGAAGAGTCACTCGCACCGACGATGTAAGTGCCATCGGCACTGGTCGCCGTGGCGATGGATTGCGTACCACCCTCCAAGGTGCCGAGGCTCTCGGCGCTACCGCCGCCCACCCATCGAGTGGCGATATCACCATTGCCGGCGCCGTTCTGTGCGTACCCCACCACCACCTTGCCGTCAGCGCTGATGCCCATGGCGTAGCTGTAGGTGCCGTCGTTCAGGTAGCCCAGCTGAGTCACAGCGCCAGCCAGGTCCCAGGTTACTGCCGATCGGTTGCCGGTCAGACCGTCGTCGGCAGAACCGGCGATGACGCTGCCATCAGCCGAAACGGCGCGTGCTTCAGCTTCGGCACCGCCGTTCAGGAAGTCCAGCTTGTGAATGCCGGCGTTGTTCCAGTACACGGCGGTTTCGTTGTCCGTGACGCTGTCGACAGAGCTACCGACGATGACGTCAGCTTCGTTCGACACAGCGTAGGCGGCGGCATTGGTCCCAAGGCTGGCCAGCAGTTGCTTGCCACCCAGCAAGGTCCACTTGAAGGCCTCGGTAGTTTCGGTGCTCGGGTTGAACTGGGCGCCAACCAGGGTGGAGCCATCACCAGAGCCGCCGATGTGCGAATCATAGGTGGTACTGGAGGAGCCCAGCGTTGGTGCGTAGACATCAATGCCGGCGTAAGCGGCATGCGCAGTGCCAGCGTTCATGGCCAGTGCGATGGAGGCGACAAGCAGGGAGAGACGTGGCTTGAAGGGGGTTGCATTGTTGTGCATGGGCTGATTCGTCCTGACCTTGTTAGGTGATATCAATTGGATGGCCGGATAATACTGTCAGGATTGAAAGCAAATCAATAGAAATATACATACGTGTTATGGATTGTTGAGTGCTCTTGGAAAGGGCCGCGATTGTTTTGCATGCCTGTGTTGCGCATCTCCCGTCACCAGGTCTTCGCAAGAGACCGTCATTCCCTGTGGAGAAACGTCATGCTGCAAATCCCTAAAGCGCTGCTCGAAAAACGCATCACCAAAGAAACCCTTCACCGCTCTGGCAAGCGATTGCTCAAAGAGATCGCCGGCCGTTTGAAGCTTCCAGAAACGAGCTACGAAATTCGGTCGTGTAAAGGCGGGAACGCAGTCATGGGGGAGGTGATCCTGCACAGCGATCATCTCTATCTGATGGTTCATCTAGGTTCAGATCGAGTGCTCAAAGTGCTCTACCGATCCTGTGAGGGCCGAAAGGACTATTCAGGCGGAATGAACCGTTATGAGTCGGTCTCTGAGTTGGCCAGCACCACTGCGGCTGAGCGATTCATCGCAAAACTGGACACCCTTAATGAGCTGGGCAAGCGCCAGCAACAGCAACAGCACAACCAAGCCGCTTGATCGAGAGGTTCCTATGTCTTCAGTTCTGAAGGAATTCCCGGAAGCCTTTGCCACCCGCATCAACAAGATTCTGGAAATGCCTGATCCGGTTCCTGGAAATCGCGAGAATGGCTGGTTCGCTGGATACGGGTGCCGATGGTGCAAGTTTTCGAAAGCTTGGTTCACCGTCTTGCCGTTTGAAATGCAGCCGGTAGCCGAAACTGTGGCGAGTATGTTCAAGAATGCAGGACTGCAAGATGTGACCATCACTCTTGAAGCCGGCGTGACGCAGGCTGAAGGAGGCAAGGGTTACCAGGTCTCTGCTCGAATCTAAACCGCTGTACCGCCGCTCCCTATGGGGCGGCTTTTTTTTGCCTGTCGTTACAGCTGGCTGTGCTTCATCTCAGACCAAGATGACTACCCAAAGAGGCGCAGCACCATGGACGTAATTGCAAACAACGCAGCTGATACCAAAGAAATGGTCATGACCGAGGTCCTGCCGAATGGCGAGGAACTCAAGCGGCCGTATTCACCGTCGGAGATGGCTTTCATGTTCAACGACGTGGAGATTCGCAACCCCTACTTTTCACCGTGCGGAACAACTGTTGTTGACCCCGTACAGGCGTATGGCTTCGAGGTTTATCACACCGGAGGCGGTTGCATGGCTTTGCGGAAGGAGTTCTGCAACGGTCAATACCTGCTTCTTTCGATCGAGGTGTCCATCGCTGAACCTGAGGAGTGGGATGAGTGCACATTGGGCCTGTATGACGCCGATGGCGATGAGAAAGCCTACTGTGAGCTCCGTGATGTTCCATATGCACAAGTCGACCTGACCGGGCATCTTGATGCCCCAGTGCGCTTGTTGTGCCCGTGCTGTGGTGCTCGTACCACAGGTCGGCAATGGGGCAATCAAGATGCTGGTCACGGTCTGTGCAGTGATTGCATCGAGAAGGTGCTGGCCAAGATGACGGCAGAAGAGTTTTCCAAACGCTACGGGCTCCAGGGAGTTCACTTCGGTCTGTCGCAGTGCGCTCCCTCTGCTCAGTTGCTCGATGAGCTCGCTCAAAAGAAACTGCTGGCGCAAGAAGAGCCGGATCAGCAGGCAGTGGACTCGAACGCTCTCAAGGACCGGTACCGTTCATGGGCGCTGGACAACATCGCCAATGATGATCTGCAGGTCAATGAAGATGCCCAGGTAACGCTGTGTGAAGATGGCGCATTTGTCGCAACCTGGACATGGGTGCCGCGTGATTCCATTCCGGACGTTGCTAATCCGGAAGAGTCCGCTGATTAACGCTACGCAACCGCTCCCTAACCGGAGCGGTTTTTTTATGCCCAGGCGCCGGCCGGCGTTGTAGGTCGCTGTGATGCATCCCAATGCATACGACCAACCTCTCTGGAGATTGCCCATGGCAAGCAAACTAGCACGCGCGGTACCACCCACCATCAAGCCACTGGCAGAAGCACTGTGTGATGGCCACCGGTATCCGCCGGCGGAGATGTTTCGATTTTTCCTAGGGGCAGTGATGGAGCTTTGGGGGTTTCAGCCCTGGTATCCCATACCTGATGATGTCCGCGGTAAAATAGGACGAGTTATCACGCTGTACGATCAGGCGGTGGCCAATGAAGAACCGTTCAAGGACATTTTAGGCCCACTCTACGAAGAGCTGGCCAGCCATGGCGGCAAGCAAATGCTGGGGCAGTTCTTCACGCCCTGGTCATTGGCAAGCCTGATGGTCAGGATGAGCGATGGTGACATCGACCTGCCTCGCGCCGGTGATCTCAAAGCTTACTCAGATCCGGCTTGTGGCAGTGGAGTTATGCTGTTGGCAAAAGCAAACTACCTGCTCGAAACGAAAGGTCCTGGGGAGCTCCAGCAATGGCTTTTTCACGCATGCGATATCGATGGCATTTGCGCTCGCATGGTTGCGATTCAGCTGGCCGCGAATTGTGCCATTCATAGAGTCGAAATCGGGGAGATCATAGTGCTCCTTGGTGATACGCTCAGCTCGGACCCCAAGCAGCAGATCTTGCACGCAACCTCTCCGACGCTGATGCGTTCACGTCAAAATTCAATTCCGAAACTTGAGGTCGCCTCATGAAACGCTGGTACACGATCGCCGCGGCTTTAGCCTTCCAGGTGCTACCGCATGCGGCAAGTGCTTCGGAGGCTTCAGATGCTGTTCTGTCGGTTGCTGCCTCAAAAATGTCCACCGTAGCTCGCATCAACGGCGCCACACGGCCGGTCATCTACGTGGGTAAATTTGAAGGCTGCGACTCGGTCTCGATTCAAAATGCCCCCGGGCGCTTTGAGCACTTCCGTGTATGCGGTAACCAGGTCAGTGCTCGCAACACCGTTTCACCCAGTTGGACCGAAGACGATGGCGCCGGGGATGTTCTCCGCGCAGTGGTCGATAATGCGGTTCTGTTCGGCGCTGCATCGCAAGTGGACCCCAACGGTTACCTGATCGCAGCACGTGCTCTGGGACCTTCCCAGCGCTCGTGCAGCAACGTGGAGGTCATCTTGAGTTACGAAGGTGACCTGGTCGACAGGGCCTTGAAGAGCATCTGCTCTCATCGCCGTTAACCCCCATCAAACCCCGTCCTAGCGACGGGGTTTTCTTTTTGGCGTCATTCAGTGGGGCAACGCCGCATTGCGGGGCGTCTCAGTCCTTGGGGTCCTCGGTTCATGTTGGCTGTGATGCATCTCCCTTCACTAGACCAACACACCTGAGGGTATCGCTATGAATTCGTCCAGCACCGCAAAGGCCTATATCGTTGAAACCCGCGCCACCAACGGCGCAGAAGATACGCCAGAATTTGCATCCTTCAGCATCGATCTGGCTGCAACTCAACGCATCATCAATCTAGCTCGACTGGTTAAAGAGAATGGGCTTCACAAAGTGGAGACGTTTGACAGCACTGCTTCATTCCATCAGTACGCTCCTGGCACTGAAGAGGCGGAGGAGATCGGCTGCGACAACGATGTGTTACTGAAGGCCGGCTGTCTAAATGTGGATGCGTCCAGCTTCTGGTTCTCGGGATTCATCAGACATTCTGACGTCGAGGTTGTCAGCGCACGTCAGCCGATCGCTGAACTGCAGAGTCACTTCCACTTGGCCGGAGGCACAACTGAACTTGAAGCTGGCGGTGAACGGCAGTATCTCGTTACTTGGAGTGCTGATGTTGAGGTTGAGGGGGATCACCATGCGGCAGCCCAGGCCGTCGCAGACCGGTACTTCCGCAGCCACATTGCCGCCGGTGAACAGGACAGCGCGTGCACCTTCGTGGTGACCGCAAAATCTGACCAAAAGCCAGTAGAGATCGATCTCTCGACTTGTCACTCCGGTGAACAAATCTTGGAGTCGGCATGACTGCTGCACTTCAGGCTTTAGCGCCAGCTTGATGCTCGCGCTCCAAACGCTGCACATGACCCGGTCACTAGACCGGGTTTTTTTTCGCCTGGGACCAGTGCATGTGGACCGTACCGGGACCTGCCTGTTCAGATCTGTGATTTAGCGGCGGCATAACCATCGAGTGGATATTCAGGCCAGCCGCTGGGAGGACAGAAGCCCTGCCGACGTTCCTGCTCGGCGAACTTGGCGTGCCACTCGTTGCCCTGATCGAAGACCCAACCTGTAAGCCCGGTATCTGGGAATTGATCATAGGTGAGGTCGATAATGAACCCGTCGACCTCGAACCAGGCGTGAGACTGCTCCCTTTTTAGGTTCGGATGGTCTTCAGCCCACACATACACACCATCAGCACCGAGTTGTTCTTTGATGAGTCGACCTAGGATGTCCGAGGCAGGACCGCAGGTTCCTCGCGGAAAACCATTGAAGGTAGAACCGGGTTTGTCGACAAGAAGCAACAGCCCGCGGCGGGTTGATTCGGCTATTGCCTCAAGAGCTGCGCGGTCGATCTTCGCTTTTGCTTGCATGGGTTGAGTCTCGAAGGAGGGCAGTGTTCGAGGCCCCATTTTTGGACCTTGATGATACGTCGTCAATGAGGTGCACCGCCGGCAGTCGGGCTGTACATGATACGATTGTGCCATCCATAAAGTGCGGGCACGGTTGTCGTTTGATGAGTGGGTTGTATCAGAAATTCAGGAGAGCAATCTGCAGATTGCGCGGCCATCCTGGGCGTATCGTGACACGGGAGTATTCTGGCGAGGTGGTGAGGATCGCCAAGCGATGCCCCCTCTGCAAAACAGAGAAGATCATCTACCGGTTTCAATGAGCCTGGCGCTCGTTCGCTAGCGTCTACCTCAACATCCCAAGCCATGGGATCTCCTCGATTGGTGCTGTTCCAGTTGCCTGTGATGCATATCCCAGAACTAGACCAACACCTATGGGGAGCACCATGAGCCTTATCATCGAAACTCTGCAGAATCGCGTCAATAACGCCACAGGCCCGGAGCGGGAACAGCTGCAGGATGAGCTGAACATTGCGCTGATCAATCATGAAATGGGCGAGCTCCGTCGACTAGAGGGTGGCACACGCTACTGCCTCCATACTCGTGAGCATCAGCCTGCACTCAACATGCTTCGACGTGGAATGCGGCGCTGCGACGTGGTCACCCACTACGCCTACAAGGTGCCTGTTAAGCGCCAGATTGCGGCCGGGAAGGGGTGCTGAAATGGCTGTATCCAAGACTGAGCAGGAAATGCGGGAAACGGTGGCCAGGCGTGGCTTCTGGCATGTCACCGGTAAGAGAGCCTTCGACCTGACTAAGCGTTTGGAGGAGCTCGGCAAGCTCGATGGACTGACGGCCAGCTATGGGTGTCACAACGCCAACGGGGTCTTCTTCAAAAACCAGTGGAACTGCCCTCGGCCGAAGCTGGTTTACGAAGTGGTGGTCCGCGCTTGTGAGCCTGCTATCGCTCCCAGGCCCTCTGTATCCTAAAGCTACACCCAACCCGGCCACGTGCCGGGTTTTTTTCGGTGCCCCGGGAGTGTGCCCGATCAGACAAAATTGGTGAGTTTCGTGGTTCATGTGACTCATCCCCCTGGACTTGATCAACGTTCTAAGGGGACACACTCATGCTCGCAACACTTGAACTGACTGATGGAATGATGGTGATGGTCCAGACTGGTCGCCAGGGGCTGACCGGCATCCGGTGGTCGACCCCATTCGTTGATCGCCTGAACATCGAAACAGATCGTGAGGGAGTCACCTCTGGGCTTTCACTCAAGCAGACCAGCTTCGCTGAGTTCGATCCGCGCTATCACCGCGATGGGCGAAATCAGTTTGTCGCGAAGGATCACGCGCTTCGGATCGTGAGCGGTAGCCTGGAAGAACACCAGCAACGCTTTGAAGCCACGGTCGACCAGCTCTTAGCTGATGGCACATTGAAACGTAGTGAACTCCCTGCATTTGAAGATCTGCTCACGGCGATGACCGCCCTGGCAGCCTCAGAAGAGGTCTGCTTCGACCGGTTTATCGACTTCCACAGATACCGTCGGTTCTCCGACTTCCTGTGTGATTGGCAGGCGGAGAAAGGGAAAGCTGCAGGGGAGAGAGCATTGGATCTCGCCCACCAAAAGCCGGCCCTCGAAATCGCATTCAGCACGCTTGTTGAGTTCGGGATTTTTGGTGAGATGGAACCAGCTGGTCGACTGTGATCACGAAGGGGGATCCATCAATGTCGCATTACCAGGAGCAGAAGGTTGCTGAACTGAAACGCTTGGGCTGGTCTGAAGTCGGAAAACGTCATCTGCCAGGCCCCGGCCGGACACCAGCGAAGCAGGTGTATGAGCTGTCATGTCTGCAGGGAAAACTTCAGGTCTTCGTCTACCCGGCGGAACTGATCTACCAGACCGCTTAACGCTACACCCACGCCCGACCTAGTCGGGCTTTTTTTTGGCCCGCGGCCGAGCTGCTTGCGTGGTGATCGATGTGCGCCATCTCCACGCACTAGGCCAAAAATCAAAGGAGCAATTCCAATGACCACCGCAACAACACAGCAGTCAACCCGACCGAAAGCACATGCCCTGTTCAAGTTGAATTTCTGTCTACGAATGGCAAAGGAAAACTCGCTCTCCGCTCGTACAGAACCGCACCGCTATAGGCCCGAATACCGCCGTATGAGGAGGGAGTCGATGCAGGATGCCCGTTACTGGCGTGCCCTATGTAGCCGCTTAGATACCTGTTCAGAAGCTTGATCGCAATCACAGGCAATGCCCAGGGGGCCACCATGCTGCAAACCCTTACTGCTGCCCACGGGGCTTCGGTGATCCCAACAGGATTCCACCTAGCACGTGTCGTAGGTGTGAAACCGAAGTTCAAATCTGACCCTGACATGCGTGAGGTCGTGTTCTACCAATGCTTCCTCTCCGAATGTCATGGAGCCAACGGTCTTGAGCCTTGCGAGTACCTGGCAGAGCGACGTTACCTGTTGAGTGCAGCGAAATACATGGTCAATACCGGCCTTTCCACGTGCCCAGTGATCCAAGAGCTGGTGAGGTCGGAGACCGAGGTCAAGTATCTGCCGGCTTAGGCTGGATCATCTCCAAACGCAGCACAGACCCGGCCCTAGTGGTCGGGTTTTTCATTAGTGAAAAGGTGGGGCAGGTCAGGTTGCCCACTAGATTGCAATTCGGATATTATTTTGAGGTTCGACCGTTTCAGTACGCGCATGCCAGATGATCCTCTCAGCTCATTTGGCCTAAGAAAGCCGCCCATTCTCAGGCGGCTTTTTTTGTGCCTGCGATTTAGCCTTGTTCGGCCATATTTCTAGGGGTTGCGAAGCCCACACCGACGTTCTAGGGTTGCAGTGATGAAGCGAGGCCGAACCTGGCAGAGGAATGCATAGCCGCAGATCTGGCGGTGCAGAACCCCATCCACCACAAGCTTTGCAATCAACTGTTTCAGAGGACGAACGATGTTTGATGCAGCCCACTATCACGTGAAAGCCACAGAGCTGTTGACCGCCTTCGGCGTCCACCAAGGTGCACTGAGCACGTGGTCGCTGAGTGATGTGGGAACGGCCAGTCACGGCTATATCCACCACTCGCAGAAGCCCGCAGCCCTCGCAGCATATGCTGCGGTTAACCCTACCTTCGCAGCCGGGCGCTTTCCTGGATATACGTTGGTGGACCTGGTCGACAAGATCCCGAGCCTGGACTATGCGGAATATGCTGCCCTGGCGATCGTGTGCGGGGCTGAGCTGCCTTCTTTCAAGGGTTCAGATGAGCGGGCACGCATTTTCGGCGAGGCCGCCTGGGCTATCGTTGAGAAGTATCAGCTGCATGGGTGCTTTGAGCGCCACAACAAGCCGTTCCAGGCTATAGGCGATCATTACAGTCTCCGGCCCAAGGGGTGTGATTGGGCAAGGGACTACGCTGAGATCCCGGAAAAGCTAACTGCGATGCGTAAGGCGTATAGGGCCATGACCCCGCTTCAGAGGGTGATGACTCTGAGCCTTATGCATCTGTACAACCAAGGTAAGGACAACGTGTTCCTCACCGGCGGTTGCCCAACGAAAATTCTCGCTGCCGAGGCGCTGACCATCCTGCGCGATAACTCGGCTCTCGCTGACTGGGGCCACCTCGTGTCCCACTATGCCGGCTGGTAATCATCGACCTCACGCCACCTTCCAGGATCTCTACAGATGACAGAATCTCCATTCGCCACCCACCGGGCAGTGTTGGTCGACAGCGACTATGCGGCCGCGGGCTTTCTTCAGTCGTTCGCGATGGCCATGTACGCCGGCGCTGCCTACCCCATGGATGCCAATGGCCTGCGTAACCTGGATGACCAGCACATGCAGATCTTTCAAAAGATGGCGGCTTCCTACCGCCGCCATGGGGAAGCTGATCCCGATTTTGTAGACGTGTGCAAGGCGATCAAAGCAAAGCGCGCAGCTCACGCTCTCAGGGTCAAGGGAATACTCGATGAGCTTTTGGATAGCGATCCGGACCAGTACGAGGGCGGTCGACATGAGCATGCTGGAACCGTGAGTGTCTACGAGCGTGAGCATCAGCTGAACATCGAACGTCGCTGGTACGCACCTTCGTAAGTCGTACCCGGCCTGCCTTCCTGAGTTGCACTCCGGAAACAGAAAGGCCACCTCTGCTTACGCTCGGGTGGCCTTTTTACATCTCAACACTGGACGGGCGTTTAGACCGCATCACAGTGGTCACGCATCAACCCCCACACGGCCGATAAAAGCCGGTAGATGGTCAGTACGTGGCTCAGAATATTCAGCATACGCTTCATAATCGTTGACCTCCGTTTCAGGAAGGCCAATCTTCCAACGCCTAACCGGCACTTCAGCGCTTTCAGAACGCACGTGGTGCATTCCAGAAGAGGCCCAGGTGGCCCAACGAATGCAGCAAACCGGCACGGTCTAAACACCGTGTCGAAGGGGGTATCTCATCCTCGGAACATCGAGATTCTCGGGTTACCGAGCAGAGGACATAACCACCCAAGGGCCTCTTGAATTGCAGGTCCACATGCAAGCCGGCGCACCATACCTGTGCCCGGTTCAGAAAGCCTGAAAAAAATTCAAACTATCGTGAAAATGATAAAGCCGCCCCGCCTGCCGCCTTCCACACCCGTGTGACGCATTCCTGCGGTACCAGGTCTTCGCAACACCTGGCTTACCTTTCAGGAGAGTCATGCAATGCAAACCCAAACCGTAAACGCCGCCATTCAGCTGGACACCAGTGACGATTTCAACCAGTCGAAGCTGCCGATCGACCGTGAGTCGATTCGCTCGCGACGTCTCTTGCGCCTGATCGAACTGGTGGAAGTCCTTCGCGTCCCCGACAACGATCGCACCATCTGGCAGATGCTGCTCGATGCCGGCGCTAACCCCGACTTCATCCTGTTGCGTGACTGCGACGATGAATCTCGGCTCGCCCGCCGCCCTGCGCTGCAGGTAAATGTAAACACGAGCAAGCTGCATGGATTTCTGGTGATTACCCACAACTCCGACGATACCGGCTACAAAATCCTGCTCCAGGACAAGGGCCACTCGGTACCAGTCAAAACGGTCGACAATGTCATCGTGCGTAAACTTGCCGCCACACTCGTTGAGCTGATCGATGACGGCACCAAGCGTGTCGAAATCCCTTCGCAGGGCCTGGCTACGAATGCTGTCATCGCAGGGGACTACCTGCTCAGTTCTTGAACGTTCCACCTGACCCACCGTTCGCGGTGGGTTTTTTTATGTGCGCCCAGCATGGGCGCAATCTTGTGGGTGAAAGTCCCGCCGTAAGCTGACCACAGCGAACGAAGTGAAGCGCAACTGCATGAGGGCGACCGAGTGTGGGGAGGAA
>Ga0079301_1000088_pt1 | contig 45894 bp, 50 predicted proteins | sample Wag4_2014_7_11_3_FD_74797 | JGI IMG/M metagenome (GOLD analysis project Ga0079301, IMG submission 74797) | Fresh water mixed with fracking chemicals microbial communities from Ohio, USA - Utica-2 Time Series FC 2014_7_11 | ecosystem: Engineered > Industrial production > Chemical products > Input... | reverse complement strand
GTCCGGTGTCACGGGGGGCTCAGGGTTCCGGATGTGCCGTCCGGGGGCCCGAGGCCGAGAGCTGCGGGAGCAGCCGTGCCTGGGCCGGCACCTCGCCCGTCAGGCTCTCCAGGAAGGCCGCGATGTCCGCCGTCTCTTGCCTGTCGAGATTGACCCCGAGCTGGGTCTCGCCCATCACGTGGATGGCCTCCTGCAGGTCCCAGACCTTCCCGTCATGGAAGTAGGGGGCCGTCATGGCGACGTTCCGGAGCGAGGGCACCTTGAAGACGTTCCGGTCGGACTCGTTCCCCGTGACCTTGAAGCGGCCGGGATCGCCCTCGTGGGCATAGGGTTTCACCAGACCGAACTTCATGTACATCGAGCCGCCCACGGCCAGACCCTGGTGGCAGGAGATGCAGCCTTTGCCCATGAAGGTCTGGAGGCCCTTGACCTGCCGTGCCGTCAGGGCACGGTCGTCGCCCTGCAGGAAGCGGTCGAAGGGCGCGGGCGTGACGAGGGTGTCCTCGAAGGTGGCGATCGCCTCGGCGATGTGGTCGTAGGTGACGGGGTTGGCCTGTCCCGGGAACGCGGCCTCGAAGTCTTTCTGGTAGCCGGGAATCGATTTGATCTTGGCCACGGCTGCCGCGGCGTCGGGGAGGGCCATCTCGCCGGGGTTCAGGATCGGTCCCTTGGCCTGGGCCGCCAGATCTTTCGCGCGTCCGTCCCAGAACTGGGCCACGTGGTAGCGGGCGTTCAGGACCGTCGGGGCATTGCGATCACCCACCTGGAAGTTGTGTCCCAGCGAGGTCGGCCGACCATCCACCCCGTACGTGGCGAGGTTGTGACAGGAATTGCAGCTGATCGCCCCGCTCTTCGAGAGCCGGGGCTCGTGGAAGAGTTTCCGACCCAGCTCGACCCTGGCCCGGGGGCCGGGGGCGGGCGCCGCCAGGGGCTTGAACAGGGCGAGGGCCTGGGCCCGGACGTCGGATGCCGCGGCACGGGCGGCGCCGATGCCCGAGGCTCCGGCGAGGACGAAGCCGAGGGCGAGGGCTCCCGTGCGGCGTACGAGTTTAGACATGGTCTACCTCCAGATCTGGTGATGCCGACGTTGTACCCCGGATCGCCCGGACCATCAACCGGATGTCCGGACGCTTGACACCTTTCCGGACAACCTGGTTCTCTGACACCTGTCGTGATGTCAGGACGATCGTGTTCATCGAGGTCAGGAAAGCTGGGGGATAACGCTTGATCAAGGTCGACACGTCAGGGGCCGTCTGGATGTCGCTGCTGCTGATGGCCGCACCTGCGGCCGCGAACGAGGCCGCGGCGTCCGCCGTGTCGGAGCGTCCGCGCCCCTGGTTCGAGCGTCTCGCGGTCCGGGGCTACGTCCAGTTCCGGGAGCAGTGGACCCTCGCGGGTGATCCCGACCTCGTCTCGGATCAGGACAGGAGTGTGGGTCCCGTGGGGACCTTCAGCTTCCGGCGGGCCCGGGTGATCCTGTACGGGGATCTCAGCGACCGGGTGTACCTGTACCTGCAACCCGATTTCGCCGTCCAGGCGGGAGCATCGGACGGGTCCGTGAACTTCGGGCAGTTGCGAGACCTCTACGTGGACGTCACCCTCGACGATCAGCGCGAGTCCCGTTTGCGGTTCGGTCAGTCGAAGGTCCCGTTCGGTTTCGAGAACCTCCAGAGCAGCCAGAATCGCCTTCCCCTCGACCGGGCGGATGTGATGTCCAGCGGCGTCAAGGACGATCGCGACATGGGGGTTTTCTACATGTGGGCCCCGGCCGAGATCCGCAAGCGCTTCAAAACCCTCGTCGACTCGGGGTTGCGCGGCTCGGGAGACTACGGGGCCCTCGCGTTTGGAGCCTACTCGGGGCAGGGGGCCAACCGTCCGGATGCCAATTCCGACGTGCATCTCGTGGCCCGTGGTACCTGGCCCTTCGAACTGCCGGGCGGGCAGATCGTCGAGGGATCCCTGCAAGGCTACCGGGGCCGCTACGTGGTGCGGACCAGCTCCTCCGCCGTCCAGGTGGAGGAGCCCACGGGCATCCTGGACGAGCGAGCCGTCGTCTCGGCCATCTGGTATCCTCAGCCGTTCGGCCTGCAGGCCGAATATTGCACCGGGCAGGGTCCCGCGCTGGATCCCTCCGGGACGCGGGTCCGGAAGGCTCCCCTGCAGGGGGGCTATGTCCAGGCGATGTGCCGGCTCGAAACCCCGCATGGCGGGGTGACTCCCTTCGTGCGGTGGCAGGTCTACGACGGGGGCAAGAAGGCCGAGAAAGATTCCCCCCTCGCCCACGTCGAGGACCTCGAGACGGGCCTCGAATGGCGTCCGAGTCGCGAACTCGAGGTGACGCTCGCGCATGCCTTCATGAACCGCACGAACGTGCTGGCCGCACCCTACGTCCAGCAGCAGGGCCAGGTCGTGCGGACGCAGGTGCAGTGGAACTTCTGAGGCCCCGGCTCAGGGCCAGGGATGCTTCGGATAGCGTCGCCGGAGCTCCTTCTTGACCTCGGGGTAGGTGTCTTGCCAGAAGCGCGACATGTCGGAGGTCTTCTGCACCGTGCGGTAGTTGGGGGCCAGGATATCGAAGACGACCGGCACCCGCCCCTCGTACAGGGAGAGCGTGCCCTCGAGGCCCACCATGTCGCCGAGGCGGGCGCTCACCTCAGGGGGACCCTCGTCGGGGTAGGTCACCCGCGCCCGCCGGCCCCCGGGAAGCGGCCAGTGGCGGGGGGCTGCTCGTTCGAGTCGATCCGTCTTGGCCCAGCCCAGGAAGCCTTTCAGGATCTCGACGACCATGGCGGGTTCTAGATCTTGCCAGCCCGTACGACCCGCCGCGGCTTCCAGGCAGAGCAGTTCGAGGTCGTCGGCATCCAGCGCGGGGTACCCGTCTTCCGGCCAGGCGGCGTGCGCGCGTCGGATGCGTCGGATCCACTGGACGACCTCATCGTCCTCGAGGGCCTCCAGGCGGGCCTCCCCCGAGAGGGTGCGCGCGACCAGTTCGGCCTCGAGCGCCTGGCGGTCCCACCGGTCCGGGGGGACGGTCTCTCGCGCGATCACGACATCGTTCAGGCGCACCTCGCGTTCCTGTACGACCCGGGCACGCGCGGGATCCCAGCGCGTCAGCAGCGTCTCGGTGCGCGCTCCCTCGACGAGATGCGGCGGGACCGGCAGGAACCGCCGGATCTGGACCTGCCTCCGCGCCCCCCCGCGGACTTCCTGCACGTCGAGGGCCAGCAGGAGGCCGGGGGTCTCGCCCATGATCCGCGTGGCCAGCATGCCGTGCGTGCCGTCGGGCAAGGCGTAGGCGCGCTCCTGCCGGACGCCCAGGCGGTGGCCGAGCCCCGACATCCAGGCCCGCGTGACGGCCTCGCGCCGGGCGATCGCCCCGGGCGCATCGGGGACGAAGAGGGCACACGCCGCCTCGTGATCGGCGTCAGACGGTCGCACCAGGCGCAGCAACTGGCGGTAGGTCTCGCGCACCTCGCGGGGCCAGGCCCGATCGTCGGGTTTCGAAGCCAGCTCGAGCCCCACCTCCAGCAGATCGCCCTGCAGGCGCTCCTCCCGCGTCTCCGTGCCTTCCAGGAGCGCGATCATGGCGGCCGTCACGGTTGCCTGGCCCGCCTTGCGGGCCGCGAGCAGCACGCGCCCCAGGATCGGTGGGAGTGGCCATTCGAGCAGCCGGCGACCCGTGTCGGTCAGGCCCCCGCCGGCCTCGAGGGCGCCCAGGGTCACGAGACGTTCGTGGGCCAGTTGCCATCGATCGGACGGCGGGGCCTCGAACCAGGTGGGCTCGAAACCCAGATGGGCCACGGCGAGGGCCAGCCGGGTCGGGTCGAGGCGCGCGATCTCCGGCGCCGGATGGTCAGCCATGCTGGTCTCGAGCGTCCGGTCCCAGAGGCGCAGGCAGCGCCCGGGGCCCAGACGCCCGGCCCGGCCGGCGCGCTGCGTGGCGCTTGCTCGGCTCACGAGCCCCAGTTCCAGGACGTCGAGGTCCCGACCCGCATCGTGCCGCCCCTCCCGGACGAGCCCGGAGTCCACCACGGCGACGATCCCGGGCAGGGTCAGCGAGGTCTCGGCGACGTTCGTCGCGAGCACGACGCAGCGACCACGCGCGGGTGCCTCGATCGTCGCGAGCTGGTCAGCGAGGGGCATCGCGCCGTGCAGGGCATGCAGCGCGAGGCCGCGCTCCCGGGCCCAGGACCCCAGGGCGTCCATGGACCGGGCGATCTCGCGCTGTCCGGGCAGGAACACCAGCACCGAGCCGTCCGAGAGTTCGGACCAGACGTGTCGCACGCCGCGCGCCGCCTGCTCCCAGACGGGTTCGTGCGGGTGGGGGGGCTGGTGGGCGATCGCCACGGGGAACATGGCCGTCTCGACCTCGAGGACCGGGGCGTCATCGAGGTACCGGGCGATCGCTCCGTGTTCGAGCGTCGCCGACATGACGACCAGCTCCAGGTCGGGGCGCGTCGTCCGCCGCAGGTGCCGGAGCCAGGCCAGGACGGCGTCCGCCTCCAGGGAGCGCTCGTGGAACTCGTCGAGCACGACGCCCCGGAGACCCGGCAGATGGGGCTCCCGCAGCAGGCGCTGCCAGAAGGTGCCCGTCGTTTCGAACGTCAGCCGGGTGCGCGGGGAGACGACCTGCTCGAACCGGACGCGGAAGCCGACCGTCTCCCCGAGCGCCTCACCGGCTTCCCGGGCCACGTGCTTCGCGAGTGCCCGGGCTGCCAGACGCCTGGGTTGCAGGACCACCCAGTTGCCACCGCGCGCGAGCATGGCGGGCGGCACGCGGGTCGATTTGCCCGTGCCGGGAGGGGCCACCAGCACCAGGCACCCCGAGCGCCCGAGGCCCTCGGCGATCGCCTCGAGGTGGGAGTCAACGGGAAGCGTCACGCGAGCGGTCATGCGCCCGGAGGCTCAGCCCCGCAGCAGGGACGTGAACTTCTGGCGGAACTTGGCGACCTTGGGGGCGACGACCACGCGGCAGTAGCCCTGCGAGGGATTCCGGGCGAAGTATTCCTGGTGGTACTCCTCGGCCTCGTAGAAGGTCGGTGCCGGCTGGACCTGGGTCACGAAGCGTCCGGGCCACAGGCCCGCCCCCTGGAGTTCGGAGATGACGGCGCGGGCCACCGCCGCCTGAGCGTCCGTGTGCGTGAACACGACCGACCGGTACTGCGTCCCGATGTCGTTGCCCTGCCGGTTCAGCGTCGTCGGATCGTGGATGGAGAAGAAGACCTCGAGCAGCTGCCGGTACGTGATGACCTCCGGGTCGAACGCGATCCGGATGACCTCGGCATGGCCCGTGTCGCCGTTGCAGACTTCCTTGTAGGTCGGGTTTGGCTTCGGGCCGCCCGCATAGCCCGACCGGACGTCCAGGACGCCCTTCAGCTGGTCGTAAACGGCCTCCAGGCACCAGAAACAGCCCCCTCCCAGGGTGGCGATTTCACGCGTCGACATCGAGTTCCTCGTTTCCAGGCCCCGGGCGGGCAGCAGCGCCCTCCCGCGGAGCGCCTCGATTCCAGGCTACCACGCGGGCTCCCGCGAAGGCCGGGGGAGCTCAGGTCAGTCGGATGCTCTTGCCGTCCCAGCGGAGGGTTTCCCCGTCACGCAGGAACACGGCCACGATGTGCTTCCCCGAATCCATCCACAGGTCGTACTGCGTACCCTCGTTCACGGGGGTGACGGTGATGTGTCGGAGACGCGAGGTCGGGCCGGTTCCTTCGCGGTAGACGAGCTGGCCCGCTTCTCGCGAGATCGTCGCGCCGAAGCCGGGTGCCCACACCTCGAGTACCTCCGACCTCCGGGTCACGCGCACGGGCAGGGGCACGAAACCCAGGGCGAGCCAGCCGCCTCCATCGGGGAATTCCGAGAAGAACCGGTCCCGGGTGGCTTGCTCGGGATCGGGACCGGACGGGGGCGTGCCCTGCGCGGCATCCGGATCCTGGACGGCAGGAAGGGGCATGGCGCTCGCCGGTTGGGCCATCCCGCTCACGACCCCTGCTGGCCGCGGGGCCATCGGTGCAGGGCGCTGGACGCGGAAGGCGGTGCTCGTCGGTGGGACCAGGTCACGGCTGCATCCGGTCAGCATCACCAGCCCCACGGCGACCGCCAGGTGCCCGGCACCGGTTCGACGGCGTGGTGAGCGGGCCAGTTTCCGGAGCTTGGCGTGCAAGGCGAGTTTCCGTTCAGGAGGGGAAGCCGGGAAGCGGATGGCCCTCCTCGACGCACAGGCGGCGGCCGAGGGAGGTGATCCCCGAAACGTCCAGGTCAGGGCGGGTCTGGCGCAGCTTTCGTTTCACGCCCGCCAGGTAGAGACGGACCAGCCACGCCATGACGGGGTTATCGGGGAGAGACGCCAGAGACTTGCGAAACGTGGCACGATCCCCTCGCGCACGGTCGGCCACCCATGCGCCCACGGTGGCGTCATCCGCGCCGCCACGGACCACAGACTCGAAGGCCTCGGCCTGCAAACCGAAGTGCCTCAGAAAGGCGCGATCGCCCGGGCAGGGAAAGGGCATGTAATCCCCCCCCGTTCCGGCGTGGTGGGCGCGGAGCTTGTCCAGCATGCGCGGCAGCCAGGCAAAGCCCTCGATCTCGTCGAAGGGACTGCGGGGGACGCCACGCGTCAGGTCGGGGGCGGTGGGACGGGTATCCGTGGGCGTCTCCAACAGGGGGCTCCGGTTCAGGTAGGCGGTCAGGGCAGCGAGAGTTGCTTCTCGAGATCATCGAGAGAGGCTTCCTCGAGGGAGGGGGTCGAACCTTTCCCTTTCACGACCGAGCGAAGGAGGTCCTTCAGCTTCGCATCGCGGGGATGCGCCCGCAAGGCGGCTTCGAGCTGGGCCACGAGGCCCTGGATCTTTTCCTGGCCGCGGGCCATCAGTTCGCTGTCGCCCGTCTCGGCGCCCCGGTCAAGCATGCGGTAGGCTTCCTGGAACTGCGCATGAAACCGGGCGTCCAGGGACATGGGCGCTGCCGTGGCAGGTGTGACGGGTGCCAGGACGGAAAGCCCTGCGACCACCAGGGCGACGAAGGCTGGACCGGCGTGTTTCATGGCGCAACTCCCGGATCGGGCGGGGTAGACGAGCCTCTCGTACCCGCTCCCGCCGAGCTTGTACGTGCCTTGCCGGGCTCAGATCTCGAAGTGCAACTCGTGACCCATGGCCGTGAGGCTGCGGCGGTCGTTCGAGATTTCCATCCCGACCCGTTTTCCGGAGGCCAGGACGACGTCGAAGTGCGTTCCGGTCGCCGTGCGGCGGGTCTTCACGTCCTGGATCTCGACGGGAGCGGCCCCGTTCTCGATGAAGGCGTACCGGTTGCCCGACTTCTGGATCACGACGTCTGCCAGGCTGCCGGCCTGGATGCGAATGCGGTTCGCGGCGCGCTGGACCCGGACCGTCAGGAGCCCCATCACCGTCGCGGTACCCGTCGGCATCATCCGGAACAGCAGGTCCTTACCCGTGGGCGGCGAGGGGGCAGCACCCGCGGCCGGTACGGCAGCAGGACCTGCCGGCGCGTTCCGTGGCCCGGCCTCGGTAGGTTCCTGCCGGAGGCGTCGGGACTGGAGCGCTGCCCGGCCGGGGTTCTGCGACGGAGGGAGGGATCGGGACAGGGAGTTCATGGGGGGCTCGCACTTCTCGGGTCAGGGGAGACCGAGGGGGTTATCGCGTGCCTGACGCGCCGTCGGGGTTATGACCACTTGAAGTTTTCATGAATTCTGATCTGGATCCGATAGCTCGTCTCCAGGGTTCGCCGGGGCCTGCCGATCCTGGCGCGGACCCGGACCGTGCTCCGGTGCCTGTAAAATGCCCTCATGAGCCTGCCACCTGTCGTCAGCCCAGTGCGTCCCTCCCCGGAGTCCGGGCGTCTCCTGCTGCTCGCGGACGCGGGAAGCATCCATACCCGGCGCTGGGCCAGAGCCCTGGCCGCTCGGGGTCGGGAGGTGCACGTCGCGAGCCTGCGTCCCTTCGACATTCCCGGCGTGACGGTCCATGGGCTCCGGGGGCCCTGGCCCGGTCGGCTCGGGATTCCCGGCGTCTTGCCCCGGGTACGGCAGCTCGTGCGCGAGCTCCGTCCGGACCTCGTGCACGCGCACTATGCCACCAGTTACGGCCTGCTCGGCGCCCTTTCGGGCCATCGCCCGCTGATGATCTCGGTCTGGGGGAGCGACGTCTACGAGTGGCCGCAGCTGGGCCCCCTGCACCGGGCCCTCCTGCGCTTCAACCTGTCCCGGGCATCCCTGGTGGGTGCCACGAGCCCGGAGCTGGCCCGGGCCGTCCGTCCGTTCGTGCCGGTTCATGTTCCCGTCGAGGTCACGCCGTTCGGAGTGGAGGTCGAGGTCTTCTGCCCGGGGCCCCGGGGCGACGGGCCGCCCGTGGTGGGGACGCTGCGGACGCACGAGTGGCGGTACGGGCTCGACGTGCTGCTGCGCGCTTTCGCGATCCTCGCGAACTCGACGGAGGCCCGCCTGGTCATCGGGGGAGCCGGTCCGCAGACCGGCGAATACCGGGCCCTCGCCACCGAGCTCGGGATCGCGGAGCGGGTCGATTGGCCGGGGTTCGTCGAGCCGGCAGGGCTCGTCGAGCTGTACCGGACCTTCGATATGTTCGTCGCCCCCTCGCGCATCGAATCGTACTGCGTCGCGGCCATCGAGGCCCAGGCCGTGGGCGTACCCGTGGTGGCGACGCGCGTCGGGGGACTGCCCGGTGTGGTGGTCGACGGGACCACCGGGCGGATCGTCCCACCCGAGGACCCGGCTGCGATGGCCGCGGCGATCGCCGAACTGCTGGATGACGCGCCCCTGCGAGCCAGGATGGGGCAAGCAGCCCGTGCGCACGTCTGTACCCACCACTCCTGGGTCGAGAACGTGACGCGCATGGAAGCTCTGTATGCGCGGATCCTCGGGGTGCCCCTGGAATGAGGCGCTTCCTTGCCCGTTCGTTCACGACGTTCGGTCTGTTCCTGGGGCCGGTCGAGTCGGCCTGGGCCTCGGGAGCGGTCGTCACGGACGACGCCAGCACCGGGGAGGCATGCACGGCGCAGGTCGAGTCATGGGTCCAGGTCCAGCAGGGCGCGAACACCTTCTGGTCGATGCCGGCCGTGGTCGTGGCTCCCGGCCTCGAGGTTGCGGCGGGTTACCGGCGCGATCTGGTCCTCGGGGGGGACGCAGGCGACAGCCTGCTCGTTCAGGTCAAGAAGTTGCTCGTCCCGCTCGAGGCCGATGGCTGGGGGGTCGGGGTGGTGGGCGGATCATGGCTTGTGACGGCCGATCCGGCGCGATTTGCGGGTGGCTATGCGTATGTGCCCGTGAGCCAGTCGTTCGCGGGCGATCGTCTTCGCCTGCACGAGAACCTGGGCTGGATCCACGATCCCGCGCGGCCGGTCGCGGATGCCCTCACCTGGGCGATCGCCGGTATCTGGATGCCGGACGAGCGTGTCGAGTGGGTTCTGGAGGCCTTCGGCGACACCGGTTCACCGGCATCCACCCAGCTGGCTTTCCGGATCTGGCCCGTGCCCGGACACGTGCAGTTCGACCTGATGGTGGGGGGCGATGTCACCGGAGCCGTCTGGGCCATCGGCGGCCTGAATCTCTACACCGCACCGTGGTCCAGAAGTCCCTGACTCAGGAACAGCTCCGGTGCAATTCCGGGGTGGGCTCGTGGATCGCAGGGTTCCACTCGCCCAGCGTGACGCCCTGGATGTGCTTGCACGGCACGTCTGGACCGGTTTCCCGGATGTCCACCCGGGCCTTGTAGGCCCGGAGTTCGTCCCGGAACTGCGTGAGCTCTTGGATCCTCAGGTCGAGGTTCGCGAGCTTGTCGTCCAGCAGACGGCTCACCGTTCCGCAGGGCGTCGCCCCTGCAGACCAGATGCCCAGGATCTGCTTGATCTCGTCGAGGGAGAGGCCCAGGGTCTTGGCTCCGCGGATGAACTTGAGCCTTTCGGCGTCCGTTTCCGCGTAGATGCGGTATCCCGAATCCGTCCGCCTGGGTTCCGAGAGCAGACCCAGGCCCTCGTAGTACCGGATCGTCCGGGCGTTCATGTCGGCGCGACGCGCCAGCTCACCGATGAAGAGATCCTGCTTCATGACGGGGGTCCTCGTCGAGAGGTCACGGACGGACTCGAGTATACCGAGATCCCGGGTCATGGGAAACGGGGCCGCACGCCGGATGGGCGACGTGCGACCCCGTGGCTTCACCCGGTCGTCAGAGCCACTTGATCACCGTGACACGACCTGGAACTTCGGCTTCGGCTTGGGCTCGTGGCTGCCGTGGTGGGCGATCACCGTCGGGCACCCGCTCGGGTGGCAGCTGCCGTGATGAGCGATCACGGGGGTCCAGTCGGGGTCGTGGCTGCCGTGGTGGGCGAGCACGAGCGGGGTCTCGGCGGCCTGGTTCGAGGAACTGACGTGGGCCTGGGCGGTGAAGGCAAAGCCGACGGTCAGGATCGCGGCGAGGCTCGCGGCGGTGCGGTGGATGCGCAAGGACGTGTCCTTTCGGGTGGGGCCGGGGCCCCGGGTGAGACGTGTGACGGAAGCGTAAACTTTGCCTTCGAGGAGAAGGTCAAGGGGGGTAACGACCGGATCCGTGATTTTCCCTCAGGTTTTAAGCTCATCTTTACTTTTAACGCTTCATGGATATGATCTCCTCTGGAGTCTCCGTCGCCTGCTCGAGGATCGTCGACACGTGAAGCACGCCAGAGGGATCTTCCCAGCCTTGCTGCTGGGGGCCGGATGGGCCCTCGCCTCCCTGGGCTGCGGCTACGTCCCGGAGGCTCCCGTCCCGGAGCCATCCGCTTCGCCGTCGTCCGTCCCGCCCACGAGCCCGGTCGGACCTGTCGGCTCGCCCCGCGAGTTCGTCACCCGGGCGCAGGAAACCTTCCGGAAGGCTCCCGGTTATCGCACGGAGCTGCACTACTTCCAGAAAAAAGGTGATCGCACGGTCCGCGGGGTCTACGACGTCACGGGGCGTCCGGGCAAGGCCATGAGGATCGTCATCGTGAAGGGCGACTCCCCTGGTACGCGCATCCTCTGGGAGGGCGGCAAGACCGCGAAGGTGCGCCCGGCCGGCCTGCTCTCGCCCTTCGTCGTCACGCTCGACGTGACGGATGATCGTCTGATTTCCATCCGCGGATACACGCTCGATCAGTTCGAGCTCGGTGGCATCCTGGGGCTGTACGATGATCCCGCGGCTCGCCTCGTGCAGGCTGGGCTCACGGGAACCGTCTATCAGGTGGCGATCGCCAGTCCGAACCTGTTCTCGGGTTGCAAGCAGCTCGTCATGACCTTCGACGCCCGCAGCTTCCACCCGCTGACCATGCAGATGCGCGACGATCGCGAGCCCGTCGTCGGCATGGAGATCCGCAACCTCCGGGTCACGCCCGAGGTCGACCTGACCATCTGACGCCACGTTCGATCAAAAACAAGAAGACCGGGACCTCGAGGTCCCGGTCTGCAGTGGGCGTAACTGGATTCGAACCAGTGACTCCTACCGTGTGAAGGTAGTACTCTACCGCTGAGTTATACGCCCGATTCAGAGCTGGAACGGTGCGCGGAACGAGGCGTTCCGCCCGTGCGGTCCAAGCAGTATCCCGCAGGTCCGGGGCCGTGTCAAGCGCCGCGCGAGGCGTCGATGACCATGCCCTTCCAGTTGTCCCCGCCCACGACCGGGATGCCCGACATCGTGTCGTTCTGCCAGCGCCGCATGAACGTGCCCTCGGTCATCGCCTGGTAAGGCCCCCCGATGGAGTCGTGGATCAGCAGGCGCTTCGTGGTCTCGTTGTAGCCCACGACGACGACCCAGTGGACGGCCCCCTCGTAGTCGAGCACGACCATCGCCGGGCGGCCCTGGTCGATCATCGACTTGATGAAGTCGACCGAGCCGTTGCGGTAGGCCTTCACGTCGAGGCCCTTGCTCTTGAGGTAGCCCACGGCCGAGGAGGGGCTCGTGCCCAGGTTCATGCGGTTGGATTCGTTGACGACCTGCTGGTAGGAGGTGCTGACGCCCCAGTAGTTCAATAGCAGGGTGCTGGCGGCCTGGCCGCAGGTGTTGTCCCGGGCGTTCTGCTCGATGAAGGGCACGTCGTCCACCAGGACCGAACCGTTCTGGTACCGCGTCACCCGGGCACCCGTTCCCTGGATCTGCAAGGTCTGGACGGGGGCTGCCTTGGTGTACGGGATGGCCGTGCCGTTCGCCACTCCGGCGAAGGTGCCGGTGGACAGGGTTCCCGGGACGCCCGGAGCCACGGCTCCGCAGCCCGTCAGGGTTCCGGCCGCCATCACGGCCACCAGGGTCGCCGTGAACAGCTTGGACTGGATCTTGAGGGCCTCGGCCAGGTGGTTCGGCCTGACGAGGCCCGCCTCGAGCAGGATCTCGCCGATCTGCTTGCGGGTGAGTTTCTGCTGCGCCAGGGCCTTCTCGAGGTCCCGCCGGGAGATGACCTTCGTCGACACGAGGATCTCGCCCAGCATCAGCTTGACGGCGAGCGCGCTCTGCTGCGAGGCATCGGACTGCCAGGTCAGCAGGGCCTCGAGTTCGCCCGCGCTGACGTGGCCGAGGCGGACGAGGACTTCCCCGAGTTTCTCGTTGGTGCGCTGCTGCTCGTGCAGGGCGGTTTCGAGGTCGGCCTTGCGGACCTTCCCCGATTTGAGCAGGAGGTCGCCCAGCCGGTGGCGGACCCCGGAGGCGCGTTCGAGGGCCTCTTCCACGGCCAGGTCGTCACCGACCTGGGTGGCCAGCACGGCGTCGAGTTCCATGCGGGTGAGCTTGCCGAGCCGGACGAGCGTCTCGCCCAGGCGCTCGTTGGTCTCGCGCTGATGGGAGAGGGCGTGATCGAGATCGGTGGCCGAGATGAAGGCTCCGTCGACGAGAACCTCGCCGAGCAGGCGACGGGGGAGTCGGTTGGCCGTGGTCGTGGTCGTGGTCATCTCGGTGACTCCTTCCAGGGGTTCTATACCCGCTCCCGGGCAAGGCGGATGCGTCCGGTGGTCTCATCGGTGAAGGTGATCCAGAGCTTTCCCTGCGTCGAGCGGACGCCGCAAGGGTCGATGGCCGGTGCGGTCGAGCCCGTGCCGAGGCGCGCCACGAGGCTGCCGTCACGCTGCTGGACCTCGAGTCGGCCATCTGGCGTGGCGACGATATACAGCTCGCTCTGTCCCCGGAGCCATGCCACCTGGCCCGTCACGGTCTTCTGGCGGGGGCTCCAGGTTCCCTGGGCCGTCTCCCCGTAGAGGCTGCAGACCTCGCCCTGGCGGATCCAGGCCAGGCCCAGTCCGTCCGGATCGAGCGCGAGTGAAGGGGCTCCTCCTCGCACCTCGAGCGTCACGGGCCGCGGCCACGGGGTCCGGGAGCCGGGGCGCCGGCTGCAGACCACCCCGCCGGTCATCGTTTCCAGGGCCAGGAGCTGGGCGGAGGAGGTGGAGGCGATCGCCAGGTCCTGGGGAGACTGGGCTGGCACGTCGACGGGGATGGCCGGGCTCCAGGTTCGTCCGTCGCTCGACGACGTCTCGTAGGCCTTCCAGGTTCCCGTCCGGTTGGAGACGAACATCGCGTGCAGGGTGTCGCCTTCTTCCCGGATCACCGGGGAGGCGTCGCTGTAGGCGGCGGACGGCAGGCGGGTGGGCTCGCTCCAGGACGTGCCGTCCCGGGAGGTCACGACGTACGCATGGTTGTCGCCGAGGCGGTCGCGCGCGAAGGCGAGGACCCAGGAGCCGTCGGCTCGCTGGAGGAGATCGGGTTGCTGGGCGCCTCCGGCTCCCGTGGGGACCGTGTCCAGGCCAAAGGTGCCGGCCGCCGTCGAAGGATCGTCCGGGGTGGCCGCAGGGCCCCGGCTGCAGGCCACGAGGCTCAGGAGCGCTGCCGCGAGGGGGAGCGCCAGCGAGGTCCTGAGGCAGACGTTCGGGAAGCGGCGGAGAGATCGCATGTCGGGGTTATCGCCTTCCACGGGCCGGAACGGAACTTCTTCACGTTAAACTTCATGAAAGGACTGTTCAAGAGCGGGGAGTGAGCGATGGATCTGGATGCCGACCGCCGTCAGGGCACGCTCGCAGCACTCGGCGAGGATGCGCTCATCTCGCGTCTCCGGGCGATCCTGGCGGAGGTCCCTCTCCCCCCGGACTGGCTCGGGATCGGTGACGACTGTGCCATCACGACCGTCGAACCCGGCGAGGCCTGCGTGACCACCACCGACCTGCTGGTCGAGGATGTCCACTTCCGGCTCACGACGACCGATGCCCGTTCCCTGGGCTGGAAGGCCCTGGCCGTCAACGTCTCGGATGTCGCCAGCATGGGGGCGGAGCCGGCCTGGGCCACGGTCTCGCTGTCGCTACCCGGCGCATGTCCGGTGGACTGGATCGAAGACCTCTACCGCGGGATCGCCGAGGCGGCGCGCGCCTGCGGGATCGCCATCGTGGGAGGGGATACCGTGGGCTCGCCCGGTCCGCGGACGCTCGCCATCACGGCGGTCGGGACGACCCGGCATCCGCTGCGCCGGGATGCCGCGTGTCCCGGCGATCGCCTCGCCCTGACCGGCTGGCCGGGCCTCTCCCACGCGGGCCTCTGGGTCCTGGAGCATCCCGACGCCCGCGCGGGGATCGACCCGGAACATCTCGAGGTCGTGCTGGGTGCCCACCGGAGACCTCGCCCACACCTGGAGGAAAGTCGGTTGCTGGTCGGGCTGGGCGAACGGGTTGCGTGCCTGGACAGCAGCGATGGCCTGAGGCGCTCGGCCGGGGAACTCGCCCGGGCCAGCGGCGTCCGGATCGAGATGCAGCGGGCCTGGATCCCGCTGCATCCCGCCCTGGTGGCGATCGCGCGGGTCGCCGGTGCCGACCCCGTCGTGTGGGCGCTCGGGGGGGGGGAGGATTACCACCTGGTCGTGGCGGCCTCGCCGGTCTCGCTGGCCCTGGCCCGGGAGCGCGGGCTCTTGCTTCACGAGGTCGGCTCGGTCGTCGAAGGGTCCGGGGTCTGGCTGGACGGCTCGCCCAGCCCGGTTCGCGGACTCCACGACCACTTCGCCCCGGGGGGCTAGGACTTCCCGCCCCCCTGGCGGAAGCGCACGCGCAGGAGGCATTCCGACTGCTGGTTGAGCTGCTCGGCCACCACGTACAGTTCCAGCTGCTTGAGCACGGTTTCCAGGCTCAGGCTGGGCTCCTGGTAGGTCCTTTGCATGAGCATGACCTCGTCACGGTGTACCTCGGCTTCGATCATGGCGGTTCTCCTTTCGACGGTGACTCGATGCTAGGGTCCCTGAGCGCGCCTCGCATCGGTCACGACTGCCGAAAGGGTCGGGCAGGATTGACGCCAGGTGGTGATTTGCGGTAGGATGTCACAAGGGGGAATCCTGCCGTCCATGTCAAGGGCTGGGGTAGGGCCCCTGACTGTCCTGGCACGGGGGCCCGGACCTAGAACTGGATTCCGTGTCATGACCACCGCCGAGTTTCCCCTGCATGTCGTCTTCATCGGGGACGTGGTCGGACGTCCCGGTGAAGAAGCGATCCAGACCGGGCTCGAGCGCCTCCGGCGCCAGCTTCCCGTCGACGTCGTCATCGCCAATGGCGAGAATGCCGCAGGGGGCAAGGGCCTCACCGAGAAGTCCTACAACGCGCTCCGGGATGCGGGCGTCGACGTCATCACGCTCGGCAACCACGCCTGGGACAAGCGCGAGATCTTCGATTTCATCGATCACGCCGATCGCATCGTCCGCCCGGCCAACTATCCCGCGGGGACGCCCGGCCGGGGGTGGACGACCATCGAGGTCGCCGGTCGGGACATCGTCGTCTTCCAGCTGCTCGGTCGTGCGTTCCTGAACATCGGGGACTGTCCGTTCCAGGTCGCCGAGCGGGAGATTTCCCGGATCCGTCAGATTTCCCCGGTCGTCATCCTCGACATGCATGCCGAGGCCACCAGCGAGAAGGTGGCGATGGCCTACATGCTCGATGGCAAGGTGAGTGCCGTCCTGGGGACGCATACGCACGTGCAAACGGCCGATGAGCAGATCTTTCCGGGTGGAACGGGGTATATATCCGATGTCGGGATGACGGGGCCTCGCGATTCCATCCTCGGGATCCGCAGTGATCTGGCCCTGAAACGCATGCGGGACCAGTTGCCCGTCCGTTTCGAGGTCGCAGAAGGGCCCGGCGTCTTCTCGGCCGTCTGGCTGTCCATCGACGCGCACTCGGGGCGCACGCTCCAGATTCAACGCATTCAATATCGCTGATCCTTCACGTCCACATCCCCGCAGGAGGTTCGCGCATGGAGGTCTTCAAGGTCTCGGCCAGATCCAATCCGAGTTCGGTTGCCGGTGCCCTGGCGGGAGCCCTGCGTGAGCGAGGTCGTGCCGAACTCCAGGCGATCGGGGCCGGGGCGATCAACCAGGCCGTCAAGGCCGTGGCGATCGCCCGCGGATACGTCGCGCCGGGGGGCATGGATCTCATCTGCATTCCTGCCTTCATCGATCTGGACATCGAGGGGGAAGAACGCACGGCCATCAAGCTGATCGTCGAACCGCGCTGAGGGTCGCTCCTTGCGAATCGACTGGCACCTCCACAGCCATTTCTCGGACGGGCGTGACGATCCTGGCAGGGTCGTCCGCCGTGCCGTCGAGCGGGGCGTTCGCTGCCTTGCCCTGACGGACCATGACACCGTCGCGGGGCTTCCTCTCGCCGAGGCGGCCATCCGCGAGCACGGGTGGGCGGTCCGCCTCGTCCCGGGCATGGAACTGACGGCCCGCTGGGACGGGCGAGAGGTCCACGTCCTGGGGCTCGGCTTCGATCCGGCGCATCCGGCCATCGTGTCCTGGGAAGAGCGGATGAACGCCAGTCGCTGGGCACGCGCCCTGGCCGTGCTCGAGCGTCTCGACGCGGCGGGAGCGCCCGTCCCGGAATCCATGCTTCGCAGCGAACTCGGGCCCGCGCCCGCACCGACCCGCCAGCATCTCGCCCGGGCGATCGTGAAGTCCGGTCATGCCCGCGGCGTCCGCACCGCCTTTGCACGCTTTCTGGTGCGCAAGGGGCTGGCGCATGTCCCGATGGTCGTGCCAGCGCTCGAAGAGGCCGTCGAGGCCATCCATGTCGCGGGAGGGATCGCCTCGCTCGCGCACGCGGGACGCTATGGTTCCCTGTCGGGCGGGTATGTGCCCCTGGCAGAGGTCGGGCTCGATGCGCTCGAGGTCGGACATCCCGCCCACGATGGCACGTGGAGGCATCACCTGCTCCAGGCGGTCCAGCAGATGGGCCTGGGCGCCACCTCGGGAAGCGATGACCACGGAGAAGCCTCCGTGGGGGCTCCCGAAGACGTCCCGGCCGCGTGGCTCGACCCCTTGCTCCAGGCCAGTTCCCGTCTTGCGGGATTGCTGGCGAACTGATCCGGGTCCACCTATAATGGGGCGCCACGGGGCGGCCCGCTGCTAGCGGAAAGGGGGATGCGATGGAACTCGTCATCACCGGTCACCATGTCGAGCTCACCGAATCGCTGCGTGAATACGCGGATCGCAAGATCGGCAAGCTCGTCCGCACGCTCGACGGCGTGACTCACACCCAGGTGGAGCTTTCGGTCAACCGGAATCCCAGCGTCGCGGCCAGCCAGATCGTGGAGGTGACGCTCTTTGCCCGGGGGACCGTGATCCGCGCCGAGGTGTCGTCCGAAAACATGTACGCCTCGCTGGACATGGTCGAGGACAAGCTGGCACGCCAGATCCGGCGTTACCGGGACAAGATGTCCGGCCACGATCGTCACCATCGCCAGAAGACTGCCGCGATGGTCGCTGTCGAGGAGCCCGAGACCGCCATCCCGGCCGAGATGGAGCGCGAGATCATCTCGACGAAGCGATATCCGGTCCAGACGCTCTCCCCCGAAGATGCTGCCCAGCAGCTCGATCTGCTCGGCCACAACTTCTTCATGTTCCGTAACCGTCAGACCGAAGAGATCAACGTCGTCTACCACCGTCCCGACGGGAACTTCGGTCTCATCGAGCCGATGCTCTAGATCGCCACCCCATGGCACGTCCTCCCGTTCCCGGTCAGGCCATCACCCTTCGTATCGGTGCGCGGGCCTACCGGGGTCGGGTTCGTGAGGTGACCTTCGAGCACGTGGTCCTCGAATTGCTCGTGGACCTCGAGTTGAAGGAAGACGGGGCTGAACTCTACTGGGAGAATCACCAGGGCATCCCCATCGATCTCGATCAGGTCGAGAGTCGCTGTACCATCGAGATGCGGGTGCCGCTCGCCTCGTTCGATCACGGGGCTGACCGTCCCGACCATCGTCTCCAGCTGCAGCCTCATGATTATCTGCGCGCCGAACTGCGCCGTTCGGTCCGGATTCCTGCCGAGTTCGCCGTCACCCTCGCCGCCGCCGACGGGGTGCGAACTCTCGAGGCGCGCTCCCAGGATGTCTCTCACGGAGGCATCCGGCTCGAGGCCCCCTCCGGCTTGCTGGTGGGCGAGGTGTGGCAGGTCACGCTGCATCTGCCGACCGAGCCCGTGCTGCTGCTGGCTCGCGTGGTGCGCCGCATCAGGGACCAGGTCTACGCGCTGCGGTTCCTGGGAGATCCCGCCAACGGTCAGCGCGTCGTGCGGGCCGTATTCGAGGCCTTGCGGGCCAACCGGGCTCCGGTGCGCTCCCGTCACCAGGGCTTCCGCCGGACATGACGACGCCTGCCCTCGACCCCATGCCCTTCGGTGATCACGTCGCCGAGCTGCGGGTTCGACTTTTCCGCGCCCTCCTGGCCATCGGCCTCGCCTGGGGGCTGGCCTTCGTCTTTCATCGCTCGTTGCTGGCCTGGCTGCTGATGCCTGCCGGGGACATCCCCTTCATCGCCACGGCGCCGGCAGAGACCTTTCTGGCCACGCTCAGGGTCACGCTGCACGCGGCCCTGATCCTGGCCTATCCCATGGTCGCCCGCGAGGTCGCCCGCTTCGTCGGCCCCGGCCTGCTCCCTGCCGAGCGACGGGCCCTGGTGCCCCTGCTCGTCGGGGCTGCGGTCCTGTTCACGGTGGGGGCACTGTTCGCCTATTCGGTGCTCCTCCCGGCCGGGATCCACTTCCTGCGAGCCTTCGGGCCGGACTCCATCCATCCCATGTGGTCGGTGGGCACCTACCTGGCCTTCGCCTCGGGCATCTGCTTCGTCACGGGGGTGGTGTTCCAGTTGCCCCTGGTGCTGGTGGCCGCTGCCCTGGCGCGCCTCGTCACGGTCGAACAGCTCATGTCCGTGCGTCGCGTGGCCTGGATGGGGGGACTGGCGATCGGGGCGATCGCCAGTCCCTCGGCCGACCTGTTCAGCCAGACGATCCTGGGCTGTGCCCTCGTCGGCCTCTACGAGTTCAGCATCCTCGTGATCCGGTTCGTGACGCGCTGAAGCGCCTCACTTCCAGAACATCCAGCCCTTCTTGTCCCCGGACTTGTCCTTCTCGGGCTCTCTGGGGGGCTCGCGGTCGAGGCGTTTCGTGACGACCGCCGGACGTCGGGTCGACGAGGCAGCACGCGTGGGGTTGCCGTGCGCGGCCGGTCGGGCTTCCTTGCCGGTTTCTCCGGCGGCGGGTTGACGCGAGTCGCTCCTGCTTCCTTGACCCGCGTCCGGTTCGGCGATGGGCCCGGTACGCCCTGAGCGCCCCGGAAGGGCCTCGGCGACGGCCACGGCCCAGGTGTCGAGCGCGGAAGGAGCCATGCGCAGGTAGTCGTGGGCATCGGGGATGCCGTCCCCCGCCCAGAGCATCTCGAGGGCCTCGAAGGCACGCTCGATGAATTTTTCCTCGTTGAGAAAACCGTGTCGGGGGTCCCAGAGGGAAACCGCCAGGTTCACCTGGCGTCGGGCTTTCATCGCCGTGGCGTCTCCCGAGCCGTAGAACTCGTTGCGGATCTGGTTGGCCGCGCGTCCGAGGGGGACGGCGACGGTCTCGGGCGTGACGTTGCCGAGACATGCCACGAGGACAGAACCGAACCGGAAGCAGACGTCCGGGACCTTGCGCCGCTCGTGGTTGTCCGTCCGGAGGGTCTTGTCCACGACGGTGTAGGCCTGCTTCAGGAGCCGCTCCTGGATCAGGTGAGCATCGCGCGCAGGAACATGGTCGATGATCTCGATGAGGACCAGCGCCATGCCCGCCATGTACTCGTTTCCGAGCATCAGGTTGTTCCGGATCGCCTGCAGAGCCGCGGGGAAGTCCGGGTGATGACTGAACGGAAGATCTCTCATACGCATGTCTTACCCTGTCCGGGGGGAAAATTACGCTCCCTCCTCGACGGATCGCACTCCGGCGTGTCCGGGGCGGTGGCATGGGGTATACTGGCAGCGTCGCGACCCTCTGCCCGGCTGCATGGCCGGGAGAGCGGACGTGCCGCGAGGAGGCCCGGTTGAAGCTCGATGCTCGCCTGCTCGTGCGGCAGGTCACGCCGGTGCTGGCCGTCCTGTTCGCCGTCCTGACCTTGCTCGACGCCCGCGCCGCCGTCCAGCCCGGGGTCCTGCGGGTGGGCTTCGTGCCGACCGAGAACATGGTGCGTCTCAGCGAGCGCGCCCAGCCACTCACGCAGGAACTTCGGCGTCACCTGGGAGGCACCCGGGTGGTCCCCTTCGTCGCCTCGGACTACACCGGGGTCATCGAAGCCATGAAGGCCCGCAAGATCGATGTCGCCTTCTTCAGCCCCGGTGCCTACGTTCTGGCCGAGAAACAGGCGCGGGCACGTTCCATCCTCCGGGTCGTGCGCGGCGGCCGCAACATCTTCTATTCGTCGATCATCACCCATCGCGACTCCGGCATCCGGACGCTGGCGGACCTGCGGGGCAAGCGCTTCGCTTTCGGCGATCTGCTGAGCCTGTCCGGCGCCCTGTACCCGCGTCTGATGCTCCTCGAGGCGGGACTGGACCCGAAGCGCGACTTCCGTCAGGTTCGCTGGGCCGGGAGCCACGACCTCGTGGTCCTGGCCGTGCTGCACCGGGAGGTCGATGCGGGGGCGACCTTCGCGAACGATGACCTCGGGCGTCACGGGGCCTGGCATCAGTTTCTCAGGCGTCCCGACGAGGTCGCGCAGATCCGTCCTCTGGCCTTCTCGAAGCCCCTGCCGAGTGACAACGTGGCCGTCCGCGACGATCTCCCCCCGGCCCTCGTGGCCCGCCTGAGGACGGCTTTCGTGTCCATGTCCCGGACGCCGGTCGGCAAGCGCCTGCTCTGGGAGTTGTATCATATCGATGGTTTCGTGAATTCCACGCCCCAGGATTATGCCCCTGTCCGAGAGGTATATGACCGGGTCGGTATCGACGTCCGCTAGAGGGTCCGGTCCCACCGCATGCATCACGCTCCACAGGCGCCTCTCATCGAGGTCCGTGCGCTCCAGAAGGCCTATCGCGCCGATCGCCCGGTTCTCCAGGGTATCGACTGCTCCTTCGCCCCGGGGGAGTTCGTGGGTTTGCTCGGCCTCTCGGGGGCCGGGAAATCGACCTTCCTGCGCTGCCTGAATCGCCTCATCGAACCCACCTCCGGCCAGATCCTCGTGCCGCGCGACCTCATCCTGCCTGCCGCCACGGGGGCGATGGACGTCGTGACGGCCTCGGCCCGGGACCTCCGGGCCTGGCGCCGCCGCGTCGGGATGATCTTCCAGCAGTTCAACCTCGTCCGTCGCCTCACGGTCCTCGACAACGTGCTCGCGGGGACGCTGGGGGCCGCCGACCTGCCCCGGATCCTCTGGCGGGCCTTTCCCGCCGCCGAGCGCGACCGGGCACTCTACAACCTCGAGCGCGTCGGGTTGCTCGATCATGCCTTCCGCCGTGCCGACGAACTCTCCGGTGGCCAGCAACAGCGCGTGGCCATCGCCCGTGCCCTCATGCAGCGTCCCGCTCTCATCCTGGCTGACGAGCCCGTCGCCTCGCTCGACCCCAAGCTCTCGGCCCAGGTCCTGGCGACGCTCCGCCGCATCGCCCAGGAGGATGGCATCACCGTCATCGTGAGCCTGCACGTGCTGGACCTTGCCCGGCAGTATTCCGACCGTTTGCTGGGGTTCCAGAGCGGTCGGGTCGTCTTCAATGGACCTCCCGAGGCCCTCGACGACGAGGCCTACGAGCAGATCTACCGGCGCAACACGCGCGAACTGGTCCCCTGACGGGAGGTCCGATGTCCACGCTTCCGCTCTCTCGCGGTCCCGAGGTCCCCACACGTCGTCCCACCGACGCCCGTCCGCGCCGGTCGCCGGGCTGGTGGTGGATTCCGTTGCTGGCCGTGCTCTACTGGGCCTTTTCGGGGGTGCAGTTCAACCTGGGCGAGCTCATCGCCGGGATTCCCCAGATGCAGGACTGGCTGCGCCAGAGCCTCCCGCCCGACGTCACGACGATCACGGACGGTCAGCGGTACGGGTTCCCGCCCGAGTTCACCTCGGTGTTCCAGCTCAACCCGTTCGCGCATCTCGACGCCACCATGGCCGAGATCCGGGAGCGCTGGTGGGCCAACACCTTCCCGCAGACCGTCGTCGGAGCGACGCTCCAGACCATCCAGATGGCGATCGCCGGAACGGTCGTCGCCGTCCCCTTTTCGCTGCCATTCGCCTTTCTCGCGGCTCGCAACACCTCGCCGCACCCGGCCGTGTACCACACGGTCAAGCTGATCGTGAACGTGCTGCGCAGCATCCCCGACTTCGCCGTCGGTCTGATGCTCATCACCGCCATCGGCCTGGGCCCGTTCACCGGCACCATGGCGCTGGCTTTCCACACCTGGACGGTGCTCATCAAGCTCTTCGCGGAGTCGATCGAGAACATCGACGAGGGTGTCGTCGAGGCCATCCGGGCGACGGGAGCCCCCTATCTGGCCGTCGTCATCTGGGCGGTCATGCCCCAGGTAATTCCCGACTTCATCTCGATGGTCCTCTACCGTTTCGAGACGAACATCCGCTCGGCCTCCGTGCTGGGGCTCATCGGGGCAGGCGGCATCGGCTTCCTCATGAAGTCCGATTTCAGCCTCTTCCAGTACCAGCAGGCGGCCACGACGGTCCTCGTCCTCATCGCCCTCGTCATGGTCGTCGACTACACCTCGGCGCGCCTGCGGCGCTGGGTCCTCTGAGCCACCGCCCCTGGGTACCCGGCTCGCGCCGCTTCTGACGGCCCTGCTGGTCGAGATGCTCGTCTTCGGCCCGTTCCTGGGTATCTTCCTCGTGCGTCACGGCTGGCGGGGTTCCGGGGCCTTCAGACCGTTCGGGAACGCCCCCTGGGCCCTGGCTCCCGTCCTCGGCGCAGGAGCGGCCCTGGTGGCCATCCCCTTGCAGGCCGGGATGCAGCACCTGACGGGGCGCACGCTTCCCGACGGGATGCAGGCCCTGCTCCGCGGAGTCTCCCCGGCAGAGATCGGGCTGGCCATCCTGACGTTCTGCCTCGTGGCCCCGTTCCTCGAGGAGGCCCTGGCCCGGGGGGCGATGTTCGAGCGGACACGCCTCCTTCGCGGTCCGGGCGTGGCCGTCCTTGCCTCGACGCTCGTCTTCATGCTCTGGCATCCGGTGCCCGTCGCCTGGCCGACTTACACATGGCTCGGCCTGGTGCTCGCCATGTTTCGCCTCGCCTGTGGCGCATGGGGCCCGGGAGTCCTGGTCCATGCCACGTTCAATGCCTGTGCGTTGCTACTCGCCCGGTTCCCGGCGGGCGCGGTCTGGCTGGAGACTCCAGCGGGTCGGAGTCTGGCGTTGCTGGTCGGTGCCGTCGTCGTGGGGGGCGTCGTGCGCTGGACGCTGCGGGCCGGACGAGTCTGACGTGCGGGTGGTTTGAAGGGGAGTGTCTCCACCTCGCGGGCGATCGCCACCAGCAGCAGGGGCCTCATCCCGTCCAGACGGCAGGCGCTCAGGGCGAGCCCCCCCGTCACGAGGACCGTCGGCTGTCCCTCCACGGCCGCCAGGATCGTCTTCCAGACCGGGCGAACGGGCGGGGTCCGGAGCCCGGCTTCTTCCAGGAATGCCTCGATGTGCCGCAGGACCTCGGTGGAATCGCTGGCGTCACCTTCCAGGGGGACGGCCAGGACCTCCGACTCGATCCGCCCCGAATCCGTCACCAGCCAGACCTCACCCGGTGATTTTCCCCGGAACCGCATGGCAAAGCGTCCTGGCTGGTCGAGGGGGCGGGTCTCCACCCGGCCGAAGCCGCGGTCCCGGGCCCAGTCCCCGCTCTCGAAGGTCTCGAGTTCCCCCCCGACCCGAGCCCACGCCGGTCCGCACATCCAGGTGAGCAGCAGCGCCGAGCCCCACCATCCGCATGCCCGTGGCATCGTGGCCTCCCGATTCCGTGACGGCCCCGCGGCCAGCATGCCGTGCCAGGGACGGCTGAGCATCGTCGGGATGGACGGGAGCACGTGATAAGATCCGGAAACCGCGTCCTGAAAGGAGCACCGTTGACCCGCGCCCTGTCGATGCTCGTCCTGGTGGGCGCCCTGCTGGCCTGTGCTCCGGCGCATCGTCACGTGCGCGGATGGAGTGCCGGGGAACCGATGGGGGAGCTGGGGCTCATCCCCGCCCCCGAGGGGGCGGAGGAGGCCTGGAGGCGCTCGGCCTCGCTCGGGTTGCGCAGCGGTGTCTCGGCGATGCTGCTCGCCCCGGAGGTGGCGCGCTGGCGCCTGGTCGACGTCCTGGTCCGCGAGGGGCGCGAGGCACCTGGCCCCCTCGAGCGGGCCAGCTGGACGACGTGGTTCGGGGAGCGGGGCGATCGCCTCACGTGTCTCGTGCGCTGGGAGTTCGATCGCCTCTTCCAGCTGGAACGGGTCACGGATCCGCGGGTCGGCTGGACCTTCCGGCTGTCCGACGACCGGGGGCGCCAGGTCGAGCCCCGGGCGCTGCTCGACGTGGCTCTCGATCGTACGGAACGGCATCATAGCGCCGACTTCCGGCTCACCTTCCCGCTGCGTGATCGCTCCGGGCGCCCCCTGCTCGATGCCTTCACGACTCGACTGGACCTGGAGGTTTCGGGGGGGCCAGGAAAGGCGCGCCTCTCGTGGCGGTTCCGTCCCGAGATCGGGACGCCCGGGGGGGGCTGAGATGTCGCGTCCTCCGCTCGTCGTGCTGGCGGGACCCACCGCCAGTGGCAAATCGGCGCTTGCCATGGCGCTCGCCGAGCATCTGCCGCTGACCCTCGTCTGTGCCGACTCTCGCACCGTGTACCGGGAGCTCGACATCGGGACGGCCAAGCCCACGCGCGGGGACCGTGCGCGTGTCCCGCACGAGCTCCTCGACGTGGCCGACCCGACCGAGACCTACACTGCCGCCCGCTTCCGGGATGACGCTCGCGCGGCGATCGCCACGATCCGGAACGCGGGACGCATCCCCCTCGTCGTCGGAGGGACCGGCTTTTACATCCGCGCCCTCACGGGCGACCTGTCGATTCCCGAGGTGCCCCCGAGCCCCGAACTGCGGGCCGAACTCGAGCGTCTCGAACATCCGCATGCCGAGCTCGAGAAGGTCGATCCGGTCACGGCGGCCCGTCTCCATCCGAACGACCGGTTCCGGATCATCCGGGCCCTCGAGGTGCAACGGGTGCTCGGCCGCCCCCTCTCGGAGGCGGCCACCCGCGTCGAGGCTCCGCACCGCACGCTCACCTGGGCGCTCGCTCCCGCCCGGGACGTGCTCGAGAGCCGGATCCGCTCACGCCTCGTCGCGATGATGGCCGGGGGCTTCCTCGAGGAGGTCGTGGCCCTGCGGGAACGCCACGGAGCCGATCTGCCCCTGCTCGGGACGCTCGGCTACCGCGAGCTGGGAGACTGGCTCGACGGACGGTGCACCCGCGAGGCGGCGCTCGAGGCGATCGCCATCCACACCCGCCAGTTCGCCCGGAGGCAGGTCACGTGGTTCCGGCGGGAACCCGTCGACTCCTGGCTGGAGGACGTGCCGACGGGCCCTGACCTGGAGCGCATGGTGGCGCGCATCCGGGCGCATGTCGATGAATCGAGGCTCCCGTGACGGCACCGATCATGCCCTTCTGGAAGGTCGAGGGGCTCGGCAACGACTTCATCGTGCTCGAGAGCCTCTTGCCCGGGGATCCGGCCGACCGGGCTCGACGTCTCTGCGACCGGAGACGCGGGATCGGTGCCGATGGCGTCCTCGTGGTGGTGCCCGGTCCCGGGGAAACCCTGCACCTGACCATCTGGAACGCCGACGGCTCGGAAGCGGCCATGTGCGGGAATGGCGTGCGCTGCGTGGCGGCACACGCGATGCGACGCGGATGGAACCGCGACGTCCCGCTGCACCTCGAGACGCGTTCCGGGCCCCGGGTCGTGCGGACCCTCGCTTGGGACGGTTACGAGGGCCGCTTCGAGGTCGCCATGGGGCGACCCGACTGGTCTCCCGGGGCCATCGGCCTCGAGCGTCCGGACCCGGGCTCGCTCGTCTCGGCCCCCGTCGAGGTCGAGGGGCGCACCTGGACTCTCACGGCCCTCTCCATGGGAAATCCACACGTTGTCACCTTCGTGGACGAGCTCGACGAGGGCGACCTGCACCACTGGGGCCCCAAGCTGGAGCGTCATCCGATGTTCCGGGACCGCACGAACGTCGAGTTCGTCCGGGTCGTCCGTCCCGACCGGCTCGAGGTGCTCGTGCACGAGCGGGGGGTCGGGCCGACGCAGGCCTGCGGGACGGGGGCATGCGCCAGCCTCGTGGCAGCCGCTTGCACCGGTCGGGCTGATCGCCGGGCCGAGGTCCTGCTGCCCGGGGGCATGCTCGAGATCGTCTGGGCCGAGGATGACGAGGTCTTCATGACGGGTCCGGCACGTCTCGTCTACACCGGGGAATGGCCTGTCGAGTGAGCCTCGGGCTCGCTATGATGAGGGGGCAACGTCCTCCGGTCCTGTGAGGTCCACGTGTTCGTCACCGTCACCCCGAATCCTGCCCTCGATCGCTTCGCGGTCGTGCCCGAGTTTCGCCCGGGCATGCGTCACGACATCAAGGCCCTCGTTCCGCAGCCCGGAGGCAAGGGGATCAACGTCGCTCGTGGCCTGAAGGCGTTCGGCATGCCCGTCGTCGCGACCGGCTTCGTCGCCGGTGAGACGGGGAGGCTCATCCGATCCGGGCTGGAGCGCCTCGGGGTCCCGACCGACTTCGTGTTCGTCCCGGGCGAGTCGCGGACCTGCGTCACGATCCTCGACCCCGCCCGCGTGACCTGCACGACGTTGCATGAAGAGGGGCCCGAGGTCACGCAGCAGGACACGACGCGGCTTCATGCGGTCCTCGGCCGTCTCGGCGCCAGGGCCGAAGACATGGTCTTTTCGGGTAGTCTGGCTCCCGGCCTGCCGCCGGACAGCTATCGCCGCTGGATCGAGGCCCACCAGCGAGGGGGGGGGCGCGCCATCCTCGATGCCAGCGGTCCTGCCCTGTATCACGGTCTCGAGGGGCGCCCGTTCCTGGTGAAACCCAATCAGGCCGAGGCCGAGGAGCTGCTGGGCTATGCCCTCGACGGCGAGACCCGGCTCGTCCAGGCGCTCGAGACGCTGCGGGCGAGGGCCCATGTCGCGATCGTCACGCTCGGGCCCCGGGGCGCCGTCGTGGCGGCCGAGGGCGAGCGCTGGCGCGTGTTGCCGCCGCCCGTCTCGGCGCCGCTCGATCGAACGGGCTCGGGTGATGCCTTCCTGGCCGGTTTCCTGGTCGGACTCCGGCGAGGGTTGCCCATCCGGGGGGCCTCCATCCTGGCGGCCGCCGCCGGGGCCGCCCAGGCCCAGCTACAGGGCGCCGGCCACATCCGGCTCGAGGCTCTCGAGCGGCTTGCCGGGCAGGTCCGCGTCGAGCAGCTCGGGCGCTGAGGGTTTCTCGTCCTTCCGACCTCCGAAGAGGTTCCCGATGCCCTTGAAGATGGCGCCGATGCCGTCTCCGATGCCCTGCCCCACGGCGGCGACACCTCCGACGACGGCCCGGGCGATGCTGACCACGCCGTTACCCGCGTCGGAGAGCCCTTCGCCGATCCGGTCCACTCCCTGCTTGAGGTTCTGACCGACGACCTCCGGGAAATCGACGAGGGTGGGACGTTCGTCCTCCCGGGCCGCGTCCCGACCGCCGAAGAGCGAGCGGATCCCGCGGACGGCGGTGTTGAGCAGCAATCCTGGTATGGGCAGGATGGGGGCCCCGAGGGTCTGGAGGATCCCCACGGGCAACTTCCCGAGCCCCACCGTCACGTCCACTCCGGCTCCGCCGCCGACTCCCGCGGCGGCCTTGCCCCCTAGTCCGACCGAGATCGCCCCGTCCCGGACGTCGATCCGGGCGTCGGCCCCCGCGCCGAGGCCTGCGAGCGCCTCCAGGCGTCCTTTCAGGCCCAAGCGAACCAGACCGAGCAGCGAGACCTCGCCGGCCCCCTGCGTCTTCGTCCATGCCCCGGAGCTCGTATCGAGCCCGGCTCCGACCCCGAACGAGGGCAGGCCGAGGGAATCCATGCCCACGTGGAACCGGCCATCGGCCCGGTGGCGCGTCCCGACCGCCGCTTCGCCCTCGACCGCGGCCCGGACGTCCAGGGCCTGCGAGATCTGGACCTGCGCGGCCGTCACGTCGTGCACGCCGACCAGGGCCTCGGCGACGGCCGTCCCCCGGGCGGAGAGGTGGCGGGCCGTCGAGACGATTTCCCCTTCCGCCGCTGCGCGGGCTACTGCCACGCCCTCGCCGCTCGTCAGACCCGACACGCGGATATCCGGGCCGATCGTCACCGTGCCCGCCACCGTCGCGCGGATGCGGGCGGCAGCCTCGGCCAGGAGCATACCCTGGGCTCCCATCACCCCCGGGGCGAGGAGCAGGCGATCGGCCGCGAGGGCCCGGGCGGCGCCCTCCACGGCGAGTCCCGCGGCGGCTGCCAGTTCGAGGTCCCTGGCCGGGCGGAGGCGGGCGGCGACCATGCCCCCGAGGCGCCCGTCGGCGCTGGCGATGGCGAGTCCCTCGTGGGTCTTGAGCGTCGGCTCCGAGGTGGTCTGGCTGGCGCTGCCCAGCTGGACTCGGCCACCATTCGCCAGCGGCAGGGCTCTGGCCTCGACGGCTCGCTCCGGTCGCGGTGCCGGCTGGCCGGTGGCACGACCGGCGAGCTGTCGGAGTCGCTGGCTGCGCTCATGAGAGAGCAGGGTCGGGAGTGGTTCGGTCACGATCGTCTCCCCTTCTCCCCCCGGGGGACATGCTCGTTTCATCGGAGGGGAGCCCCCGTTTCGGGTAAAGCAGGGCATAATCATGGGCGAAGGTTGAATGAAGTTTTGACGATGTCGACGCGCCAGTTCCTCCCCGTCGCGGGATTTCCCCCCTTCCTGGCCCGCCACGGGGCCGGGCATCCTGATTTTCAGACCCTCGCCGTCGAGCTCTGGCCTCGACCGTCTCGCCGGCAGACGGATTGGTGGTGCCTTCGGGAGCGGGTCGAGCTCCCGCTGCCGGACGGGGATCATCTCCTGGGCTGGTTGCATCGCCAGCCCGGTCGAGCGCCGGACGAGGCCCCCCTGGTCATCCACGCCCACGGGCTCGGCTCGCATGCGGATGCCCCGCTCATGCAGGGGGTCAGCTTCAAGGCCCATGCAGCCGGGTTCCACACCCTGCGCCTCAACTGGCGGGGGGCGGGCGGATCCGAGAACCTGGGGACCCGCTTCACCACGGGGATGGGGCACGCCGACGTGACCGCCGTCGTGGCGGCGTGCCGGAGTCTCGGGTACGAGCGCATCTACTGGAGCGGTGTCTCGCTGGGCGCCAGCATCCTCCTCAATGCCCTCTCACGCGGGGAGGAACTGCCCGGCGTGAGGGGGGCCGTCGTCTTCTCGTCTCCCCTGGCCTTCGGAGCCGTGAGCCGCTCGCTCGCCACCCACCGTAACGTCGTGTACGACACCTGGTTCGTCTGGCGGTTGAAGGCCCTGCTGCGCCGGTACGTCCGCCGGGGCAAGGGAGGCGAGCGGTATCGCCCCTTCCTCGGTGAGTTGCGGCGCGTGCGGACCGTCTTCGACTTCGATGACCGCATCACGGCACCCATTTCGGGTTTCCAGACGGCCGACGAGTATTACCGGGCCGCCAGCCCGGGCCCGCATCTGGCAGGCATCCGCGTACCGACCCGTCTGGTGCTGGCTGCGGACGATCCCTTCGTGCCGCTCGCGGACCAGCTTCCGTACCTCGAGGCGCTGCCGGATGACCATCCCCTGTCGTGGACGATCACGCCCCGTGGAGGTCACGTCGCATTTTTAGGGGCAAGGCCTGATGAGGCCTTGCCCTGGGAAGATGACTGGTGGGCCGAGAACCTGGTGGTCAGGGCCGTGCTGGCATGGGAAGCGGGTGGCGGTTCCGGTTCCCCGCACGATCCCTGAGCGATCAGAGGGACGCGGGCACTTCGACGAATCGCGTCGGAGACATCTTGCTATCGAGGTAGTAGGTGGTCATCGCCCCGTCGACCCGCATGGCCGACAGCTCGTGGGTCCTGGAGGACCAGCGCACCACGTGGCTCTGGTAGCCTTTGTCAAAGCTCTGGACATCGAAGAGGTACACGATGGGCGTTCCCTTGCCCGACGCATGCTTCATCGCGCGCGCCAGATACTCTGCGGAACTGCCGGGCTGAGGCACCAGTTCGCGGCGGTGTTTCTGGAAATGGACCTCGAGATTGCCCTCGGCCGTGAGCTGGACGGCCGGTCTGGGAGCCCACTCACCGTTCGGTGCCGCGGCCCGCTCGCGCGCTACCAGATCAACCTGCTCGGAGGTGAGCCGCAATCCCAGGCGATTCACGGCGGCCACGAAGGACTTGCGATCCGTGGGGACCTTGCCCTGGGCGACGATCGTGGCAGAACTGCTCGCCGGAACGGCGGGTGCGAGGCCGCAACCCGTGAGCCCGGTGAGGGCGAAGACCATCAGGACGGCGGAACGGACGGACATCGGGGCTCCTTTCGGGTGACCGAGGAGCTTGTCCGACCTGCGCGGCAGGATCTTGCTAAAACCCGGGAAAATTCAGGTTAAGTCTCGTTCACGATCGCCCGAGGGCTCAGCTCGCATCGCCGGAGCCAGCGACCGGTGGCTCGGCCTCGGCCAGCCGAGCCTCGATCTCCAGCAGCTCGTCGAGCCGCTCGAGGAGGTTTTCCATCTTGGTCGTGACGCGGGTGCTGAAAGCCAGGGACATGCCCTGGACGGTATCCCCGAGAGCGGGCGAGTTCTGGTCCGGTTCGGCGGGTGTTTCTCCGGGCGGGGTCGAATTTTCCATCATTTTGGTGTCTTTCGTCATCTCGGCACGCGCGACTCGTCCTATACCCTGGCATACGGTGGAATCACCCTGGGTACAATGTGCTCATTCGACCGGAGGTTGAACGGAATCGCTCATGGACGTGAAGCAACGCTTGCTCGAGGCTGCCAAGACCACGGACGGGGTCGAGACCTGCTCGTGGGAAGAAATCATGGCAGCCCTCGAGGCGGGGTCGGACGACATCATCGCAACCGTCGACTGGATCCTCGAAAGCGGTGAGCCGCTCCGACAGGAGCTCATCCTCGATGCGTTGCTGACGCAGGGTCGGTTGCGCTACTTCAACCCCCGAGGGCACGAGAAGTGGCCTACGGGCACCGATCTTCCCCTGGTGAGTGGCCTTCCCGGGCGTGTTGCCGAGGGGCCTCGCCTCGAGAGCATGGCACTCGACGCCTTCAAGCGCCTCTTCCTCGATGGGGGCGGCATCGCCCTGATTCCCAACGCACTCCCGCCGGAGGACTGACCGGTCTTGGCCCGCTCCCGTCGCGAGGCTTCCCGTTCGAAGCGCCTGGGTCGTCTGATCGCGTTCTGCGTGCTGGGTTCACTCCTGGGGGCTCCCGGCGGCATCTGGCTGGCCCGGCAGTGGCTCGAAGCGTCCTTTCCGTTGACCCCTCTCACGTCGTTCCATTCTCCCGGTCCGGTGCCCACCAGGACGCCGCCCACCGGGACGCCTCCCGATCCCGGACATCGGGCTTATAACCTGCTCCTGCTTGCCTCCGACGCCACGGGACCCCGGGGAAGGCGCTCCCTGGACGCGAACACGGATACGATCCTGCTCGTGAAGGTCGATGAAGGCTCCAGGTGCCTGGAAGCCATGTCCATTCCTCGCGATACCCGGGTTCCCATCGAGGGTCACGGCCAGTTCAAGATCAACGCCGCCAATGCATACGAGGGCGCGGATCTCGCCTGCGAGACCGTGGCGAGGTTGCTCGAGGTTCCCGTTCATCGGCACGTGCTCGTCAGTCTGCAGGTGGTCCGGGACGTGGTCGATGCGCTCGGGGGGGTCGAGGTGACGGTGCCCCGTCGGATGCGCTATCGGGACCGGACGGGGGGGCTGATGATCGATCTCCGGCGAGGTCGACAGCACATGGATGGGGCCACGGTCGAGGGGTTCCTGAGGTTTCGTCACGATGCCCAGGGGGATATCGGCCGGGTCCAGCGCATGCGGGATTTCGTGGAAGAGGTGCTCCCGCAACTGGCCACTCCTGCGACGCTCCTCAAGGTGGGCGACGTGTGGCAGGCGATCCACGCCCACATCGACACCGACCTGTCCGCGACCGATGTCCTGCGGCTGGCGCGCTGGCTGGCCCAGCTGGACGAACGTCCCCGCCTCGAGATGCTCCCCGGGACCGACCGCCAGATCGACGGCCTGTGGTACTGGGTACCCGCCAGGGGCAGGGCCAGGCAACTCGCGCGAGCGCTGTTCGTGCAAGAAGAGCGAGACCCCGCCGGACCGGTCGAGGCGGCCAGCGGGGTCGAAACGAGCCCGGAATGAGGGTGGGAAATCAGTCGAGATAGAACGACGTGACGACCTTGTGCTTTTCCTGGGCGTACTTCACGGAATCCATGAGCGTGTGGCTGCTGTGGTACAGGAAGCATATGAGTTGCTGGCAGGAATCGATGATTTCCTGGTTGCACATCTGCGAAGCCTGGGCCAGCGTGAGCAAACGACGCTCGCTGTGCTCCCGGACGTTGGGGAGGTTGCCGAGCAGTTCCTGGCTCTCGGCCGACTGCTGGGCGAGGGTCTGCGGCAGCACGACCATCAGGCTCTGGGGATTGGCCCGGCAGACGCCCTTGATGACGGCCGAGTTCGTGCCCGCGGCGCCCGACGTGATGAGCGTGTTTCCGGTGAGCGCCAGCGCGTAGGACAGCATCTCGATGAGCTGCTGGTGTGTCAGCGAGATGTGTCGGGTGCCCAGGATGGCAACCTTCTTGGAGCCCGACGACTGGATGGTCTGCAACTCGGCCATGAACGCGTCCATGGTCTGCGGCGGAGTGGTCACGTTGACGTCCATACGGGTCGGTGATTTCCTCAGTTGTACGGGGGATCCTGCGGGGTGCGGGGCGGTACGAGGGAAATCCCTCGACGTTGGCCGCGCTCTGGGCTAGAGTGACTGATTCCTTCGCATGAAGGCTAGCATGGCTTTCTCGTTTCCTGCAAGGAGACCCGATGTCCCTTCTCAACGCGGCGCAGCAGGCTGCAGTCGATCACGAGGGTGGGCCCCTCCTCGTGCTGGCCGGGGCCGGATCGGGCAAGACGCGCGTCCTGACGCACCGGATCGCGAGGCTCATCGAGCAGCGGAGTGCCCGACCTCACGAGATCCTGGCCGTCACCTTCACCAACAAGGCAGCCCGGGAGCTGCGCGAGCGCCTCGAGGTCCTGCTGACCACGGTATCGGGTGCCCCTGCCTCGGCCCTGCGGGGCATGTGGGTGGGGACGTTTCACTCCCTGTGCGCGCGGCTGCTGCGCCTCGAGATCGAGTGCCTGGGCGGGCCCTATGGCCGAAATTTCGTGATTTATGACGATTCCGAGCAGGCGGCCGTCGTGCGAGACCTTCTCAAGGCGCTCGCGATCGACGATCGGGTCCATACGCCACGGAGCGTCCTTTCCACCATTTCCGCCGCCAAGAATCGCGGGCAGGATGCCGGTGCCTTCGCGAGCGCGGCCCGTACCTATCAGGCGCAGCAGATCGCCGAGGTTTTCTCGCGGTACCAGCGGGAGCTGGCCCGTCAGAATGCGCTCGACTTCGACGATCTGCTGAGTCTGGCCGTGCAGGTGCTGGAGCGTGATCGGGACGTGCTGGACCGGTACCGGGCCAGGTTCCGGCACCTGCTGGTGGACGAGTACCAGGACACCAATCCGACCCAGTACCGGCTGGTCTCGCTGCTCGCGGCGGGTTACCGGAACCTCTTCGCCGTCGGCGACGTCGATCAGAGCATCTATTCGTTCCGGGCTGCGGATTACCGGATCATCCTGCAGTTCCAGCAGGATTTTCCGGACGCCCGGGTCATCACCCTGACGGAGAATTATCGCTCGACGGCCCCCATCCTGGAGGCGGCCAATGCGCTGATCGCTCACAACGTCGAGCGGCCTCCCAAGGATCTGTGGACCCGTCAGCAGGGCGGGGACCCTATCCTCGTCCATGCGGCCGACGACGATCGCCAGGAGGCGGACTGGGTCGTGGAGAACCTGCGGGAGCAGGTCTCGCAAGGAGCAGCGTGGTCGGACGTGGCGATTCTCTACCGGACCAATGCCCAGTCCCGCCTCTTCGAGGAAGCGCTGATGCGCTGGGGCGTGCCGTACCGACTGGTCGGGGGCCTGCGTTTCTACGATCGCAAGGAGGTCAAGGATGCGCTCGCTTACCTGCGTCTGGTGTTCAACCCGTCGGACGATGCGGCCTTCCTCCGGGCCATCCACGTGCCGCGGCGCGGGATCGGTGCGGCGACCCTCCAGCGTCTGAAAGACCTGAGTCGGGCCCGCGAGATCTCCTTGCTCCAGGCGGTCTGGGGGCTCGATCCGGGCATGCTCACCGCCCGCGCCAGGCAAGGTCTGGAAGCGTTCGGCCGATGTCTGCGAGACCTGACGGACGCCGCCGCGGTACTCCCCGTTTCCGACCTGCTGGAGCGGGTGCTCTCGGACACGGGATTGCTGGCCGAGGTCGAGAAAGACGGGTCGCCCGAGGGCCGTGCGCGACTCGAGAACCTCTCGGAACTCGTCTCGGTCGTCCGGCAGTTCGAGGAAACGAGTGACGAGACGGGACTCGAGGCCTTCCTGACCCAGATCGCCCTGGTGTCGGACCTGGATCAGGCGGCAGACGGTCAAGCGGTGACCCTGATGACCCTGCACTCCGCCAAGGGCCTCGAGTTCCCGGTCGTATACCTCACGGGACTCGAAGACGGCCTCTTCCCGCACCGGAGAACCTTCGATCGCCCCGAGGAACTCGAGGAGGAGCGACGCCTCTGCTACGTGGGCATCACCCGGGCGCGAGCGCGACTGTCGCTCAGTCATGCCGCCAGGCGCATGGTCTTCGGCCAGACCCAGGCCAGCATCCCTTCTCGGTTCCTGGACGAACTGCCTGCTGGCATCCTGCATCACCTGGGCAGTCCCCGGAACGCGATGAAGGAGCGTGATGTGTCCTTCCGCGAGCGACGGTCGCAAGAATACGTTACATGGGCCCAGGATTGGGGCATGGAAAGCGCGGGTCGAGAACGCCCGCGGTCCGGCGTCAGTCGCGAGTCTGCTGATCCGGATGTGATGTTGGTTCGCTTTGTCGTCGGGGAGTCTGTTCGCCATGCGAGCTTCGGCCTCGGGGTGGTGGCTCGGATCATCGGTTCCGGAGAGAAGGCCTGCGTCGCCGTCGTCTTTCCAGGACTGGGGCAAAAGATTCTCGATCCGCGGTTTGCCCCGCTGGAACGTGTCGGTGACTGAGGGTCGCCTGGACACAGGGAGGGTATCGTGAAGCAACGGCCGGGCACCTCGGATCTTCCACAGGAAGTCGAGCTGACCATTCCCATCATGGAAAACATGGAGGTCACGGCGACCCAGACGGCCGAGGCGGTTGCTCATTTTCTTGATTTCGACACCGAGCAGATCGACGAGGTCAAGCATGCCCTCATCGAGGCCTGCATCAATGCGTTCGAGCACTCCCAGACGGAGGACAACAAGGTTTACATCCGCTTCGTCCTCAGTCCGGCCGATCTGACGGTCGTGATCCGGGATTTCGGCCAGGGTTTCGACCAGGCGGGGGTCCCCAAGCCTGACATCCATGCCAAGGTGGTCGGGAAAGACGATTACAAGCGGGGATGGGGGCTCATGCTGATCGAGAGCCTCATGGATTCGGTTGACATCCTGTCGGGGCCCCAGGGGACCCAGCTCACGATGATCAAGTTGCGGCAAAAGGGAGGCTCCCGGTGATCAACCAGTTCTCGGTCTCGGTGCGTCAGGAAGGGGACGTCGCCGTGCTCTCGACCGATGGCTACGTCAATCATGCGGGGGGCGAGAAGGTGTCCGAGGCAGCCGGCGAGCTGATCTCGAAGGGGGTTCACAAGCTCGTGATCAACCTCGAGGGCAGCACGGTCGTCAATTCCATCGGGATCTCGATCCTCATCGAGATCATCGAGAAGATCCAGGATCTCGAGGGGGCGATCGCCTTCTGCGGCATGACGCGGACCATCGCCAAGACCTTCACCATCATGGGCCTCGGTCAGTTCGCCCGGATGGCTGATTCCGAGCAGGATGCGATCTTGGCCATCCGATGACGGATTATCCGGAGGGCTCCGCCATGGCACGGGAACCTGATGCCACCTCCCCGGGACACCTCGAGCGCCTGATGCAGTGCCTCGAGGGGCTCTCCGACGTGGCGGCCGAAATGACCGGAAATTCGACGCTGAAGGCGTCGATGCGCATCGTCCTGCGACTGCTCAAGACGACGTTCGGGGTGTCCCGGTCCGTGCTGCTGCACACCCAGGGGACGGGCAGGGTCATGACGGTGCTGGCCGGAGTCGGGTTCGACGACCCGGTCACGCTCCGGCTGACGGATCAGGCCGAGAAGCGCTGGATCGCCCACGATGCGCCCCTTTATCACGAGGCCCTGGTCCGGGATCCTGCTTTCTATTCATTCTTCTCGCACCGGGACAACCGGGATTCGGCTGGTCTCCTGCCGAGTTCGCTCTGGATTCCTCTGATCGTGAAGGGCAAGTTCCACGGCATCCTGGCCCTGGGTGAGCGCGAAAACGGCGAGGCGTACTCGAACCTCGACGAGGCCATCCTGATGGTGATCGCGCGTCAGATCGCCGTGGCCCTGTACAACCAGGTGCTCAAGTTCGACCTCAGCCTCCGGCTGATGACGACCCAGAGCTTGATGGACGTCTCGAACATCCTCCACTCGTCCCTCAACCGGAGTCTCATCATCCGGGAGCTCGTCTCGCAGTCGGTTTCCCTGGTCAATGCCCGGCGTGGCCTGCTGATGGCCTATGACCCTGTGACCCACGAGTTCGAGCTGGAGCAGACCTTCGGCAACATCCCGTGGGTAGTGGGCCAGCGTTTCCCGGCCTCCGAGCTGTGGCTCGAGGAGGTCGTCTCGGCCGGTGAAGGAGCCATCTGGGAAGGTCCCGTGCTCCTGCCCAGCGAGTTGGATTCCTTCACCTGCCTGGCCGTGCCCGTCGGGGTCCGGGGCAGCGTCATCGGTGTCGTGGCGGTGTTCGACAAGGAGGAAGGCCTCGGGATCGGGACCTTCAACGACCACGATCAGGAGATCCTCTCCTCGGTGGCCCGGCACGCGGCTGCCAGCATCGAGAATGCCCGTCTTTACGAGATGGCCACCGTCGATGCGCTCACGAAACTCTACATCCGGCGTCACTTCGAGCAACGTCTGACGGAAGAGGTTCGCCGGGCCATCCGCTACCAGGCGCCGCTCAGTCTGATGCTGATCGACATCGATCACTTCAAGAAGTTCAACGACACCTACGGCCACGCCGTCGGGGACGAGGTGCTCCGTCACGTGGCCGGGGTGATCCGGCGAAACGTCCGCGAGGATCTCGACATCCCGGCGCGCTATGGTGGCGAGGAGATGCTCGTGCTGATGCCCGAGACGGTCTGCGAGGGCGGCGTCATGCTGGCCGAGCGCGTGCGGGCGGCCATCGAGGCGACCGAACTCAGGGGCCCCAAGGGCGAAAGTCTCCGGGTCACGGTCTCGATCGGGGTGGCCAGCCTCCCCGGGGATGCCCTGACGGAAGAAGACCTCATGGAGCGCGCGGATCAGGCCATGTATGTCTCGAAACGAGAAGGGCGGAACCGCGTCACTCGCTTCGATGAGCTGCGCTCGGTCTCCGAGGTGCCTTAAGGTTTCGTTCACTCTGGACGAAGGTCACGTTCTGACGTTACGATTGCACGTGGATCCGTCCGGGTCCGGGTTTCGCTCATCCCCGTAGAGGGGGTGAGCGGTTTGTCATCCGGGTGACCCGTGCGGTGCAACCGTCTTTGTGGAGTGTTGAGACCTTGACTGACGTGACATCCTACCTCACGCCGATCACCTGGTTCGCGATCATTTCGTCGCTTCTCGTGCTCGGATTCTCCGCTTTCCTGGCCCAGAACGTCGTCTCCCAGCCCGCCGGCAACGCCCGGATGCAGGAGATCGCCGGGGCCATCCAGGAAGGCGCCATGGCCTACCTGAATCGCCAGTACCGCACCATCGCCATGGTCGGGGCCGTCCTGGCCGTCATCCTCGCGATCGCCTTCAAGAGCTTCGTTCCGGCGCTCGGCTTCGTCATCGGGGCCGTGTTCTCCGCTGCCGCCGGCTACGTCGGCATGAACATCTCGGTGCGGGCCAACGTCCGGACCGCCCAGGCCGCCGAGAAGGGCCTGGGGGCCGCGCTGGCCGTCGCCTTCAAGGGTGGCGCCGTGACGGGGATGGCCGTCGTCGGTCTCGGCCTGCTCGGGATCGGCGCCCTGTTCTTCGCGTTCTGGGGCAAGAACCCCGAGACCTTCAACCAGGCGATCGAGGGCCTCGGCTTCGGAGCCTCGCTGATCTCGCTGTTCGCCCGTCTGGGCGGCGGCATCTTCACGAAGGCCGCCGACGTGGGCGCCGACCTCGTCGGCAAGGTCGAGGCGGGCATCCCCGAAGACGATCCGCGCAACCCGGCCGTCATCGCCGACAACGTCGGTGACAACGTCGGCGACTGCGCCGGCATGGGGGCCGACCTCTTCGAGACCTACGTCGTCACGATGATCGCGGCCCTGCTGCTCGGTCAGATGGCGTTTCCCGGTAACGTGGCCGGCGTGCTCCTGCCGCTCGCCCTGGGCGGTGTGGCCATCGTGGCCTCGATCGTCGGTTCGTTCTTCGTCAATCTGGGGGCCAACCGCTCCATCATGGGCGCCCTCTACAAGGGCACGGCCGTCTCGACCGCCATCTCGGCTGTCGGCTTCTACTTCGTCAATGACAGGCTGACGGGGCAGATGGGCCTCTTCTGGGCCTCGCTGGTGGGCCTCGCCGTCATGGTGGCCATCACCGTCATCACCGAGTACTACACCTCGACGAACTACAAGCCGGTCAAGGCCATCTCCGAGGCCTCGCAGACCGGTGCAGCCACCAACATCATCTACGGCCTCGCCTACGGCATGGAGTCCACGCTGGCTCCCGTGCTCGTGATCGTCGCCGGTATCGCGGCCTCGTTCCTGGCTGCCCGCGGCATTGCTGGTGCCTCCACGCTGCTCGTCGGGACCTACGGGATCGCCATCGCAGCGGTCGCGATGCTCTCCACGACCGGCATGGTCGTCGCCATCGACTCGTTCGGCCCCATCACCGACAACGCCGGCGGGATCGCCGAGATGAGTCACCTCGGGCCCGAGATCCGCGAGATCACGGACGCCCTCGACGCCGTCGGTAACACGACCAAGGCCGTGACCAAGGGTTATGCCGTCGGTTCGGCCGGTCTGGCGGCGCTCGCGCTGTTCATCACCTTCACCCAGAAGGTCGACGTCAGCTTCAAGGAGCACTTCGGCGCCAACTTCCCCGCGTTCCAGTACACGCTCCAGGACCCGAAGGTCATCATCGGTCTGTTCATCGGTGGCGTGATCCCCTTCTTCGCCTCCTCGCTGTTCATGCTCGCCGTCGGCAAGGCCGCCCAGGCCGTCATCGTCGAGGTGCGCCGGCAGTTCCGCGAGATCCCCGGCATCATGGAAGGGACCGGCAAGCCCGAGTACGGCAAGTGCGTGGACCTCGTGACGGCCGCGGCCATCCGCGAGATGCTCCTCCCCGGCTTCCTGGCCGTGGCGGCTCCCCTCGTGGTCGGAGCGATCGGGGGGCCCAAGGCGCTCGGCGGCCTGCTCGCCGGGGCGATCCTCTCGGGCATGCTCATGGCCCTCATGATGGCCACCGGCGGTGGCGCGTGGGACAATGCCAAGAAGTACATCGAACTCGGCAACTATGGCGGTAAGGGCTCCGAGGCCCACAAGGCCGCCGTCGTGGGCGATACGGTCGGTGACCCTTTCAAGGACACCGCCGGCCCCGCGCTGAACCCGATGATCAAGATCCTCAACATCGTGGCGCTGCTGTCCATCAGCCTGATGGTCGCGCTGTACCACTAGTTCGGTTCGGGTCACGCTCCGGCCTCCGGGAAGCAGGTTTCCGTGTCAGCCTTCTGGCTCAGACTGTTCGGGTTCCTGTGTCTCCTGGGGGCCGGACTCTATCTGTACTACCTGCTCTACGGGGAGTCCCCCGAGGGGACGTCTCGCTCGGTCGAAGATGTCGCGCCGACCGATTCCGCCGCCCCGTCTCCATCCCATCGTGTCTCCAGCCGCCGGGAAGCCGGCGGGCGGGCCTCCCGCCTCGCCTCGAAGCCGGCGGCCCGCTCCTCTTCGGGGGATCTACTCCGGAAGGGGCTCGAGCACGTGCTCCCCGTGCTGGCAGCGCGCTTCGATCGGGCGCGTGGCTGGCTTTCGTCCGCGGTCACCTCGTCGCGCATCGACGAGGCAAGACTGCTCGAACTCGGGCGGGAAGCGTCGCTCCGCGAGGGGTATGACGCCGGACATGCCGAGCGGATCGCCGACCTGGCCGTACGGCTGGGCCAGGCCATCGGTCTCGAGGAGGAGGTCCTGAAGAGCCTCCGGTGGGCCGGCTGGCTGCATGACGTGGCGCCCTCGGGCCTCGAGGAGGTCCTGCTCGCGCCGATGGCGCTGGCGCCCCGGGACGTGCTCAGGCTGCAGCGCCATCCGCTGCTCTGTCAGGAAGCCGTGGAAGCGTTGCTTCCTGGCTCGGATGTCGCGTGGTGGGTGCGCATGGCCCATGAGCGCTCGGACGGGATGGGCTATCCCGATGCGGCGTTCAACGAGGATCTGCCGCTTCCTGCGCGCTGTCTGGCGATCGCCGACACGTTCGAAGCTCTCGTCCACGATCGCCCGTACCGGCGCGCGCTGGAGCCCCAGGATGCCCTGCTCGAATTGCAGCAGGTGGCAGGCAGTCAACTCGACGCGGGGCTCGTGAAGGTCTTCGCGGAGCAGGTCTACCCGACCTGGATCCGCTGACGCTTCAGGGACGCCGGTTCTGCCGGTACACCTCCATCAGGCCTTCGCGTTCGATCTGGGCCTCCGCCGCCGCGATCCGGTCGACCACCTGGGGATGGCTCCCACCTCCGGCGTCAGCGGGATGGCGCCTGAACCAGGCGACCGCTTGTTCCGGATCGAAGCCTGCCCGGCTCATCATGCGCAGCGCCGTGGCATCCGCTTCCGCTTCGTAGGTCCGGCTTATCTCATCCTTGATCTCGTAGATGTCTGTAACCACCGGAGAAACAGGCGTGATGTGATCCGCCGGCTCGTGCTTGCCGTTGAATTCATCGATCTTGCCGTTGATGCCATCGACGGCTTGCTGCATACCCGCCCTGTCCTGGTGAAACTCATGAGCCAGTTCGTGCGCCATGATGAAGGCCAGTTCGTGTTCGTTCCGGGCGCCGCCGGGGCCGTCCTCCAGCAGGCCGAGGTTCACCACGATCTGCCCTCCGCCCACCGAAAAGGCATTCTCGACAGGATCGTTCATCACGGTCACGTCGAGCGGGTACGGATGGCCCGGGTTCCAGGTCGCCGCCAGACGGTCGACCACGCCCTGGATCGGCTCGACCATGGGGCCACCGTTCCAGGACGCCTCGCAGGCATGCGCTCCCTTGTTGACGCAGGTCGTGAATTGTCGAAAATGATCATTTTCGACCTCGACACGGGCCTGGAACTGCGTCTCTGCCCTGGCTTCGGGCGAACCCGCCACCTGGCGCCCTTTCTCGAAATCCCGCTTCATCATCCGCCGGATCGAATCGGTGGGCAGGGCCAGCGTGCTCGGCGAACTCGATCGAGGGGGCAGGAGCATGTGGTCAACCTTGCCGTCCGGGGGAGGTAATGGAGGTTGTAGCTTCTCCGTCGAGGGGGTAGGCCCTCCGATCCTTTTCCCGGTAGCAGGGGCCGGGACGGCGTTTGCCGTTCCCACGCCAGAGGCAAGGGGAGTCAGGGCCATGAGCGATTCCTCTCGAGGGCACGAACGTGACCTGATCGTTATCGCGAGCCCCCTTCTGACCTTTGCTGGAAGGTGGATTCAAACTTCTTTAAAAATGTGTTTCAACGACCGGATGGAACGGGTCCGAGCTTTTCGCTTTCGATCTGGGCGCGCATGGCTGCCACGCGTTTCGTGGTCAGCGGATGGCTGAGGTCCTCTTCACGGCGCAAGGATTCTGCAGCCGTCGGCATGCGCTCGAAGAAGGCCAGTCCCCGGCTCGGATCGAAGCCTGCCTGGCTCATCATGCGGATGGCCGTGGCATCCGCCTCGGACTCGAGCTGGCGCTTCGCGACGAGGAACGCCTGCTCGAGAGCCTTTTCACGTTCCTTGCGGGTTGCCCGAGGCAGGTTCTTTCCGGCCTCGTCCAGCTTGCGCCGTGCCTCCAGGGCGCGGGCCACGCCTTCCCCGTCCCGATGCAGATCGTGAGCCAGTTCGTGGGCCAGCACGAAGGCGAGTTCATCCTCGTTGCGGACGGACTTCAGCAGGCCCTCGTGGAGGCCGAAGCGCCCGCCTCCGGCGGAGAAGGCGTTGGGATCGCTTTTCTGGAAGACCGTGACCTCCAGGGGGTATGGCCGCGATCCGGCGACGGCAAGCAGGCGGGCGAGGATCTTCTCGGCCCGCGCGACCTCTGGCCCTTCCGTCCGCTGGACCCAGCAGACCGGATCGGCGATCGCCTCGCCCTTGCGCCGCATGCTGGCTTCCCTGGCCGACCGCACGGGGTGGGCGATCAGGCATCCGAGCCCGGTGGTCGTCGCGTAGATCTTCAGGGTGTCGGCTGCCTGCGCCGTCTCGCGCCGGGCATCGATCGGAGAGGTCCGTCCCTGCTGGAGGGCGCGCTGGACGTTCTTGCCCAGCTCGAGTCGGTCCGCGGGGGTGAGCCCTGGGGTAGGCACGGTCGCCGTCAGGCGCCGGACGAGGCGCACGAGCGGTGGAACGGGTCGCTGCTCCGCGGGCCGCGAAGCGGTGGCCGCCCGGGGGGAAGGCGTCACGAGGAGTCCTTTCGTGAACGGCTCAGCTGAACCAGCCGGCCGAGGAAAGCTGGGCTCCGATGTCCTGGTGGAACTTCGGGCGCATGGTGCGGTCATAGGCCTGGCCCATCAGGGCGCCGATCCCGATCGCCCCCGCCATGCCGACGATCCCGGCCAGGAAGGGCACGGGAACCAGGGCGGCCAGCAGGGCGCCCCCCACGGCCCCCATCGTGCTCGTGGCCGTGTAGGCGAGGCCATCGGCCACGACGGCCGTGGTGAACTGTCGCATCGTCTGGTTCCCGTTACGGAGCTCGGGCAGATTCGCGAGCACCGCGATCGGGAACGAGAACAGCGCGCTGAAGGCGCTCGACTTGAAGAGGGACACGGGATTCAGCGTCGCGATCAGCGTGCTTCCGAAGGTCGGTTTGAAGAATCCGCCGGCCCTGGCGTTGAAGAGGGCCGCATTGTTCCGCACCTGGGCGACCCGGAAGGCGGCCGGAATGGCCGCAGCGCTTCCGAGACTCAGCTGGTCGGCCGGGCGGGGATTCGGCGGATAGGATGGGGCCTGCTGGGGGGCCGGCGTGCTCGGAACCACCGTGGCGTAGCCGCTCTGGAGCGGGTAGGGGCTGGCGTAGGTGCCGTTGTATCCCTGGATGGCCATGTCGGTGTCTCCGGTGAACGCGGGGATGCCAGGGTGGTTATCGGAATCCGCTTTCACCGGGCGGTAAAGATGGATGAAAATCATCGTTAACTTTCAGAGAACGGAGGCACGCGCGGGCCAGGCGCACCCGACGAGGTGCCCGCTCGGCCTGCCGCGGGTCAGGCTCGGTGAGCATGGTTGTTCGAGTGGTCCCCGTGCCGGGAGCAAGGGTTCGGGGCCTGGCCACGCTCGCAGACGAGGTCCTCGGTCCCGGATGAGCGGGTTTCCCGCCAGTCGCTCTAGAGGTTGCCGAAGGGATTGGGAACGGTGTTCGTCGGCCCGGTCCCGCTTCCGCCCGAGAAGCCGGGGGGTGTCGACGGCGCGCCGAATTCGTTCCCTCCCGTACCGAACGCCGGGGTGAGCGTGTCGAAGGCCTCGGGCGGAGGGGTGAGGGCCGGCTTCGGAGCTTCTTTCTGGATGACGATGTCCACCCGGCGGTTCAGGGCACGATGCTCCGGCGTGTCGTTCGGGAACAGGGGGCGGAACTCGGCGTAGCTCACCACCTTGAAGCGCTTGGCCGGGATCTTGCCCGCCGTCGACAGGTAGCTCATGACGTTGGAGGCGCGCGTGGCCGCCAGTACCCAGTTCGAGGTGTTCGTGCCCGTACCGCGCGTGTTGTCCGTGTGGCCCTCGATCGAGATTTCCATGGAGTCGGTCGCGATGGAGCGGGCGATCGCCAGCAGCGTGGGCTTGGAGTCCTCCTTGAGATCGGTGCGCCCGATGTCGAAGAAGGAGGTGTCGGCCAGCGAGATGACGACGCCCTGGCTCGTCAGGTCGATACGCACGTTGCTGCGGCCCTTGAACGGGGCGATCGCGCGCTTGACCTCCTCGGCGGACTGCGTCAGGGAGTCCTGCTGGATGTCGGGCGAAAAGGGATCGATCGATTTCGATTCCTTGGCCTTCTTCGTCAGCGAGGAGTTCAGGCTTTTGGCGAGCTGCTGGAAGTTCTTGGCGGAAATCTTGGCGCTCAGCGCGTACATGACGATGAAAAAAATCAGCAGGACCGTGATGAGGTCCGCGTAGGTGATGAGCCATCGCTCCGAGTCGTTGTGCTCGGGGTCGCCATCCCGGTTGATCCGCCACTCGCGTGCCAAGGGCTCACTCCGCTTCCGGGGCGGCCATCTCGAGCTGGGCCGTGCGCCGCGACTTGCCCTCCGAGATCACCTTGCGAGTCTCGGGGGGCAGGGCTGCCCGGAGGCGCTCGCGGATGGTCCGCGGGTTGGCGCCCGCCTGCATCGCCAGCACGATGTCGATCATGATGGACCGGAGCCGCATTTCCTCTTCACTGAGCTTTTTCAGACGGTTCGCCACGGGGATCCAGAACAGGTTGGCGACGGCGACGCCGTAGAAGGTGGCGACCATCGCGTTGGCGATCTCCGGCCCGATCTTGTCCGGGTTGTCGAGGTTGCTGAGGATGCCGACCATCGACATGACCGTGCCCATGATGCCCAGCGTGGGGGAATAGCCGCCCAGGGATTCGAACATCGCGATGCCGTGGCGGTGTCGGCTGCGGATGCCGCTCAGTTCGGCCTCCATGAGGTCCTGGATCTCCTTGGCGTCGAAGCCTTCCGCGATGTACTGCAGGCCTCGCTTCAGGAACGGATCCTTGATCTGCTTGAGCTGTCCCTGGAGGCCGCTCGCGCCCGACGCCCGCAGGCGGTCCGACGCCTGGATGAGCGTGGCGGCGATCGCCGTCACCTCCATCTTGTCGGCCTGCATGGCTTCCAGGGACAGGCGCGGGATGCGGAAAACCAGCTTCGCCGGGTACGACATGAACGTGGCGGCGAGCGTGCCGCCGATGACGATCAGGGCCGCGTGACTCGACAGCAGCCCGCTCACGCTGGGACCCTGCGCGGCCAGTGCCACGAGGATGAAAACGATCAGGACGACGACGCCGAAATGCATCCGGAATGACCTCCCGGTTCCAGGAACCCGCCTCATCCTACCCCTCCTGATGGCCGCCTTAACCCCGGTGGTTCCCGTCCGGGCAGAGCCCCTGGCGCTGAACCTCCAGCCGTCGGGGTCCGTAGATCGCGGAGCGGCCCAGCGC
>Ga0079301_1000083_pt1 | contig 46602 bp, 39 predicted proteins | sample Wag4_2014_7_11_3_FD_74797 | JGI IMG/M metagenome (GOLD analysis project Ga0079301, IMG submission 74797) | Fresh water mixed with fracking chemicals microbial communities from Ohio, USA - Utica-2 Time Series FC 2014_7_11 | ecosystem: Engineered > Industrial production > Chemical products > Input... | reverse complement strand
ACATGGACCGACTCACACAGTGCGCGCGCGGTGAACGAGGCCGTATTCGCTTAGGGAACCCACGCCCGGTTCGAACGCAGATGATGCGTGCCATTTTTCGGCAAGTGTGACTGTCCATCGTTCGAATGCCTCTCGTGCTATCAACTGAAAGATCGGCCATTTCAATGTCCCGGCGCCCGTTCCGTCAGTGAAAATGCGCCGAAATGGGTACGTTTACGCTGGGTATGAGATTCTTCACTGATTCAAGTAGGGGTGAGTGGTGGGTCCTTGGGTGGAGGTTTCTGTGGCTTGCGGCCGTCGTGGGGAAACAGGAACGGCTTACGCGCCCCCGACAGCGCGTTTGATCGCCCATCACACGAGCCAATCGTTGAACTCAACCAAACGGCCATCGACGACCTTAAGGTCCGGGCGTAGCATACGACAGCACATTAAACGGTGATCAACTATTGTCAGGCATTGCCATAAGGGAAAAACGTTGACCGGTAATCAAATTCTCACTTTTGTGCCGTTACGGCAGGTGCGAGTCTGATGTTTTTGCATTTGCCAATCAGTTTTTGACAACAAACCGATGCGTCACTACATTGACAAAGTTTTGAACGGTTATCCGTGCGTCACTGTACACCGCCGCTTGATGGCGCAAGTAGCCAGGTGCGGGTGCGTTGCCATGTTTCAAGGCGCTGGGTGGCCCGTTTAAGCTGGGTATTCATGGTGCTGTCATCGAAAGTCTCAAGCAGGGAACCCGGTCGGGGATAGACCTGCAAGACCGTCAAATCGGGGTTGAGCGCCGCTGTCTGCATCGCGTCCTGGATGGCGGTTTCGAGTCCACCCGGGCGATCGACAAGACCGATATCGAGTGCTCGCGTGCCTGACCAAACACGCCCTTGCGCGAGCTGATCCACACGGTTGACCGACATCCGACGCCCCTGTGCCACCCGCTCCAGGAATTGGCCGTAGGTATAGCGCGCACCTTCACGCAACAAATCGAGTTCCTGATCCGTCATCGGACGCAGGCCGCTCTGATAATCCGCATGAGCCCCTTGGTTCAGGGTTTCGGTCGTGATAAACAATTTGTCCAGTAGCCCCTTGAAAACAAACTGACCCGTAAACACCCCGATGGAACCCGTGATAGTGCCAGGCTCCGCATAGATACGAACGCCGTTCGCTGCCACCCAGTACCCGCCGGATGCCGCCACGTCCCCCATCGACACGATCACAGGCTTGTTTTGCAAGCGCAGCAGATCCAGCTCCCGGCCAATCTCATCAGCCGCCACCGCATCCCCACCCGGGCTGTCTACACGCAACACCACCGCCTTGATGCGATCATCTTGCCGTATCTCGCGCAGCGCCCGGGTGACTGTTGCGGAACCCGCGCTGCGACCAGTTAATAAATCCTGGTCGGAACCCTCACCGCGCGTGATGTCCCCATCAATTCTGACCACGGCAACAATATCCGCTTCACCCCACGTGTCGGGCTTCACGACATCCAAGCCATAATTGAAAGCAGGGCCTTTCGCCAGATATTCGGGCACCTGATCCGGATACATGATGGCATCGATCAGACTCTTGTCTTTGGCCGCCGGCGGTGTCCAAATTCCACGGTTGATGAGTGCGATCACCTCCTCGCGACTCAAGCGCCGCGAACTGGCAATGCCCATAACCATTTGCTCGAATTGATCCGCAAGTAACGCTTGATCCTGCTCTTTGGCAGTCTGCGAGAGATCCTTCCGCGTAAACTGCTCCGGAGCGGACTTGTATTTGCCAATGGCGACAAATTGCGGCTGAACGCCCAACTTCTCCAACACCCCTTTAAAAAATGGAATGGTGGTGCTTAACCCGGTGATGCTCAAGCTGCCGCCGGGGTGCAGGATGATGCGTTCACAGGCACTGGCCAGGTAGTATTCGCCCAAATCCGGGTCCGTGATGTAGGCAGCGGTCGTTTTACCCGCGGCACGGAAAGCTGCGATCGCTTCTCGCAATTCCTGCAAACGCCCGACACCCAGGGTGACGCCGCGCAAGTCAAGAATCATCCCGGTGATCAGCGGATCATCCTTTGCCTGCGCAATGCGGCGTGTGGTATGCAACACGCCGGGATATACCAAACTGCGCAGGTCGAGCAATCCCCCGCCTTGAGCACCCAAATCACCCTCAAGGCGCATATAGGCCAAATGGGGTATCCCCAATTGAAGCGAACGTTTCGCCGTCCAGTCCGAGCTGGTGACGTACATCAAATCGCTGGAACCAATCCGACCGGTTGGCGTCGCAGCCATCATGCCAGCGCCCAGTTGACCGAACTGTGTCCCGACGCCCAAGCTGATGCGGCCTTTGGGATCGGCCATGCCACGCAAAGTCAGCCCCGGAATGATTTCGCCTTGCAATCCTAGCCACACATCAACTGTGTCGGCAGCCGCACCTTCTTCCCAAGCAGCATCCAGTGATACCAGGATGCGCCGGGTTCCCGGTGCGATCGCCACGCCACCGCGATACCGTCGCTTTAATGTCGCCACGTCAAGCCCGAGTCCTGTACCCTCAATGCGCCGCCCCACCGCCGCCTGATTCAGGTGGTTAACAACCAGACCTGCAGAAAACCACGGGGATGGACGGTAACTCATCGATAGCCCGAGGTCTGCGGCATTGCCGCCTTGGGCGTCCAGAAACTGCATCAGGCCAAAACTGCCGCCAAGTGCCAGGCCATTAAATGGCGTCCACGCTCCTCCGAACAGATATTGATTCAAAAAACGATCCTGGGGTGTGCGAAATTGCTGCCAGGCGGAACCACCACCGCCACCCGTAAACAAGGCATGCGTGGCATCGTTGCCATTCAGCGAACGACTCAAAAAGATTTCGGAACTACGTTGAAAGCCCATGGCCGCTGGGTTGATAGCCAATGCCGACGCATCCTCAACCGTCGCAACCGAGCTCAATGAACCCAACTCACTGGGCAAAAAACTGCCATAGGGCGTGGATGCCTGAACTGGCGCCGCCACCACCCCAAGGGCTGTCACAAGCGTCGGCAGTCCACGCACAACCCGCCTCAGGTGCCCCATTCCGGAATCTTTGACCATTTTGTTCTCCTGCCTTGATGACCCGGCCAAGCGGGCTATGCAAACGGTATACCCGCAAAAACCTTTCTGTGTCATCGTCTTGTTCCAACGGGAAGCATCATCACTGAGTGCTCCCTTTCCTGCTTACAGGTTATCCCCAACATAAATTGTAATCAGGCTGCAATCGTTAACACCATCAAACCCGCACAACCGCTTGATCGTCACGGCATACCGATGATGTTTTTCGTGCGATCGGTTGGGTCGACCGCAGTCACGAGCCACCCATGTTGAGGCCGATTCATCAATGAGTCGTTTGCCCAAACGCTTGGTCAGGGATTAACATAAAACGGTGCTCTTCGGGGTGTATTTAGCGGCATAGGTGATCGAGGCCCAATGCAAATCCAGCGTGTCTGTCAACGGATTTCCGCAAAGATGTGGTTGCAGACCAAGCGGACCACCATTCGCTGCGTGTGCTGCCAGACGCAAGTGGGTTGCCTGCGATGCTGAATGTCCGCGTCCCTGCGAGCAGCGCCAACCTCGGTGCCGGGTTCGATTTATATGGTGTCGCGTTGCCACTGTATAACGAGTTACGTGTGACCCCTGGCGAGTCGCTGTCAATTCATGCGATCGGCCCCGAAGCCAGTGGTTTGCCAGCTGATGCCAGCAATTTGACCCAACGCGCGGCGATGCGTGTCTGTCAACAATTGGATAAGCCTTTGCCGACGTGGCGTCTGGAAGCGGTCGTTCGTATTCCTCAAGCGCGTGGTTTGGGCAGCAGCAGTGCTGCAATTGTTGCCGGGTTGCTGGCAGCGAACGCGTGGTATGACATGCCCTTGACGCGGGACGATTTGATGCAATTGGCCGTCGAACTGGAGGGCCATCCCGATAACGTCGCTGCCGCTTTGTACGGGGGTGTGTGCTGGGCACAATCCCACAATGGCCGTATTCAGGTGGTGCCAGTGAGCGATCACATTCCGGGTGCACTGGTCTTGGCCATTCCCGACTTGAGGCTGTCCACGGCGCTTTCCCGGCAAGTGTTGCCCAAGCTTGTGCCACACCGTGATGCTGTGGCAACCGTTGGGGCTGTGACGGCTTTGACAACCGTGCTGCTGACCGGGCAACACGCGTTGTGGCCACAGGCGCTAAGCGATCATTTGCATGAGCCGTACCGAATGCCACTCATCCCTGGCGGCTTGGCGGTGAAGGATGCGGCATTGGCGCAAGGAGCCTGGGGGGTGGTTATCAGTGGTGCCGGTCCCAGTCTGCTTGCCGTGTGTCCTGAGGATGTGGCATCTCGGGTCGCCCAGGCGATGCAGCAGGCGTGGGAAAAGCAAAACGTCGGTTGCCACAGCGTGGTGGTCACCGAGTTGGCCAAAGGGGCCCTTGTGTGTTGACCAAGCGACCGCATCCATTGTCAAGGAGATCATCATGGCGTTGATTGTACAAAAATTCGGTGGGACTTCGGTCGGGGACCCTGAACGCATCAAACATGTGGCGCGACGAATTGCAGCTGTCAAGGCGGCAGGGCATCAGGTGGTGGTGGTGGTGTCGGCAATGGGGCACACCACGGATGAGTTGATCGAACTGATGGGCAAGGTCACAGATTATGCTTCACCCCGCGAGGTTGACATGTTGCTTTCGACCGGCGAGCAGGTATCGATCGCATTGGTTACGATGGCCTTGCAGGCGCAGGGGGTGCCGGCGCTGTCGATGACGGGGGCTCAGGCGGGCATGCGCACGGAACCGGTCCATAGCCGCGCGCGCATCGTGGACATTCATACGGATCGCCTCAAACAGGTGCTCGCGGATGACTACATCCCGGTGGTCGCTGGTTTTCAAGGGGTAACTTACAGTGGGGAAATCTGTACATTGGGCCGGGGCGGCTCGGATACGACGGCCGTGGCGATCGCCGCGGCGCTGCGTGCAGACGAATGTGAAATCTACACTGACGTCTCTGGGGTCTATACGACGGATCCCCGCGTCGTCACCGACGCACGTTTGCTTACGGAAATTTCCTATGATGAAATGCTCGAACTGGCCAGTCTGGGTGCGCAGGTCCTGCACCCGCGTTCCGTGGAGTACGCCAAACAGTATCGCTTGAATTTAAGGGTGCGATCAACCTTTAATGAAGGTGCCGGCACCTTGGTGAAAGGAGTGCAAGACTTGGAGAATCAAACCCCTGTGCGCGGCGTGGCTGCGGATCTGAACCAGGCCAAGGTGGCATTGATGGATGTGCCGGATCAACCAGGTGTCGCAGCTCGGCTCTTCTCGGCACTCTCCGAGCACGGCGTCAACGTGGATATGATCACTCAAGCCGTACGCGGCGAACAAAAAAATGACATTGGCTTCACGGTGGCGAAAAGTGAACTTGACCAAGCGGTCCAGGTCACCGAAGAAGTCGGTCGTCAGGTCGGCGCCTCCGGCGTGGTTCAAGACCCGGACGTTGCGAAGGTATCTATCGTAGGTTCAGGTATGGTGAACCATGCGGGCATCGCTGCGCGGATGTTTCAAGCCTTGGCAGATGGCAATATCAATATTCAGATGATCGCCACATCCGAGATCAAGGTGTCCGCGATTATCAGCCGAAACCAGGCACAACAGGCCCTGCGCCTGATTCACAACGCCTTTCACCTTGCCGGCGCCGCACCTGCCGTCGAAGCGATATCATCTGAGGTTAAGTTTTAATCATCATTTCATTGACATTGAAAGCATTGAGTTGGTAAGATGACTTCAGTGTTCGGGGGTATGGCGCAGTTGGTAGCGCGTCTGCATGGCATGCAGAAGGTCACCGGTTCGAATCCGGTTACCTCCACTGAAAAGCTCGGTCAAAGACCGGGCTTTTTTGTTTTTGGTGCGGGGAGTGATTGGTTGCGAATCATTTGGTATACAGCGATGTCGATGGATGGTCGCATCGCGGACGCTTGCGACAGTCTGGGATTCCTTGATGCAATCGGCGCGTGGCAAGGCTCGGAGTCCGAGTTTGCGACATTCCTGACAGGTATTGATGCCATCATCATTGGCGCAGCGACCTTGCGCTGGTTGCTGCGCGCTGGCCATGGGTGGCCCCACGGCGACATTCCCACCTGGCTGGTGTCTCATGACGCCATGCTGGCGACGCAAGTTGGCCAGACGGCAGCATCGTTCACGCGGATGGAAGGTGATTTAAATGTTGCGATCGATGCGATAAAAACGGCCGGTCACGAATGTGTTTGGCTCTGCGGCGGTGGTAATGTGGCGGGACAGTTGCTCGCGCTTGATTGTATCGATGAGGTCATCGTAACCGTGGCGCCCGTGGCCCTGGGTCAGGGGCCGGCGTTGTTTGATGCCCCGGCTTTGACTGAGCGGCGGTTTGGTTTGATTGCCTGCCATGCACTGAATGATCGCACGGCACGGCTTCACTGGGTGCGAACGAAAAGCTGACCAATTTGGGCAGACTACCAACCCCCAAACGTATCCGAAAATTTCAAAAGGGGGCTTGGGTTGATGACACGCCACCAATTCCACGGATTACTCTTGGCATCGGAAGCTGCTCCGCATTTTAACCGGTTCTAACGTTCAAGCCGTCCCTGACGAGCAGTGATGGCTTGAAACGCTGTCGCTTGGCAGATAACCTCAAACAAACTTGACTTGTTTTAACAGAAAAAATATGATTCCACGGCTTTGGTAACACACCCTTCTTGCCGTTGGAGCATGACGACTATCAAAAACACCGCACTCAATTCGATGACGGCTTCGTCGCCTCAACCGTCGCACCCCAAGTATCGTTCGGATATCGATGGCTTGAGAGCGGTTGCGGTCTTGTCAGTTGTTGGCTTTCACGCTTTTCCAACCTGGCTGACAGGCGGCTTTATTGGCGTTGACGTATTTTTTGTCATTTCCGGTTACTTGATTTCGATGATCATTTTCGAAAACCTCGCGCGGGGTTCGTTCAGTTTTTCAGCGTTCTACGCTCGTCGCATCAAGCGTATCTTTCCAGCACTCACAATTGTTTTGATGACCTGTTTGACCTTTGGTTGGTTTGTCTTGCTACCAGACGAACTCAATCAGTTGGGCAAGCATGTGGCTGCTGGCGCGGGGTTTGTCTCAAATCTCGTTTTGTGGGGTGAGGCAGGTTACTTTGACAACGCGGCCGAGACCAAACCCTTGTTGCACCTTTGGAGCCTGGGCATAGAAGAGCAGTTCTATATCGTATGGCCTTTGTTACTCTGGCTGGCATGGAAGCGGAAGTTCAACCCCCTTGTTCTTGTGCTCTTTATCGCTTGTGCGTCTTTTATTCTCAACGTCAACGGGGTTAGACAAAATCCCGTGGCGACTTTTTATTCGCCCTTGACACGGTTTTGGGAATTGCTTTTTGGAACGCTGTTGGCTTGGTTTTCAAACGAAAAACCCATGGTTCCCGCTAGTCTGAAAAATTTTATTGCAAACTCCGTTCCTGGCGCATTTTTCACCGACAAGCAGCGTGAGATTGTTCAGATTCTACGGAATGCGTCTGCTTTCTCAGGATTTTTTCTGCTTGCTTATGGCTTGTGGGGTATTGATAAAGCGGTTCCCTTTCCCGGTTATTGGGCGCTGTTACCTGTCTTGGCGACAGTGATGATCATTATGGCCGGACCGCAGGCCTTCTTGAATGACAAAGTCCTGTCCAATAAAGTTTTGGTATGGTTTGGCTTGATCAGCTTCCCCTTGTATCTGTGGCACTGGCCAATTTTGTCATTCGCCCGGATCATCAATTCTGAACTCGCTCTTCCCGGGTTCAGGGTGCTCGCGGTTGCACTGTCAGTATTGTTCGCTTGGCTAACGATGCAGTACGTAGAGAGACCTGTTCGGTTCGGCAGCGGACGTTCTGCCGGCAAAGTCGCTGCTTTCTCATCAGTGGTTTTTGCACTGGCGGTTACCGGTCTCTATGCGAGCAAAGCTGATTTTTCGGCGTCTCACACGTTTGATCAGTTGCTGGTTCATCGGGATTCGAAGGATACGATTGGTATTTCTGCGGCATGGTTCCGCGGTAAGGATGATTGGTTGTTTTTGGGGAATGCGTTCGACAATTGTGTTGCCAAGCTGAAGCTTTCCATTCTGCCAGACGCCAGTGTTGTAGCCGGTACAAGAGACAGCCTCGCGGCCCTGGCCCAAGTTGCCAGCAATTACAAAACGCAGGTTGTTTTGATCGTCGGCCCCAACAAAACCAGTGTCTATCCCGAGTATCTACCCGATGGCCTGATTCCTTCTCCAAAGACGTACATCAGTTTTTTTCTGGATGAACTACAAGGCATACCCAACTTGACCGTGCATGACCCGACACGCGAGATGCTTGCATCAAAGCGTTCTGTGGGGAACCTTTATTGGATGACCGATACGCATTGGAACGCCAAGGGGGCATACCTGGCATATGCAGGATTTCTAAAAAAATTTAGGATTCCTGTACCGGATGTTGAGTTTAAACGGGGTTCCACTCACAGCGGTGACCTCATCATGATTTCTGGTCTGAACGATTTCCCGTTGCATGCTGAAGATAATTGGGATGTCGTTTGGAGTAAGCAACCCAGGTGGCAAGAAACACCCATACCAAACGAGCCGATGACCGACTTCGGACGAGCCACAATCGTTACCAACGAAAAGCCACTGTCAAACAAACGTGTTTGGGTGATTGGTGATTCATTCGGCAATTCTTTGAGGCAATATTTTAATGCAACCTTCAAAAGGGTGCGTTACGTTGGACATTGGGGTCTCAAGTTCAATGGTTTGTCTGAAGAACTGGTCAACGCAGACAAAAAACCGGATTTGATCGTCATCGTAAGGGTCGAGCGATCGTTTTGATCGTCGTACAGCTTCAAACGGAATGGCCTTGAGATAAGCCAGCGAACGTTCGAAATGCGTTCGACATATCACCGGCCGATATCAGGAAAACAAAGTCATGTAATGAGGATAATCCAACGCTCGATGTTGATTCGGGCGCACGGGACACTGTCGTCACTCCCACGCTGAGGATACTCGTCAGAGCGACGTCGTTTGCCTTGCTCAGGGCCACAGGGCCCCAAGCAGGGCCACTGCAACACCGACCAGACTTTCGCCTGCGATGAGTCCCGAGCTGACAGGAATCAGGTAACGTGTTGCGCTCAAGGTGTGGCGCTTTTCCCAGATGCGTGCGATGCAGGCGCCAAGGAACATCGAAATCGCATTTGTTCCCGGGATGACCATGGAAAGACCAAGCCCCATCGAGGACGGGACAAACGCGCGTGCTTTTTGTGGCAGTGCCGCTTCAAGCAAGGGCAAGGCAGCGCCAACCAAACCTCCGATAAGGATGGCGGCCTGAGCCGTCGGGTGCAGGCTGTCCAGTCCGTTTCCGAGCAGTTTGGCAACGCTGGCCCACACCATGGCGGCAGGCGCGGGGTATTTATCACTGCCTAACACGCTGGCATCGGGGACGAGCAGGTAGAAGGCTGGAACCACGACGGCGGTGCCGACAAAGATGCCGGCAAACTGCGCGAGAAACTGCTTGCGCGGGTTCGCGCCAAGCAAATAGCCACTTTTGAGATCAGTCAGCAGATCAGCCGCAGAACCGGCGGCCCCGGCTGTGATGCAGGCAGTCATCAAATTGGCGACCGTATTGGCGGGTGCCAGCACGCCGTAAGTTAACTGGGTGATTTTTCCCATCGCGCCAATTGGGGTTGTATCCGTCTCACCGGTGGCCCGACAGGCAACGAGCGCCAGAAAAAAGGTCAGGGCAACCGCAATCAGACTCATGACCGGACCAACCTGGAAAGCAAAGTGCATCACTGCCATGACGCCGAGCGATGCGATCGCCGTTCCCGCCCAAAACCAGCTGTTTGGCACTTCGATGGCTTGCAGGGGATCATCACCGAAAGCATCCGGGCCTTTGGTCGGACGAAGCGCCCGCAAGATGGTTTTCCATTGCAGCCCGAAACCAACCAGGCCGGAACTGACCATCAAGGCGGATCCACCCCAAAGCGTCCATTTGCGAACCGCCTCAGGTTCCGGGATAGCGCCTGGGAAATGCTGCCAGACATAGGGGCCTACCACCCCATAGGTCAGGACCGCACCCAAGAGCATGCTCCACCCTGTGCGCCAACCCATCAGGGCCCCGGCTGCGATCATGATGCTCGAATTTTCAAAGGTGAAAGTCCATTTCGCGAGCGGTTGACCCGCAATCTTGAAGACCTCCGGGTAGTGGAACTCGGTCGGAATGGCCGGCCAACTGGCTTTGAAATGGGCATTGGCCCACGCCATGCCATCTTTCAGACTGGCGATCGCTGCCCCGACGCCCATGGCCAAAAACAACGATCGCGCCTGTAAAACCGCCTCTGCGCCTTTGGCGTGTAAACTTTGCAACGTCGTTGCGGCAGCGACCCCGGAGGGGAAACGCAACTGTTCGCGGTTAATCATCTGCCGCTTCATCGGTATCGCCATCATCACACCCAACATGGCCAGAAAAAAAGTCCACGCGACCAGGGTCCAAAATGGCATATGATGCCCCGTCACCATCAAGTAGGCCGCAATGGCTGACACCATTGTGCCTCCGGTCGAATAACCCGCCGACGAAGCCGTTGACTGCATCGCATTGTTCTCAAGAATCGACATCTCACCCTTGACGACGCCAATCCGGCTTAAACTGGTCCAAATGGCATAGCTCAATATGCAGGCGGTGATCGCGACCCCCAAGCCCCAACCCGTTTTGAGTCCCACGTAAAGATTCGACAAGGACATCACTGCGCCCAATACACTCCCCATCACGACCGAACGCACGGTCAACTGCGGCATCGAATCACCGCGGTAAACGTCACGGTACCAACGGTACTCCCGTTCTTCCGGCGTCAATGCTTCAGACTCGGTTCCAGGGACCGCCTGTGGGAGAGTGGGCGTAGACATGAAAATCCTTTCAGCACAGACAGAATCAACCGGTAAGCGAATCAAACCAAGCGTCACGCACCGTAATTCAACGGCAAACCGTTCGGGCTTGAGGCGGAGGATGACGGTTGTTAGCCGTATGCCATGATCACCGCGCTATTCTCACCATTGGCGAAAAAATGAAAATTGAAAGATGAGACAATCTGAATTTTAAACGCATGTCGCCCCGGAAATCAAAGCGAACGGTCGCGAATTGGGGTGCAGGGCAAGCCTGATGGACGGTTGTGGTGCCTTGGCGGGTCGCACCAAGTGAACTGCTCCCAGCCGCACATAACCGTCCTCCAGCCATCAGATTGACCGATTGGTTTTTAATTTTTTTAACATTTGGCGGCCGCTCGGACCATTGCGTCGTCTTTTTGCGTCTTGATGGTGCCAACGGCCGCCCGATCGGTCAATCTGATGGTATCAACCGTCCTCTCGCGATAGCCTGATGAACCTGTTGGGTACAAAGTGGATGTCCAGCGTGGTCGCCACCCCTTGGCGCGTCGCTGCAGCAAGCGATATTCAAGATGTGCGAGCACCGGACCCGGGGGCTTTTGAGTGACGTGCAAGGGTGTTCTGACAAGACATTTGAAGCCAAGTCTGTAAAGAATGACGCCCGCTTTGGAGTCCTAAGGCATGTCACCAGAAAACGACACACCCAGGAATACTGAAACACCCCTGACGCTGGGCTTTCTGGTTTTGGTGTGCAGCGGTTTGTGGCTGGTTGAAACGCTCAACGACGGCGTGAGACTTTTGGCCTGTTTGATTATCGTGATAGCGGGTGTTTACGTCATTGGCGCTCAGCGGACCAAGCAACGGTTGATGGGTGAGAACGACACCTACCGACGCTGGTTAGTGTCGTTGCATGCAACGAGTGGGCGCATTTCGGCCAAAATGGAGTTGGGCGAAACATTGCGTGCGATCGCAGAAGGTTTGCCAAACCTGATTCCACACGACGAGTGCATGATATTGCTGTTGGAACCACGAACCAATCTCTTGACACTTAAGTCGATCCCCAGGAACGGCAGGCCCTTGGTCCAATCCACAATCCGTGCCGGTCGTTCCCGTTCGGGTTTGCCGCTGGCCGAACTGAAGATTGCCGCCGATTACGGACTTTTTAGACGCATAACGGAGACGAAACAAGCTGTATTACTGAATGATTTGGACCAGGTATCATACGAACCAGGCATTCTGGCAGGCTATCGTTCTTTTTTGGGCAGTCCGCTTGTGAGTGAACAGGAGCTCCTTGGCGTCCTGGTCTTGCTTGGTGAACATTCGGGCAGCTTCAACGCAGATCACGAACACCTGTTGAATGTTGTGGCAGCTCAGTCAGCAACGGCCATCAAGAATGCACAGTTGTACCGTGTCAGCCAACAAATGGCGTTTACCGATGGACTGACAAAAGTTTTCAATCGTCGATTTTTTGAGGATCAATTGCATATGGAGGTGACACGGGGCCGCCGTTATCACCATACAACGTCGCTCATGATGATCGATGTGGACTTCTTTAAGCGCTTTAATGACACTTACGGCCATCCAATCGGAGACGACGTCTTAACAATGATTGGAAAGACACTTGGCGCAAGCACCCGTGAGACTGACATTGTCGCACGCTATGGGGGGGAAGAATTCGTCGTGATTCTACCTGAAACCGGCATCGAGACGGCCATTGATGTGGCTGAACGCATACGAAAAAATGTTATGGCTCAGCATATTGCCGGCCCCGACAATGAGGCGTTGGGTGTTACCATCAGCATCGGTGTGGCCTCGGATCACGGAGAAGAAGCCAGCCATGCAGCTTTGATTGAGGCAGCCGATGCGTGCTTGCATCAATCCAAACAGATGGGTCGCAATCGTGTGGTGGCACAGGCGCAACCGCCTCGGACGCCCGATGTGGCGCCGAGTCAAACCATGCTCTCGCACGAATGATGGGCCTGTATCATATGCAAAGCCGCAACTGTCGCATGATACGGATTGATGGCAGTGCACCACGCGTTTCGAACAATGTGCGTTTCGTCAAACGTGGTTGACGATAGCCTCTTCACCTTACTAAAATGATTCTGTATTTTTTATTATGGAGAGCGTCACGCATGTCGAAGCCAATCACCGTCACAGATGCGAATTTCAAGTCAACGGTTCTGGAGTCATCGAAACCGGTTCTGGTTGACTTTTGGGCAACGTGGTGTGGGCCGTGTCGCATGATTGCGCCCATCCTGGACGAAATTTCCGCGGAAGAGGGGCAACGTGTGACAGTTGCCAAACTGGATGTCGATACCAATCAGGGAACCGCACAGGCGTATAACGTTATGAGCATTCCCACCTTGATTTTGTTCAAGGATGGCAAGCCGCTGCAGACATTTGTCGGGTACAAGAGCAAGGAACAGTTGCTCGCCGGCCTGCGGCCCGTCATCGATTAGTTTCTTGTTCAATGCGCGTGTCGCTGCCTTGAACAAGAAGCAATTGTTACAGGGAATTGACCAAAGACAAGGATAGGTGTAAAATAAGAAAAGTGTCTCTGTAGCTCAGTGGATAGAGCGTCTGCCTCCGGAGCAGAAGGCCACAGGTTCAAGTCCTGTCAGGGACGCCTAATTTTAATTGGGTGTACATTCGAGTCCTACGGTACATACGATTAAAACTTTCACCAAGCCTACAAATGTAAAGACTGGACAGGCGGGTGGGTAATGGCGAGGCGGTTGGCACTGTATTTTAAGCTTGCGTGGCTGTGCTTTCTCTCGTTGTGGATACCTGCTGCAATACTCGAGAGGCTTATTAAGGATGCCCTCGACGCAGTCGCAAAATCACATGAGCCGGCCTCAAAAGGCACGTAAGAATGGAACTCAATCTGCGGACCACGGTCAGTCCCTTGCTGGTTTCCGTGTGCGTGTTGAGTGTTGCGCCGAAACCTGCTTGGGCTGAATTGGGCAATACGTTTCTGCAGTTTCGGCATTCTCCCCTGATTGCAGGCAACGAACTGTTTCGCTTTGAGGGGCGCACCGGTGCGCGTTTTAGGTTTGGTGCGGCTTCTCGTTGCCCATTCGGCACGGCGGTGCTATACCTGGACACGGTCGATGGCACCGTGGTGCAGCAGACTTTGCTGTTGCCGTTGCCACGGGACTTGCGCCAAGCTCGTCTGGTGGAGCATATTGCCGGTCTTTTTTTACAGGACTCAGGCCTTGGTGCTGCCAATCAGGAGAAGGCTTTACAGGCCTTACGAGCGTGCTATGAGGGTGGCAGGCGCACACAGACGACGCTTGGCGAACGCGTTCTGCTCTTGGTTGCCTGTGACCCAGGCGCTGCGCACCTGATGATCGTGGTAGGCTTAAAGCCAGCGCAGGGAGCACCAGTTACGTCGTGAATCCTCTTCGATTGGTGCGGGCTTGCACCAAAGGCCCGGAATGAACAAGGAGCCTGCGTGGGGGAGCGGACCAGTGGTTTTACCGCGTTACCAACGGAAAAAAGGGTATCGAAGCAAAATCGTCGATCCATACGCGCATTCTTCCCGGCGGGTTCAAACACTGTGGTGAGGGAGAAGCCTCGGAGCGATCGGTTTAGAACCCTGGCGCGACGAACTTTCAGTTCGTTAAAGCGCCGAGCGTTACCTTGTTTGGTGCGCTTGATTTGAGGATGCATGCCGATGAATTTGATGTTTTTGTTTGTCGCGATCGCTGGCGTCTTGATAGGCGTGTTGCTCATGGTTGGCGTGGTTGTTGTTAAGCGGGCAAGGCGTCTTGAGAAACGTGAGCGTCTGATTCGGTTGGCATCGGTTGCTGCTGCTGATGAGTCGGGTGCGGCGCTTGTCGCGTTGCTTGATGCCGTGGCGCACGAAAAAGACGACTGTCCGGTCAAGGTGAGGTGGGTTTTTCATAACAGTGCTCGTAATCCCGTGCCATCCGTGTTGATCACCATCACCTGGGATGGCAACGAATGGCGCCGGGTTAGCCCGATAGCGGTGCTATATAAAAACCTCGAATCAGTGCTATCCGACGGGCAGAGCCACTTGGCGCGTCAGTTTCGCGAGGATCTGCAGGCCTATGCGGCCGCACCGTGATGCTCAGACGTCAATCTCGCCTGCAAGCGACAGATGGAAGGTCTTGCGCACCTTGTCAACATCGCCGGGATACTGACCAAGTAAAAACATGAGTTTGACCACCGTTGCCTCGATGGTCATATCGCGTGCTGAGACAGCCCCCGCTTCACCTGCGCGGCGCGCACTTTCGTAAAGGTCCAAATCAACCGTGCCGCCCATCGCCTGGGAGTTTAAAACTATCAGCTTGCCTTTTTGGGTCGCTTCCTCGATGAAACCAAGGAGGCTGTTTTCGTGTATCGGGACATTACCAGAGCCAAACGCCTCGATGACAATGGCGCTGATCGCCGTATCCAGCAACGGCATCCAGTGTTGCGGATTCATACCGGGAAACGGTCGCAAAACCAAAACGCGATCAGAAAAATCCATATCCAGTCGAAACAACCCGCTTGGCCGACGCAAAAGTTCATCGCGAATGCGGATGTGAAGCCCCACTTCCGCCAGCGGCGGAAAATTGGGCGATGCGAAGGCATCATAGTCGTGAATGCTGACTTTCTTCGCCCGATTGCCACGAAACAAGCGATGGTTAAAAAAAAGTCCAACCTCCGGAATCGCCTGACATGCCAGTTCGAGTGCATTGACCAGATTCGCCTTTGCGTCTGTGCGAATCACCGCAATCGGGCGTTGTGCCCCGGTCAGAATGACCGGCTTGGGAAGATTGGCCAACATGTACGATAGCGCAGCCGCTGTGTACGCCATCGTATCTGTGCCGTGAATTACCACGAAGCCATCATAATGATCCAACGTCAAGGCGATCGCCTCGGCGATCGCACACCAATGTGCTACTTGCAAGTTCGCGCTGTCCTCGCTGAACAGCACCCGCGTATCAATCTCCGCCAGTTTCAAGGCCTCCGGAATGAAGCGAAACACCTCCGCCCCATCCGAGCAGGCACGCATGCCATCCGTCCGAGGCACCATCCCCAAAGTGCCTCCGGTATGCAAGAGCAAGAGCTTTTTCATTGGCCGCCCAGTTGCTCTCGATACAACCGATTAGCGAGCGTCGCCAGCTCTGAATCATCCAGAGACCACGACCACTCCTCAGGGCCGTGGTCCCCATGAAATCGGCAACGCCCAAGTTCGAGCAGTTCTACCACCGTTTCCTGTACGGATTGATCATCTTTTTCGCCCAAACGAAAATCACGCTCGATGCGCGCGAACTGATCGGAACGGGCTATCTGGTACTGCAGTTCAGCAAGATCCGTCAAGAAGGTACGGGTGGCGCGTGGCATCGTCGTTAAGCCTTGATATCACCCTCGCCACCTTCCATGGGCGGCATCGGAACCTGGCTTTCACCAATGCGCGGAATCAGCACTTGATCAATCAACCCGTACGCCTTCGCTTCATCCGCTGACATATAGAAATCGCGCTCCATGTCACGACTGAGCTTCTCTTCGGGCTGTTTCGTGTGAATGGCCATCAACTGCGTCAGATACTTTTTGATCCGTAGAATCTCTGCCGCCTGAATCTGGATGTCCGTCGCCTGACCACGCGCACCACCCAATGGCTGGTGAATCATGATGCGCGCATTGGGCAAGGCAATGCGCTTGCCGGGAGCACCACCCGCCAAGAGGAATGAGCCCATCGATGCCGCTTGCCCCAGACAAATCGTCGAAACATCGGACTTGATGTACTGCATGGTGTCGTAAATGGCCATGCCAGCCGTCACAACACCACCCGGGCTGTTGATGTACAGCATGATGTCCTTGTTGGGATCTTCCGACTCCAGGAACAACAGTTGCGCAATGATGAGATTGGCCACGTCATCGTCGATGGGGGTTCCCAGGAAAATGATGCGCTCCTTCAGCAAACGCGAAAAGATGTCGTAACCCCGTTCACCACGACTGGTACTCTCAACAACCGTCGGGACGATGGCCATCCTTGGATCAAACACATTCAACTCCTTCACATCCGTTCGCTAAGACCTTGGCTTTCGGATGCCATGAACCGGCACAGCCTTCCAATTACCTGGCGCCAGTATACCCGAATCAGTGGATTTTAGACGCCACTGCCGCTTATAATCGACTCTGTGCCAGTGTTTTTGCACCGTCCATTATAAGCGAGTGTTTTTAGTGATTGCATTCAATTCTGTAGCGAAGTTTCAGGGTAAGAAGTACCTCTTTAAAGAGGGCAGCTTTCAAGTCAACCCAGGGGACCGCGTTGGATTGGTTGGTGCCAACGGTGCGGGAAAGACCACGATTTTTCGACTCATCAACGGCGACGAAAGTCCTGATGAGGGGACGGTTATCATACCGGAGCGCTTCGTGGTGGGTTACTTCTCGCAGAACATGGCGGAGATGAAAGGCGTCAGTGTGCTCGAGGCGGCCTTGGCCGGTTGCCGTCACGTCCTTGATTTGCGTGACGCGATTGATGGCTATGGCGAAGCTTTGGGCGATCCGGCGCTCGATGATGCGCGCATGACGGAATTGCTTGAACAACTGGGTGAAGCCCAAGAGGCCTACGAAGCGCGTGGCGGCTATGACCTGGAGCAGCGCGCCAAAGAAATACTAAGTGGGCTCGGTTTTCGTGATCAGGATTTCGACCGGGATGTCAGTCAGTTTTCCGGCGGCTGGCGTATGCGCATCGAGTTGGCCAAGGTGTTGTTGATGCAGCCGGATGCGTTGGTGCTTGATGAGCCAACCAACCATTTGGACCTTGAATCGATTGTTTGGTTAGAGGATTTCCTGGGCCGTTACAAAGGTGCGATTTTGTTGACCGCTCACGATCGCGACTTTATGAACAGGCTGGTGAACCGGGTGGTGGCAATTGAATACAGCACCATCAATGTTTACAGTGGCAATTTTGATTTTTATGTCAAAGAGAGCGAACAACGCCTGGCCAACCTGGAAGCACAGGCCAAGCGTCAGGAAGACAAGTTGGCCAAGGAAGAGGAGTTCATCGCACGTTTTAAAGCGCGGGCGTCGCATGCAGCTCAGGTGCAGTCCCGAGTGAAGATGATTGAAAAAATGGATCGCATTGAAGTGCCCAAAGAGGCGCGTGCCGTGAAATTGTTGTGGCCGGATTGTCCGCGCAGCGGTGATGTCGTCGGTACCATCGAGGGTGTCTGCAAATCGTTTGGGGACAAAGCGGTTTTGCAAGGAACGCAGTTCGAGTTGCGGCGTGGTGAGCGCCTCGCTCTGCTGGGCATCAATGGGGCTGGTAAGTCGACCTTGCTGAAAATCATTGCCGGTGAACTTGTGCCTGATGCAGGTCGGTATCAGTCGGGGGCAAACTTGTTTCCAGCTTATTTTGCGCAGCATCAAACAGAGGTACTGGATCGTAACAAGACGGTGTTTGACTGTGTTGCCGAGGTCATGCCAACTGCTAACCGAGGCGTCGTGCAGAACATTTTGGGTTCGGTTCTGTTCAGTGGAGATGATGTTGAGAAGAAGGTTGGCGTGTTGTCGGGTGGCGAAAAAACGCGTGTCGTTCTAGCGCGGATCCTGGCGAACCCGGTTAATTTCCTGATTCTGGACGAGCCAACCAACCATTTGGACCTACGCAGTCGTGAAATATTGCTAGAGGCGCTGAAGCGTTTTGAGGGAACCATTATTTTCGTGTCTCACGATCGTCATTTTCTGCGTGAGATTGCATCGAAAGTTGTGGTATTGGATGGCGGCATGACGACCACTTATCTGGGGGGCTTGCAAGAGTTCCTGGACAAAAACGGGCATCGTTTTCCGGGTTCAGACCATACCTTGCGTGTGGGTTAAGGTTGAAATCAACCTGTGACGAATGCGTGCTTCGTGACTTGGAATTGTCATAATCGGGTATATGAGTTAATGATGGGCAGGCGCGTGAACTGGTGCCTGGTCAGTTGGGTGCGAGGGTGAGGGGACAGGGTATGGTGGATCGAGAAAAAGCGCTCAATATTTTGCTCGGCCGCTATCGTTATGAGCAGGCGATGCGGCTTTTTGGTGAATATTGTTTGTTGCTTGATGAAACATGGAGTGATTTTGTCGGGCGTCATACTCCTTTGCGGTTGAAGCAGATTCACAAGCAGTTGTCTGCTGTTGGGCTGTGGCCGCCTGAATTGGTGTTACCGGCGGCGGTCGGAACTGGCAATCTTGCGGGTGATTTGATCATGCACGCGAGCAAGGCCGTGACCGGCATGTTGGGAAATTTGCGGGCAAAAACCCAGGAACTGCCCCCATTATCCGATGTCGTGACGGCAAATGCTGTGCCAAAAGATCTTGCGGTGGAACGTTCGGTGCAACGGGTTGTCGGTGGGGACCCGGAGGCTTTGTTGCAGAGTCTCGTCGTGCCCACGTTTTCGCTGGAGTTGGCTGGCAATTTACACGGGCACGCCCATTTGGCGGCTCGGGAAAGCCCTTTGGCGGACGCGGTTGGCGTGGCGCGATACCGGGTGGCCCACGAGTGTGGATTTGTGTTTCCCTTGTTGGATGTGCGACAAAACGCGGAGTTGGCACAAGATACGTATGTCATTCGTATTTTTGGGGAGACGGTGGGAGAGGGTTCTATCCTTCCCGATTTGCATTGTTTGCTGAATGTGGTGCGGAGTGAGGGGGAGCCTTACCGGGTCCATCCGGTGAGAGGGGGGCAGGTTCGTTGGGTTCCGGCTCACGTGGCTGCCAGTTGGTCGGGTGAGGTTCATCCGGCGTGGCGGGTGGTCGCGGAACATATTGAACACGTGGCGAATCGCCATGCGCATCGGATGTTGACCAATCAGGCTGTCGAGTTGCTTTTGCGAGCCCATGAATCCGAAATCGGTAAAGAGACTTTCTCGGAGTTGTTTGGTCGATTTTTGTCCTTGACGGAGATTCGACTGGTGTTGCAACGAATGTTGCAGGCTGGCCATAGCATTCGACCGATCGCCCGGATTGTGGATATTTTGTTGGCGCACTTTATCGAGTTCCTCTCAGGACGTCAGGTGAACATGGATGATACGTGGAAGATTTCCGCACATGTCCCGTTTTGTTCGACTGACACGTTATACCGGGTGGTGTGTGATGGCTTGGGTTTGCCGGCTGTGAGCGAGCAACTGAGCGACGTTGCTGCGTCGCTTGAGCGGGTGATGCGACAGCCTTCTGCCAAGCGGGCGCGCACGGTTGGGGATGGCAATGGATTGCCACTGACCCCGGATTCGGTTGAGCGTCGCGAGCACCGTTTTTTGGATGCCGAAGAAGGGGGTTAAGCATGTTTAAATCCTCTCAGGAAGCCCGTGAAAATTTTCTCGCTGAGATTGGTGCGGGTTATTTTGGGGAGTATTTGATTTCCCAGGGCCTCGTGACGCGCGATCAACTGGAGCGGGGTTTGACGAAACAACGCGGGTTGAGCGCCCATCTCAAGATTGGCGAGTTGCTGGTCAAAGAAGGTTCACTGGACGCACGGGCGTTGGTTCAGGCACTCAGACAGTACAAAGCGGGTCTGAGAATTGGAGAGTTGTTGATCCATCAAGGCGACATCGGTTTCATTCAATTGTTGGAAGCCTTGGATTATCAGCAGTTGCATGGGGTTCAATTGGGTGAGGCGTTAATTCGCCTCGGTTATTGTCGCTTGGACCAAATCAGCGAAGTCATTGAGTTGCAAGCATCGTTAAATGAGCCGCAGAGTTGACGAGCCCAGTTGGTTGTGGGTGGTTATATTGGCCCCTTGTCATCGGGAAATTGATGATCACCCCCGATCGTTAAGGGCAATCTGAAGGGTATCAAGGAGGGTATCGGTTGTCACCGGAAACACGTTCGGATTCCGGGCGTGGCGGTGAAGCCAACCTGCGATGATTTGAATGTCATCAAAATCTTCGGCGCTGACAAGGATGCCAGGGGGTGGTTCGGCGAGTATTTGCCGAAGGGTTTCCGTGACGGTGGGCAGATCCTGTATTTTGAATAAGTGATTGGCAAAACACGGTCTTCCGCGCCGAATGAGGTAAAGGGCTTGACAGTGGATGTCGCGGCTCGGCAAAACGACCAGCAGATTTTCTTCAAGTAAGGCTGTGCCCCAAATGGCACGATGTTGTTGCCATTTTTCGAGGAGGCGGATGCGATCCCGCAAAATGGCCGCGCGCTCAAAGGCTTGCCTCGCAGCTGCGTCTTGCATCTGGGTGTGTAGCGTGTCAATGTGCGTGCGCGTGACACCATTCAGAAACGCGAGCAGGTCATCAATGTTTTTCAGGTATCGCGTTTCATCGATTCGATTTTCACAGGGTGCCGGGCAGCGGCCAATTCCGTATTCAATGCAGTGGCGCTTTGGCAGCGGGTGGCAATGGCGATAGGGCGTGAGCGTGCGCAATATGTCGAGGATGGCACGCAAGGCCTGTTCACTACGAAAAGGTCCGACATACCGGGAACCATCGTCGAGAAGCTGATAGGTGATGACAACCCGCGGAAAGGATTCGTCGACAATTTTTAAAAAAGGAATGTGACGGCTGCGCCGCCCGCGAACATTATAGGGCGGCAGATGGGCTTTAATGAGCCTGGCTTCAGTCAAAGCCGCTTCGAGATCGGAACCGCACGGTTGCACCGCTACCCGCGTGGCCTCCAGACGAATTCTTGCAGTGCGGACACTATGGCCCCCGCGTTCGCGGAAATAACTTTTGACGCGCTGACGCAGGTTGACCGATTGACCGATATATAACAGGCGCTCAGCGTCGTAAAAAAAATAAACCCCCGGGCTTGCGGGCAGATTGCTCAGGTCTTCCAATAACACGGGGCTTCCTAAAACTCTGAGAAACGACGCACACCGGTTACATGGTATCAAAAAATTCGGTTAAATCGCGAGGCTGGAACGATACACGTTCGCGCGCCGCTTTGATACAATCCCGACACATGAGCAAATGTAAGCGACACAAGCGATGGGGTGTCATGATCGTGATTCTCGGTGTGGGGTGGGGGTGCTTGACACACAGTCCGGCCAGCGCCCATTATGCCGTCGATTATGGTGATTCGCTGAGCATCACGGTAAAAAATGCATCGCAGTTTGATTACGTAGGCCCCATTCGACCCGATGGTCACATCAGTATTCCCTATGTCGGTGAATTGAATGTTTTGGGTTTGAGCACCGAGGCCATTCGTGAGCGCGTGAGACTGGCCTTGGGATCAAGTTGGCGTCGCGCGGACGTCAGCGTGGTGGTTACGGCGTTTCGGCCACGGACGGTTTTTCTTTTTGGCGAGGTGGTTAAGCCGGGTGTTGTTGAACTATCACGCCCGAATGTGACCGTGCTGGATGCCGTCAGTCAAGCGGCGGGTTTTACCGATCGCGCGGCCAAAGCGAATGTCGTTTTGTATCGTGGCGTTGGTGATAATGCCAAGAAGTATCCAATCAACGCGGAAAAGATGCTCAACACCGGTGACTTCACGGACAACCTGACGGTGCAGGACGGTGATCGCATCCAGGTGCCAGCGGTTTGGTACCCTGACTTTCGTGCCATTTCCGGCAACTTGACACCGGTGTTGTCGATCCTCACAGCGCTTGTCGTCGTGTTCAACATGGTCGACCGCACCAATTGAAAACTGACGCAGCGGCAGCTCGCAAAAACGTGTGTAGCCAGTGCAAACCTATCAGGCACGCACAGGCGGACAGTCAATTGTAGCCAGTGCAAACCTATCAGGCACGCACAGGCGGACAGCCAATATCAGCCGGTACCTGATCGCGAATCCCTGCGATGGCATTAAGCCACGCCAATGCCTGCAGCGCTGACATCTTTAAGGCCGAAAGAGGCCAACCAGGCACGCGCCTGGTTGAGTTCCACTTCCGATGGCAAACGGTCAATCTCCGGGGTGAAGCGCCCGACACGGTAGGTTGGATGGTATTGGTCGAGCAACGAGATGCCAACCTGTGGCAGATACGTGCTCAGCCATTCAAAAATCGGATAAATGCAACAGTGAAGATGGCCTGGTAGCACCAGAACCCGCACAATGCACAAAGCATCCTGTTTGGCGGCTAGCAACCAGTTGCGTGTTACGGTATTCCAAGCGTGCTCGATGCCGGACAGATGATAGGCGCAAGTATCAGAGCCATAACGAAAATCCCCGAGGTAGATATCAACAACGCCATCCAGCAAGGCAAAGAGTTCGGGACTGCCGTACATGTTGGTATTCCATACAACCGGCAACGGCGCGGTTCGCACCGCCTCTTCAAGAAACGCCAGAATGGCCGCCACGTGATGATCCGGATTTCCTCCAACGAAACTCAGGGTCCGCGCGTTACCCTGTAACAACTCTTTCAGCAAGGGTGCGTGTTCGTTACTATTCAAGGTGCGCCCCTGTTCGACATTGGTGACCCAATCATAGGTATGGCAATAACTGCAATGCCACGAACACCCCGTGAGGGCCAGGCTAAATGAGGGTGCGATGACCGCTTCCTCGCCCACGTGTACAAATGCGGCTGCAAACCGGGATGACTTCCCAACGCCGCAGCGGCCACGCTCATCCTGGGTGCGATCGACACCGCAACGATGCTCGCACAGGTTGCACGCCTGCAAGCTACCGCTCGCAAGCGCCAATTTAAGATCCAGCAGGCTGAACCCGTTCGTGGCATCAACGGGCGTGCCGGCGTGCAACAGTTGGTGATGCCACTCCCACATCTGCGTGATCTGACTTGGCCACGGCGTAGGCGCAGGGATGCGGATGGTATGAAGCAGGCGCGGGGGGGCCAATGGCAAAACGGCTTCGGCTGTTACCTCAGGTGCACCGAGCGTTTGGGCGAGTGTTGCAATCGTGGGATCAGGATCCTCAAACCAGGTCGTTCCATCCGCATCGATCCATACGCGGTACAGGCGATCGCTCAAATGCGCGCGCCTTTCGACGGCGACAACTCAATGGTGACACCCTGCGTGCCCACCGCTAACGGGTTGGGGGACGGCACGCCCGCCAGATCCTCTGGCGTATCAATCCCGATGAAACCCGATCGTTTGAGAAACGCGCTCAACCGAACCTTCCCCTTAAACCACTGACCAGCGACCACGACGTCAGACTGTCCAATGTCAAAGCGAGCAGGAAACGTTGCGCCTACGATCCGCACCACAGCCAAAGGGGGCCCACCCGTTACACCATCTTGTCTGGCTGTGATGTACAACGTGTCGCTTTCCTTGACCCCAAGCGACAAAACAGGTTTCATGGTAACCGTCCCGGATATTTGATTGCCTGACTCGTCACATCCGTGCAGAGCCATTAGGGCAATCATTCCGAGACGCCAGTCAATACGCATGCGAACCACCATCGTTTCCCATCGACTAGCTGCCATCATCCCATGCTGATGGCCTTTGGTGTCAAGGTGCGAGTGTTGGGTCTTACCGTGTGGTGACGCACTGCGTCGGATTCAAAACCTGTGAAGCAAAATCAACAATCAGGCAGGCACTTGCTGATATTCAACTACAGCCAAATGCTGATCACCAATCAACGCAACACGTCACAGACAACGAGTGAGAGACGGTCCCCTTGTCAGCTTCAATCAGCATTCGTGAACTGGAGGCGTTGCGCTCAAAACTGCACCTTGCCTTCACTGCAGCTGCGAAAGGGCAGTCTTGGCCCCAGCAGTTGGTTTTGACGGTTGCTGAGCAGGCTTTGCTGATGGGAGTTTGTAGCAGCCTGTTGGTTAGGGTGGCCAGTTTGTCGAGCGCGAATACGCCGCACGAACGGGCTGATGAGTTACGGGCGATTGTTGCGTGGTTGGAACGTCAGTGTTTTACCCCTGCCATTAATGCGGTGCCCGGTCTGATTCAATCCTTACTGGATGAGCTGCATCGCAGCCCGGATTGGCCGCAGCATGTTCACGATCTGCAAGACGGCTTGTTTCGTTGTCTGCGCGAAGTCGCGCTGGGCCATCGTGTTCCCCGGGGTTAAAAGTCTTTTTGTTTGGGTGAGCCGTCTACATCCGATGGGTGGCAAAAGGGGCAAAGCGTTTCAACGTCTGCGTACAATTGGCCTTGGGCAGGCGCATCCAAAACTGTTAAAAGTCAGACAAAGCGACCCCCACGAGCAAACGGATCACGGTAATTGCAGGGTGTTGTGCTACACTAAACGGGGCACGCTTGGGTATCTTCTGCGGTCACTGTGCTAGAGGGAGTTCATTAGTTGCATGAAACGTCCATTGATGTGTTCTGGGGAGTTGTTGGACCGGGACCTGTCTGGGCACACGTACATTGTAACCGGTGGAAACTCGGGTATTGGTCTTGTCACTGTGCAGCAACTGGCAAAACAGGGAGCGACGGTTGTTTTGGCTTGTCGGCGACCAGCTGAAGGTGACAAAGCAGCGCAAGCGCTACTGATACAGGGAGTGCCAGGTCAGGTTGTCGTGATGGCATTGGATCTTTCCAGTCTGGATTCGGTGCGTGATTTTGCCAGACAGTTTCTCGCGGCCTTTTCGCAATTACACGGACTGGTTAACAACGCAGGGGTGATGAACACCCCCTATGGGCGAACCGTTGACGGGTTTGAAATGCAATTTGGCGTCAATCACCTGGGACATTACCTGTTAACCGAATTGTTGTTGGATCGCATCCAGCATACGGCGTCGTCACGCATTGTTTGTGTGTCGAGCGCCTATCACGACAAAGCGTTCGGACGCGAGGGTCGTATTGTTCTTGATGACCTGCACTTCGAACGTCGGCGTTATGACGGCTGGGAGGCCTATGCCCAGTCCAAGTTGGCGAATGTATTACACGCACGCGTGTTGGCGCGCAGGCTGGAAGGCAGCGGGGTTACTGCGGTGAGTTTGCATCCAGGGTGGGTACGAACCAATTTGATTCGTACGACGGTGCCTGTGTGGGTGCAAGATGTGTTGCTTGGGCCCTTGCTGAGACTTGGGGGCATGATTGAGCCGTGGGAAGGGGCACAGGCCACTTTGCATTGTTTGCTGTCACCGGAGGTAGTTCAGCATCCCGGTGCTTTCTTTAGCCAGACGGGTGTGTACCGCAAGCGTCAACTCAATCGTGGCGGATGGCCGCTTGAGTCCCCCAATCCGCATGCGCTTGATGATGCGCTGGCCGACGCTTTGGATGAATGCAGCCGAAAGCTGGTTGGTTTATCGGTTGGTTAGACGCTGATCCTGTACTTGCGTCTCTGCGTGATCGTCGTCGTGCACGTTACCTGTCTGGCTCGCCAAGGCACTATGGAACTGCATCAGTGCGACCAGTAATGCGATCCGGGGGCCTAGCCGTTCACTCAGGACGTCAGGCGGTACCAAGGCAAGGTCGAAGGCCTTCAGTTGCGTTTGTTCCAAGGCCAATCGCTTCATTGCCTCGTCAGGCAAACCCGATTTTAACGCTGTGACCACCGCGCTGCCAGCAGCGAGCGATTCTTCCAGACGCTTCCACAAACCACTGGCATCGGATGCATCATGATCACCCAGACTGGTAAGGGCCGATGCAGCGTTTACAATATCCAGCAAGTGGCGCAGGGCATTTTGATTCGCTTGTACACTTAATAGGGCGTTAATCGCAAGCGGACGAACGGAGGTGGCACCCGGGCCGGGATCGCGCCTCGCATCCAACAGTGCCTGATGCAAGCCGTCCAAGTCCGTGAGACCGCCACGAATCGCTCGTGCTGCGTCTTGCAGGCGTTGTGCTTTTTCCAGGCGCAGAACCTGTCGTACCTCAATCAAGCATCGCTCCACAATGACCAGGCTCTTGGCCCGGGCCTGCGCTAGATATGGGCGACGCACCCAATTTAAAAACACGACATTGACCATTATCCCGACCAGAACACCCAACGCAACGGACTCAGCGCGCAACAAAAGGGTTCCCCACACCGTTTTCTGCGCAAGAATGGTCATGTACAGTGCCGAGAACAACGCAACGACCATGGCCGACGGCCCGTAACGCAAACGGTCCGCGATCAGGTAGGTCAATGTGACGCCAACACCGACTGCGACCGCGTGATTGGGAAGCACCAACAAAACCATCAAGGTGGTGACGGCTCCCAAGGCAGAAGCGGTGAGTTGCTCAAGGCCCTGACGTGCACTCGTTAGCCAGGATGGCTGCACGCACATGAGCGCGACGAAGGAGGCTGACAGGCGGTCGGCCGGAACCAAATAGCCGCTGATCGCACACGCCAAACCGGCGGCCAGGCCATACTGCGTACTGACGAGAAACCGATGCGTGCGGGCGGACAATGACACGAACTATCTCTCACCAATCAAGTCATCACAAGGGCTGTTTGCCAGTCCTGACACCCACGGACCTCGTTGCCGGTTAACAGCCAAACACAACAAGCTATTATCACTCCTCAAACCCTGGTCGCCAGTCAGTCGCTGCCCGTCAGGATTCACGACGTGAACGCCGAACTAGTGCTCATCCCCATGATCGTGACCCTCAGGAAACAAATGCAGGGCCTGATGAAACTGCTGCTCCATCTGGATCAACGAAACAAACTGCTCCGCCGCTTCATCGTTACCCAATGCGTCACGCACCGCACGAGAATCGAACGAACGCCCCAAGGTCTCAATCACGCCCGGAAAACGACTCTCACGCAATGCGCGACACGCCATCATCAGCAACAGACTTTCGGCAGAGTCACACTGATAACGGGCCACCGTTTCGTCCGTACCAATGTTCAAGATGTCCATCTTCATCGTTTGTTCCTTCATCCAAGGTGACTGCGCAAGCTGAAATCCAAAAAAAAAGCGGTCGCAAGACCGCTTTTTTTTAGAGTGACCCCACCGGGATTCGAACCCGGGTTTGAACCGTGAGAGGGTCCCGTCCTAGGCCTCTAGACGATGGGGCCAATACCGTTGCCGAGAGCCGGTGATGGGAATCGAACCCACGCCCCAAGCTTGGGAAGCTCGTTTGCTACCATTACAACACACCGGCGCAAGCAACAATAAATTTATTTTAACCAATCCTTCATGGAACGTCAAGGTTCGCGGATGAGAAACGTGCAACGGTTTTTTTTTGACACGTCGCCTGATAGGCACAGTCGATGGTTGCCTGAGGCCATCCATCCAGTTTGATTGATCGTTTGTCAAAGTGTTGTGGCATTCGGTGGTTGTTGGTGGCGGGAGTTGGTTGCACTGGCGTCACGATGCTGTCGAAGGAGGCCGGTTTCGACAGTGAAACGAATGTTCCCGGGTGCCTGAGGCGCTATGTGGTTAAAGCTTGAGTCTTTGGGTACAACGTTGAGGCAGGCGATGGGTTGTCATTTTCTGCATTGTTTTTTGTAAAGGGCTTGGGGGGACGGCGTTTGTTAAATGTTGTTGAAACCACGCGCGCGGGCGTGCAAGTTTTAAGTTTTGCAGGCAAGATCGATGCGCGAACGTTGGGGGAGTTTGAAGCTGGAATTCAAGATGTGGTGACTCGTGGGGATGCGCGTCTCGTTCTGGATTTATCGGATGTGCCTTTTATCAGCAGCGCTGGATTTGGGGTTTTAATGTCTGTGATCGACGGGATTCGTGAACAAGGTGGCGATTTAAAAATTGCCGCAGTTCCGTCTGAGGTGTACCGCATCTTTGAACTGCTTGAGTTTAACCAGGTATTTGAGTTTTATGATGGCATTGAACAGGCAGTGGCAGCTTTCGACGCGTAGATCTTGGTGAAGGGAGGCTGGTTTGGGACAACCTGAGGAATGCGCGACCATTTGCATCGACTCTGAGTTTGATCAGATTGGTCGGGCCCGGGACTTTGTTGAGGCGATCGCACGGCGTATACCGATGTCCGAACCAGAGATCTATGACATGGTACTTGCAGTTGATGAGGCCGTAACCAATGTGATCGAGCATGCTTATGGCGGATTGCGGGGACGTACGGTCGAACTCTTGGCTGAATATGCGGCGGATCACTTCACCATCATCATTACCCACCACGGGGCCAGTTTCGATCCGTCAGGACACCAAGACCCCGTGATGAAAGAGCACCTGGCCCAACGTCGCGTGGGAGGCTTGGGCCTGTATCTGATGCGACAACTGATGGACCTCATCGAGTACGGGGTCAACAGCAATGGTGCGCAGCAGATTCGCATGGTCAAATACCGACAGACCCCCTGTTGAGTGTCTGCGCGCACGCCTTGTTTCGCCAAACATTGACGATGCTGTTGTTTCAAAATCCATACCGCGCGTGTCAAGACATCACGATCGCACGCACCGTTGTGATAATGTCAGTCAAATTTGTTCGTCCGTCATTTCGATTCGGTCCTGACACCGCGACAGCGGCTTTTTTATGTGTGATTGGGGGCTTGTCTGGCCAAGGGGATAGGTGGGGCTGAAAACGCGAGGCCAGACATGGAGAACATGTTTCCCAACCAGGTGGTGGTGGCCTGTGAGCAGCAGGTTCGTGCCGCTTGTCCGTCAGGACTTGACCCGGAGTGGGTCCTTGATGCGATGGTACCCGCCCTGACCTTGGCGCAACGTTTGGATTGGTGGCCGCCGGTTGCGCTACCCCGACTGATTGGGGGCGCTCTTTCACGCAGTGATGCGGATTGTGTCGCCTTGGCAGTGGCCTGCATCCTGGATTATGCAGCATCCGACATTATTGATGATGTCCAAGATGGCAATTGGCCAGAGACGAAAAGCGCCAACGCCCAAGAAGCGATTACAATCGGTACGTTTTTGAGCTATCTCGCCCAACGTGGCTTCGTTTCGCTGGCATCGGTCGAACAAGGTGGGGCGATCGCCTGTGCCTACAGCGACTATATCAGCGCCAAATTGGGAGGCCAGCATCGCGATTTGAGACAGCGCGGCCCCTTGCCACCCGCACTCTCGGAAGCAGACTATTTGACAACCATTGCCGCTAAAACCGGCCAGGCCTTGGCCTGGTATGCCAGCATCGGTGCCCGATTGTGGTCAGACACCTTGGACTGGCACGTTTTGCATGACTTCGGAATGGCAACCGGCACCGCCATGCAAATCGCCTCGGACTGCCACGACTTGAAAGAAAACCACAGCCGGGATTTCGCAAACCGGCAGTGGACCCTGCCCCTGATTCACGCCTGGCGGCGACTGCGTAGAACACAGCGTGAAACGCTTCGTGACGCGTGGGTCAACGCCAGGCACCACGATGTCACGCGCATGCTTGGACAAGCGAATGCATGGCCCTATTGCGACGCGCGCACGCTTGTCTGTATCAAAGAGGCAGAACTCGCGTTAACCCACGCCCAATGCCCCTGGCTACCCGTCGCGGCGCTAAACGACTATGCGAACGCCCTTGGGCACCTGCAACGACACGTATCGGCCTCGATCCACAATCTGTTATGAAGCAGTGCATTTACATTGGCTTCTTGTTTAGAAACGAACGTTCGCGTGTACAAGATCCACAGGACAATCAGAAGCGACACCATGTTGTGAGCGAATGGGTCATTTCTTTTGAGTGCTTGTGGAGTTTTGCGTGGTGATTGAACGCACCCCTTTGGGGTCGAAAGTAGATGCAAAATCAGTAAAAGTTCGGCCCAAAAAGGTGACCGGTCCACTCAATGTGGCGCACCCGAGTCCAACGACAGGGACGATAGACGCTGGCATCGATCGACGCGACGACGAAGCGCCTGAACTCACGGCAGAAGTGTTGACTGGGCGTCTCGTTGCCGTTCGAAAATCTCCGGTTGATTTTTCTGCGGCAATGTCAAAAACGTTAAGTGGGCATTTGCCGGGCGTCAAACTGGAGGGAGATTGGAAACCTTGGCAGGCTGAAATGCTTGAAGGGGCGTTGCGAGCGGTCCCCAAGCAGGCTGTTCTCCGGTTGCACGGTTTGACCTTTCGGTTGGAAGGAGGCAGTGCCGATGGAAACCGCGAAGCGCAGCCAGTCACCGTTGACCAGGGAGAACGCCGTCTGAGTGTGCAACAGCGGGCCTTCGAACTTCCCAAAGTCAATCAGGTACCACTCGCGACGCGTGAAGTCGTGGGTGGTTTGGCTCAATTGCTGTTTAGTGAGCCAAACCTGAAAAGTGACTACGCCCGTTTGTTTGAACAAGATAGCGCGCCATTTTCCGTTTTGGAGACACTCGAAGCTGCGATGGCCACCACAACGATTTTCACCCAAGCAGGGCCAAAAACTGATGGAACGGCGGTTCGCCAGGACATCAATCGCACCGGGACGGTTCCTTTAAACAGTGCGTCACCCCTGTTGCAAGCGCCGCCCCGGCCAAGCGCTCCGGCCCAGACCACGCGGTTGGCAGTGCCCCCGATTAGCCATGGACAACCATCATCAGCAACAAATGTTGCATCACGGCAACTAATCGTGTCATCGCAACAGCCAAAACCTGGTACGGGTATGCGCGAAACGATCGCGGGGGAACAACAATCCAAACCCGGCACTGGTATGCGCAATCAGGGACGTGCGGAGTCCGTGCCGGTACCGGGCGGTGATGGGCGTGAGCCTGTCGTGGTTAGACAAAAATCGACGGCCGGGGTGGATGGTCGTGACCGGGGCGTGACACCGCGTCCTTTAGGTACCGATGAGCTCCGTCAGCCTGGGCGAGTCGTCACACCGGCGCAAGCGGCAACGGGGGCACTGGGGGTTACTGCTCCGGGTGCACTGGGCGCAACTGGAGCACGCGGCAGTGCACCAGGACACGTTTCCCGCGGTTCGGATGGTTCTGTCGTCAGGCGTGAGGGTAATTGGGGTTCCGATCCGATCGGTGGCTCGTCACCGACTGGAGGAACAGTGGCACGGGCGGAGTCATTGGGTGGACAGTTTGCTGAGAGTTTTAAATTGTTCGTGTTTCAGCCTGAGGTATTGCTGACGCGGGATCCGGCCCAGTTTTTGCTTTTGAATGCAGACCTGCGTCATTACACGCCTGTCGATGTGATGCGTATGGCTGAAGCAAACGGTGTCAAACTTGAACAAAGCATCACGGATTTGTTGTTGGCGGGACGCGGTGGTCAAGAACTTGTCGGGCGAATCAGCGCCCACCACGGACTTAAGGCGAACGAGGGTTTGCTCAAAGCCCGTGATCAAGCGGAGTTGGGCAAAAACGCGAGCCTTGAACGATTAACGGAACGTCTGGCGCTCGATATTGGTGTTCGGGGAACTGCGACGCGTCAGACGATGGCCCAAGCGCGCATCTTGTCTGAGCGGTATCATCAGACCGTGGCAGAATTGAAGGTTGAACGTGATCCGACCAAGTTTGGGATGACATCTCCGTCTGGTGTCTTTCGGTGGTTGGGAGACCGGTTGAGGGATGCTGGATGGCTCCCGCGCAGTCATGCGGGTGCGCAGTTGCAGGCCTTGCGTGGCGAATTTGCACGTTTGCCTTTGGCATCACAGCTTCGGGTAGATCCCCGCTTGGCGCTCGGCGCTGCCTGGTTTCGTCTGTCACCGTATGAGCGTTCGTTACTGTCGAGCGAATCCGGTGCCCAACGCCTGAGCGCAGTGGCTTTGCGGCGGATTGATGAAACAGGTTACATCCCACAGAATCTGACCAAAACCGAGCAACACAATCTGGCGTTGCGAACCCTGCTAGATGGTTTGTTTGATATCGGGGCATCTGGGCAGGAACTCAGGGCCAAGCTCTTGCAGCCGCACTCAGGTCTCGTTCCTTTGGGCGGGAGCGTCAAACAGGCGCTGGCGGGCCTGCGTGCACGCAATGGTGCTGATGTCGCAGCGTTGTTGGAATCCGAGTTTTTAAAATCCTTTGACACGGCTGCGGGAAAGGAGGCTGTTCGCATCTTTTTTGAGGCTCCCGAATGGCGTGATGCACTTCAGGCCTTTCAGAAGAACACGGTCGGTGCAGAGGTACTGATGGTGGCGTTGCTCAGTCATGCGTCTGATCCAAACCACGTACCCCGCAGTGCCAAGGAGTTTTTTGAAGAGATTGTACGGACGATAAAAAAGGCGGAAACGTCGTGGAGGCAATCAGTTGACAGTCCGCTCGAGTTGGCCTTGACCGAGATCAACCGACAGGTTCAGGAAGGCAACGATGCGTTCGTGGTTGAATTAATGGCGCCGCTCACTCGAGACGGTGATCTGGAGTCGTTGCTTGGCAATTGGCTGGTTGGTGCGCTCACGCCTTCAGAGCGCACCCTCCTGAAGGATCCGACGTATCGCCGTTATCTGGTGGAACATGCGCGCAATCGTCAATCCACGGGCGTGTCGCTAGCGTTCGATGCCCGTCAGTTTCATGAAGAGACCGGCGCGCTGCAACAGTCGTTGCGTTTGCTCCTGGCCGTCGAACCGGAGTTTCGACAGGCGTTTGCGAGTGATGCGCGGCGTGCTTTGGAGCGGGCCGAGATGTGGACCAATCTTCCGAATCCGATTAAACTGATGCTTGAAAATGGTGAATTGCAGGCTCAAAGAAAGCGTTTAAGCGAGGCTGTCGAAGAAGTTCTATCCCCGTTGCGCTCCCGCGAACAAGCCTCGAAACGGTCGTTGGAAAATCTGGGGCGAGCGGTCCAGGGCGTCAATGCCGGCAATTACGTCGCGTTGATGGAAACGATGGGTCGCCCGGCGCCCGAAATGGGGCGGCTGGTCAAGGCACGTCTGTCGGCTTATTTGTCCGATGATGATGGAAATCTCACCCACGATGACGCCTCAGTCTTTTAAGGACGGTATCGACGGATGGGTGCGAGTGAGGCAGGCCAGCCGATTGTGAATGCAAAACTACAGGAACGTTTGCTTTCCGTGCTGTTTTTGACAGCACTGTATATTGGTGTCGAACGCATACTGGGTGTCCTGTCCGGGATGGTTTTTCGCAACGGTCCGTCGGCCTTGGTGCTGGGTACCGTGAGTGGCGTGTCAATCGCATTGCTGTTCGCGTGGGGCCGTGACGCCGGCTTGTTGCACTTGCGCCGTTTTTTTGGTCCCAAGGGCGTTGACATTCGAACGGTTGTAGGAGATTTTGCCGCAGCGACGCGTGAGTCGTTGGATGTTAGAACGAATGCGGAAAATTTTATGGACGCCTTGGAGCACGCCCTGAAGCCACGACATCAGATGCTGTTACTGAAAGGGGGAGCTGGCGACTATGACCTGTTCGCCAGTCGGGGCCTTGCCGATCCGACAGCGTATCTTTCTTTGGGGCCACAAGCGGAAGATGTGATCATCCCGCTTCGCGTCGGGGAAAGGACGATTCTGCGGCTCATGTTGGGGCGAACAGATCGTCAGTGGTTTGGTCGTGGGGTTGAGTACGGGTCCGAAGACTACGCGTTGATTGACAGCCTTGGTCAGTCGTTGGCGCTGTCCATCCGCAACGCACAGTTGTTTGATGAGTTGGCCAGTCAGGAGCGGATGCGGCGTGAGCTTGAAATCGGCTTTGAAGTCCAAATGGGCCTGTTGCCGAAGATACTGCCTTCCGTGCCCGGTGTAGCCCTTGCCGCTGCCTGCTTGCCTGCCATGGAAGTTGGCGGTGACCTTTATGATTTCATTCAGATAGATGCGACACGCTGGGGCTTCTTGCTTGGTGATGTGGCGGGCAAAGGTGTTCCCGCCGCGTTGATGATGGCGGTCACCCTGACGTTGTTCCGGGCGATCGCCCCTGGTATTCCTTCCCCCGCGCAAACGTTGACGCGTCTTAACAAGTTGGTTTACCGCAATCGACCCTCAAACAAATATTTTGTCGCTGCCATTTACATTATTTATGATTCGCGGGATGGTTCCGTGCGGTTATGCAATGCCGGGTTGCCACATCCGTTGGTGGATGGTGTGGCCTGTCAGGTCACCGGCATGCCGCTGGGCTTGATGCTGAAAACGACGTATCAAGACCGCGTGATCGATCTCAATGTCGGACAAAATCTGGTTCTGTACACCGATGGCATTGAAGATGTTGAAAATTCCCAAGGACAGGCGTTTGGTCTGCAACGATTGCAAGCGCACCTCGAACGGCTGCGAGGCCACAGCCCAAGCGAGACGCTTGATGCTTTAAACGGGCGCTTGGCCGAATTCGGTGAAAACTCGCTGCCTGCTGATGATCAAACGATTTTAATCTTGCAGCGCACTCAGATTGTTGGGCACTCCGAAGCCCTGCCTGGAGCCCCTATACGCTGAATGCTGGCATCAATCAAGCGGGTCAATAGATCACCAAACGAGATGCCAGCCGTACGTGCCGCAAGCGGAATCAACGATTGCTCAGTCAGTCCGGGCAATGTATTGGTTTCCAGGATGTAAATCCCATCACCATTCAGGATGAAATCGCTACGCGAGATGGCATGGCAACCCAAACCGCGATGTGCTCGGAGCGCCAGCTCCTGGACCGCTTGGGCACGTTCGGGAGACAAAGGCGCAGGACATACTTCGAGGGACGCCCCTGGGGTGTATTTAGCGGTGTAATCGAACAGGTCTCCGACTTGGGGTGTAATCGCAACCAGTGGCAGCGCCTGCAGTGGATAAGTACCAATGACCCCTGCCGTCACTTCGATCCCCCGAATGCGCCGCTCAACCAGTATCTCATCGTCCATACCGGCTACGGATTCCATCACGGGCCAAAAGGTTGCAGGTGATTCGACGACACCCAGCCCCAACGTGGAGCCCTGGGATACTCCCTTGACAATCAGATCCCAGCCCAAGTTCTCACCGATGAAGGCCTCAATCACCTTTTTTTCAAGGGGTTGATCACCCAAAGCGGCCGCACTGGTCACACCAGCAAACCAGCCGACACCAACGACAGAACGAAAGTCATAACCAGGTGCCTGCAACATGCCAAGATCCCGGTAAACACTTTTGGCGCGCGCCTTATTCAATGCCAGCGCACTGCCAAGCACGCCGGAACCGTAATAGGGTACACCCAAAAAGTCTAACAATCCTTGAATGCGCCCATCCTCACCCCATTGGCCGTGCAAGGCCAAAAATACAAAATCTGCGCGCTGCTTGAGCGTGCACAACGCTTCCGGTGCCCGCAACCAATCATTCAATTCGATGGCGAACGCGTCAAAATACTGCGGATCCAAGTGCGCCAGCACCGCCTGACCGGACCGCAACGACACATCACGCTCGCTGGATGGTCCACCCATCACCACTGCAACACGTCGCTTGCCCATGCTTTAAGCCTGTCTTTCTTCATGCCGCCGCCGTCAAGGCATTCTCGGATCCGCGTCAACATCGATTCATATCGACGCCATTATAACGCCGCTTCGCACAACTGGCAGTTGTGGCCATCACGTCACCGGCTGATTGAAACTGAATGGTCCCACCGTGATCACGTGCTACCGCGGTAGATGCCGGCCAGACGCGGCAACGTGTCCTGTTGGTTAAACCAATCAAGAGTCCCGCACGGATGCACGATTGACCTGACCTGGATGCGCCAATTGTCAGAGCCCGCTTCTAAGAACTGCAACTGGCGGTTTTTGCCCATGGGCGCTATCCAGATCGGCTGTTAGCCTGCCTCACGAGGCGTGCTATGATGGCGCAGACAGTGGGTCGTATGAATGATGAAAGAATGCAGCGAAAGGACGGGAAACATGTTGCTGGATGATCCGCAGCGATTGGCCGCGCTTGATGCTTCTGGGATGTTGCACTGCCTGCATGACCTGCCTGATGTCGCTTTGTCCTCGTTTGAGGGTGGTGCGAGCCAAGCGCTGCCAATCGCGACACCCAAACTGATACTCGTTTGTGGGATGGGTGGCTCTGCGATCAGCGGCGATTTACTTCGAACCTTGGCGCTGGCCACGTGTTCCGCTCCGATTATGGTTCATCGGGGCGATCGCTTGCCGGCCTTTGTTGACAGCGCCTGTCTGGTCGTTGTGATGAGCTACTCAGGCAACACGGCGGAAAGTTTGGGTTGCCTGCATGACGCCCTAGAACGCCAAGTACCGCTCGTTGTCATCTCAAGTGGTGGCGAAGCCTCCAAACTGGCCCACTCCCATAAACGCTCACTGCTGACGATGCCCGGTGGCAAGCAGCCACGCGCCGCTTTGGGGGAGTTGTTCTTCAGCCTGCTGGGACTGACCTCACCCCTCACCGGCATCACCGAAGAAGACGTTCGGTCAACTGTACGTGCCTTGGTGCGGCTGCGTCAACAAATTGACGTCTCTGTCCCATTGACGGACAATCCGGCCAAGGCGCTGGCGATGGCGTGTCACGGACGCCGCATCCTGATCGCAGGCACGACACCTATCAGCGAAGCAATCGCGAACCGCTGGAAATGTCAGTTCAACGAAAATGCAAAACTGACAGTGCAACTAGCGACGTTTCCCGAGCTTACCCACAATGATGTTGTCAATCTGCTGGATGCGAGCGATCCGACGGAAATGGCCCTCGTGTTCGCCGATCCGGAGGATTCAACACTGATTCGGCGTCAACGGCAGATCTGTCTGGACCTGTTTAAAGAGAAAGGCTTGCTGATTGAAGTACTGGGCGCAATTGGCGACACGGCGCTTGAAAGATGCTTGAGTAGCGTGTATTTAGGCGACTATGTCAGCGTCTATTTAGCGTTTCTGAAGAACGTCGACCCTACCCCGGTTGATGCGATTACCCGTCTTAAAACGCGCATGCAATCGATTGCGGAGTCTGCACGGTGAAGGCGGTTATCATCGCAGGCGGCACCGGAACGCGTTTGCGGCCGTTAACCTATACGACACCCAAACCAATGGTGCCCCTGCTCGGAAAACCGTTCATGCAGCATCAACTGGCGCTATTGCGACGTCACGGGGTGTCGGATGTCATTATCAATTTACACTACCTCCCAGAAGTGATTCAAAACTACTTTGGTGATGGTCGCGATCACCACCTCCCCATCCGTTACAGCCTGGAAACAAAACCCTTGGGCACCGCTGGCGCGGTCAAACTGGCCGAAGAACATTTGGGTTCAGCGCCCGTTGTGATCATCAACGGCGATATTTTGACCGACGTGGACCTTCAGGACATGCTGGCCTTTCACCTCGAAAAAAAGGCAGTCGCGACAATCGCCTTGGCCCGCGTCGCCGATCCAACAGCCTATGGCCTCGTTATAACGGATGCCGAAGGCCAAGTGCAGCAGTTTCTTGAGAAACCATCCCGAGATGAAGTCATTGCGGATACCGTCAACGCCGGCGTGTACATTTTGGATCCGCAACTGTTGCGCTTCATTCCGACAGGAGAAGCCTATTCTTTCGAGCGGGGCTTGTTTCCGCTTCTGCTGCAACTTCGCGAACGGGTTTATGGTTATCACACCCAACGTTACTGGCTAGACATCGGTTCACCCGAAAAGTACCAGCAGGCACACACAGACATTCTCCAAGGACGACTCCGCATCCCATTGGACGCTGAACGCCGAACCGGTGACATCTGGGTGGAACGCGATGTCTGGGTGGATGAAAGTGCAGAATTGAAAGGTCCGATTTATCTGGCAAAAGGTAGCCGAATCGGCAAGCGGGTATCAGTGACCGAATTCAGTGTCATTGGCCCCGGTGTCGTTGTCGATGATGACGCGCGGGTGGCCCAATCCATCGTGGGTGAAGGTTCTGTGATCGGACAGGGTGCATTTATCGGACACAGTCTCATTGGTTCACATTGCGTGATCGGCGCAGCCTCTCAGGTACCGGAGGGTTTATTGCTGGGCGATGGCTCTTCCTTGGCCTGTGGAACCAATCTAAACCGTTTTTCGTCCCGGTTGAGCGCCTGATTGTGGCTCAACCGTGTACCACGTCGTCAGCCATCGATAAGTTTGGTGAGTTCATGCAGACAACTCGCAGGTCCCTCAACTGGCGAAATCAAGTTGCCCGAAGAGATGCCTGTTCGATGCAATGATAGCGGAGCGTGTGCATTTATTGGACACCGTCTCATTGGTTCGTAAGCAGTAATCGGCGCAGACTCTCAGGTACCGGAGGGTTAATTACTGGGCGATAGCTCTTCCTTGGCCTAATGCCCTCAAGCAGATTAACGTCTCTGACTTTGTCAGATGGTCCATTTCCAGAAGTCACGGGCAGACCGTTACGGGATGAGTAGATGAATCGCTGCCCGGGCACCCGGGTTTTGACAACTGATGACTGACTCGCCGGCCGATGTTGTCACCTACCGATACTTCGACCATCAGATGTCTGAAGACGGTCCTCACACACTGTCATTCGATAGACCAGCCTAATCGAATCAGTCATGGCCCTCATATGTTCGATTTTTGCCACCAGGCCGGGTGAAACCGGTGTCTCCAATTCATCAAAGGCTTCTGCCGAAGGCCATTGCGCATAGGCGACGTACACACCGGGCGCTTCGGTTGTATGCAGTCGAGAACCCCAACTACCTCGAAGGTCAAAAATCATATCTGTCACGCTTTGCCACGCGATCTCAAAGTCCGCTTCACATCCAGACCTGACCTGAAACTCATACAGTGCGACAAACACGACATATCCTCGCGATAGGAGCAAGCGTAATTGGCAAAGACCCAGAGCACACTGTTGCGCGGATTATCGGAACAAAGTCGTCATCAGCAAGTCTGCGCCCAGCCATTCACTATAATAGTGCAATCGTTGTTCGAGAAAAACCGCTCTCATCTCTTACCACTACTTGAAGGCCGTCTTGACCTGACAGACGATAATAATGGTATATTACCCCATTCGACTTTCCGTCGTGGCAAGACGAGACGCGACACGAATATTGGGCAGACCAGCCACCAAATTCACCTTCGCAGTAGGCTGCGCTGACCAGTCAAATTGACGGTTCCATTCAGCGGGCTGTCGACAGTTTCCAGTAAAAAAAAACGTCGAAATCAAGTCATCGTCTTGTCAGTGAAAATATTCGTTCCACAAAATTAGTTCTATTCGTATGCGGACGAATGCTGATCAAAAAAGCGTCACATCGGTATTTCGATCATTTTTCAATTCGTGAAGTGCCGAACGGGCGTTCAGCAGACTACCATAATCTTTTTTCAAAAAATGTGGGTATAAGGTCAGAGGTATTGCCCAAAGCATCGTCCGTACGTGACGTTGACCTATGCGGAGAAGCGTAATGGGTATTCAGTGGTTGGTCAGTTTTTTAAGGCACCCGCGCACGGAGCGAGTGTGCTTTGTGTTTTTTCTAGCTGCAACAGCGTGGCTGACAGGGCAAGTCGTGGGTCAAGAGCTGACTCAACTCGGCGTAGGTATCGAGTACTGGAACACTCCGATGGCCATCGTGCGTGGTTTCATGTACTTCGGCCAGTATACCTTGGGTGGTCCATATTTTTACTTTTTGGCTCTTATGGCATTGGTGTTGAGTCGTGACGTGTTGTCGTTGCCTGGACGATATCGCCAAGTAGGCCCTTTTTTCATTTCGATGACGGCGTTACTCACCTCCGGCTTTGCTGCGGTACTGGTTATTGGCTTGCTGGTCATTTGTTTTGAGGTCTTGCGACCGCGCGGGCGCACTTGGAACCTTTTGGCAGAATGGGCCCAATCCAGTTGGGGTTTTTACCTGTTTCATCGCGTTTTGACCTATCAGCACAATTTTGGATTTGGATTCCCGTCTCGCGAAGACAATCGCTATATTTTGGCTGGGTTCTTGACTTTTTGTTGTTGGTTGATTGCAGTTGAGTCGCTCAAAAATTGGTTGAATGATAATGCATGGCAGTGGCCTGCGTTCGCCAGGCAAATTTCCTTGGAAGTCTTGGCCCACGGCTTTGCCTTGGCCGTCGCCTTGGTGTCAACGGCGATGCGCGGGGCGCAAGGGTGGGTCGGGGTGTTCTTGGTTTTGGTTCCCGCTATGGCGTTGGTTTATGGTTTTAATCTGTATACCCGAGTGCGAGAATCCGAACAGGAGTTGGCGGCGCGCAGTGCACAGTTGACCTCATTGCATACCATCACGCGACACATTTCCTCGCAGATTGACCTGGCGCAAACCCTCAGTGTTATTGTGGAACAGGTTCCCAAGGTTCTCAATTGCTCCAAATGCCTGTTGCTGTTGATGGATGCTAAAACTGGTGTATTGTTGACGCATTCGCGTCAGGACGATGCGCTGGCTGGTAGCTTGCGTGTGGCACCTGATGACGCATTTGTACGCGAGTTGTTTTCCAATCCAGGCATCACCAATTATCCTGATTTGCGGGTTCATCCACAAATCAACCCGGCGTTTGCGGATTACGGATCCTTGCTTGCCGTGCCCTTGTTGAGCGAGCGTGAGGTAGTGGGTTTATTGGCGCTGGTGCACGTCACCAGGGATTTTTATGACACCGACGACGCGAACGTTTTGCAGATTGTGGCTTCCCAAGCCACCAGCGCGATCAACAATGCACAGCTGTATCGTCAAAGTCAGATGCTGGCGTACACGGACGGTCTCACAAAAGTTTTCAACCGCCGTTACTTTGAGGATCAGTTTAATAAGGAGATGGCACGTTCGAGACGGATGAAGCGGCCTGTTTCAGTTCTGTTGCTGGACGTTGATCACTTCAAAAAGTTTAATGATACCTACGGACACGCGACGGGCGACGATGTCCTGCGGATGGTTGGGCAAAGTCTGCCAGCAGCAGTCCGCGAAACCGACACGGTTGCACGATACGGTGGTGAAGAATTTGTCATCTTGCTGCCTGAAACCCCTCTGGACCGGGCCGCCGAGGTGGCGGAGCGTGTGAGATTAAAAGTCAAGGCAGCTGGGGTTCAGAGCGCCGACGGCGCCCTTTTAAATGTAACCGTCAGTATTGGTGTCGCAACCGTGATTGATGAAGACCTTAGTGGTGCTGATGTGTTGGCCGTTGCTGACGGCAATCTTTATCACGCTAAACGTCAAGGACGTGATCAAGTTTGTTGCATCGACGTGGTCGCCAAGCCAAGTGGCGTGGTTTAAAGCCATCTCGGACGTGATAAGGCACTAAAAATTGCGGAGTCGACGCTGCCCAACCTGGGTATGTGCCGTCGGCTATGGTGGCTGCCCAAATTGGGTTTTTCGCTTGTCACGCGGTGCAAAAGTCAGTCTGTTCTGTCCCGAGTGAGGTTTCACTCAATGACTGGCGCCCTAGCGATCGCCTTCCTCCAGCGTACCGAGTGCGGCACGTGCCGCAGCCAGACGCGCAATCGGGACGCGATACGGCGAACAACTGACGTAATCCAGTCCGATCGCGTGTGCGAAGGCGATTGAGCGGGGCTCACCACCGTGTTCGCCACAGATGCCTAACTGGAGTGTGGCGCGTGTGGAACGACCCAACTCGCACGCCATCCGCATGAACATGCCGACCCCATCCTGGTCGAGTACCTCAAACGGGTTGTCCTGTAAAATGTGGTTTTGGAGATAACAGCCCAAAAAATGGCGCTCGGCATCATCACGGCTAAAACCAAACGTCATCTGGGTCAGGTCGTTGGTACCAAACGAGAAGAATGCCGCTTCACGCGCGATGGCATCCGCGGTCAATGCTGCGCGTGGAACTTCAATCATGGTTCCAGTTTCATAAGGGATGTCCAAGCCTGCTTCGCTCAGGATCGCTTGCGCGACCGCTTGGATCTGCCGCTTGACGGCAATCAACTCGTTCACGTGCGCAACCAACGGAATCATGATTTCCGGCCGCACCGCCATCCCGTCGCGAACCACATCACAGGCAGCTTCAAAAATGGCGCGCACTTGCATCGCATTGATTTCCGGGTGCAACAGCCCCAGCCGACAACCCCGCAAGCCCATCATCGGGTTGAGTTCCTGCATGCGCGTAACTGTCTCCAGCGCAGCGTGGAGCGATGCCAACCGCAGGGGGTTTTTACCGCTTGCGCTTAAATCGCCAATTTCGGCGTGCAACTCTCCAATCGACGGTAAAAATTCGTGCAACGGCGGGTCAAGCAAACGTATCGTGACAGGCAAACCGCGCATAACCTTGAAAATCTCGTAAAAGTCCTGGCGTTGCATGGGCAACAGGCGTTGAAGCGCAGCGTCGCGAGTTTTTTGGTCATCCGCAAGAATCAACTCACGCATGACTCCAAGGCGTGACTCGGACATAAACATGTGTTCGGTTCGGCATAGCCCGATGCCCTTGGCACCCAGTTCGAGTGCACGTTGTGCATCTTGCGGGGTGTCGGCGTTGCTGCGCACCTGTAGACGGCTGTGCTGATCCGCCCAAGCCATCAACCGTTCGAACTCAGGTGGTAGAATCGGGTCAACGAGGCCAACGGTGCCGTCAATCACCTCACCCGTGCTGCCGTTCAATGTCAGCACATCGTCAGCGCGCCAAACCCGTTCGCCAATACGCAAGGTATCTGCCATCAGATCCAATTCCAGTGCATCACAGCCCGCAACACACGGAATCCCCATGCCCCTTGCAACCACCGCGGCATGGCTTGTCATCCCCCCACGACTGGTGAGTACACCTTGCGCGTGAATCATGCCGTGAATATCATCCGGGCAGGTCTCTTCCCGGACCAAAATAACTTTCTCCCCCTTTGAACCACGTTTTTGGGCCTCGTTGGCACTAAACACGATGACACCCGTCGCTGCACCGGGGGATGCAGCCAAGCCGCGCGCAACAACGAGGGGTTGCGCCTGTGGATCCAAACGGCGATGCAACAACTGGTTCAAACTCTGGGGATCGATACGCAGCAACGCGTCTTTTTGATCAATCAGGCCTTGATCCACAAAATCCGTTGCTATACGCAAAGCCGCTTGAGCCGTCCGTTTCGCGCTACGTGTCTGCAACAGGTACAAGGTTCCTTGCTCAATCGTAAACTCAAGGTCCTGCACATCGCGATAATGTGTTTCCAATGTTTTTGCCAAAGCATTCAAACGCGTAAAAAGCTCGGGAAATGCGGTTTGAAGCTCGCAGATGGGATGCGGCGTTCGCACACCGGCGACAACATCTTCACCTTGTGCATTGAGCAAATACTCACCATACAATCCCGGCTCACCCGTGCTCGGATTCCGTGTAAACGCGACACCTGTTCCCGAATCAGGCCCCATGTTGCCAAAGACCATGACCTGAATGTTCACAGCTGTACCAAGATCCTCAGCGATCCGATGATACGCCCGATACGTCTTGGCCCGTTGCGTGTTCCAACTCTTGAAAACCGCTTCGATCGCACCACGCAACTGAACCATTGGGTCCAAAGGAAAACCGCAGCGCCGCTCGCGTACCACAACCGCCAAGAATCGCGGAATCAGCGCTTCAAACGCGTCAACACCCAACTCGTGATCGAAGCTGACGCCGCGTTCGTGTTTGCACTGATTCAGCACCGTTTCAAATGCTTGCGCCGCAATACCCATCACAACATTGCCATACATCGCGATGAAGCGGCGAAAAACATCCAACGCAAACCGACGATCACCACTTTGCGCCGCCATAGCAGCCACCGTTTCATGATTCAACCCCAAATTCAACACCGTATCCATCATTCCCGGCATCGAAAAACGTGCACCGGATCGCACCGACACAAGCAAGGGACGCTTCGCGTCACCAAAAGCCCTTCCCGTTTGTTGTTCGAGTTGCGCAAGATAGCTTAGAATCTCCTCCCACAGTCCGACCGGCAACTGCTGTCCCAGCTCCAAATATGTTTGACAAACGCTGGTGGCAATTGTGAATCCAGGTGGCACTGGCAACCCAAGACGGGTCATTTCAGCTAAATTGGCGCCCTTGCCACCCAAAATATCCCGCATCGTCGCATCGCCCTCATCAAAGCGATACAAACGCTTGTTCGGATCACCCGTCTTGGGCGTGACAAGCGACGGCCAACTCATATCAACAACTCCTGAGGACGCGTCAGCGCAAGAATCTCTGAAGCCGTTTCTTCAATGGCCTTGTGCGTCACGTCCACAACGGGACAACGCAATCGTCGAAAAATCTGCTCCGCAAAGGTCAACTCTTCAACAATCTTGGCGCGATCCGCATAGGCACTCTCCGGTGGCAAGCCCAAAGCACCCAAGCGACTGGTTCGAATACCGGTCAAAAACTCCGGCTTGACAGTCAAGCCAATCACCGTTCCCGGAGCCATCCGGAATAACACCGCCGGCGGTTCGTGACCGGGAACCAATGGCACGTTGGCTGTCTTGATTCCCTGATTCTGTGCGAGATACAAACACGTTGGGGTCTTGGACGTCCGCGATACGCCAACCAATACCAAATCGGCCTGAAGCAAGCCGTGAGGACTTTTTCCATCATCGTACTTGATCGCAAAATCGATGGCATCCATCCGTTTGAAGTATCCATCATCCTTCTGATGCATGGCACCGGCCTCGTAACGGGGTGCGCGCTGCACCTGGGTCGCAATCTCCGTAATCAAGGCGCTCAGCAAATCGACACTCGGCAAGCCAAGTGATGCACACGCTGTCTGCAAGGTATCGCGTAAATCCTCGCGTACAAACGTGTATGCGATCAAACATGGGCCCCGCCCGATAAGACGCAACAAATTCTGCAAGTGCTCCGTGCCCACAACCCGTGGCAATCGAACCAGTTTCAACGGTGCGTCCTGAAATTGACTCATTGCAGCCTTGCTCACCATCTCGGCCGTTTGGCCGCTGGCATCTGACAAGGTATACACCACGAGTGGATTTTCAAAGTCGACGGGGACTGCGTCCATGTGACCTCCTCACAACGACGATGACGGGCGACATTTATTATAAACCGGGTGATGCCGTTGCACTCGTTTTTTCGTACCAGTCACTATCAGTCACGATCCACAACAATCTTTATGGGATGCTCACCCGTTCACCCCATGAAACGCCAACGGGTTGGCATCACGTGTTTCTTCGCCCTGACAGCCCCACGGCAACTCGGCGTGGCGACAGCCAGACAATCGCACCTGCGGCGTCACAACGCGCAAGTTTGGATGGTGGTCGGCGCGTCTTTTTATTCGGCAGCAAGCGCCCGCTTGAGGTTGATTCGACCGTGACCGGCATAGGGATCAACGCCGGTTTGAACAATGTCGTCAGCTGTTGCGATGAGCCTCTCGCGAAGCGTCTGGACAGTCCAGTCGGGATGGGCGCTTGACAACAATGCAGCAGTCGCACTGACGAACGGGGTTGCCATCGAGGTGCCACTCATCACACGATATCCGGTGCCGAGCGCGATGGGATACGTTGAAACGATGCCTTCACCGGGTGCAGCGAGATCAACCCATTCACCAAAACTCGAAAACGTCGCCCATCCATCGCGATCCGTACTCGCCGCAACACCCACGGCGTCAACATCCGCACCCGGATAACTCGGAATGTTTTTACCGGAATTGCCCACCGCCGCAACCACCAAAACATTCTTCTGCGCAGCATACCGCAAGGCATCGCGCATCGCCTGGCTTTCCAGTGTCGACCCCCAACTGGCATTGATAACCCGCGCCCCGTGGTCAACCGCCCAAACGATCGCCGCCATGCTCGCCCCTGAAGTCGAATGCCCAAAGCGATTAAAAATGCGCACTGGCAGCAACTTGACACCAGGCGCCAACCCTGCGATGCCCACACCATTGTCCGCCTGTGCCGCAATGATACCGGCCACATGCGTTCCGTGACCATAAGGATCCTCATGGCCACCCGGCGCCCCATTGGGTACGGTCAAATCCCACCCCGGCAACACCTGACCCGCCAAATCCGGATGATTACCATCAATTCCGGAATCGATCACAGCCACCACCGTTTCAGACGTCCCACGCACCGTCCGCCACACATCCGACAGACCACACAACCGCCAGCCATGCTGCACAGGCCACAGCGGGTCATTGGGCATAAGCGCCTCATTCGTGCGACGCATCACGCCTGCACGCACAGCAAGCCCCGTTGGCCGTTCGAGATCAATAGCCCGCTCAGGCTCCGCCCAAACAGCCCCGCGCACCGAGCCAGCCACCCTCGTCTGCCCTACGCCAAACCGATGAACCCCCAAACCTAACTGACCCAAATAACGCACACCCAACTCATCCGCCACCGCC
>Ga0079301_1000080_pt1 | contig 47344 bp, 44 predicted proteins | sample Wag4_2014_7_11_3_FD_74797 | JGI IMG/M metagenome (GOLD analysis project Ga0079301, IMG submission 74797) | Fresh water mixed with fracking chemicals microbial communities from Ohio, USA - Utica-2 Time Series FC 2014_7_11 | ecosystem: Engineered > Industrial production > Chemical products > Input... | reverse complement strand
ATGCCAACGCCTGCCCTGCAGCCGACAACCGCATGCGGCCTGCGATCGGCAACAGCAACTGCCCGTACTCGTGATGATGCGGCAAGGCCGTAAACCCTTCATGCCGCTCGTGATAAAACGTCGCAGCACCACACCGACACCGACCCAAGCGGTGCGGAATGGTCCTGATATAGGCAGACAATGGCGTGGTTGTCATCAGATGTCGGATTTTTGTAAGTCACGTGTCGGAAACAAGAATGAAATGTAGATAAAGCTTTTGTAAAATTTATATTAACAACCCAATCAAGTGAGCAAAGGAGTTACCGGTATGATACCCACGGCGCGTATGAATGTTTCGTTTTCAATGCAGCCCAAGCTTGGTTTGAAGGGTTTTAAGCGTGCGGTGATCGCCCTGGTTGGTATGACGGTGTTGGCTGGTTGTGGGCAAGGTTTGGCAGGTGTTCAGCGGATTGATGGTGGGTTGGCCAGTGCGCAATCCCGAAAGCTTGTCAAGCAAAATTTGGCTGGTCAAGGCGAGCGGGTATTGTTGCGGATTCCGGAGTCGTTGATTCGGGAAGTGAACCAGCAGTTACAGGCGGTGCGAGCGGAAGAAGCGCATCGCAACGAGACAGAGGGACCCTTCACGCAAGAGATGATTGGCGGAATGTACCCCGGACCCAAGCGCCCGACTTATGGGGTGCAGCTTGAAGCGTATGGCTTGCATGTGAGTACGGATAACTTTAAGAGTGAGTTGGAAGAGTTGACGTACATGAACTTTCGCCAGACAAGAAACGGACATCTGGAGGTGCCATACTTGAACCGTCCGGGCTTGAAAGTGTCTTATTATTTCACACTGTCGCCAATCAAGGTGGGGCGCACGCCAGCAGAAGCCAAACTGAAGCCGGTGCCTTTGAAAGTACGTTACATCAGCAACTTCGGTAAGAATTACTCGGCGACACTCGAACGTTAGTCAGCGTCACGCTTGGTAAGCGAGGATGGCAGTCATGTGCGTGCGGTGGTTGTGAAGCGGGATCGTTTCGGTAACTTCAAGTCGCAATCGCGTCGCTGGTTGGGGTTGGATTCGCTTTGAAGACACGCCCAAAAAGTAAATTTGAATCTTTTGTTTGATGACGGTCAGGGGTTGCGAGTGGCAGCCCCAGTCGTATCTGCGAGGGTTATGCTGATCACCCCATCTAGCCAAACATCATGGATTCAAACGATCATTGTGACAGATGGCGAAGACTGTTAGGGGTCCATCTTTCTGGCGAAGCGCTCAAACTCGTCAAACCTGCTGCTGCCCGCATCGCCGGTGGTTGATGGCGGTGCGGTTTGATCCAACCGATCCGCCTGCGCCTTGAGCTCATCCGCCATCCGCCGCAATTGCTGTTCCGCCTTGCGCAAGCCTACGCTCAAACGCCCGCCTTCACCAACGCCTTTTAAATGGTCTTTCACTTGCGTTTGAATATCTCCCCAAAGCTGGCCCCAACTATCTTGAGGCTGTGATGCGCCGGTGTCCTTGGTCTTTGGCTGCATAGTCGGTTCACGACCCGGAACGCGTTGACCCAATTGGTGCCCGCACACCCCGCACAGGGGTGACGGATTGTCCCGCTTGAGACGATTGAGACGCCCACAGGCCTCACACAAAGCAACGGTGCGCTTTTGAGTGCTGGCCCCACCCGTGGGCGCATTGGTTGAGTGCCTGGCTTTTGACCCCGTGCCGCCGTTTGTCTGGCGGCGTTCCAAGTCGTAGGCTGCGCGCCGATTGGTATCAAGCAAGACATCCGCCGCTTCATTCACCCTGGCCACAGCCGCAGCCGAACCGCCCCGGTCAGGATGCAGGCGTTTGGCGAGTTCGCGATACGACGCCTTGATGGTTTTCGCATCCGCATCCGCCGCGACGCCCAGGATGGCATAGTAATCGGGTAACGCTGGCACGGGCGGTCGCTCCTTGATAATCCTAAAAGTGGACCATGACCTGTTGAGCAACCGCTGCTGCCAGCGTGTCTAGGCGCCGTGACACGGCATCGGCTGAGGCATCGGTCACCAGCAGTCCCAAATGGTAGGGCTTGGCTGACACGGCACGAACGTGTTCGTTTTCGAAGGGTCGCGCATCGGGACGTTCGACGGCGGCCGCCGAAGCGAGTACGCCAGCGTAGACGTTTTTGCCGAGTGCCGGCGGGGTGCGATCGCCCATCTCAATCCGCGCCCAGCACGCCCACAAATTCAACCCACTCTCCGCCTCCACCATGTCTTCAATCAACCCGGCACCAACCCGCGCACTGGCTTCCAGAAAATAAAACTGCCCCGTCTCGCGATCATGGATGTACTCAATATGAAAGACCCCTTCCGCAAGCCCCAGTGCCTGAATGACGCGCTGGTTCAATGCCTGCAAGGCTATCTCTTCGGGACTGCCCGTCTGGATACGCCACGTTGTGTAGACGCCACCATGCGTGTGAAGATCCAGAATCGGACGCCCGTAACGGTGGGCCGATGCAAAACAGACCTCGCCGTTCAAGACGACGCCATCGAGATGGTAAATGTCGCCAGGCGTAAATTTTTCAATCAGGTGATGGCTCAGGCGATCGCCCAAACCATGCACCGTACGCCACACAGACTCCTTGTCATGACAAACCGTAATTCCCTTGGACGACGCCGCCATCCGCGGCTTGATAATCCATGGCCCCGGCACCGCCTCAAGAAAACGGGCAATGGCCGGTAAATGCACCGCCGCCACAAACTGAGGCACCGCCACCCCATTTCGGTGAGCACATTCGCGCATGGCAAGCTTATCCCTTACCAAACGCGCTGCGCTATCACCAAGCCCTGGCAAGCAGAAATGCTCACGCAAGCGCGCAGCCAACTCAATGTCATATTCGCCCGGGCCCACGATGCGATCAAACGCAACCTCCCGCGCCAAATACGTCGCCGCGTTCTCCAACTCCTGAGCATTGAAAATGTCCGGCACCGCAAACAAATCATCAATCAACGGGCGCGGCCATTCATAACCCAACGCCTCTGCACGCGTCACCACCACCACTCGGTGCCCCGCACGCTTCAGTTCGCGCAAAAAAGCTTCCCCATACAGCCCGTGGGTTGCGGCCATGATGACCAGAAAAGTCATAGCACCTGATTGCGACATGCCAATTTCCCCCCGCAGGTTATCATAACAGGCCCGTGACACAAGCGAAAATCCCCAGCTTTGAAACCACGCGGGTTAAAGCTGAGGCTCACAATAAGTATCTATTTGGGAACGCATTCTGGATCATCATCCAGAATGTCCCTGCCAAGACACCAACCGGCTTTCGGCAGGGACCGCAGTGCGTGGCGTTCAACCTTCCTGATTCATGATGGCGACGAGTTCCTGCAAGACACGGTCAGCATCATCATTGGCAACCTGGCACGTACCCGCATTAAAGTGCCCACCTCCCCCATTTTTGAGCGCGAGCTCGCCAATATTGATTTGTGACGTGCGGTTGAAGATCGACTTACCGATAGCCAAAGCCGTATTCTGCTTGCGGAACCCGTCAATCACGTGAATGGAAATATTGCACTGTGGATAAAGCGCATAAATCACGAAGCGATTACCAGGCCAAATGTTTTCCTGGTTGCGCAAATCCAGGACTACGACGTTGCCGTGAACCGTCGACAGTTCCTTTAACTGCGACTTGAATTTTTCATCGTAAGAATGAAAGAGATCCACTCGCTCCTTGACGTCGGGCAGTTCCAAAATTTCTTGAATCCGCATCGTTTTACAGCGCTCAATGAGATCCATCATCAGGTTATAGTTCGAGATCCGGAACTCCCGGAACCGACCCAACCCCGTTCGAGCATCCATCAGGAAGCTTAGCAGCTCCCACCCTTGCGGATTCAAGATATCCTCTCTGGAAAACTGCGCACTGTCCGCTTTGTCAACGGCAATCATCATTTCATCAAAAAACGCTGGAAAACGCTCCCTGCCACCATAATAATCGTACAGCACCCGCGCAGCGGAAGGCGCTTCCGGCATGATAACGTGATTGTTCAAGCCTTTCTGATTGCGGACGCTTTCGCTCAAATGATGGTCGAAAACGATATGCGCCTCTTCGACATACGGTAAGTTGGTGACAATATCGCGCGATGTGATGGCAACCTTCTTGTCTTGCATATCCTTGGGATGAACGAAAAGAATCTCGTCAATCAAGTCAAGTTCACGAAGCAAGACTGCACACACCAAACCATCCATATCCGAACGCGTCACCAAACGATATTTTTGCTGCTCTTGAACGGTCACGGTTTCCTCCTGATGCTTGATTGTCACGAATCAAGCGCGAAAATAGCACGATCTCGATGCAATAAACCCTGCACCTGACCCACTGTACCCACACTGCTGTGATTCTTATCACGTTATGGTATCACGAACCAACGATGCAACCGTTCGGATCGCTCGGTGCACTGGCACACGAGTCAGGTCATCGCCAGACGGACCGCTTGCGATGACACCCAGAGAGAGGGTCGTTCCTCGGTTACCTACCATAAAGCGGTTTCCTCCTCGCTCACGGACCTGATGCGTCGTCGCCTGCTCGGGATCGTGATTGGCGCGGCTCCTCAGGTTTCGCGGATGCGTCGCTTTTGTTCGTCGAGCCAGGCGATCGCCACCCGCTTGAGTTGCGCTTCGGTGCGGATATGGCCCATATGTTCCAACAACGAGAGCGTGAATTGCCGTACCAGATCACGGGTCAATTCGACGCTTTTGGGGTCACTGGCCGTTTTGAGCAGGCTGGTGTGGCCGATGGTCAGGGTTTCAGCGACGATGCGTTGGATCATCTGATCCGGCAAACTGCCAAAAAAGGGCAGTTTCGCCAGTTGTTGGTAAGTCTTTGACTGCTTGAGCGCGTGACCGGTGCTGTGGCTAATAAGGGCCTCAAGGCTGGGTAAGACTTCTGGAGTCACCTTTTCGAGCAGCATGAGCACGTTGATTTCGATCAGATGCGCCACCGCCTCGCGCTCCGCAGGGGGCAACGAGCGAATGGCTTCATCCAGGCTGAACTGACGCACGTTTTGCTGGTAGTTGCTCAAAATCTGTATTTGCACCGCATCGGTGATCACCCCGAGCACCCGCGCGAGTTGGGTGCGAGCGAACGCCATCGGGTTGATCAACCCCATGCGCTGCATGCGATAACCCACCGAAATCATCCGCACCAGATGCAAAGGACCCTGCAACCTCGATGGCAAGGCATACACCACCACCGGCAAGAAATAAATACCATCATACCAACGCGCCTTCGCAAAATGACGAAAGTCAGGATACTCACCGCGCACCACGCTGCGCCGGCCCCGAATCACAAACTCCAAACCAAAAAGCGGCAAAAACAGACAGTCAATCAGCCAGAAACGATCATCCGGATGCCCGTCTTCACCAAACCGTTGCCAGTAATTGCGCTTGAGCAAAGGCACCACTTCCCGCCCAAACCACGCGCGCTCAGCTTCCAAACGCTCGGGTGTCAAGTTCTCACGGGACCAGAATTGCAACCAACTTGTCGTGGAAGGCAAATCCTCCCACGGTCGACGCTTACCCAAAAAGCGCGCTTGCCAGCTATGCCACGATAACGGATTGCCCCAATCAAGCACCTCGGAAGCCGGCGCACCCGTTTCCCACATGTGCCGTCGCACCCGATTTTTGAGTTGTTCGGATACCCCCCTCAATCCCACCGAAATGTAAGGGTCCTCGACCTGAATCTTGGCGACCACCCATTGCCGCGTCTCAGCGAGCGAGCGCTCAATTTCCGCTTCACGACGGCTGTTTCGCAATACATTGAATGTCATCTCCGCACGCGCGATAAACCCCTCCGTTGAGCGATGGGGTTCCATGCCCTTGATGTGGTCAAACGCCTGCCAGACGATAGGCGGTGTCAAGGCCTGGTAGTGATGGCGAAGATCCTTATAGGTGTAGTCCATCAACACCAACAGGAGGTTGCTGAGCGCAAGCACCAACAACACCGCATCCGCTAACCACCCCAACATCCAGTTAATGAGCCCTTGCGGCTCCGATGGGGGCGGTGACGGCGTGACACCCTCACCAGGCAGCAAAGCCGCTACCCGACGCTCCAATTCCAACTGCTTCGCGTCCCCTGATTCCCCCATGTCACCCCCCGCGTGCTCGCCTTTTTGTCCTTTTACCCCAATGAAGAAAGGCCGCCTCAGATGAGACGGCCTTCAACAAACAACTTGCAGTTTATGGACGTGAACCGCCTGGACCACCGGGGCCCGGACCGGGGCCCATTTTTTCACGGAAGGTGATACGCCCGCGGGTCAGGTCGTAAGGCGACAATTCGATGCGCACCTTGTCACCAAGCAGCACCTTGATGCGAAAACGACGCATACGACCTGCCAAGTGACCCAGCACCTCATGACCATTGTCCAAGGTGATGCGAAACATCCCGTTTGACAGCGCTTCTTGCACTGTCCCGGTCATTTCAATAATATCTTCTTTACCCATAAAGGTGCGCTCGGTTCCTTTCCTGCCGCCTGTTTAAAATTTAAACACATTAAGGCTCAGCCTAAAAATAGCATACGTCACCATTTCTTGTCAGCCAAATCGTTTGAAGGACCACGGCGCCATCGCCGCTTTTGAATGATGGGAGAAATCGCTGTATTGAATGACTCTGATATAATGGTGTGCTGATCGCTTGTGTTTGGGCTGCTCGGGGGTGACGTTTGCAGTGGGATCTGAAAAATTGGGCTGATCCAATGACCTTGCGTCGCGGCACCGCGTACGTTCGCCGCGGGGCCGTAGGACCGCGCCGTGTCGAAAGCGGCAACGGGGTTCTGGTGGTCGAGGCCGAGGTGGATGAAGGTGCCCTCGCTCCCGTGCAGGTGCGATTGAACTGGGATGGCCGCGAGCTGCTTGCGGTCTGTACGTGTCCCATGCAGGCGCCGTGCAAGCACGCGATGGCTGTGGCCATGGCGCATTTGGAGTCACCCGGTGACGCCGAAGTGGCGGAGGCGTCAGTGGCTGGTGCCACTGTGCCTCGTTTGAGGCCCGGGGATGAAGTCCTGTTTTACAACTTGCATGTGGCGCCGCCGCCGAAGCGCATGGAAAAACAATATCGGCGTGGCGCGGTGGTCTGGTTGTCGATGGAGCGGGCGATCGTCATGGACGATGGCTTGCCTGGCATGCCGCGGCCACTGGCCTTGTGGGGCCCTGTTCCGCGGCGGGGATTGTCGGCGGCGGATCAGGCCATTCTGGATGTAATCGAACCGTATTACCGCACTCGCAACCGCGACTTTTCATCACCCCATGCCCACGGTATCCCCTTGTTGGATGAGATGGTTGCGGGAGTTTTCAATGAGTTGACGCGCTGCCCGTTTGTCTTTGGCGCGGGTCGGACGCCGATTGAGGTTCGCCCCGATTGCGTGATTCGCAGTGTGGGCGGCCCGTACGAACTCATCTGGGATATTGACGGTGAACTGGTGGCGGGTCAGGTTGCCCGTCTGGTCGGTGAGGATCCCGGTTGGTTGCTGGTACGGGATGTCTTTCGGCCTGTTTTGGCGGCGACCGTTCCGGATGCCGCTGTGCCATTGGTTGACGCACCGGAAGACAATTTGGTGAGTTTGGTTTTGCATGAGGCCGTTGAGCCCGTTTTGCGCTTGAATCTGTCCGAAGAGGATGATCGCTTGCTGGTGCGCGTCAACTTTCGCTATGGCAATGCGGCACCGCTTGCCCCGGGTGATTCCAGACAGGCCATTCGTGGTGAGGCGGACGGTGTGTGGGGACATTGGCCACGTGACATTGAACGGGAACGTGCGTGGTTTGAACGCTTGAACCAGACTTTGCTCGAATCGCGGGGTTCCGGGCAGTTTATGGTTTGGGGCGAAGAGGCGCTGATTTTCTTGATGGATGAATTGCCGCAGTTGCTCCGTGAAGGCGCGGAGGTTTACGGTGAGGAGCGTCTCGACCGCATGCGCGTGCGGCGTCAAACAGCCTATGTCTCAGTCGGTGTGAGCTCCGGCATTGATTGGTTTGATTTGCAGACCACGGTACAGGTGGAGGATGAAACCGTCTCGTGGCAGGCTCTGCGGGACGCGTTCAAGCGAAATTCCCGGTTCGTGAAACTGGGGGACGGTGCGTATGCGCGTCTGCCTGAAGAATGGCTGGTTCGACAACAGCAGTTGGCTGCGGTGGCAGGGGCGCGGATGGAAGCGGATGAGGCGGGTTTCACCCAGCGCTTGCCGCGGTATCTGGCGCCGGCTGCGCGTGAGTTGATGGAATCTGCTGGGGCCACGCGCGGGGACCAGGACTGGCGGCGTTTTTTAGATGGGCTTGATGTGGCGGATGCCGACCGTGAATTGCCTCCTCCGGCAGGTTTTATTGGTGAGTTGCGCCATTATCAAGGGCGTGGGCTCGCGCGTTTGGGCTTTTGGCGTGACTATGGTTTGCATGGCATCCTGGCAGATGACATGGGCTTGGGTAAGACCATTCAGGCGATCGCATTGCTGCTTGAGCACAAATCGCGCGGCAATCCGGGGCCCAGTTTGCTGGTGGCCCCTACTTCAGTTGTTTACAACTGGGAGAGCGAAATCGCGCGGTTTGCGCCTGATATAAAGGTTTTGGTGCTACACGGCTCGGATCGCCACGAACGCCTTGATGCGTTGGCTGAGGCGGATGTGGTGGTGACCACTTACGGATTGCTGCAGCGCGATCGCCACATCTGGCACGCGCAATCCTTCGCTTACGTGATTTTGGATGAAGCGCAAAAAATCAAAAATCCCCACTCACAGGCAGCCAAGGCGGCCTGCCGTTTGTATGCCCGGCATCGCCTGTGCCTGACGGGCACCCCGATCGAAAACAATCTGCTCGAATTCTGGAGCCTGTTTCATTTCTTGATGCCCGGCCTGTTAGGCTCGGAGAAACATTTCCGCAGCCAATACTTTAAAGCCGTCAGCACGGAAGCGGATGAGGCACGCGAGCGCTTGCGTCGCATCACACGGCCATTTATCTTGCGCCGCCTGAAATCGGATGTGGCGACGGATTTGCCGCCGCGCAGCGAAATTGTGGCTTACTGCGAACTGGGCGACGAACAACGCAGGCTCTATAACGAAACACTGGCAGCCGTCCGTGGACAGATTTTTTCGGAGGTGCAGACCAAAGGGCTGAAACGCGCGCATTTTCATGTGCTGGAAGGTCTGTTGCGCCTCAGGCAAGTGGCCTGCGACCCCTTGCTGGTACAACGCGAAGGAGCCAAGCCCGTGCCGTCTGCCAAGGTCACACAATTCATGGAATTGCTGGGTGACATGATCGAACAAGGGCACCGGGTGCTGGTGTTTTCGCAGTTCGTCAAAATGCTGCACATCTTGCGGGATGCCTTGAGTGAGCAAGGCATTGATTACGCGTATCTGGATGGACAGACGCGTGATCGCCTCGAACGCGTGAACCGCTTCAACGAGGGGGATACGCCCGTGTTCTTGATCAGCCTCAAAGCCGGCGGCACCGGCTTGAACCTCACAGGCGCCGACTACGTCATCCACTTCGATCCCTGGTGGAACCCTGCGGTGGAAGATCAAGCCACCGACCGGGCGCACCGCATCGGCCAAACCCGGCATGTGTTCAGCTATAAACTGATTGCCAAGGGCACCGTGGAAGAAAAAGTCCTGCAACTCCAAGCGCAGAAACGCAAAATGGTACGCGATGTTTTAGGCGCCAGTGAAGGCGGACCCGAACTGACGATGGCCGACCTGGAGTTTTTGCTCGAGTAGTTAGCTGCCGTTATGCCAGTGAGAGTTGGCGCCCTGTGATGGTATGCAGGCGGGTGACGCCCAACGCGCGCAGGAGATCGATCGCCTGCGGATAATTGGCACCCACATCCTCCGGCCGGTGCGCATCCGAGCACAGCACCAAGGGCACATCCGCCTCGACCAGCAAGCGAATCCACTCAGGCGCCGGGTAAATTTCTTTCACAGGCTTGCGCCAGCCCGCCGTGCTCACCTCCACGGCCATCCCGCTTTGCTTGATCAAAGGCGTCAGATGCCGATACCATTTGCCGGCAACCGCCGGCGCGTGAAATCCAAATACCTTGATCACATCCGCATGCCCAATGATATCCACAGGCCGCTCACGGATCATCTGCTCCAGAATGCCAAAATACGTGTCATAAATATCCCCGACATCCCCACGTTCCCACTGGTCACGCATTTCATCAAGATCAAAGCCGAAGCCACCCAGCCAGTGCACGGAGCCAATCGCATAATCAAACGGGTACGACGCCAAAAACTCCTTCATCGCCGTCCCATTGTCTGGCATATAATCCATCTCGATGCCAATCTTGATATTCAACCCCTCTTCGCGCGCCTTCAGCAACAACCCGAGATACTCATCCAGGTCTTCCGTCTTCTTGCGTTCGACCCAAGGGTTCCAGAGCAGATGCTTGGTTTGCGCAAAGCGGTACGCGTGCTCGGAGATACCCAGATCCGTTACCCCGGTCTTTTGCGCCTGGGCCACAAACTGCTTGAGCCATTCGAGCGCATAAGGCCCGCGCTCCACATGCACATGGTAATCCGTCACCTGTTCAAAACTGCGCATCTTGTCTCCTTTTATCCCGTTACACGCGACCGCTTTTCAAGACACCTTGCAGGCCAGTGTCCAACTGGCGATCGCTTTCCATTTACTCCCCTTGAATTAACTGGCGCTGAACAACGGCGCGCAGCCTTGCCCACCGCTTGCACATTGCCGCACCCGCTTGTCAACTCTGCCTTTTGAACAGGGCAATTGTCAAACCAACCACCGTCCTTTACTTGATTTTTACATCCGGTTGATTGACGGCTCGCACTACCCGATGTCCCTTTGATGCTGTTCAACCTCGGCAAAAAACAAGGCGATGCGTTCAAGTGCTGTGATCAACTCTTCCGGGGAACACACCCAGGAGAGTCGCAAAAATCCCTCTGCGCCAAATGCCAGGCCCGGAATGGTTACCACGCGCGTGCTTTCAAGCAGGCTGCGTGCCGCTGCCAGGGAGTCGTGCGCCACGTTGTCTGGTAAGGGCAGCATGACATAAAAACCACCCTCCGGAGGAATGTGCGGCAAGGCGTGGCGCTGCAACTGCTCAAGCAGAAGGGTGCGTTGCTGACGGTAATGGGGCTGGTGGATGGTGAGGCCTGCGGGGTCTTGCAGGGCTGCGATCGCCACCCGTTGCGAAAAGGTACTGGCAGCCGTATTGACGAACTGATGCAGCTTGATGGCCGCCGTGATGGCGTGGTCTGTACCCATGAGCCAGCCAAGGCGCAAACCGGTCAGCGCATGACTTTTAGACAGGCTGCCAGCCACCAGCGTGTGCGGGTAGAGGCTGGCCAGTGAGGTCGGGGGCGTTTCTTGATAATGCAGCGCCAGATAGACCTCATCCAGCAGCACATAAACAGGCGCGCCGGGACGGGCCAACAGGCCATCTGCCAGTTTTACAAGTTCGTGACGGGGCCAGATGCGACCTGTGGGATTGTTGGGGCTGGCGAGAATGATGAGCCGGGTGTCGGGGGTGAGGGCTGCGAGCACCGCTTCCGCCGAGGGCGCAAAGCCAGTTTTTGCATCAAGTACAACCTCACGGTGGCGCAGGTTTTCCAGTGCACAGAGTTTGGCGTAGGCGCCATAACAGGGTGCAACAATCAAGACACTGTCGGTGGCGGGATTGAGCAGGCTTTTAATGGCGAGGTACAGGGCTTCTTGCGAACCAACGGTCACGCAGACGTTGGAGACTGAATTCAAATCGGGATAATTGAAACAGCGGGCGATCGCCTCACGCAACTCGCCAAAGCCAGCATTCGGACTATAGGGACAGCCGTGCTCGCGCACCCAGGCGGTGGCGGCCTCAAAGGGCGCCAGGGGAGGGGCCAAGGTGGGCTCTCCCAACCCCAGATCAATATCCCCCGGACGCTTGGCCTCGTTGATGGCGCGAATCAAGCTGCCAGGAATCGCGGTGATAACCGGGTTCATGAGCCCCCCAAAGTCACGATGCATCAGCCGAAAATGACTCAGGCAAAATATTTGTTTGACTGTTCGACATTCATGCGTGAGCACTCAAGAGACCGTTTCCGGAATTTTCCAGATAAGTCCGACTTCGCCAACCCCTGCGGCCCGCACGACATCAGTGTGAACGATGCAGAAACGCTTTGATTGTTGATCAAATGTTCACCGGTATTCAATAACACGAGTCATTGCCTGATGTTTTGAGTTTGTCACCCAAGTTTTGAAAAAAACCTATGTGTCCCTGTATAACGAGTCTTTGGGTCATCGATCGCTTAAGTAGACACGCATGGTTCAAAATTTTCTCAATGCTTCACCCCCACGCAATGGTGACAAGTCGTAGTCTTGACCCATTACACGCTAAACACGACGATGCCCATGAGTGGCGTCACACGGGCATCGTCGTCGGGGAAGTTAACCGTCGTCGCCGATGGCGTTCACGGGACAGCCAGCCATGGCCTCTTCGCAGGCAGCTTCCTCATCCGGTGTGGTGGGCTGCTTGTAGCACACATCATGGGTGCCATCATCCACGGCCCGGAAATTATCGGGCGCCAAGGACTCGCACAGGTTGCAAAAGATGCAGGTCTCATCCACATAGTAGCGACCGGTGGTGTTGTCAGCGTAGCGAATCGTTTTATCTGCCATGACCCTCGTTGCTCCGTCTTGATCTGCTATTGGGCGGGTGGCGCCTGACGCACACCCGTTCGCTTTCATTTTGCCAGACTCACCGCCAACCGACAACTTGACCGCTAAACGATTCTCTTAGGCTTGTCATCAGCCAGTGCCAATGGCCACTCCCGTCTGTATCTCCTCGGCCAGATGTTGGCGGGCGAAGTCAATCGCCATGCCGCACAAGTAAACCCAGCAAATCATCATAACTGCGCCGCAAGGCCGCAATCGGGACGGATTCCCGCGCCTGATGCGCTTGGGCCGTCTCACCCGGGCCAAAATTCACAGCCGGTATTCCGCGTGCACTCAACCTGGCCACATCCGTCCAGGCCTGCTTCGGTTCGATGCGCAACCCCGTTCGCGCAACCCAGCGCGTGAGCGTCGGATCATCCAGGCACACCTGCCCCGCAGGCGCCTCATCCACAATCGTCACAACCGCCTCATCTCCCACCATCGCAAGCAAGGCGTCTTTGGCGCTCGCCAAGGTGCGATGGGGCGCGAAGCGGTAGTTGACGTTGACCTCGAAGCTATCCGGCACCACGTTGCGCGAATTGTGGGTGTGCGCGGTGGTGGCCGTCATGACCTCATAAAAAGTAAGGTCGCCATACTGAACCGGCACGCGCTCCTGATTGGCCAGACGCTGCAAAAAGGGCAGCGCACGCGAGATCGCACTTGCCCCCTGCCAAGGCCGGGCACTGTGGGCGCGTTGTCCCTCAAAGCGCAACACGGCGTGCAAACCGCCCACGCACCCCATCTGGATCTGGTTGTCGGTGGGTTCCAGACACACCGCGAAGTCCAGCTTGGGTATGTGGCCGCCGGCCAGCAGGGGTTCGAGGCCATTGTCGATAACCGGACCTTCTTCCCTGTCGTAAAAGACGGCCACCAGGTTAGGGTGCTGCTGCGGGTCGTGCGCAGCAAGCAAGGCGAGCATGACAGCGAGGCCGCCTTTCATGTCGCTGGCACCGCAGCCGTAGACCCGGTTGTCACGGATTTCAAGGGGTTGATCACCCGCCGCTTTTACCGTATCGGTGTGACCGAACAACCCGATCGTCGGGCACAGCGGGTCGTGGGCAGTGCACGCCACGATTGCCTCGCCGTGGCGTCTGACCCGGAGATGCGGCATCACGGCAAGCCGGGCTTCCAGCCAGTCACACAAGGCGGCTTCATCACCCGTTTCGGAGGGGATGGCACACAGGGCCAAGTTGTCTTCGGCCAGTTGCCGGGTCAGGGAGTCGTGTATCATACGGCCACGTTGAAGGTACGCAGTGCGTCATTGAGGCTGGTTTTTTGATCCGTGCTCTCCTTGCGTTGCCCGATAATGAGTGCGCACGGGACCTGATAGGTGCCAGCCGGGAAGGCTTTGGGGATGGTGCCCGGAATCACGACGGAGCGGGCCGGGACGCGGCCTTTGAGGGTGATGGGCTCGGGGCCTGAGACGTCGATGATGGGGGTGCTGGCGGTGATGACGACGTTTGCGCCAAGGACGGCTTCACGTTCGATGATGACGCCTTCAACCACGATGCAGCGGCTTCCGAGAAAGGCACCGTCTTCGACAATGACGGGGGTGGCGGTGGGCGGTTCGAGAACGCCGCCGATGCCAACGCCACCGGAGAGGTGGACGTTTTTGCCGATTTGGGCACAAGAACCGACGGTGGCCCAGGTGTCAACCATGGTGCCAGCGCCAACCCGGGCCCCGATGTTGACGTAGCTTGGCATGAGGATGACGCCTGGTTCGAGGTGACAGCCATAGCGGGCCACGGCGGGGGGCACCACACGGACGCCTGCTGCCTGGTGGTTGATTTTGACGGGAACCTTGTCGAGGAAGGCGAGGGGGCCCGCAACGCTAGGTTCGAGCGGACGGGAGGCGAAATAGAGCAAGATGGCTTCTTTGATCCACGCATGGACGACCCAGCCTGAACTGGTGGGTTCTGCGACACGGAGGGTGCCTGTGTCGAGGTTGGCGAGGACTTGATCGATGGCCGCTTGTGTTTCGGGTAAGGATAACAAGGTGCGATCGCTAAAGGCACGGTGAATGATATCGGCGGTATCGGTCATGATTGAGAACGCTTTCTTTATGCGAAAAATTTTTTGAGATCGGATTGAAGCGCATTATAACCCATGCATTCCGGGTATCTATTGGAAGGGATCGCAACTGCTTCGCATTACCCTTGACGGATGATTCATTTTTCACTTAATCTTGGCCTGATTCCGGCAAAGTCGCCCGTGAGTCCGGTATTTAAGCGGTACAAGGCAACGTTGCATGAAACACGGCGCAGCGCTTGAATTTAGGAGCCGACTCATTTGAAGTACAATACATTGGTGGCGAAAAAGTACAACATTCTGGTTGTGGATGACGAACCCGATAATTTGTTGTTGCTTGAGCGGGTGTTGCGGCGCGATTACAACTTGTTCACCGCGAACAGTGGGGCCGAGGCGCTTGAGATTCTCGAAACCATGGATGTGGATATGATCATATCGGATCAGCGGATGCCGAACATGACCGGCGCCGAACTGCTGGGCAAAGCCTATGAGCGCACACCGGATCAAGTGCGCATTTTACTGACCGCGTATTCAGACGTGAAAGACATCGTTGCTGCGATCAATGCCGGGCACATATACCAGTATCTCAGCAAACCTTGGGATCCGGATGATCTCAAGCTGACGGTGCGCCGTTCACTTGAGAGTTATCAGTTGACGCTGGACAACCGGACCTTGATGGCGCGATACCGCAACGATGAGGCGGAATTGCTCGGTTTGTTTCAGCGGCTTGTGACACGTCTGGAGGCGCGCTCGCCTTACACCCGGGATCATGCCCAGCGGGTGCAGCATTATGCGAATATGCTGGGACGCGACCTTGGCTTTTTTGACGAAGAGTTGTCCCAATTGGATGTGATGGCGCATTTGCATCGTTTAGGTTTGTTGGTTGAGTCGGATGCGCAGATTGCGTCGGCGCTTGAACAAATTGACCCGAACCAGCGTCAGGCACGCTCGCCGCATGCTGCGGTGACGGAAGAATTGCTTGTGGGGTTGCCCTTTTTTGTCCGGGCGATTCCGCTGCTTGGCTGGTTGGCTGAGCCGGTTGACGGTTCGGGTGTTCGGGGGCAAGTGGGAACGGAGGTTCCTTTGCTTGCAAGGGTGATGCAGGTAGTCATTGCGTTTGATGACTTGGTGGTGGGGCGGCCGGGTGTGGAACCGCTTGAGCCGGCGCTTGCGTTGGCTGCCATCAGAGAGCAGGCAGGGCGGGCCTTCGACCCGATGATCGTGGAGCATTTTGCGCGGCTTTTGGCTGCTAATCCGGATTTGGTCGCGTGCCGCAGTTAATTTTAGCTGATAAATCCGAGTTGTTCAGGCGGACCTTGTCCAGCGTGTTGCAGCGGGATGGTTATGAGGTGGTGCATGCGGAAACTGGGCAGCGTGTGTTGACGCTGGCGACCCAGTTGCGCCCTTTTGCGATCATCATGGACATCGAAGTCGAGTCCCCAAGTGGCTTTGAAACGTTATTGCTGTTGAAGCGCGAGCCGGCTTTGCGGCGTTTGCCCGTTATCTTGGTTTCACGGGAGAGTGTACGCAGTTCGGTGGGCAGTGCCTTGAAGGTTGGTGCTGAGAGTTTCTTGTTGAAGCCGGTGGATCTCAACGTGTTAACGCGAACGCTCAAGGGATTGCAGGTACCGGTGCCTCAGGTTGGGGCGCCAGTCAGCCTGTTTTTTGGCGACACCGAGTTGGTCGCGCAGGTGCGCTTTGTTGACCAGTATGGCACGGTGTATTTGAATCGCGGTGAATGTGATGAATCCGTGATGGATGCTCAGGTGCGGAATATGCTTTCTGTTGAGGAGCAGGCACTTTTGTACAATGAGACCGCACCCGTGGGATCGCACGGTGTGATTACCTTTCCGACGAATGGTGCAATGGCAGCTTCGCAGGCGGTGTTGCTACAGGAGGAAAACGCGCAAGGCATTGCGGTTTTTCCTGTGGGTGATCCGGTCGTCGGCGGAGAACCGGATGTGTTGCGTGTGCCGGTGAATTACAAGTGTCGGTTCATGCTTGCCGGTGGTTTCATGAAGTTGGCGAATGTGACCTCGCTTCATGGGAAGGGCTTGTTGCTTTCCGGGATTACTGAGGAGCCCCGGTTCAACAGTCTGGTGGATATCACATTGTATCCGGGCGAATTTGGTGCGAACGGCGGCATACCACTAAAGGGGCGCTTGATGGGTTATCGCGTCATGTCGGCCCAGACGTATGAGGCAGATGTTGAGTTTGTGTCTTCGCCCGGCCTTGGCTTTGTGAATTTGATTGCAGAATTGATTGCTGGTCGTCCCGCTCGTTCGTGACCCGTTGCAGAGGGGGGGTGTTCATGCGTTTTACCTCCGCGAATTCGGCTTCTTCCTCTGATCCGCAAAAACGTGCGACGACTGGTGAATTGGCCAGTTCCGAGCGTTTGCATATGCTCGGGCAACTTGTGGCGGGTGTTATCCATGAACTGAACAATCCATTAAATATTGTGGGCGCGAATCTCAAATGTTTGACGACTTATGTGGAACAGATGGGGCGCTTGATCGATTTGTATCGAGAAGGGGCGACGATCAAGCCTGAGTATCAGGCGATGTTGGCTGAGCTTGAGGAGGATCTTGATTGGCCTTATTTGGCTAAAGATTTGCCCAAGGTGATGGGCAGTTGTCAAGAAGCTACGAAGCGTGCGCATAGCTTGGTTGATGAGTTGCGTCGTTTTTCGATAAAAAACAAGCTTGAGGTGGGTGTCGTGGATGTCAAGGGGAGCATTTTGTCGACGGTGCGCCTTGTTGAGAGTTCGTTTCGCCACAAGGTATCGGTTGTGGTTGAGCTTGAACAGATGCCGCCGATTGTGGGCGTTGCCGGGCAGATTCAGCAGGTTTTCATGAATTTGTTGGTTAATGCCTGTCAGGCGATCGATGAAAAGGGTTCAGTGCAGGTGCGGGGGCGTCACCACGACAATGTGCTAACCCTTGAGTTGACGGATACGGGGTCTGGCATTCCGGCTGATGTGTTGCCACGTATTTTCGAACCGTATTTTTCGACCAAGTCGGCTGCGGATGGGACGGGGCTTGGGTTACCTATTACGCGTCGTATCATTGAGAATCACGGCGGCACGATGGCGGTGCATTCCGAAGTGGGGGTAGGCACGACCTTCGTCATCACCTTGCCTGTTGAAGGCCCTTTGCGTTTAGGACAGGTGGTTGCTCATTCGCCTTATGATTTTTAGGTTACGGTATTTGTAATCCGGTTGATTTTGCGGCGTGAAAGGGTGTGAACGCGATGAACACCACTCCCAAGGGTCTGATCAACAACCGCTACGAGATACGCGAAACGCTGTGGACCGGTGGCATGGGCAATGTTTACCGTGTTTTTGATCGTCAGCAACAGAAAATGTTGGCGCTGAAGGTTTTGGAGGGTGATCACCCGGTCGCGCCCACGCGTCTTCATCGTTTTAAAGTGGAGTTTCGCCGGACGCCTGACCTGGTTCCCGAGGGTGCTTGCGAGATTTATGATCTGGGTCTTGATGAACGGGGCATGCTGTTCATGACCTTGGAATGTCGATTGGAGACAGCGACTGTTGGTGCATCTGAAGCCTTGTACGATCGCGTGTCGTGGACCGAGGCGCTATCCGGGTTCACGGTCGGCGATGAGGGTGTATTACGCACCATTCTGGGTCATCTGCTGAAATTGTTGCCCTTGAAATCAGCAGTCCTTCGGGTACTGAACCCTGAAGGACGTTCGGTACTGACGGTTGGCAACGGGACGTCAGTGCACGATAACGAACTGGTCAGTCTTGATCGGGCGATGGTTGAGCGCGAGACGATTCACGGTCGGCACGCGACGGGTGAGTGGGTTGCTGCGTATTTGGGTTCGCACGATGGTCCGTTGGGTGTTTTGTATTTGGCGTGTCAGGGTGCGTTGCCCCAGTCCGTGTTAACGGAACTGACGTCTGATTTTTCGCTCGCCTTGGTGCGTGAGCAACGGTATCGCTTGGCTCAAGAGGCGATGCAGCATTTGGAGATGCTCAATGACTTGTCGCGCACTGTGTCGGGCACCCTGGATCGGGATACGATCCTGAACTTGGTGTTGAGTCAGGCCTTGACGGTTTCAGAAGCTGATCATGGCGCCGTTTTTTGGGGCAGCGAGCGCTTGGCGACTTTGGATCGCTCGGGGCATTCAGTGGATGATTTGCGCGTGAGTCAGAGTGTCATTGCTCAGGTTTTGGAGGAAGGGCGATCGCTTTCAATTTTAGACACCCTGGAAGACGAGCGCTTTGCGATGCAAGCCAGCATCATGGATTTACAACTGCGGGCAATCATGTGTGTGCCGTTGCGTGCGGGTGATGAAATCAAAGGCGTCCTGTATGTAAGCAGCCAGACGGTGGCTCGAACGTTTGGGCCCCACGATCTTGAGGTTCTGGAGGGCATCGCGGGACAGGTGGCGCTGGCGCTGGATAATGCGCAGTCTTATCAAACCATACGCGAATTGAATGCCGGTTTGGAAGACAAGGTCGCTCAGCGGACTGCTGAATTACAGCTGGCTTTAAAGCAACTTCAAGACACCCAGGCGCAGTTGGTGCAAGCCGAAAAGATGTCCGGTTTGGGACAGATGGTGGCGGGTGTTGCGCACGAACTCAATAATCCGCTTAATTTCATTTTTGGCAATCTGAAAGTCTTGCGGGATTACTGTAATGGTTTGTTTGACTTGGTTGGCGCTTATGAGCGCAAGGGAAGTGCGGATGCTGAAATCACGCGTCTCAAGAATGAGATTGATTACGACTATCTGCGGGATGACGTGGCCAAGACCATTGAAAGTTGTTTGAAAGGGACGACGCGGTCCCAGAAAATCGTGGCTGATCTCAAAGTTTTTGCAGGCCACGACGAGGCGGAACTGAAACCGGTCGACCTCAAAGAAGGCATCAACAGCACGGTGGCGATGGTCGCAGGTCGCTTTGAGGGTGTGGTAACTTACGATTTAAATCTGGCCGATGCACCGTTCCTGCACGGCTATGGCAAACAGTTGAACCAGCTCTTTTTGGCCTTGTTAACCAATGCGGGACAGGCCATTATGGATCGCAAACGCCAAACGCCCAATTTTGACTCCGGCATCGTCACCGTCGGCCTCAGCGTTATCAACGAACACGCGGTTATCACCGTGCATGACACTGGCGTTGGCATTCCCGAGGAACAATTGGGCAAGGTCTTTGATCCCTTTTACACCACCCGGGCAGTCGGTGAAGGCACAGGGCTGGGGTTGACCACCTCGTACACGGTGGTTGAACGGCATCGGGGGCGCATTCGCGTCGAATCAACCCCCGGAGGCGGCAGCACGTTCACGGTCGAACTGCCCTACGCGAGCCCCGACTTCCGCGAATCAACCGCTGAGATCAAATAATGACGCCAAAGAGCCTCATTACTGAGGCACTACAGTTGGCATTTTTGTAGAATTTGCCAAGTATCGATCCATATCAGCCTGGGCGTCAGCGATCGCTTGAGTTCAAACGCGGGGTAAATACGCATAGCCGCCTGGGACTTGATCCGGTCGTGCGGATCCGTCACTTGGTCCCTCAGGATGCTCAATCGCACACACAAGCGTGCAGGATGCATTCGTTCAACGCTCAGGGAATCCTGATGTACACCGATGCAATAACAGTGAAGCGATTTAATTTTGAGTGGTTGTGCAGAATATAGTGGAAGCTCAGGGATTTGAACCCTGGACCAAGGGATTATGAGTCCCCTGCTCTGACCGCTGAGCTAAGCTTCCGGGTTGGTCGACACAATCGCTTGCACGTTTGCAAGGATCAAATCAGATTCAGAGTCTAACAAGGCACTTGTGTACCGGTCAAGTGATTGGGTCATGCACGCAGTGCGAGTGACCGGCTTCTTGGGCTACCAAAAGGCGCTGGCAAGTTGGCCGGTCACGCCGTCGTCTCAATCGATGTATTCGCGCAAACGTTTGTTTCGGTTGGGGTGACGTAGTTTGCGTAGCGCTTTGGCCTCAATTTGTCGAATACGCTCACGCGTCACGCTGAATTGTTGACCGACTTCTTCCAAGGTTCGTTGGCGGCCATCTTCAAGACCGAAACGCAGTTTTAGAACCTCACGCTCACGTTGGGACAGGGTGTTGAGTACATCTGCAATGTCCTCACGAAGCAAATCGTGCGTGACAGCATGCACAGGCGTTTCGATGCGTTGATCCTGAATGAGGTCCCCCAAACGCGAGTCTTCCTCTTTGCCTACCGGCGACTCCAGACTCACTGGCTCTTGCGAAATTTTGATAATTTCCCGCAGGCGATCAACCGTGACATCCATGTCCTTGGCAATCTCTTCTTCGGTCGGCTTGCGTCCCATTTCCTGCTGCAATTGCCGTTGCACTTTTTTCAGGCGATTGATGGTTTCAACCATGTGAACGGGAATGCGAATCGTCCGCGCCTGGTCTGCGATCGCCCGGGTAATCGCTTGACGAATCCACCAAGTGGCATAAGTCGAAAACTTGTAACCCTTCTGATAATCAAACTTCTCCACAGCGCGAATCAAACCCAGATTACCTTCCTGAATCAAATCCAAAAACGCCATGCCCCGACCAATGTATTTTTTGGCAATCGACACCACCAGCCGCAAATTGGCCTCCGCCAACTTGCGCTTGGCACGCTCACCCAATGCGCCCCCCGCTTCAATGCTCTTCGCAAGCGCCACTTCCTGCGCACCGGACAACAAAGGAATTGTCCCGATTTCACGCAAGTACATCCTGACCGGATCCTCAGTCGAAATGCCCTTTGGAACACTCAAATCCAGTTCCACGTCACCATTGAGCGACTTGATTTCATCTTCGTCAGGCGCCTCTGCCTCATCCAACGTGGCCGAAGCCAATTCGAAAAGGTCGTCCTCCAAAGGCCCATCGCTCGAAAAACCCCCGAGGAGATCATCCACCTGGCTGTGGTCCTTGTCATTCAAGGTTTCGGTTTTGTCCACCACGTTCATTGCTCCTTCGGGTCTTTCAGGTTCACGCGATCACTGGCCACCGATTCAAGCGCTTCAATGGCCAATGTTGCCGCGCCGATGCTTGAGCTGTACACAAAATTCAGAGATTGCCCGTAACCGTTCCACCAGCGATATATGCGCATCTTGCGTCAAAGACGCCGCACTCGCCTTCAAATGCTCCTTCAGACGAGTGAGCTCACCTTGCCAATGCTCATACAAGATATGATTCACACAATCCATCGCCACCGCACCATACTCACTGGCCCAACGCTCATAATCCGAAAAGTTCAAACTCGACAAAAGCTGGATAACTTCAGGGCGTGCCGCAAAGTGCGTCAACAATCCATCCCATGTCACCGCCCCTGCCGCGTCCCTCTGCCTCATGAGATGCTCCCGCAGTTCCTGGTTCAAGGATTCAAAACGGATGTCGCAGAGGTGTTCTCGGATAAGATCGCTCACATCAGGCCTTTCCACCATCAGGTAGAGCAAGAGACGCTCTGCCTCTTTGCTTGACAAACGCCCGACGGTGAGGGGCGCGCCCCGTAAGGGCGCCTCTTGAGGACGCAGGCCTTTTTTGATTTCCAGACGAATTGACTCCTGGCGAACGCCCAGGCGTTCGGATAGCCAGGTGATGTAATGATCCTGAGTGACATAATTACCCATGCCTCGCAAGATGGGAACGGTTGCTGCCACGGCCCGTGCGCGACCTTCCGTATTGTTTGTTTCAATGCCCGCCAAGGCACGCTCCAGCATAAACCGATCAAGCGCTGGTGCGTCCTGCAACAAGTCACCAAAAACTTTGGCTCCTGCGCTTCGCAAAAACGCATCGGGGTCCTTGCCATCCGGTACCGCGAGCACAGTCGCGCGCAAGTCCATCCCGGCTGTCACCTCCGCAAGGGTTGTCAGCCCACGCTCAGCTGCCTGCTGCCCCGCACGGTCCGCATCAAAGGCAATCACCACACGTTTGGAAGGCGTGTAGCGTAACAGGATTCGCGCCTGCGCAGGCGTCAGGGCCGTACCCAAAACCCCGACCGCCTCATCAAAGCCATGTGCGTGGGCAGTTAAAACATCCATGTATCCTTCCATCAAAATCACCCGGTCTTTGACCCTGATGCGATCCCGCGCCTGATTCAATCCGTAGAGAAGTTGGCCTTTACGATACAGGGCTGTCTCCGGGCTGTTGAGATACTTGGGCTCATCTTCCGATACCAGCGCACGTGCCCCAAAACCCACCACTTGATCAGCCTCACTGTGAATCGGAAAAATCAAGCGATTTCTGAAGTAATCGTAGTGACCGGGGACGTTTTGCCGCTGCCGAATCAAACCGCCTGCCAGTTGCGTGGCCGTATCGATACCCTGCTCCAACAAATGACGATGCAGCTTTTCCCACTCTGCAGGCGCGTAACCCAAATGAAAACGTTCCACCCATTCCGGCGTGACGCCACGCATCGCCAGATAACTGCGCGCATTGGCCCCTTCAGGGCCTCGCAGGCAGGCTTCAAAAAAAACCGTGGCGGCCTCGTTGGCCGCTTTCAATCGTCCCCGTTCATCGCCCTCAGGCGTCCGTTCCGGAATGTTGACGCCGTAACGTTCACCGAGCCAACGCAACGCATCCGGAAAGGTCAAACTGCGCGATTTCATGACAAAAGTGAAAATATCGCCGCCTTCACCGCAGCCAAAACAACGAAAAATCTGTCGTTCGGGATTCACGTTGAAAGAGGGGGTGCGTTCCTGATGAAAAGGACAGCGCCCCAAAAAATTTCGACCGCTTCGTTTCAGCACCACCGATTCGGCAATGACATCCACGATGTTCGCTCGCGCGCGAATCTCATTGATGGGGTCTTCCAGCGTGTTGTTCATCCTGCTTTGACTTTTCTTCTCAGGCCTTCAATGGGGATACTCACGAAGGCAGTTCATCGGTCAAAGACCAGGAACGGGGAACATAGATTTTTTCATAAAAAGCGATCGCATAACGGTCCGTCATTCCCGCAATGTAATCAACCGTCGCCCGCTCACGTTCAGATTCCACAACCTCACGATTCAACGCCCGTTCAAGGACAACCGGGTTATCCATGACGTGCCGGTAAATGCCCGCAATGATGCCTTGCACTTTGCGCTCTTCAATCTTGGCCCGCGAGCCGTGATACACATTCAAAAACATGAACCGACGCAATTCCAGAAAGGTCTCATGCACCCCCTCGCTCATCCGAATCGCCTCGTAATCCGCACCACTGGTCGCAATCAGATCCAAAACCATCCGCTCGATACGCTCACCCCGCGTGTCACCAAATACCAAGCGCACGTCCGACGGCAAATCCATTGGCTGCAGAATTCCGGCACGACAGGCATCATCCAGGTCGTGATTCAAATACGCGACCCTGTCCGCAATCTTGACCACTTGCCCTTCCAGGGTCAACGGCGCAACCGGCCCAGTGTGATGCAAAATGCCATCGCGTACCTCACGGGTCAGATTCAAAGGCTCCAACACCTCAACCACCCGCACACTCTGCTCGTTGTGAGCAAAACCGGCCTCAAACATGGCATCCAGCGCCGCTTCACCCGCGTGTCCAAAAGGGGCGTGCCCCAAGTCATGTCCTAAGGCGATCGCCTCGGTCAAATCTTCATTGAGACGCAACGCCCGAGCAATCGTCCGGGCAATTTGCGCCACTTCCAGGGTGTGGGTCAAGCGCGTCCGATAATGATCACCAACAGGCGCCATAAACACCTGCGTCTTGTGCTTCAAACGGCGAAACGCCTTGGAATGTAAAATGCGGTCACGATCACGCTGGAAACATGTGCGCAACACACACGCATCCTCGGGAACATCTCGGCCACGACTGCTCCTAGACCGCGTCGCCTGCGGCGCCAGGTACGTATCCTCCAACTGTTCCTGCTGTTCGCGAAAAGGCGATCGCTCCGCGTTCAAGATGGTCATATTCAGGAATGGGGCTCCGAGTCACACGCTTGCCACCTCAAGAGATAACATAATGTGACTTATCCCGCAATTGCAATTCATTAAACTGATACGTTACTGTTTGGTCATTCGCTCAAGCCTTCACGAACATAGGCTTGTCCACGATACGTCAGGGTGTAGCTGCCATCTGGCAAGTGCTCAAGATGCCCCTTTGTCAGCGCCAGCTCAACCGCGGTATCGATGGCCAGACAGGCCGCCTCCGGTGCTTGCGCCAACAGGCGCTGCAAATCAAGGACTTGGTAGTGTTCCCGGCGATTGTACTTTTCCAGGTAATACGCGACGGTCACCAGAATGTCTTCCGGCGCTTGAGCTGCTTTCAGTTTTAAAAATTCGGATACAGTTACGTTACAGGTGGGTTGAAACGTGGTGCTGATGCGCGGTAACGCCTCTTGCGGCGTGTCAACTTCGGGTGCGTTCAAAAAAGGCTGCAAGCGTCGCCACCAGTGTTCGGCCTGGCTTTCCACAAACGCTGGTGATCCGCTTAACTCCAGTGTGAGCCCCCCATAACTGAGTTTGATTTGATGCAAACTGGTGGCGTCATGGTTCATATGGTGACCTCTGAGGCTTGAGCCAAGCCTTTTTTGAAGGATTCGGCACGGTTGAGCAGATCACGGGCATAATCCAGCGCGGCGGTGCCTGTGTTGCCGCTTGCGAGGGTAGCGAGTTCGGAAATTCGCCCGTCGCGGTCCAGGCTACGGAGGTGTACCGCTGTGCGATCGCCCACCACGGATTTGCTCAGATGCAAATGCTGATCCGCCATCGCCGCTACCGCCGGCAAGTGCGTGATGCAGATCAACTGATGCTGGTGCGCGAGTTGGGCGATCTTTTCCGCCACAGCCTGGGCGGCTCGACCCGAAATACCGGTATCAACCTCGTCGAAGATGAGTGTTGGCGTCTGGGCCAGCTTGGCCAAAACGGTCTTCAAAGCGAGCATCAACCGCGCCATTTCGCCGCCTGAAGCGGTCTTGTGAAGCGGTTTAGGCGCCTCTCCCGGGTTCAAGGCCACCAAAAATTCACAGGTTTCCACCCCATCCGGATGCCAGTCACGTCGACTCAATGATACGTCGAAACGGCCATTGGCCAATTCCAGTTCCTGCATCTGCAACGCAATGGCCGCTTCAAGCGCCCGCGCCGCACGTCCACGGGCTTCACCCAGTTGCGCACTTGCCGCCCCAAGCGCTTCCATCGCTGCTGCGATAAACGGTTCGAGTGTCTGCGCGCGCGCGCGGCTGGTGTCAAGGGTGAACAACTTGTGCTCGAGATCGCGCGCGTGAGCCATGACGGCATCCAGGCCCGGGCCATACTTGCGTTCCAGATGACGCAAGGTATCAAGCCGTTCCTGCACGACCTGTAAACGCTCGGGATCGCCTTCAACATCTTCGCCATAATGGCGCAGGTCATCCGCGATATCCCGCAATTGGGCCTGTTGCTCGCGCAATTTGGACGCAAGATGCCCGAGGTGTATATCCAATCCCGATTGACTCTCCAACGCGGCAATGACACGCCCCAAGCCATCACATAAACTGGGCTGGGTCTCGCCAGCGTAAAGCGCATCGTACGCACCCGTCGCCACGTGAGCGAGTTTTTCCGCGTGGGACAATTTGAGCCGTTCCTGCTGCAAATGTTCGATTTCATCGGCATCGACCAAGTTGGCACGGCTGATTTCATCGAGTTGAAAACGCCAGAAATCGGCCTGATTCAGGCGTTCCTGCGCTTCCTTCTGCCATTGCTCCCGTTCTTTCGTCAGCGCGCGCCACTGCTCGTAGGCCGTTTTGACGGCCTCTTTTTGAATGGACAGGTTGCCGAAACGATCCAATAAAGCGAGATGGGTTTCAGAATCCATCAACGATTGATGTTCATTTTGGGTTGCGATGTCGATCAACGATCGGCCGACCTGACGCAATGTCGCTTGAGTCACCTGCTGCCCCTCAATGCGGCAACGCGTCCCGCGTGCGGCGATCTCACGACTCACCGTGAGTTCACCCGGCATCGCCACTTCAATACCCTCCGCATCAAGAATGCTCTTGACTACCGGGTCGAATGCCTCCCGCGCCAGGGTCATTTCAATCACCGCACGGTTATGGCCTGACTGAATCACATCCAAACTGACGCGACCACCCAAGGCCGCGATGACCGCATCTATCAACAAGGACTTTCCCGCGCCCGTTTCACCAGTCAGCAAACATAGGCCTGACGTGAGATCCAGCGTCAGATCCTCTATTAAAACAAAATGACGAATTCTTAATTGCTTAATCAATTGCGGGACTCCCGTCAAAAGGGGCTTCCAGCCACATGGTTCTTCATTGTAGGCGTCAAGTACCGGTGTGCGCAATTGTCGTCCATGACGTGATCCTTGGGTTCGTGTTAAACTGGCGCTGTCTTTTTTTCGTTGCTTGGCTGCTACGGTCACGGATGGCAACATTTTTGGAGTGTCTGATCCCGCCATGAATGAAGTGTCCTGGATTTTGAGACAAGCGCGGATCGATCACGGCTTGTCCCTGGAAGATGTGGCGCAAAAGACTTACATCAAGCTGGACTACCTGGAGGCCATTGAAGAGGCCGACCTCAAACGCCTGCCAGCTGATGTGCATGTGTCGGGCTACATCCGGCAGGTTGCACGACTTTTTGATTTGGATGGACCGGGCCTCGCGAGCAGGTTTTTTAACCCAGGCCTTGGTTCCGGTGAAGCATCCGGCTTGAATGGGGAAGTGACGCATCCTGCGTTACCGTTTCGGTCGCTGCAAGTGGAGTCCGCGCCGATGGCTGCTTCACCCGTCAGTGCCGTGCAGCATCTGGCCAATTTGATGGAATCGGACGCCGTGCCGGTCAGGGAGGCCAGACTGGAGGCGGATGCGATCGTTGACCGTGCGCGCGCAGAAGCACGCGATCTTGTTCGTGGTGCGGAAGCGTATGCCCACGATGTGTTGGCTAAACTGGAAGAGGATTTGTCCAATACCCTCAGCGTGATTCGAAATGGTCGACGCTATCTGGATTTGAAGCGGTATGACGGTTTCGAAGGACGCCGCCAGGAATAGCTGGTCTTTCGGTAAGATGGTTGGCCGTCTGAAAGGATATTTTGCGCATGTTTCGCCTGATACCCCGCGAGGAGAGTTTCTTTGATCTCTTCGAAACGTCTGCAGCCAATGTTCTGGCTGCGGGTCGATTGTTGCGTGATTTGGTCGAAGATTACCGGGATGTGCCGGGACGCTTGCAAAAATTGACAGATAGCGAACATGCGGGCGATCGCGTGACGCACGACATTTTGGAAAAGCTCGACAAGACATTTGTGACGCCGCTTGATCGGGAGGACATCCATGCGCTGACGATCGAGTTGGACAACATCGTCGATGCGATTGAACTGGTGGCCGATCGCTTGCTGCTGTACCGCATTGAGCGCCCAACTGAACTGTTGATATCGCTGGTGCGCCTGCTTGAGCGTTGTTGCGAGCAGATTGCGCAAGCCGTGCCGCTTTTGCGTCACCCCAAGCGCCTCAAGGATATTCTTCCTCACACCATCGAAATTAACCGCCTGGAAAATGAGGCGGACAAGTTGCATCGCATTGCGTTGTCGTCGCTTTTTGATGAAGCGACTGACGCCTTGACTGTCGTCAAGTGGAAAGAAGTGTATGACACGTTGGAATGGGCCATCGACAGCACCGAGGATGTGGCTGATCAACTGCATGGGATCGTATTGAAAAATGCCTGAGTTATTTTGGCTTGTCGGAGCCGTGGTGGTTTTCGCGCTCGTATTCGACTTTATCAACGGTTTTCACGACACCGCCAATGCGATCGCCGCATCGGTATCGACAGGGGTTCTCTCGCCGCGGAAGGCGATCGCCGGTGCGGCTGTTCTCAATTTCGTCGGGGCAATGATTGGCACCGAAGTGGCCAAAACAATGGGCAAAGGCATCATTGATACCAGTATCCTGCAAACCGGTTCCGCTGCTGGGCAGTGGGTGGTCATCGCGGCCTTGCTCTCGGCAATTGCCTGGAACCTGTTAACCTGGTGGTGGGGGTTGCCCAGCTCCTCTTCACACGCCATCATTGGCGGCCTCATTGGTGCGGCAGTTGCGGGCTTCGGTGTCGACAAACTGCATTGGGATGGCGTTGAACGTATTTTTCTGTTTCTCGTGGCGTCGCCGATTGTCGGCGGGCTTGTCTCTTTCACCCTGATGGTGCTTCTGATGTGGCTCTTCCGGCCGGCTTCCCCCGTTACGGTTACCAATCTCTTCCGGCCGTTGCAGATTTTCGCGGCCGGCTTCATGGCGCTGTCCCACGGAACCAATGATGCCCAAAAAGCCATGGGCATCATCACCTTAGCCCTTTTTACGGGACACTTCATTCCCGAATTTGTGGTACCGCTCTATGTCAAGATTGCGGCCGCCATTGCCATGGCGCTTGGCACAAGCGCTGGGGGCTGGAAAATCATCAAGACGATGGGAACGCGCATCGTCAAGCTGCAGCCCGTCAATGGTTTTGCCTCTGACACGGCCGCCGCTTTGACCGTGTCCACCGCATCCGCCTTCGGTTTGCCTGTTTCGACGACTCATGTGGTCTCCGGCGCAATTATGGGGGTCGGCGCCACCCGTCGTGTCAGCGCCGTCCGCTGGGGGGTTGCGGGAAACATGATGATTGCGTGGGTGCTCACGATTCCCCTGACGGCGACGCTCGCTGCTGCCGTATTCTTGGGCATGCGTTACATCCTGAAGTTTTGATGGTTTGGGTTTCCGGCACCCGCTGTCGGTCGTTTTGGGGAGCTTGATTCGTTTTGGAAATGGATGTTTTGTTCCTTGGAACCTCCGGGGCCGTTCCGACGCCTGAACGCGGTTTGTCCGCCACACTGCTCAAGCGCGGCGGTGAAAGGTTTTTGGTTGATTGCGGTGAAGGCACACAGCGTCAGTTGATGCGAGCAGGGGTGGGCATCAATCAGATTACGACCATCTTGCTCACCCACATGCATGCCGATCACTTCCTCGGACTGCCTGGCATGCTCAAAACCTGGCAATTGTGGGGTCGTGAAGATGCGGTCGCAGTTTATGGCCCCCGCGGCATGCTGGGCATGATGTCGCTTTTCAAACGCATCATTGGCTACACTGACTACCCGGTAACCTATCACGAAGTGGACCCAGGGTCTCTGTTCGTTCGTGATGGTTTCACGGTGTCGGCTTTTCAAACGGATCACCGCGTCGCTTCCGTGGGGTATTGTTTACAGGAGTGCGATCGCCCCGGGCGCTTTGATCTCGCCACTGCTCAGGCCCTCGGCGTCACGCCAGGCCCTGATTTCGGACGCCTGCAACGCGGAGAAGCCGTTATGGGCACAGACGGCTGGGTCCAACCTGAGATGGTGCTGGGCCCCTCCCGAGCAGGACGCAAACTGGTGGTCACGGGTGACACCCGCCCTTCCCCCGCTGTGCTTGCAGCCGCCCTCAATGCGGATGTGCTGGTGCACGACGCGACTTTCACGCGTGAAGCTGAGGAACGTGCCCGCGAAACCTATCACTCGACTTCCACGGAGGCGGCCCTCCTGGCCCGTGAAGCCAAAGTCAGGCTACTCGCCCTCACCCATTTGAGCTTTCGGCATTCTCCGAAAGAATTGCTGGCGGAAGCCCGCGCCGTTAATGACGCGGTGGTGCTCCCGAATGATTTGGATCGCATCCTCGTGCCATTCGAAGAACGGGGTGGCCCCCAGTTTATCGACCATCGTCAGGAACGCCAGGCGCTAAGGGCCCAACAAGCAAACCGTTAGTCAGCTTGAAACGACAAAGCATGGACTGGTGATCAAATTTTGATTGTTGTTCATTAACAGCGTGTGCGTGCCTGAGGTTTTTGAGTTTGCGACACAGGTTTTAAGCAGCAATCAATCTGGCACAGTATCGCGTCAAACAAGGCGTCGCTTGCCTGATTTTTTGCGTGGCTTGCTCACGTTTCAAGCAGTAACCCACGCGTCATTGTATCGGTTGATGTTGTTGCAGCGTTTACGCGAGGTTTTATACGGCAACTCACGCTTCATTGTTTAGCGCCAGCGCTTTGAGCCACGATTTTTTAAAAACAGACCGACACCCACGCCAAAGATAAAACCGCCAATATGTGCCCACCAAGCGGTGCCCCCTTGCATACCGTGCCCCGGCAACATCGTCCCAAGCCCGTGAAGCGCTTGCATGACAAACCAGAAGCCCAGCAAGTAAAACGCCGGCACGGAAACGACCATCCATCCCAACAATGTGGTGACCCGTGCTGTCGGATGCAAAACCGCGTAGCAGCCGAGCACACCCCCGATGGCACCGCTGGCTCCCACCAGCGGAATCGGGCTGAACGGCGCTGAGAGGATGTGAGTCAAGGTGGCAACAACCCCTGCCACCAGATAAAACACGACGTAGACACCATGACCCAAACGATCCTCGACATTGTCGCCGAAGATGTACAGGTAGAGCATGTTGCCGCCCAAATGCGTGAAACCGGCGTGCATGAACATCGCGCTCAGTACGCTGAAATACTCGGGCAACGCCCGTGTCGGGTCGTGCGTGGTTGCCACGCTGAGCTGTTTCGGCACCACGGCGAAGTCCGCCAAAAAGTGCTGCAACTGGCGCGAGCCAAGACTGGCCTCATACAAAAAGACCAGGATGTTGACCGCAATGAACAGATAGGTTGCATAAGGCGTGCGGTGTGAAGGATTTTGATCGTAAAGCGGAATCAAACCAGTACTCCAAGTGATGCGAAAGCGCCGGCTCCCAGCTTAACACAAGCGCTGAGCCTGATGTGCGTACCGCAGAGCTTCCGCCTGACACAAGAATCATGGCTCATCCGATTGATTTCATTCACTGTTGATTGAATGATAGAGAGGCGCGTTGACTGATGATCACGTTTTAGTTGTTATTCGATAACGGTGCGTGGGTGCTTGATGTTTTTGCGTTCAAGACACAGATCTTGAACGGACGCTGATGCGTTTTGATGTCGTGGTTGCGAAACGGCATTCACGCTGGCGTGATTTGGATTGGCTGCGATGTCAAACGCCGGTTATTGCGCAAGCCCGATCAGCGAAACGAATGGTTCCATTGTTGATTGCATTCGCGCGAATCAGTTGGTTTCAGGGAATAAGACGGATGATTGGGGTGGGTGTGAAGGGGAAGGTGAGCCATGGATCCAGTCAGTAATGTCACGGGCCTCGCACAGGTTGCCGACTTGCTGCAGGCGCACGACCACTATGTGCTGGTGCCCCATGTGGCGCCGGACCCCGACGCGCTTGGCGCGGTGTGCGGACTCGCCATCCTGCTTGCGCGCCTCGGGAAAACGGTGGTTGTCTATACCGATGAAGCGGTTCCTGAGCATTGTCGGTTTTTGGGTGGGTATTTTCCAATTCAGGCCAAATGGCCGGATGAGTCCGAGCGGCGTTGGCGGGTGATTTTTTTGGATGGCGGGGAGCGCTCGCGCCTTCCGGTGAGCGTGCGGGAACGACCGATCTGGATGAACCTTGACCACCATGAAGGCAATGGGTGTTTTGCGGACTGGATTTACGTGGACACACTTGCTGCCGCCACCTCTTACATTGTGGCAGAATTGTTGCCTCATCTCGGTCTGGAACCGGATGCGGACAGCGCCTCGTCGCTTTTCGCGGGCATTTTGTTTGACACCCGCGGCGGGTTTATCACGGATCGCTGCACCCCGGCGCTGTATCGCCAAGTGGCGCAATTGGTGGAAGCCGGTGCCCGGCCGGATTATATCAACCGCATGCTCCATGAGCAGCTCGGCATGGGCGATTTCAAGCTCTATGGGGAAGCATTGAATGCCATTGCAACCGCCTTAAACGGGCAGATTGTCTACACCAGTATCACCCAAGCGATGCTGAAGGCTAGCGGGGGCGGTGAACAGGCCATCGAAATGTTGACGTTGAACCTTCCAAAAATTGCAGGCGGTGAGGTCTATATCCTGTTTAAGGAAACACCTTCCGGCAATTTCAAGTTAAGTTTTCGATCCAAAGGGCGGATCCTGGTCAACCTGATTGCCAAACACTTCGCTGGTGGTGGCCATCGCTATGCGGCGGGCGGCCGCGTGGAGGGCCCGTTGGCAGCAGCCGTCCCCAAAGTGCTGTTGGCGTGTGAATTGGCCATACAGGAGCAATCCCATGTCGGGCAGCCTGCTTCCATTTGATGCCACGCTTTCATCCGAGCAGGCACGGCAACTGTATCTTGACGGGGTGGCGTGCTTTAACGCCGGTCGCTACTTTGAAGTCCACGAACTGCTGGAACCGCTGTATCTGCGCACCACGGGACCGATGCGGCGCTTTTTGCAGGGATTGATTCAGGCCGCCGCTGCCTTCTTGCATGTGGAACGGGGTCGTGCAAAGCCTGGATTAATTTTGTTGCGCGCGGCCATCGGGCGTTTGGAGGCTGAAGACGGCATTATGCTTGGTTTGCGTACTGAGACGGTGGTTGTGCAATTGAAGGGGGCGTTGGCTGTTTTGGAGGAAGTGGGTGAAGCGCAGTTGACGGTGCCTTGTTGGGTGCTCGAGCCTGATGCGGTCATCACCTTTGCGCAGCCTTTAAGTTTAAGTGAGCGGCATGTGCGTATGCTTGAAAGGAGGGCGTGATGCTTGCTGAACTGGCACGGGTGTGCGCGCCGTACCGGACGGTTGCGATCGCTGGCATGGCCAAGAATGCGGGCAAGACGACCGCATTGAACCACCTTATCGCGCAGTTTGCTTTACAGGCGGAGACGCTTGGCATTTCGTCGATTGGGCGAGATGGCGAGGCGATCGACCAACTCACCCGCCAACCCAAACCCCGTATTCACCCGCCTGTGGGGGCACTGGTCGCCACCTCCTTTGACTCGGTTATCCACTCCAGCGCCCGCCTCGAACGCATCAGTACCACGCCTTTTCGCACCGCCTTGGGACCGGTTGGCATCTATCGTGTCAAAGCACCTGGCTTCGTTGAAGTCGCAGGCCCCGTCAAGGTGAAGGAATGCCAGACCTTGCTCCGGTTGCTACAAGACGCGGGTGCCCAACGCATCTTCGTGGATGGGGCGGCGGATCGCCGCGCCTTTCTCTCCTCAGGGGTCGACGCCTTCGTACTCTCAACCGGCCTGTGTGTCGATGCCAATCCCGAGGCCTTGATCACACAGACGCATCAGGTGCTCGATTGCCTACAGATGGGTGCCCCGCCTACCGAATACCTGCCCCCTGACCCGGCGCAACCGGGCGCCTTTGGCGCATCAGGCTTTGTGCCCTGGCTAGCACCCTCTTTTTTGGGCAACCACGACCTGCTCCACACGTGGCTGCGTGCGGATATGCACACACTCTATGTGCCCGGTGCGGTCACCGACATGCTGCTCGATGTGCTTTTGCAAAATGCGCGTGTTCCTGATTTGCTGATGCCTGCATCAACGCATTTGCTTGCTTCCGCCCCGGTGCTTGCGCGTTTTTTTGCCCGCGGCGCGCGTGGCTTTGCGCTTCGGCCCCTCAAGGCGGTGGCATTGACCATCAACCCCACGAGTCCCGCGGGGGATAAAGTGGATGCCAGGTGGTTCAAAGAGCGGTTTGAGGTACAGTTTCCGGATCTGCCAGTGGTGGATGTTATGAATGTGAACGCAGGATGACACGATGGTGGCTTTTGTTGCCACTCACAGTCACCTGACGACACGTTCAATCCCCTAAAGCATTTGAGATACGGCAGTTAAGTTTTGCATTCAGGATTTGCCTGATTAGCAAAGCGGCCGTTCAAGCAGCCTGTCGGTCGTTGTTGTTTAAGACCGTGACTGCAATTCGTTTGAAATCGTTCTGGCAAACTGTTTACCAAAGGCAAAATCTTCCTCGGTTAGATTGAGAGGATGTGGCAATTTCAGGCTATCTGGGACTTGTGTCATTTTTAGGTTGAAGTTGCGATAACTCATTCCCACTGTGTCAGTCAAGTCCGGACGTGACTTCAACCATTTTAAGGTCTCTTGTTGCAGACCAAGCTTGTGCGCGCGATAAAACACCTCGCTTTGGACTGCTTCGTGTTGGGAGCGATCGCCCAACAGGTCTGTCAGAGGACCAATAGCTTTGATTTTGTTTCGTTCCGAAGCGTGCAGCCACGCTATGAGTTCGGGTGTAAAGCCCCTGGTTTCGGCAATGCTCAAGAGTTTCAATGAGCTTTCAGGCTTAATTCCGCCCGCGTCGAGAACCCGTGTAAAGTCACTAAATTGACTGAACGCCTTGCCGCGGGGCTGTGCCGGGGGCTGAGGCGCGTGCGGAGGCTCACTGTGATAAGTTTCTGTGAAACGGCATTTGTCGAAGTTTCCATTGCCAACGTTACCGTCGAAGGTCTTTTTTTCTGCTTCTGTCAGCCAATCATCAGCGGCATTACCGAATTGATCGACTCCGCGTCTAAGATCATCTTCCAAGCCTGGCAACTCGGCTCTAACAACGCGTGCAACACGGTCCATGAAACCCATGACTCGATTCCCTCATAGAAAGCTGTGGACGGCCATCCTTAAGTTCGTTATACCCGGATTATCGTTCGTTCCACTGGTCAGCGTTCGGAAACATCAGCTGCGCCATCACAATGACTGGTTGTTCGTAAAATTCAGGCGGTAACGACCGTAATTGGCCGCGTCCTGTTTGCGGTTTCGCAACCCCAATGTAAAACGTTCAGTAGTTCCAATGACCTTTGGGTTTCACCCCGTCAGACTGACTGTTCGTCGCAGCACGGCCGCCTGTCGCAATCGGAATCAGTCGTTTACCTGGCGTTTTGACCTGGTGGGTGTCGTCTGACACGTGAAATTGACGATTCTCCCTGATTATTGGAAACAGCAGATTGCCCGATCGGGCTGCCTGAGTTCGGCACCAGCTGACTCAGAAAGACCGCGCAGTGACGCCAGCGAGCCCCGAATGGTAAAAACATTTAACGAACAATCAGTCAATCTGATGCATAGCATCAATGTCTCACTGTTCAGAGCACAACCAGCAGTCTGATACGCACGGGAAAAAGGACCCTTTTAAAGTGCGACAGGCCGCATTTTGCAATGACGGCTGAACACACGATCAGCCAATTTGATGATTCCTTGTGTGTTTTGTCGTTTTAACGCTCCCCTCAAACGGGTACAAATAATAATGTTTCCAGTGAAGTTTTTGAGCGAACTGGTAACGGGCAGCGATGTTTGGAGGTAGCGACCACATGAAACCCGCCGGGATAAAACCGTCACGTAGTTTACCTCCAGCAGCACCTTCGGGTACTGGGCCTAAGCCGCCTGGAGATGCGATGAAATCCACGCTCAAAACCCTCAAGGAATTGTCAGCAGTCTTAGTAGCGGCAGATAAACTCCTAACAAAAACGAGAAGGGCGTCGAATTTAACTATCGAAAACCCAGAACCTCCACACAGGTTGCCAAGTGACCGATGAACGGAAAATCAACCGTCTATTGCTTGCCTCAGTTCAGTGGAGCGGATCGGCGTTTCTGCCGGTTGTTATGCAGGATATTAGGGGACACATCACCAACGCATAGGGAGTAGACCAATTATGAGTATCGAAGGTATCAAGGTCGGCACGACGCCGGCAACACTTTCAGCACAACCCGGGGCCCCTACACCTTCGCCTCAGGCGGCGCGGTTAATTCTGGATGCCAAGATTAGAACAACGTTAGATGCGATCGACAGGCTGATTCCGAAGCCGTCAGGACGACCGTCGGAATTGGGGTTTCCAGCAGCAGTTGGTTCACCTTCTTCTCAGCCATCGGTGCGGATGATGAGTACACTTGGGCACGTCGCCTATCAAGACACCATTGAGAACCCTTCGGTTGGGGTGGGCCTCAAACGCGTATTAAGCTGGATGGCGCAGCCCCCATACAGTGTCGACGCGAAAAAAATCCCAGACGAAGCACTTCAAGGTGCAGGAAGCTTCGACGCATGGCTGCGCAGTCCCCAGAATGCGGCTAGCATTGGCCTCAAACGACTGGATCTAAACGATCCTCGGTCAATGGAGCAAGGAGCGATCGTCATCACAAAACCCGGCAGCTACTCTCACCATGCGCGAATTGGGGTTGCGACACTGGACCCGTCGAAAGATGTGGGTACAGACAGGTCTGTGCTGGCGAACGGTGAACTGCTACAAAGCCCGAATCCGGATCAGGTATCGAGCATCTATGTGCCTGCTAATTGGCAGCAACCGCAACTTCCGCAAATACCATTGAATCTAAGTACAAATTAAGAACCCGGTAGACGTTTCGATCATGACATCGTCAACCTCGCCCAACGCGCTTACAAGGAGTCTGAGGGAAAAGTCCCAGATGGGCAGGCATTGAAGCATGTCCTTGGATGGATATCTGGCGCCCCGTACCATGTTGATGTGTCCAAGATACCAGGTGAGGCGACACAGAGTGCTGCTGCCTTTGACAAATGGTTGAGCAATCCCGGGAATGCGGACGCGGTCGGGCTCCGGAAGTTCGACCGCACCGACCCCACAGCGGTGAGTAACGGTGCTCTGGTTTTCACCAAGCCAGGTAACGGCAGTCATCCCGATCATGGCAATGTGGGTATGAAACACACGAAGTATCACGCCAATACCGGTGTTTGGACCCAGCACATGGTCAATGGCAGTGTATCGCCGTTGCCTTCGCCCAGTCAGGTGTCGAACATTTATCTCCCGGCTGCCTCGCCCGTGTTTCCGAAGTAGTGCAAGTGCAACTTTCCATTGACTTGGGTGCCGCCGTCGTGATTCGGACCTCGAGTTACGGGATGCCCCGTTGATGTGTTAGCTCTGGTCTGCTGCAATGGGGGCAGACCAGAGCTATTAGTCAGGTGTCGTGGTGTGGGACCGTTACGATTCTTGTTGTGGATATCGCAGAACCCGCCTTGCCGGCTGATTTGCGTGATCGGTTTAACGCTTGACGTTTGTCTCAACGGTTATGTTGTATGGTGAGTGATAGTTGAATCAATCGCCGCGGGAAGGACAGATTATGTTCCCTGGATGCGAGATGGTCCGATGTAGCCGAAAGTTCCGGGTACCGAAATGAGTTTATCTTGAGATGAGTATTGGGCAATGAATCCGCGCCTGACGATCAGCCATTCCTACTCTCACTCACGCCGCCACCCGCACGCAATAGCCGCGCCAGTTCCGGCCACACCGGGTGCGGCTGGGACGCCGTGTGGGCATACAGGGTGCGTGTGCGACTGATCCCCGGAAACAGTTGGCGCAGGTGCCCCTCTGACAGATAAGGGCGCACCAGCTCAAGCGGCAACACCGCAAACGCCCCACCCGCACACACCCAGTCACCAATGCCGTGCGCATCATTCACAAAATGCCGACGCAATTCACTTAACTCCTCATCTGGATAGCACAACTGCAAAAATTCCAGAGTGGTGCGATCCGGCGCATGAAAATCCACTGCACGCAAACCAAACAACTGCGACCGCGCCGGCTCATCCGGCCAGTCCGCGCAGTCAGAGGCACAGGCGACCAGGACATGCTCGAGATTGAATAGCGACTCGACAACCACATGCGGTGCCTGATACGGGTGATCCAGAATCACCAGTTCCGCCTCCCCCGCTCGCAACCACCGCCGCGGATCACCCCAATCATCAATCAACAACTCAATATCCAATCCAGGCACCTGCCGCGCCAAAGTCGTGAGCACAGCCAAAACACGTGAACGCGCCGCCTCTGACCCACACACCACCTTAAACCGACCCCGACAACCAGACGCCTCCTCACGCATCACAGCCAAACACTCCCCCTCAATCACCCGCATCTGACGACAATGCACCAGCAACCGCTCTCCCGCCCGACTGAGCACCACCCGTCGACCCTCCGGCACAAACAGCTTCACCCCCAACTCCGCCTCCAACGCCTTCACGCGATGCGTCACCGCCGACTGCGTAATACACAACAACGCCGCCGCCTGATAATACCCGCCCGCCACCGCCACCTGATAAAACGCCTCCAACTGCTGCCCATTCCACATCACACCCTCCTTTTTGATGAAAATTTTTAATCATTTAGATGAAAACAATTCATTTTACATCCTGTATTGGCTGTATTAGAGTAAAGAAAAGGTTAAGCGCGGGTGGCCAGCGTGGCACATTACAAAGTTTTCGCTCAAAAAAGCACGCGGAACCTGTTGGTTCAGAAGTAATGCGTGTGCGGACTGCTCGGTCTTGCTGCGGGTGTGTTGCTGTGCGTGGCGTCCGGGGGGCGTTTCGTGCAGACCGGCTGAAGGGTCGGTGGGTGTGATGGTGTTGTTCAGGTGATTGGCAAGGGGGGGTGCAAGATGGTGTCAAAGGGATGGTTTACGGTTTGGGTTGGTAGCCTTATGTTGGCTCAGGTTGGCGTGACAGGTTGTGCTCATGCGCCGGTCGGGGTGTCGCTGGTTGCGGGGGTGGGGATGGCTGTGAAGGCGCAGGTGAAGAAGGGGTGGGTGTTGAGGCAGGCCTCATACCGGACGGTATCGACGCGTAATCCTGAAGAGCCGCTTTATGACGAGTGGAAGATTGAACTTGAGAAAGTGCAGGGCGTCTCAGAAATGCCCAAGACGATCTGGAAGTCGAGTGTTTACCTGAGCTATCCCAAGTTTGGGGACCTTAAAAAGACGCCGCAATCGATCAAGTGTGTGGCGAGTCTTATGGGGAAGGCGATCGCCCCGATGGAATTATTCCCCATCTTGTCGCAGGCACTGGATAACGAGTCGGATCAGCTCAACCAGCGGCGGATCAGGAACTGGTTGGAGGTGCTTACGAAGTTGTGGTTGGCCCCTCCATCGGCCGGGGGTTCCGTGTGATGCTTGCGCGGTTGCTGCTGGTTGGGCTTGGTGCGGGGATCGTGGGTGGTTGTGCGATGTGGGAGGGGGCGATCGCCCGCACGGCAACAGGGGCGAACGTGTCGCAACAGGCGCCGCGTGATGCCGTGTCGATGATGCTTGCCGGGGGGCGATCGCCAGTGCGCACGGTGCTCTCCATGCGCCAGCGACTGCTCGAAAGTGGCGGGACCTTGCGGCCGCACATCGTGGCCAATCGGGGGGCCCACAACCCGGAGGCGGGATCGTTTTCGTTCTTTGAGACCTATGAGGGGCCGATGCCGGGTGGGCAGGTGGCTGAGGGTGAGTTGTTCGTCGGGTATTTTTCCGAGCGCGAGGGGGCATTTTTACAGGTCTTGAACCTGCGTGAGCCGGGCTTGATGGTGGAGGCGATCGCCTGGGATGCCCGTAAAGGCATGTACAATTTCTGGGAGTTGACGGGGACCGAAGCAGCGGCAGACTGGCATTATCGGGGGGATTCGGCGGATGTGCTCGCCGATGTGGCGAGCATCAACATGAACGCACGTACCCCGGCTTTCGGGAATCGCTTGCGCTGTTCGGGGTGTCACACGCAGGGGGGGCCGATTCTCAAGGAACTGGCGGAACCCCACAACGACTGGTGGCGATCGGCTAGGGTGTTGCCTCTGGGCACCTTGAAGCTAGGTGAGCACACCCCGCACGCGGCTCTGGCGAAGCAGTTGCTCAAAGAGGCGGTGGATGCGCATCATCTGGCGCGGGTGGTTCAGGGGGGCTTGAAGCGTCTGGTGGCTGCGCGCGCGCGGGTGCGTCAGCTCAGTGTGAAGCAGCGCTTGCGGTCGTTGTTCGGGAGCGTGGAGCTGAACCTGGAGAGTGATGTTCGGCCGTATGAGGGGCAGGAGCCTGTGTCTTTGCCTGTGTCGTTTTTTGTGGATAGGCGTTTGACGGGTGCGCAGGCGCCTGTTGTCGTTGCTGCGGGTGATTATGCAGTGGCGTTGCGGCGCGCGGGTTTGCGCTTTGCGCCGGGTGAGGCGAAGGCGGTGGAGTCCCAGCATGCGTTTGTGGTGCCGGTGCGATCGCACGTGGATAACCTGGAACTGGATCAACTGGTGGCAGATGGGGTTCTGGATGAGGAACTGATTGCGGATGTGCTGGCGATCGATTTCACGAACCCGTTGTATTCCCGGGCGCGTCAGCGCCTGTTGAGTCTGGTGCCGGATGGCGTTAATTCTGCGCAGGGGTTGCGTTTGGTGCTGGTTGAGGCGCTTGGGCGTTTGCCCAAACAGGATGTGTGGGCGCAGGAGTTGCTTGCCAACTTGAGTGATCCTGCTCGGGATCGGGCGTTTCATCGTGCGCGGGCGTTGCGGTATCTGACGGCGTGTCGGGGGTATGCTGCGCAGTCGGGGGCTGCGTTTGACTGGCTTAGGTTGGCGTCGCAGCGGCGGGCGGAGGTGAGGGTGGCCGAGACGGCACTAAATCCACGCGGGACGATTCTGGAGCCGGGGTTTCGGGTGATTTTTCCAGACGATGATTTCAAGCCGGTACCGTTTGCTTTGACACTTGATGCGTGTACGGGTCGGGTGCGCTGGCAGGGGCATCAAGGGGCGATCGCCTGCGCGCCTGAATGAATCAGATGCGATCGTCAGGTTTATGGGGCGAACAGGATAACAACATTCAACTATTTGTCGTTGTGGGGTGGTTGATGTGATACCAAAGCGCGTTCATTTTTGATCAAATTTTGGCGATTGTTCAATCATAGCGCGTGATTGCCCGAGATTTTTTGGTTTGTCGCACCAGTTTTGAACAGAAACATATGTGCCTTTGTATCGTCAAAGAGCCTGCTCGCCTGCAACCTGCGAGGACTTGCAGGTTGCAGGCCCAGCCATCAGATATGCCGATTATTCATTTTGGTTTGTCTTCTGCAGCGTTGGCGTGTTAAATGGCGAACACGCGATGATGAGCTTTGTGTCGCGAGTCAGGAGATGCTCATGATTTCAACCCGTCTGCGGCTGATGCTGATGCTCGGACGTTGGCTGTTCAAAGAACGGGGTTTGCCGCCTCTGCTTGTGAGTCGTCTGCCACTGCGTTGCTGGTGGGTGGATTGTGATATCAATCGGCACATGAACAACAGTCGCTACCTGGCGTTGATGGACATGGGACGCTGGCATTATCTGCTGGTCAGTGGTTTGGCATCGGCGATTTGGCGAAGGCGTTGGATGCCGGTTGTCGTACGCATCGACATTTCGTTTCATGCATCGCTCAAGCCTGGAACCCACTTCGAACTGGTCACACGCTGCGAGAGGGTGGGGAATCGCAGCATCACGTTGGTGCAGGAGTTTCGGGTTGAGGATCGCGTCACGGCTGTCGCCCGTGTTGTGGCTTCGTTTCTGGAGGGCGGCAAGAGTCAGGCGGTGGCCACGCTTTTCGAAAACAGTCCCCACCTTGTTCCGGATGCTACTGCCGAGACTGCCCGTGCGGGTTGTGTTCACGCGTGATCGACTGACAGCGCGTGCGTCCCGGGGGTTGGCTTACCTGGTTGCATCAACGTGTTGATGTGACTTCGTGGTTCATTCTTCGCTTCGTGGCATGTTTTCCAGCAAGGCGATGGTGGCCTTGATCCACGCGTGGTAAGCCTCATGCTGGCGCCGCCCGCAATCAAGGGCCACAGACGGGCCGAACCACGGGTTGCCCGGCTTGGGGCTGTTGATGCCTGTTCGTTGTGCTTCTTCAGTCATTTGTTTAAGGAATTCGCCGCGACGCGTGTAGGCCTCATCCGCCTCTTTTAGGTGGCGCAGGGCGATTTTCGGGTCGATGAGACCGACGGTCCAGATGCGCATCAGCAAAGGATCTTTGACACTGCGTCGCTCCGTGTCTTGCGATACCCAGTCCTGAAGTGCGTGATGGCCATCTGACGTGATGGTATAGACTTTTTTATCAGGTTTGCCGTTTTGGGGCACCAATTCGAAAGTGACAAGTCCGTCGCCGGTCAACTTCGCAAGTTCGGGGTAAATTTGACTGTGCCTGGCTGACCAGAAAAATCCGATCGTGGAATCGAAACGTTTGGTCAAATCGTAGCCAGTGAGTGATTCGCGGGCCAACAAGGCAAGCAGGGCGTAACGCAGGGACATCCAGCGCGATTCTCCGATATCACTGACAGTGGCGACTACCGGTTGCATGATGATCAATCGTTGGCCACAGACTGTCAAGTAAAAGCGTGCTGGTGAGGTATTCGGATTCCCGATACAATGAAGGCGCCGCTTTCGATGGAGCAAGGGGTTTCGCCATGCAGATTCCGTTAGATATTGCGTTGATCGGTGAATGCCGCCAACTCGCCCGTTCAGTTGTAGCGCCCGTTTTGGCTTATATCGAGACTCATTCCACGGTGTCCGTCGAACGCGCCGCCTTGCGCGTACTGGGCGTGGATGGCGTGGACAAAGAAGGGGTACCGTGGCCCAATCGCATGGTGGATGCGCTCGTTGCCGCCAACCGAGTGTCATGCGGGAGTCTGTATTGGCTTTCCGGTGCTTGTCTGTCGCAAGGCATGTCTGTGCAGGCAGGGGCTGAGTGGTTGGCAATTGCTGGTTGTCGTCCTGACTTTGATTGGGATGCGTTGGTTGTTGAGCCCGCGCGTCGCGAGGCTTGGGCCATTGAGCAGGTGCAACAAGCGTTGCAGACGCTGAAGGGTGCGCGCGACGCCCGACAGGCCTTCCGCGAACGACTGGGTGATGCGCCAACGCCGTGGCGCTACTTGATTGTCGCAACTGGAAACATTTTTGAGGATGTGCCGCAAGCGGTTGCGGCTGCCCGTCAAGGGGCGGACATCATTGCGGTGATTCGGGCAACCGCGCAAAGCCTGCTTGACTATGTGCCTTATGGCACGACGGCGGAGGGTTCGGGGGGCACGTTTGCCACGGCGGCTAATTTTCGGTTGTTGCGCTCAGCGTTGGATCAAGTAAGCGAAGAACTCGGACGCTATGTTCAGGCGACCAATTATGCGTCTGGGTTGTGTATGCCGGAAATTTCCGTGCTGGCGGCGCAAGAGGGGCTTGATATGCTCCTCAACGATGCGCTTTACGGCATTTTGTTCCGGGATATCAATTTGTATCGTACGTTGACGGATCAATATTTTTCGCGGATGGTGAACGGCTTTGCCGGAATCACCATCAACACCGGTGAAGATAATTACCTTACCACTGCGGATGCGATTGAGGCGGGCCATACGGTTTTGTCATCGCAGTTTATTAACGAGCGCTTTGCGGAGGCGGCCGGGATCGCGCGGGCGCAGATGGGCTTGGGACATGCGTTTGAGATTGATCCAAGGCGGCCAGATGGCTTCTTGGATGAATTGGCAATGGCGCAATTGGTTCGACAGATTTTTCCGGAGCATCCTTTAAAATATATGCCGCCCACCAAGCATATTACGGGTAACATTTTTAAATCATATGCTCATCAGACGATGTACAACCTGGCCACGGTAATGACCAGACAGCATATCTGTTTGCTCGGGATTCTCACCGAGGCGATTCATACGCCTTTTGTGGCGGATCGCTACCTTGCCCTGCAGAACCTGAACTATGTACAGAACTTCAGCGGCGGCTTGATGGCCGAGTTTTCGCTGCAACCGGACGGTCATATTGCTCGTCGGGCCAATCAGGTCTTGCAAGAGGCTCATGCGCAACTGGCTCACATCCACGCGGTGGGGTTGGTGGCGGCCCTGGGAGAGGGCTGCTTTGCGGACGTAAAACGTACTCCGGATGGGGGTAAGGGTTTGACGGGGGTGTTTGAAAAAGGAGAGGCGTATTTCAACCCCGTCTGGACGGCCCTAGAAGCCCACGCGATAAGCGGCACGGGCGTGTGACGGTGAAGGAGGGGTTAATGGAGACGAACGGAAACACCCAAGATACCCCCACGCAGCCGGAATGGCGGGCGGTGAAGGCATATGGGGACACGCTCAATGACGGGGCGATGCAATTTAGCTTCTGTTTGCCGGTGCCGGCGGGGCGGCAAGCGGAGGAGGCGGCGAAGTTGTTGCTAGCCAAGATGGGAATGACCGACCCGCTCATCACCAGCATCGAGCCGATGGGGCCTGAATTGACCTTTTTTGTGGCTTATGCGCGCTGTCCTCATAGTGTGGACTATGCGGCGATCGAGATTCCGCTTTCCAGTTTTCCGGTGATGGATATGCACGGCGTGGATGCGTTCATTGAAACGAATTTTGGCCATTCCATCACGGTTTTGGGTGCTTGCATCGGAACGGATGCACACACGGTGGGCATTGACGCGATTATGAACATGAAAGGATATGACGGGCACTACGGGCTGGAACGCTATCGGATGGTCAATGCGGTAAACCTTGGTGCGCAAGTGCCGATCGAGCACCTGGTTGCCCGCGCACGAGAACTCCAGGCAGATGCGCTGCTGGTCTCCCAGATCGTCACGCAAAAAAACGCGCATGTCACCAACATGACACAACTGGTGGAATTGCTCGAGGCGGAAGGTTTGCGTGAGCAGGTGGTGCTGATTGCCGGTGGTCCACGTATTTCCCATCAACTGGCCACCGAACTTGGGTTTGACGCAGGCTTCGGCCCCGGCACCTATGCCGAGGACGTCGCGTCGTTTGTTGTGTTTGAGATGCAACGTCGAGCGTCGAGCGTGTGACATCCGTTTCAATCGTGATGTTTCGGCCTTTCAACAGATGAACTGATTTTTTGATTTGACGACGTGTCGAATGAGCGTTTGCCAACCACAGATTGACGTCATGGCAGCCTGAGCCGATGTGTTATGGAACATAAACGGAACAATGTCTGTTGTGAGTTTTTGATTCTATCCGCAAGTTTACGCTTCAATCTACGATAAGACCTAAGCTCAATTTAATTTTTTCTTAATTGTTGCGTTTGGTTCGATTGTACGATGCAGAAATGGGGGTGCCTTGGGATGCGTCTACTGACTTCGGTCGTCGTGAGTTGCGGGTTTTTGTATGCGTGCGGGCAGTTGTCGCCAGGGGTGTCGAAGTCGGATGATCTTGCGATGGTAAGCGCGAGTGTGGCGAATCCGACGCCGTTACAGCGGCATGTCATGTTTTTTGATCAGAACAAGGATGGCGTGATCACCATCAATGAGACAAAGGCAGGTTTTCGGGCCCTTGGCATGGGGTCTTTTGGCAGTTTAAGTGCGGCCACGTTGACGCACGTAGGATTGCGTCACGCACGGATCGTCGTAGCTGATATTCACAAGTCGAAGCATGGCAGCGACACGGGTGCCTATGACAAAGATGGGAAATTTGTCTCGTCTGCGTTTGAGAGGATGTGGTTGTTTGACAAGGATCGCTCGCAGAGTCTGTCACGAAGTGAATTGCAGTTGATGTTGGCAGACAACAAGACTGACACGTTTGGTGCAATCGCGGCACGAGCGGAGTTCAGCCTGTTGTTGCGGCTCGCGGCAGACGTTACGGTCGTGGAGAAGGGTGAAAAGGTTCCGGCATTGAGTCGTGAGCGGATGCAATCATTCTACGACGGTAGTTTGTTTTATCGAATCGCAGAGGAACGCAGGCAATCCCCTGATCGCTCGATGCCATCTGAGGACGCGACGACACTGGAATGACAACGGTAAATCGTATGCGTGGTTGCTTGTCTGATGTCAAATGAATTTGCTGATGACGAACATTGGACGTTCTCACCGGGAACCCTCAACCATTTGGTTTTGGATTTCGATTTTTGTTTTTTGCGGCCCCTCTTATACGGGGGAGCCTTGCATACCGGCGAGATCGATGATGACCGAGTGATGGCTTCCTCGGTTGACCGCAGGAACCCCCGCTTCACGCATTGGTTGTTGCCAAACACTTGTGCAGCAGGTGCAAAAACATCAAGAAATCACCTGCTGATATCGAATACCAGCAAGCGTTTGATTACCAATCAATGTTTTGTCCGTGTAGATAATGGAAGCTTGCGTCGCATTGCCACTAAAAGGGATCGCGCCGCGTAGCCTTGCTTGATTCCGTGGTATAGCGATCTACACACGCGTAATTAGCGAAACCAAATGTCCGTGCACGCACGAGCCAGTGTTTCTGTCGCACGGGTGCACGGATCCTCCACAATGGCTATGTTAAGGTTTTGCTGTGTCTTGCTTCCACCAACAGACCAATACCAGCCATGATGCCCGAAGTCACTGTGAGGCCAAGTAAACCTCCCTGTAAGGCGCCCCTTAGAACGGATCCAGTAAGCTGCCCAGCGACTGCGCCGAAGAGCCCCAAAGAGACTGTCAATCCTGCAATGCTCGCCAAAGAAATCGGATGACGCATCCACTCCGTAAATGTATTCGTTCGATTCATAACCTGGCCATTGACCTGACCATTTTTACCCTGATAGGACACCGTCGCATTCGTTTGGCGAAGACCATCCATCTTCAGACCGGGCCCAACCAAAAACATTTGATCGTTGTTGCCATCAAGTTTAAACGGCGCAATATCTAAATTCTTTTTTTGAGCGTCTCTTTCCACGCCCTCGCCTGTACGAACGGCAATCCGCTTGTTTGCCGCCTGGATGGATTCAATTCGAACGGGGTTGACTGGACTGGACACACTGACTTCCTCTCTGTACGCAGACAGCCGACTTTCTTTGCTGTTAAGACTAAATAGTCATGGATTAAATATTCTGACGTTAACTTTTGGTAAAGTAATGGATAGGCTTGTGAAACAGCGCGCGCAACACACGGGTCAAAACATCCAGATATTCCCCATTGAGTCTGGGCTCGTGTGTTTGCCAACGTGTGACACTTTTGGCTGATTCAAAGTTGCCGGGATGATGGACGAAGCGTGTCGAGATTGGCTTAAAGGTTCACCATAACGGCATTTCAGGTTGGTTTATCTTTACGGGTGTCAGAAGGTGATCGGTGGCCTGATCAGAAAAGAAAAAATTTTTCATCAAAAGTATTGACCTTTAAAGTTCAGCGTGGTTAGATAGGAATCCGCCCGGCGCGAAACGGTTAACCAAGTCGAAAGAGAAGGTTAACTGA
>Ga0079301_1000073_pt1 | contig 48250 bp, 37 predicted proteins | sample Wag4_2014_7_11_3_FD_74797 | JGI IMG/M metagenome (GOLD analysis project Ga0079301, IMG submission 74797) | Fresh water mixed with fracking chemicals microbial communities from Ohio, USA - Utica-2 Time Series FC 2014_7_11 | ecosystem: Engineered > Industrial production > Chemical products > Input... | reverse complement strand
AGCCCAGCCCGATCTCGTGATCGACTTCTATGTGGAGCGTGCCTTCACCACTGTCGAGCACTTGCGGGACATCGACTATGGAGCTGCATTGGCGCGCCTCACGCCGAGCGAGCAACAGCGTTTGGTGTGGTCTACGGCTAGCTCCGCGTTGCGCGCCGAGCGCGATGGCAGTGAGCTTCCGCGTCTTGCGAGCGGCGGCTTTGCGGTGCAGCTCGATGCGCGCACGCGCGGTGTGCTGCTGCCTGTGCTGCAGTCGAGTGCTTCGCAGCCACTGGAATTGCTCTTGGAGGGCCAAGCCCCCGAAGACGCCACCATCGACATCTACACGCGCGCCGCAGGAGCAACGGAGTACAAGCGCAGCGACCGCGTCTCGGTCGAAGTGCGCCAAGGCCCGTTCCTCAGACTGGCGCTGGTGCCAGCATTGTCCGAGCGTCGCGAGGTGCTCTTGCGCTGGAGCACTGCACGCCCCATGCAGTTCGACTACATCGAAGTGCGCCAACCGCGCTAAGGCCAGCGCATCAAGCGGTGTACTTGCGGCACCACACGCACCACCAAGTCACGATCACGCGCCATTTCGGCCACTTCATCCACCAGCGCGCGCGTAGGCGCGGGGGTACCTCCCACTGGTGACGCCGGTGTCAAGTACACTGGCAGGCGCGGCGCGCAATGTTCGACTTCGTCGAACAAGTACGCGTAGTCCTCGGGCGTGCGATCCCCTGCGACCACCAGCTTGGCGCAGGCGTCGCGGTCGGCCACCAACGACAAGCACCCCCGACGCGCGGCACTCCACTCCTCGCGCGTGCGCGGCGTGCCATCGTTCGGCCACAGAGGCACGGGTTCCTCCATGTCGAAGTCCGGCTTGAGATCGAGACTCACATGGTCACAGACATCCACAACGCGCGCTAAAGCCTGCGGGTGTGCACCCGCCGTCTCGAGGTGCAAGCGCCGGCGCCCGAGCAGGCTCTTCAACGCCAGCAGAAAGTCCGGCCACATGAGCGGCTCACCACCGGTCACGCTCACTGTGCGAGGTGCTCCGCGCTCGCATTGGGCGACCCAAATCGCGGCCTCAAAAGCGCTGGCACCCGCCGGCGCGCGCCGTGTGCCGTCCTTCGCATCGATGCGCGCCGTGGCCTCAGGAGCCACCAGCCACGACTTGGGCGTGTCGCACCAGCGACAACGCAAGGGACAGCCATACATGCGCAGGAACACCTGCGGCTCGCCTACATACGCGCCTTCGCCTTGGATGGAGGCGAACACTTCCATGACCGGTGCGATGTGGGAAGTCATGCGACTCGGGACGATGGCCTTGGGAACTGCACGCTGCGCGGCTTGCCTGTCAAAACAACACAACACGAGGTCTGAACCTCGTGTTGTGTGGATGGGATCAATGCAGCGGGCTGCTGGCTAGAGGCTACTTCTTAGCCGGGGCAGCCTTCTTGTCGCCAGCCTTCGCGGCGCCACCAGCCGTACCACCAGCGGCCGGAGCAGCTGCGGTGTCCTTCTTCTTGGCACCGATCGTCTTGAAGCGGGTGCGCACCTTCGGCAAGCCACAGGGCGACTGCGCGCCGGTGTCGTCGAACTTGCCGGCCTTCTTGAGGATCGCGATGCGCTCGACGCGGGTGAAGACGGAGCGCTCGCCCGACATCAGGCTGGAGCTCTTGAGGCTGGAGTGGATCGACATAGCGTGTGCTCTCTTCTGGGGCCTGCAGGAGGCAGGACCCGTTTCGGGCGGGAAAGTGTAGCGGCTGCCGCCGAATAGTCTAGTGGCCAAATCTCGCGGCAGATGCTACCTAGCGGCTGCGCTGCACGACATTGTCGATATTGTCGACCCAGGCGGTGGCAAACGGGGGCTTTTTCGCCCCTTTGGGGCCCCGCAGGCCAGCCAACTGGTCGCGTAAGCCCTGCAGCCCCTTGTCCAGCTTGGGGGCGTAGCCCACGCACAGAATCAGGTACTTACCCGAGCGCACCGGCATGACGCAGGGCAAACCCTGGTCGGTCAGGTAGTCGTAATGCGTCAAGGCCTCAGCGCGCCCGCGAGGGTCGTCCGAGTACTGCCCCGCCCGCACGGTAAAGCGATTGGCCGTGTCCAAGAAGGCCTTGTCGTGCGGCGAACCGCCGCGCCCTTGCTGGACGGGAGCCGGCTGCGACAGGACCGCGGTCGGGCCCGCCTGAGCACCCGCTTGCACCGCCGGCGCCACCTGGGTGGATGCGCCCGCCTGCACCGGCGTGGGGCCACGCGACTTCCACCACCACACGCCCGCGAGAGCCGCGCTCAGCACAAACAACAGCCCCAACAGCAACTGGCGCTCGCGCGAAGGCCGCGGCTCGTCCGTCGCGGTGCGTAGTGCCTTCCCAAGCGAGGGGGTCGCGCGCGGCGATTCGATGATCGGACGCGAGGGCGAAGCTCCGTGCTGAGCGTTACGAAAGGCGTCGAGGAGATTCTTGCGGCGCATGACCATGGTGCGACTGCGAGCCTAGCGCCTCGTGGGCGCAGGCAACAGTCCCCCGCCATGCCCGCTGGCAAATTGCGTGCTGGCGGTACTTAATGGCGACTGTGACTACTGCGCCCCGCTGGTTTTCGTCCGCGCGCTTGGCGGCCTTGTTGCTGCTAGGCGGCGCAGGGTTGACCGGTGGCTGCACGCCCGACGTACCCGCGCAAGCCCAAAGCGAGCCCGACTTGCACGATGAGGCGCGCGCACGCGGCGTGGACTACATCAACTGCTCGGGTTCGGCGAGCAAGGACTACATCTTGGAGGCGAACGGTGCGGGCGTGGCGCTGTTCGACTTGGGCGCCGATGGCGATCTAGACATCGCCTTCGCTCAAGGTTTGGCGCGCACCCAAGACCTGCTGGATCCCGCGTTAGGCACCGACATTGTGCTCTACGAGAACGATGGACGCGGCTACTTCCGGCGCTTGCCCGGACCCGGCCTGCGCGGTTGGTGGACCGGCCTTGTGTCAGGAGACCTTGACAACGATGGCGATGACGATCTGGTCGTCGGTGGGTTCGGTTCCTCGGTGGTGCTGTTGCAAGAACAAGCCGGAGATCAAGCAGCACCTGAGTCAGCTGTGCTGGTGCGCGCGACAGAACTCACTCCGCCAAGCACAACACAAACAGCCCCGCCATGGACCACCAGCCTCGCGGTGCTGGACGCCAATCGCGACGGCATGCTCGACCTGTATGTGACCCAGTACTTGGATCTGGATCCGCGCCGTTTGCCGCAAGGCTCGCTCGGCAATGCACCGCTCGATGTGCCGTGCGAGTGGAAAGGTGCAGCGGTGTACTGCGGCCCCTTGGGCTTGAACGCGCAGACCGATCGCTTGCTGCTGGGCCGCGGCGATGGGGCTTTTGATGATGCTTCCGAGCGGTTGCAAGGCCTAGTACCCGCCTTTGGTCTGGGCGCGCATGCGCTCGATGCGGACAGCGATGGCGATGACGACATCTTTGTGGCCAATGATTCGCAACCGAACTTCTTGTGGATCAATGACGGCACAGGTCAGTTCGTCGATGGCGCTCTGGCTTTGGGTGTGGCCTACGGAGCCGAAGGGCGCGCTCAAGCGGGCATGGGTGTCGCCAGCGGGGATGTGAATCGCGATGGCGCGCTCGACATGGTGGTGACGAACTTCTCGGACGAACCCACCGAAATGTATGCCGGCGGAGCACGCGGCTTCACACGCCTCACCCATCGCTATGCTCTGGGACGCGAGACACGCGCACTGCTGTCGTGGGGCTGCCATCTCGTGGACTTTGATGGCGACGGTTGGCTGGAGCTCGTGAGCGTGAACGGCCATGTGTATCCGCAAGCGGATCTGCCCGACACAGGCACGCGCTACGGACAACCTGTGACGCGTTGGGCGCTCGGTCCACAGCCCAAAGCTCGACTGCTGCCGCCGCGCGCCAAGGACTCGATCTTCGCGCCTGCCGTGGGCGGACGGGGCAGTGCGGTGGGCGATCTGAATCAAGATGGTCGTCCCGATCTGGTCGTCGTACGCATCGATGCCCCGGCAAGTGTAGGCATGAACACCGAAGGAGCCGAACACGCGCGCTTGTCGGTGCGATTGCTGGGCCCGGAACAGCCTTCAACGGCCGCACGACGCACACCGCGCGATGGCTCGGGCGCTACTTGCATTGTCGTGGTCAAGGACGCTGCCGGCAGCGAGCACGCGCTGTTGGCCGAAACGCGCCGCGCGGTCGGGTTTCAATCCAGCTCCACACCGTGGCTGCACTTCGGTTTGGGCACTTCCACGCGCTACGAGTCGTTGATCATCCGCTGGCCCTCGGGCGCTGTGGAACGCCTGCCTGGCGGAACGGCGAATCGCGCACTCACGGTGCGCGAAGGTAGCGGAATCCTCACCTCGCGTACCTTCCAAGCACCATGAAACTCTCCTTGGCATGCGCGGCATGGGCATTGGTGGTGCTGTCACATCCACTGGACAGTCCCCCTACCCCGCTGCAGCAACTGCGTACAGCGTATGAGTTGGACTTGATCCCGTCCGCTACTGCGCTGGCGCGCACTACGCTCGCGGATCCCAAGGCCGAACCAGAGCTGCGCGCAGCAGCGGCGCTGGTGCTAGCCCAGTCAGGTGCGCTTGACACAGCGCGCCGGGGTTGCGCTGGTGACACACTGGTCGAGCGTCTAGCTCGTGCGCGCATGGCGCTGGAGCAAGAAGACGATCCTCAAGGCGTGCTGCGGCTTTTGGGCGCCAGCGCACCGCTGCGTGAGCCAAACCAGCGCGAACCTACTCTGCGTGATGCAGCCTCAGCCGAAGCATGGCTCTTGTGCGGACGGGCTCTAGGCCGCGCCGGTGCCTTGCAAGCAGCAGAGCCCTATCTCCTGCGCGGGCTAGGGCTGGACCGTCATCATCTCGATGCACCCAAAGCCCATGCGCTGTTGCTGTCCGCAGCTCTCGAGCGCGGTGACACACAACTAGCTCCCCAACGAGCCGAGACAGCGCGTCAAGTCGCGCAATGGCATGCGCTGTGGAAGGCGCGTCGCTTGCAAGCGCTGCGGCGTCCCGACGAGCCACTGCCACGCATTGGCTTGGCCGAGTTGTGGTTAGCCGTCCAAGAGCCAGCGCGTGCGCTCGAACCGTTGGAGGCGTGGCTCGCTGGAGGCGAGCGCCAACGCAGCGATGTGCGCGTGCTGGCGTTGAGCGGCGAGTGTTTGCGGCGCTTGGGGCAACACGCAGCCGCACGCGAGCGTTTGCAGTTGGCGCGCAGCATGGAGCCACTACGCAGCGAAACGCGCTATTTTCAAGCGCTTGTGGCGCTCGATGCACGCGACCTACCTCTAGCACGCAGCGAGTTAGAAGCCGTGTGCGCCGACTCAGCGGCCGTAGACGGCCGCTTGCTGCGCGCGCACCTCGACTTGGCGCGCGTGTTGTGGGACATGGGCGCGCAGGAAGAAGCTCGCGCGCGTCATGCACGCTACCGCGAGCTAGGTGGCAGCGAACCACTCACACCGGAACAACGCTAGAGCCGAGCCGCCAGCATCCAGAAGCCTGCGCTCAGCGCGACAACTGCTGCAGCGCACGCTCTGTCTCGCGCACCCACGGGCTAGACGGATTGCGATCGAGGTGCTCAAGCAGCACCAACTTCGCACCTTCCACATCACCCGTTTCCGCAAGAGCCCGCGCTAAGTTCACATGCACTGGCTCCGGCAGCTCCAAGCGTTCGGCACCTGCAATCTCGAGCACACGCCGCCACAAGTCCGCGGCCCGCTGCGGCTGCGCTTGCTTCATACGGCACACAGCCAGGTGATTCATCGCCGCCAACTGCTCGGGATCCCAGCGCAGCGCACGCTCAAAGCGCTCGCTAGCCACGACTAGATCACCTTGCGTGAACGCCTCGACACCAGCGGTCACTTCGTCGCTCGCGGCCTCGCGCAACAACTGCGCGGCTGAACCCAAGGCCTCGTCATCCAAACCAGCACGGCGAGCTGCTGCGAAATGATCTAAGGCTGTGTGCTGTTTGCCGCGCAACAAGGCGTCAAAACCAGCACGCTTTTCCAGCAACGCAATCTCGGCACCGATTGCGATGCCACGCGCAGCTAAACCGTCGAGCACGCCGCGCGCCTCGTCATGCAAGCCCGCCGCTGCCAGGCACTCAGACAAGAAGCGTTGGCCATCGACATCCTGTGGATCCAACTCGGCACTAGCGCGCGCATGCTGCACAGCACCTGGCAAATCCTTGGCTTTGGCGCGCTCCTTGCCGACCAACAAGTGGGCTTGCGCCAACGCGCGCTGCGTGAACGGCAGCAGCGGATCCCCGGCGCGCGCTTGCTCAAGCAGCGCCAAGCCAGTGGCCGCGCCGCCCTCTTTGAGCAACATCGCCACGCCCCGCGCACGCAAGACCGCGGGCTCGAGCTTGGAGACCTTTTCGAGCGCCAGAATCTCGCGCAAGGCGTCGTCAAAAGCTCCTGCACCGGCGTAGATCTCCGCTGCAGTCGAACCTACATCTGGGTTCAACGGCTGCACTTGCTTGGCCTCTGCCAACAAACGCAACGCCTCGATGCGCCGGCCCATCAAAGCCATCGCACGCGCGCGCAAACACGGCTCTTCACGACCAGCACGCGAGGCCGCTGGAAGCAACGCCTCCAACTCGCTCACATGCCCAAAGTCGAGAGCAACGCGCAAGCGCACCACCTCGGCATCGAGACTGCGTTCCGGGCTTTCGAAGCGTGGCCCCAAGGTGACTGCAGCTGCAGTGTTGGCCGCTGAACCCGCCGCCGGACCGGCACCGGCCTCGACCACACGCTCACCACAGCCCGCGGCCAGCAGCACACAGGCCCAAGCCGCCCCTCGCACGAGGAAGCCAGCGGTACGCACTTGCAGGGTGTTGCGCTCCAAATACATAGGTCGGGACATCTAACTGTATCCCAAGCGCGGCTGCGCGGTACGATCGCGGCATGAGCACGGAGGTGTCGAGTGCCGAGCACGAGCAGCCGGATCCGCAGCAGGAACTGGCTGATTTGGGGGCAGCCTTAGCTGCTCATGCCCGCCGTGCAGCCCAGCGGGGTGTGGCGCGCGCTCGATCGGTGGAGCAGGACCTACCAGCCGCACCCGAGCTCGAGCTACCGCGAGCCGTGGAAGCCTGCCGCGCCTGCCCCCTGGGCAAGGTCCGCGCGCGCACTGTCTGCGCTGAGGGCACGGGCCAAGCAGGTGTGCTGTTCGTGGGCAATGCGCCCAACGCCGAGGACGAGGCCACCGGCGTGCCCTTCGCAGGCCGGGCCGGCCAGTTGTTGACCGATATCATCGAAAAAGGGATGGGCCTGCGGCGTGCACAGGTGGCGATCACCCACCGTCTTAAGTGCCGGCCGCCCGACGATCGGGCCCCACAGCCAGAGGAAGCGCACGCCTGCGCCACTTGGCTGGAACAGCAAGTCCAGCAACTGCGGCCGCGCGTGATCGTGGCCTTGGGGGCTGAGGCCGGGAATCAGCTGCTAGGCGTCCAACCTCTCGGCGTGCATTCCACTCTGGTGCAGCTGCGCGGGCGCGTCCACGAGCGAGCCGGCAGCAAAGTGATCGTGACTTTCCATCCAGAGCACCTGCTGCGCGTGCCCGAGGACAAGAAGGAATGTTGGAAGGATATCCAGCTCGCGATGCGTGAACTGGGGCTGCCAATCAATCGTAAATAGCTACGATTCAATGGGTTACGGTGCCGATAACCGGCCACAATCCAGTGCCAGCACAGTTCAGAAGCCACGCTCTGGCCTGTAACTTCCCGCTCTCTTAGGGGTAAAGCGCGCACTTGCCTCACCCGCAAGTCAAGTTGGCAACGGAGTCAGTGTCCAACACGGAAGTCGTCTAGAAGTCACCACGAATCGACACTCTAGAGATCTCTTGGTTGACCCTCACCACCGCCACCGCTATCTTGCCCCCCTCTTGTTCCCCACTTCTCCGACCGGGCTCCGGTTTGGGGAGTAGAGAGCGAGAGACAAATCCCCCCACGTTTCGCTTGCGCCGTCAGCGACCGCACCACGGTCACGGAATGCGCGACGAAACCAGCCCCCCAGCACCACGTTGACCACCTCCTTCCCCGCCCGCGACGCTCTTGTGTCGCTAGCGAGTGCCAAGTTTGCTTCACACACCACGGAGCCTCTCCGTCGCGTGTCGATTGTTGCGTCTTGGCTTGAAGATTGGTCCGCGAGGAACCTGTGACCGCACGCGGGCTTCCGCCAACCACAGGCACCCGAGATCCCAGGCACCCGAGATCCAACGTCAGACCACCCAACGTCAGACTCTGACCACTCGAAGGGTTTCTAAAAGCATCATGCAGCTGAGGTCGATCCTCGTTCCCCTCCTCGCGGCGCTCCCGGGCGCGTGCGCTACCCCGTCCCAAACCGAGCGTGCGGATATCGCCCCGTCCTCGGCCACGCCGACTCCGTCTGCCCCCGAGGCGGTCGTAGTTGAAGCGGCCGCGGTCCGAGCGGACGCTGCAGCGCCGTCGGCCACCACCTCGCAAGACGGTCAGCTGACTGACGACCAAGCGCGCCTCGAGCGCCAGCGTCAGCAAGGCCGCTTCCTGTCGCAGGAATTCGAGCGCGAAGGTGACCGTGCTCTCGAGCGCGCCGATTTGTCGGCTGCGTTGCGGAGCTACGCCACCGCCCTCGAGACCGACAACGAGAGCACCTCGGCACGCGAGAAGCTGCGCAAAGTGGAAGCCCTCATGGGCGACCGCTACGCCGGCGCCGCCGCGTTCCTAGAGGACGCTACCGAGCAAGAGGTCGTGCGTCGCGCGCAAGCGCGCATGGCAGCCGAGGACCACTCGATCCGTGGCAAGACCGCCCTCGCGCAGGGTGATTACGCCACGGCCATCGACGAGTTCCGCGCGGCCGAGATGATCGTGCGCTACAACCCGCTGATCGCCCAGGGTTCGCTTGAGTTGAAGGCCGTGCAAGGCCAGCTCGAAGCGGCTGTGCGCATGAGCGAAGAGGCTGTCGCGAGCGAGATGAAGCGTCGCGAAGACGAGGCTGCCAAGGCGCGCGCCGCCAAGGAAGCCGAAGAAGCCGCGTACTTCGAGAACAAGCTGCGCCAGCTCTACGCTGAAGCCAACACCGCGTTCCTCGCCGAGGACTACGCCAAGGCCGAAGCGCTGACCAACCAGATCTTGGTCGAGGCACCGGGCAACAAAGACGCCATGGAACTGCGCCAGACGGCGCGCGACATGCGTCACGCCCAAGCGGATGAGAACAATCGTCGCCACTACCGCGAGCAGTGGATCCGCACGATTGAAGAGCTCGACACGATGAATGTGCCTCAGACCGAGGCCCTCGTGTTCGACGACCTCAAGCGTTGGGCCGAAGTCAGCCAGCGCAAGCCGCTGGAGTTCTCGGCGTTGTCCTCTGACCCGAGTGGTGAGAAGGCTGCCGTCTTGGCGCGTCTCGACGAGACGATCATCACGCCGAAGTTCCTTGGCGCCGACGGCGAAGGTTCGCCGCTCGAAGAGGTCGCAGCGTTCCTGCAGAGCGTGTCGCAAGTCAACTTCGTTATCTCCCCCAAGGTCATGGAGGAGCTCGATGAAGAGCAGCGCACTGTCAAGCTCGACCTGCCCGAGCGCAGCGTGCGCAAGTTGCTCGACCTCATGGCCGAGACGAGCGAGTCGCTGCGCTGGAAGGTGCAAGACGGAGTCGTCAAGTTCGTCGTTAAGGACGAGCTCAAGGGTGGTCAGCAGCTCAAGACCTACGAGGTCAACGACCTGATCCGTCCGATCCCGGACTTCCCGGGCCGCGAGATGAACGTGGCTCCGTCAGGTGGCGTGCAGCTATCCGAAGAAGAAGCCACCGAGCGCGAAGCGAACGTGGTGACGGGCGACCAGCTCGACACCTTGATCCGCAACAACGTCGCCCCTGGCTCGTGGGATGCGGATCCGGACAACAGCTTGCGCATCAGCAACGGCACTATGGTCGTCAACCAGACGCCGGAAGTGCACGAGATGATCGTCAAGCTCCTGCAGGACCTGCGCGAAGCGACCGGCATCATGGTCGACATCCAAGCGCGCTTCCTGTCGGTGCAAGACAACTTCCTCGAAGACATCGGCGTTGACTTCCGTGGTCTTGGCCAGCCGGGCCCCGGCACCAACACCTTCTTCAACGACTTCGGTGATGCCTCCACGCAAAGCGACTTGGGCGCCGAGATTGGTCAAGGCACGGACGTAGGCGCGTTCTACGACCGCAGCTCGAACCAAGAGATGCGCGCCCGCGTCGAAGAGCTGTACGACACGACCCTGGGTGACGAGGATGTCCTCGTGGGCTCGGGCGGCTTGTCGTTCCAGTGGACCTACTTGAACGACCTGCAACTCCAGATGGTGTTGCGCGCCGTGAGCAAGTCGGAGCGCGTCGAGTTGGTCACCAGCCCGCGCATCACGGTGCACAACACCGCGCGCGGCAACCTGTCGGTGCTGAACCAAGTCGCGTATGTGCAGGACTTCAACGTCGAAATCGCGCAAGGCGCGAGCATCGCCGACCCGATCGTGGCGGTGGTGCAAGACGGTGTGATCCTCGATGTGCGCCCGGTGGTGTCGGCCGATCGTCGTTTCATCACCCTCGAACTGCGTCCGACGGTGGCCGAACTGCGCCGTCCGTTGGCGGAGATCGTGACCACGCTGGGCTCGCAGAACTCCGTCACCATCCAGCTGCCGGAAGTCGATTTGCGCCGCGTGCGCACCTCGATCCCGATGCCGGACGGCGGCACCGTGTTGCTCGGTGGCTTGAAGGTCAGCGACCGTCAAGACCAGTCGAGCGGCGTGCCGATCGTCAACAAGATCCCGATCGTGTCGTTCTTCTTCGACCGTAAGGGCCACTACGTTTCCAACCGCAAGATCTTGGTCCTCTTGAAGGCCCAGATCGTCATTCCGCAGGAGCTGGAGCCCAGCCCCGCGCAACTGCGTCCCTCCTCGCGCGTCGAGCGCGACTGATCGAACCTCATAACGATCAAACGTCACACCGAAGCGTAGGAATCCAGAAGACATGATCCGCCAACACTCCAACGCCCTGCTGCTGGCTCTGGCCGTCGCCGCGTGCCAGTCCACCGCACCCGAAGCTCTCGAGCTCGGCGCCACCAACGCGCCGAACCCGGAAGCCCAGGACGGACAGGTCGCCGACGGCAGCGGCCAACTGGCCCAAGACGCCAAGACGCTGGACCTTGCGCAACAGCGCAAGGCCTACCTCGTCGCTCAGCACCTCGACAACGCCAAGGCCATGATGGGCCGCCTCGAACTCGATGGCGCGCTCTCCGAGGCCGAGGCTGCGTTGGCGCTCGAGCCCGACAGCGCCACGGGTCGTGATCTGCGTGCGCAAATTCTGGCCCTCAAGGGCGAGAAGACCGCCGTCAACCAGACGGTCGCGCAAGACATGGAGGCCGCGTACGCGCTGCGTCTCCAGCAGATCAAGACCGAGGTCGAAGACAGCCTGTCGAAGGCCAACTTGCTGGTCGCGCGCAGCGACTACCAAGCGGCCATCGCCGAGCTGGAAATCGCCAACAACGCGGTGCGGTACGCCCCCTACTCGGTCCAGTGGAACGGTCTCGACAAGCAGGCCGCCGACATGCTGGCCAAGGTGAAGGAGCAGCGCACGCAGGCCGAGAAGGCCGCGGAAGAAGCCGCGCAGCGCAAGGCCACCGAGGCGTTGCGTGCCGAAGAAGCCGCTGCGCGCGAGCGCAAGATGGCCGTGATGGCCAACATCCTCGACTCCGCCATCGCCGCGTTTGACGCTGGTGATTACGAAGAAGCGGAAGACTTGGCCGACCAAGCGTTGCTCGAAGATCCGCGCAACGAACAGGCCAAGGAAATCCGTGACTCGGCCTTCCGTGCGGGTCGCACCAAGGTGCGTGCCGAGTACGTGGAAGCCAAGCGCGAGCAGTTCCGCCGCTGGCGCGAGCAGATGAAGGAGATCCAGATCCCCTACGTCGACGTCATCACCCAGCCGGCCGCCAAGGCTTGGAATGAGATGACCGAGCGTCGCTCGAAGCGCCAAGGCTTGGATCTGTCGAGCAAGGTGGAAGAAGGCGATCTCGCCCTGCGCGAGCAACTCAAGGAGACGACGGTACAAATCCCGCCGATCGCCGACGAGGAGAGCCTGACAAAAGTAATTGACACCCTGCGCCTCGTCAGCGGCTTGCCGCTGGTCGTGGACCCGGCCGCCGAAGCCGCCGCGAGCGAAGCCGGCACGGTCTTCAACCTCAAGCTCGAGAACAAGCTGACGGCCCATCAGGCCCTCAACCTGATCTCGCAGATGGCGGGCGAGAACGTCACGTGGACCACGCGCCACGAAGCCGTGCTCGTGACGACCAAGGAGAAGGCGCGCACGAAGCCCTTCCTCTACAACCACGATGTGCAGGACCTAGTGTTCGGCCTGACCGACTTCCTCGGCCCTCGTATCGATCAACTGCGTTTGATCGAGAACATGAGCGACGATGATGGCGGCGGTCCCTTCGGTGCCGTGGGCGAGAAGCCCAAGATCATCGAGCCGGCTGACCTCGCGACCCTGATTCAGGAGAACATCGCGAAGGGTAGCTGGAGCGACGAAGGTATCTCCATCGAGGCGTCGGACGGCTACATCCTCGTCAACCACACGACCGAGGTGCAGCAACAAGTCATCAACTTCTTGAATGACCTGCGCCGCTTCTCGACTTCGCTCGTCACGATCGAGTCGAAGTTCCTGACTGTCAGCAACAACTGGATCCAAGAGCTGGGCGTCGACTTCCGCGGCCTCGACAACGTCGAAGTGTCGGATGTGACGAACGGTTTGGAAGACCAGGCGTCGCGTGGTCTGGACAACGGTGGCTCGGGCACGGCGGGTCAGAACGCCGCTGGTCACCCCTCGGCCGGCGTGTTCTATGACGATGGCGCTCGTGGCGATTACCGCGCAACGACGCAGAACTTCTTCGAATCCTCGCTGGGTAGCGCCCTGTCGACGGTTGGTGGCATGACCTTCCAGTGGTCGTACCTCAACGATGTCAACCTGAGCGCCATCCTGCGTGCGGTCGAGAAGAGCAGCGAAGTGCAGTTGGTCAATGACCAGGTGGTGAGCGTGCACAACACGCAGCGCGCCTACGTCACCGCGATCAACCAGCGCGCGTACATCCAAGACTTCGACGTGGAAGTCGCCCAGTTCCAGGCGGTCGCCGACCCGGTGATCAATGTCTTGAACGAAGGCGTGGTCCTCGACGTGCGTCCCACGATCCACCAGAACCGCAAGTACCTGACGCTCGAGATCCAGCCGACGGTGGCGAAGGTCGTGGCCCTGCGCGAGTTCAGCTCGACGCTCGGTGGCAACACCTCCCCCATCCAGTTCCAGCTGCCCGAGTTGAAGGTCGAATCGGTCTTCACCTCGGCTGTGCTGCCGGACGGTGGTTCGCTGATGCTGGGTGGTCTATCGAGCGTGCGCAACATTGAGCGCCGCGCGGAAGTCCCCTGGGTCGCCAAGCTCCCGTTGGTCGGCTTCTTCTTCAAGAACGAGGGCTACAGCGACGAGAACAAGTCGCTGATGATCCTCATCCGCGCTCGCATCACCGATGTGCGCGACGAGATGAAGAAGCTCGAGGCTTCGCGCTGAGAGCGCGGCGTATCTAGCGTCTGTACCGCGGGGCGTCCGGCAACGGGCGCCCCGCAGTGTTAGGTTTGGTTCATAAGCGGCGTGTGCCTAGAATGCAGTGGTGACGCAACTCGCTGCCCTGCTCTTCGACATCGACGACACGCTCGTCCCGACAACCGAGTTTGCGCGGCGTGCACGCACCAATGCCGTGCGCGCCATGATCTCCGCAGGACTGGAGCTGCCAGAAGAGCTGGTGTTGCGCGAGCTGGACGAGGTGCTGCACGAGTTCAGCAGCAACTACGAGCACCACTTTGACAAGTTGCTGATGCGCTTGCGGCCCAAGAGTCTCGAGCGCGTGAACCCCGCCTTGGTGGTCGCAGCGGGTGTGGCGGCCTATCACGACACCAAGTTTCTGGAGCTAGCGCCATTCGACGATGTGTACCCGCTGTTCCGCGACTTGAAGCGCGCAGGTGTGCGCTTGGGGATCGTGACGCACGGCTGGACCGTCAAGCAGGCCGAGAAGTTGGTGCGTTTGGGTTTGGTCCCCTACCTCGACGCCAAAGCTGTGTTCATCAGTGATCAAATCGGCATCAGCAAGCCGAACCCCAAGCTCTACCAGTTAGCGCTGACGGACATGGGCTTACCCCCCGAGCAAGTCATGTACATCGGCGACAACCCTGAGCATGACTTGGTGCCGCCGCATGCGATTGGCATGCGCACCGTGTGGGCGCGTCGTGCTAGTAGGCATCGGCATGAAGCTCCGAATCCGGCGGCCGACCATGTCATCGATTCATTCGATGAGTTGCGCCCGATTCTCAAACGCGTCTACGGCGTACCGCTGACCTGAAGGGGTCGGCAACGCCCGTCCTTGAGCTCGAGGATCTCATCGGCGAGCAACTCGACGAGAGCTGGATCGTGGGCGACAAGCAGCAGCGCCATTGTGCGCTCGTCCACCATGCGCCGGATCAAACGAGCGAACTCGTAACGTGCCAGCGGATCCAAGGCTGCGGTGGGCTCATCCAAGACCAGCACGCGCGGGTTGACGGCCAAGGCACGACACAAGGCCGTGCGTGCGCGCTCGCCCCCCGACATTTCGTGAGGCAAGCGCCATGAGAACGAGGCATCCAACCCTACGGCTTGCAGAAGTTCCAAAGCCCTCTTCTGAGCCGGAACTGCGTCGAGGTCGTCCAGCACCAGCATCGGCTCGCAGATCGATTCCAATGCGTACTGCCGCGGATCCAACGAGCCACGCGGATCTTGGAAGACCGCACCAAACGCACGCCGCAGAGGACGCCGATCAGCCTCACGCATGCGGGACCATTCGTGACGCACTCCTTGCTCGTCGCGGTAGAGCACGGCTCCGGACGAAGGTGACTGCAGACCGAGCAGCACGCGCACCAAGCTGGTCTTTCCGCAGCCAGAGGCCCCTACCAAGGCGGTGATGCGGCCAGCACACAACTGCAAGGAAGCACCGCGCAACACCTGCAAGCGGCGCCCTTGGGCCTCGTGCTGCAGGTGCACATCGAGTGCTTCTAAGACCAGAGCGCCGGCCTGTGGCGGAGTCCGCGGCAGCGTACGCGCATGCCAAGCCTCCACCAACGGCAGGGAACGATCCGCGAGAACCTCTGCAGTAGTCCCCCAACGCGCAGGCCGTCCGTCCTCTAACACGAACACTCGCTGCGCTGCCTGCACGACGGCAAGGTCATGCGTGGCCGCAATCCAAGTCAGGCCCTGATCGCGGCGCAAGCGTTCGAGGTCGTCAAGCAAAACGGACGCAGCGTGGGCGTCAAGTGCACTTGTCGGTTCATCCAGCACCAAGATCTTGGGCTCACGCACCAAGGCCACCGCGAGCAGCACGCGCTGACGCATACCGCCCGATAACTCGTGCGGGTGCAGGCACGCGATGTGCTCGGCGTTCGCAAAACCTGCGGCCTCGAGTGCACGCAGGCTGCGCGCCGGCCACTCTGCCCGCGCCACACCCAAGGAACGCAAAGGCTCGGCCACCAAACGCCCAATCGTCCACAAGGGATCTAGGCTGGCGAGCGGCTCTTGGAACACGACACCAATGACTTGCCATGTGGGGCGCGGATCGGCGCGCACCACGGTCCCCACCTGTGTTTCCTCTTGGTCCAACAGATCGGTGAGCACACGCAAAAGTGTCGATTTGCCGGCACCCGAACGGCCCACAATGGCCAGCGACTGACCCTGCTCTAGCTGCAGGGAGACACCTTGCAGCGTGGGTTGCTGGGCGCGCAGCACACCGACCCCCTGGAGCTGCACGATCGGCGTCATGCGTTCGGTTCCTCGCGGCGTTGGCCCAACACCAAGAGACACGCGCAGGTCAGCGCCACCAGCAAACTGGGTGGTAGCCACAGCCACCAACGCTCTAGGCCGCCGGCTTCGCCTGCCAGGCCACCCCATGTGGGTTGCGGGATGGTGGTTGCCAAACCCAACCAAGAGAGCGCGGCCTCTACGCCCACCGCAGACCCCGCCAAGAAGGCCGCTGCGGTGACCGCCGCTGGCAATGTGGCGGGCAAGATGTGACGCAGCAAGATCCAGCCTTCGGGAATGCCTACGACCCGCAACGCCAACACATGCTCACGCGCGCGCTCGACCAGCGTTTGCGCGCGCACAATGCGCGCCACGGGAACCCACGCAACGCCTGCGACCAATAGTGCGACGGTCACCGAGGGCACTACATGTCCGCGTGCGAGGGCCAACACCACGATGGCGAGAAAGAGGAAGGGAATGCTCGCTAGGGTCTCCATCAGGCGCACGCACAGCGTGTCCAACCAACCACCAAGCAAACCGCAGGTTGTGCCGATCAACCAACCCAACGCTAGGGCCACAGCCCCCGCCAACAGCGCGATCTCGAGCGAGATGGCAGAGCCGTGCAGCAGACGCGACAACGCGTCGCGACCTAGGCCATCCGTGCCCAGCCAATGCGGACGAGGTGCTGTGGAACCGCTAGGCGCACTCCAGGCCTCGGCTACGCTGGTCTGTGCAGGACCGTGCTGGATCAACGGCCACAGCACTCGTTCGATCTGCACATGACCGCGTTCGACGCGATAGGTGTCCACGCGTGCTAGTTCAGGTTGCTGGACGGCGCGCAGGCCGAACCACAGCAGCAAAGTAAGGGCTGTGAGTCCGAATACCCACCCCAACCGCTGGCGGCTCGGCAGACGCCCGCGGGCTGTCCAAACGACTAGACAGACCAAGACCGGCAGCAACGCCAGCCGCAACAAGGCACCAGTATCCAAACTAGCCAACACGGGTGAGCCTACTAGGAGGCGCACCTGTGCAGGCGCGAGTGGGTCCAACCAAGGAGCCAAGAGTCGCTGCAAGTCCGCTAGGCGTTCGAGACGCCCGGCGTACTCGAGCATGGCGCTGGACACACGCGCCACATCTGGTTCGGGAGCGCTACTGCGCGCGGCGGTTTGTACCCATGCGCGCTGGACCTCTGCCCATGCAGCGCTTGCTGGTGTGCCGGTCGGATCGACAGCTAAGGCGCTGCGGTACAGTCCGAGGGCCGAGACAAGCTCTTCTTGGGCTAGCTGCGCCGCTTGCGTATCGCGTGCGCTGACCCAGAGCGGCTTGTCATTGGCTACCAGCGGCGCAAGCCAAGCGAGGCCCAGCAGTGCGCCTAGTACACACGCAGCTGAGGCCCGCAACGGATTAGCCATGTGTCAGGTCTCCTTGACGGCTACGCGGATCTAGGCTGCGCACCAATTCATCTGCCAAGACAGAACCCACGACCGCCAGCACCGCAGCGATGGTGCAGGTCGCCAAGACGACCGAAAGATCGCGTGCGAGCACGGCTTCCGTGGCGTAGTTGCCCAAGCCCTGCAGTGCGAACACGGTCTCCACGACCACCGCTCCAGAGACCAGTGCAGGCAAGGCACCACCAAACAAGCCGATGAGCGGCGGCAGTGCATGCGGCAGCGCATGACGGCGCAAGGCTTGAGCCCGCGTCAGGCCGTTGGCACGGGCAGCACGCATCCATTCTTCGCGTTCCAGTTGCTGCAAGGCTGTCGACAATTGGCGCGCAAGATGAGCGATGCCACCCAAGGACAAGGCCAGAACTGGCAGCACCAAGTGCCAGGCGCGGTCCAGCACAAAGGGCAAGTGCGGCTCGCGACTGTCCAAGCCGGTGGCTGGGAACCAGTTGGCGCCTTGAGGCCCAAGCAGCGCAACGAGAAGCAACGCGAGAGCGAAGCCTGGCAAGGCATCCAGCACGAGCAACAACGCGGAGACCAGCCGCGCGAGGTAGCGCCCACGGGCTCGTGTGCGCAGGAGCGTCAACCACACGCTCAAGGGCAAGGCCAACAGCAAGGCAACGGCAAATGCGCCCAATGCCAAGGGCACGGTCGTCAACGCACGCCGTGCCAACTCGTCGCGAATGGGCACCTGTGGCCGAGTCCACTCGGTGCCGAACTCCAGTGCTAACAAACCGTGCCACGGACGAGAGCCGTCACCGCCGAACCAGCGATGCCCGCGCGGCGACAAGTCAAAAGGACCTAACGCATGGGCGTATTGGCGCCAAAAAGGTGCTTCTAACAAGTGCTCCTCAGCGAAGCGCTGACTGCTGAGCGACTCCGTTGCGCTGCGTCCTTCGGCGCCTTCGCTGTGGAGCGCACGCACATCGCCCGGTGCCAAACGGAAGGCCAGCACCACGATCAGCACCACCAGAGGCACGGTGATGGTCCAGCGCACCAACAGGCGCACGAGCAAACGCACCAACCGTGCGCTCAACGCGGAGCTCCTTGCGGTGCATCTGCACTACGCGCGAACCCCAACTCCCGCGAGACATAGTTGGGATCTGCCTGCTGCCAGCGCAAGCCATGCAAGGCACGCCGACTGACCACCTTGCGCAGCGGTGAAGCTCCAAACAGATAGGGCTGCAACTCAGCGATGCGCCGATGCAACGCGCGCCACAGCTCCGCACGACGCGCGGGATCAAGTTCGCGCTGTCCGGTTTGGATCAGGCGATCCACCTCGGGGTCCACCAGTGCCGAGAAGTTGTTGCCCGCAGAACCCATGGGCGCATGTTTGGAATGCCAGCTCTGCTCGGGATCCGGTTCGGCAGACACAGCCCAGGCCAACATCACAGCGTCGTACTCGCGCTGGTTCCTGCGCGCCACAAGTTGTGCCAACTCCAAAGGAGTCACTTGCAAGGCGATGCCTACGCGGCGCAAGGCTTCCTGGTAGTACGCGCCGAAATCCGCCGCTGTGCGGTTTTGAGCCTGAACCAACAGCTCCAAACGCAGAGGCGCACCCTCACGCTCGACCAATCCATCCTGATCCAAGTCCTTCCACCCGCTCTCGCGCAACAAGCGCGCAGCAAGCTCGGGGTCAAACAACGGCGCAGCCACATCCTCAGGACAGAAGGGAGAACCAGGCGGGTACGGGCCGGTCACCCGCGCCGCCAACCCGCGGTAGTGTGCTCGCACAAACGCATCCATATCGACCGCATGAGCGAGTGCTTGGCGCACGCGTGCATCAGCCAGTGCGGGCCGCAGTTGGTTCCACGCCACATACCAATAGCCCGGAGATTCAAGCAAGCTACGCACGATACGGCCCTCGACCTCGGCGGCGATCGCGGTTTGCGAATAGAAATCCTCCGTGGTCACCATGGCCACGATGTCCAGTTCACCTGACAGGACTGCCCGGAAAGCCGCCGAAGGATCCGGTTGCAGACTCCAGCGAATGGCGTCGGCTCGACCTGCACGCGCCGTCGCAAACCAACCATCGAAGCGCACCAGCTCTGCGCCGCCTGAGTCAAAACGCGCGACGCGATACGGCCCCAAGCCAATCCAAGCACGGTTGGCCGGGTGCTCATTCACAAAGCGTGCGCGCGCGGCTTGGTCGTGCGTTCCGCCCGGCTGCACACGATCCAAATCATAGAGATGCTGCGGCAGAATCGGCAGATCAGCGAGAGCTGCTTGCGCTTGAAAGTACGGCTCCGCGTACACAAAGCGCAGCGTGCGTGCATCCGTGGCGGTCGCGTTGAGGCGCTCGTACTGCCAGCGCAGATCATCACAACGCACTTCCGGATTGCGGAACAAGCTCAAGCTGAAGAGCACATCGTCGCTACGGAACGGCTGACCGTCGTGCCAGCGCACACCCTCACGCAGCGTTACCTCCCACTCGGTTGGGCTCAGCGCCTGCACACGCTCTGCGAGTACAGGCTCAAACCCTCCTGCGGGACTGCGCACCATCAGTGTTGCATGCACATCCTGCAACAGCCGCTTGGCGTAGGCGGTGTTGACCAACAGCGGGTTTAGCTGCTTGGGCAGGGACTCTGTGTGCAGCACCACCGTGCCACCAGCAACGAGCGCCTGCTCGCGCTCGGGATGGAAGGCATCCACCGCGCGCAAGGCAGTGCGCTCGGCCGCTGTACGCGGCAGCGCGAGCGGCAGCACGGATTGGGAAGGTTGGCCCTCTTCGTTGCCTTGCTCCGCGCCGGAGCAGGCCGCAAACCCGCCCAAGGCCAAGCCAGCGAGAGCCAACAGGCCTTGGAGTCGTGCTGCGGAGCGAAGCATGGATCCGAGCGTACTTCCCGCACAGCGCCGTTGCCAAGGCTAGCCTCCCAAGGGGTATCTTGGCGGGCATGACGCACACCGGCATCGTGGTCGAGGGCTTGCGCCACAGCTATGGCGGACGGCCTGCCGTGGATGGCTTGTCCTTCAGCGTGCAGAAGGGCGAGATTGTCGGCTTTTTGGGGGCCAACGGAGCCGGCAAGACTACGACCTTGCGAACCATCGCCGGGACTTTGGAGCCGGATGCAGGCTCGGTGCATGTCGCTGGCGTCGACACACGCCGAGAGCCCTTGGTGGCGCGGACGAAGACGGGCTACCTAGCCGAGCACGACGGCTTGTGGGATGGCATGACGACGCGTGCCGTGCTGGCCTTTCATGGCGCGGTGCGGGGGTTGGAAGGCGCGCTGCTGGAGCAACGCTTGGCCTGGCTCTCCCAGCGACTGGAACTGGTGCCTGTGTTCGACAAGCGCGTGCGCGAGTGTTCGTTGGGATTTCGACGCCGTATCGCGTTGGCAGCGGCCTTGGTGCACGATCCGGAGGTCGTGTTGTTGGATGAACCCACGCACGGCCTCGATCCACTCCAAACGCGTGCGTTTCGAGCGCTATTGCTGGAGATTGCTCCGCACAAAGCGGTCCTGTTCTCCACGCATGTCCTGCAAGAGGTAGAGGCGGTGTGCACACGGGTGCTGGTGCTCCAGACGGGACGCCTTGTGCTCGATGCGCACTTGCGTGACTTGCGGCTGCAGGCGCAGGCACTGCATTGCACGGTAGAAGACCTCGTGGTGCGCGCTGCTGCCCGCACCCAAGCCGAGGTGGCGACGCCATGACTACGGGTTCTCGCACGGGTCGAGCCGCTTGGTCGCGTGGGGTCTACTTGGTCGCGCGCCGCGAAGCCCAAGCAACGCTGGACAGCAATGTCGCCGTTGCGACATTGATCGTTGCCTTGGTCGCATCCATCGCGCCCTTCGTGCAAGGCTTCTTCTTGTCAGGAGTAGTTGACGCCACACCGTTCTTCCTCGCCTTGCCATGGACACTCGCTTTGTGCCTAGCGGCACTTTCCATGCGCCTGTGGTCGGAAGAGGTGCGCTTGCGCACCATGGAAACTTGGCGTGCGTTGCCGTTGTCCCCGCTGCAATTGGTCTTGGGCAAGTGGCTTTCGGCCTTGCTGCTGCATGCGGTGTACTTGCTGCTGACGACTCCCGTGCTGCTCCTGCTGGCGGCCCATGGTCCGGTCGAGTGGAGTCGCATCGCTGGCGGCTACATGGGCAGCCTGCTGTTGGGTGCTTGGTTGCTCGCATTGGGCGCGTGGATCTCCTCCACCACGCGGGATCAAACCACGGCCTATGTGTTGTCGGCTCTGACTGCCCTAGCACTGCTCGCCTTAGGTGATCTGCGCGTGTGGACAGTGATCGATGGTTGGTTCCCGCATGCGCAAGCGGGCAGTTGGTTAGCTGCACACCTCTCGCCCTTGAGTGCGTGCCAGTCCTTGGCGCGTGGCCTGGTAGGACTCGATGCTGTAGTCCTTTTGCTCGGGCAAACAGCGCTGTTCTTGTGGCTCAACCAGCAATCACTGCGAGCAAAGACGCGATGACGCGCGTGTGGAGCTTGGGCATGCTGGTGATGGGCATGCTGGCGATCGCCCTGCTCGTCATGGCCACGCAGGCGCTGCGTCCGCTGGAGCTCGGCTCCCACTCCGCGCGTCGCCCTACGCCTGAATTCCTTGCGAAGCTAGACGCTACGAACGAACCGGTTCTGGTCGAGTGGTACCGCACAGCGCCGGCAGAGTTAGATGGTGTGTGGCGCGCGGCGGCGCAGGATATGGAGGCCTTCCTGCTGGCGCTCCAAGCACACGGTGTGCGCGTGCGCAGCGTCGAACCAACTGCGAATGCTGCGGAACAGCAACGCGCGGCGGCCTTGGGATTGTCCGCTGTTCGCACACGCACACGCGAGGCTGATGGTTGGCGCGAACAAGAGCTGTGGTCGGCCTTGCGCCTCGTCGTAGGGGCCCGCGGTGCTGCCGTGTTGCCGCACCTCGATCCGCAGCGCGTTCAACAACTGCCCGAGCTGCTGGAAGCGCAGTTCGACACCATCCAAGCGCCGCGCCGCGCCCGCGTGGGGCTGTCGGCACCGCCCGGTCATCGCCAACTGCGAGCAGTGCTCGAAGCCACCGCTGAAGTGACCGAGCTCGACTTCGACTCGAGTCCCCTACCGCAACAGCCCTTGGACTTGCTGGTGCTGGTGGCTCCGGCGCAGGCGAGCCCCGACCATGTAGCAGCTCTTGAGTTGTTGCAGCAGCGCGGCACCGATCTGGCCTTGTTGTTCGCCAGTGACAGCGCGGCTTCTGCGGCCGCAAGCGAGGCGCTCGCGCGGGCTATGCACTTGGAGCTAGGGCCGGTCTTCGGTTCACCCCAACAGTTGGTGCGTGCGTTGCCGCAGGACCAAGACTTCCGCACGCTCGCGGCTGCGCCCAATGGTCCTTTGGCCTTCGCGCAGGCGCGCAGCGTGCAGGCTTCTACAGAGTCCTTGGAGGTACTCGGCCGCGAAGCGCGGCTCTTAGCGAGCGCCACGACACGCGAACCGCTGGTGGTGCAACTTACGGCACGGGATCCATGGCGTGGACGCGTGTGGGTGTGTGGTGATGCAAGTGTGGTACACGATCGTTGGCTTGCGCTGGAAGGCACGGCCAACGCGAACTTCGTGAGAGCCTTGCTCGCCACAAGTGCTTCGCCGGAGCGGATGGCCACACGCGCTGCGGCGCGCAGGCAAGTTACGGTGCATGTGCCTACCCACTCACAGACGCTGTGGTGGCTGGTGGTGTTGGCGCCTGCAGGATTGTTAGGTGGGGTCTACACACTCCGCAGCCTGCGTGCAGCGCGCTTCGGCCCTGCACCTATCAGAGCTGTGTGTGTGGTGCTGACCTTGGGTCTAGCGTTGGCGCTAGGTGCCTTGACGCTGCGCTTGCCCAGTACAGCCAGTCAGCTACCGCCTAAGCTCGTCGCTGTGCTGCAACGGCTGCCTGCGGGCGTGCAAGTCGAGCTAGTCAGTGACGATTCCTCCTCGTTACCGCCGGATGTACGCGCTGCTTGGCCACGCGCAGCCGAACTCATCGAGGAGTTGCGCCCACATGGTGTGATCGTGCAACAGACATCCGCCGATCGATCAGCGCACGCCGCACCTTGGCAACAGCGCTCGACGCGCGATGGTGCAGGCACGCGAGTATGGCGCTTCCGCTCTGCTGTCACGGTAAACGGCCCACAAGCCAGCGTGACTTTGCCTTTGTCCGATACTCTGGACATGGAGCGCCTGGCGTTCCGCTTGACGCTAGCGTTGGCGCGTTGCGGCGGGTTGGTCAACGCGACCGTAGGTACAGTCTCTGCGCCCGCGCGCTTGACACCGGCAGAGGCCCGCCGCCTGTATGAAGCACGCGGGCGCTTCGCACCAGGTACAACCGATCGCTACAGCGCTGCTCGCGAGTTGTTGCAGCGCCACGGCTTTGAGGTGCGCACCTTGCGTGAAGAGGCTCCGGATCGCCAAGGCGTACAGTTGTTGGTCGTGCTGCAACCGCGACGCGATTCGCAGCCCGCCTTGCAAGCAGCACAGCAACACTTGCAAGCGGGCTTACCCGTGCTGCTGTGCGCGCAAGAGTTACAGGTGGTACCGCGCGCGCGTGCAGAGTCCGGATTGCAACAAGCACTGTGGCCGCGGCCTTTGTATGCCGATGTCGATGCTGAGTGGCTGCGAGCCTGGGGGCTGACACTTGACCCGGCCATCCTGGTGGATCAACAGCATGGCGCGCTCGAAGTCGATGCATGGACCGAGCGTGGTGATGAGGTCAGTGGGTCGCGCACCGTACTCGCCTCCCCGATTGTCCCCGCCCTCACGGCGCGCTGGACGGACGATGCCCCGGCGCGACGGCTGGATGCGTTGTCACCCAATGCATGGCTAGTAGCGCCCCAGCGACTGCAAGCAAAAGGACTGGCGGCCCGTTCTGTGCTGACTTCCAGTACAGCGGCTCACAGCGTTGCTTGGCGCGGCGGTGATCTTGCTAGTACCGATCTTGTCTCCACGCCGCAGGACAAGGCCGCCACGGTCGCGTGGTACATCGAGAACACAGCACCGCATGTGCCTAGCACGCGACTCTTGGTCTGCGGTGCTTCGGAACCGTTCCAAGATGAGCATCTCTGGTCTGGCGCAGATGACAGCAGCTTGCTCTGGTTGGAATGGGTCACACGCTTGACGCTCGGTGAGGAATGGGTGCCACTTCTCCACGACACGAGCATCGCGCGTATGGAAGCTAGCGCACCACACACACGCCTCCTGTGGCGCCTTGCAGTCCTTGGAGTACCGGTGTTGCTAGCACTGACGGGCGTGTGGTGGCTGCGGCGCGGACGCAAGAACACAGCAGGGCTGGCAGGACTACTACTACTTTGTGGAACGGGCGTCACTCTCAGCGCTTGCCAACCCACGCTTCCTGCAAGTCCATTGCAACCTGTATGTGAAGCGCGCCGCTTGGAGGACAAGCCTGTAGCAGCCATCAGCGCTCGACTGGGTGCACAAGAATGGTTGTGGTATCGATCCAAAGGCGAGTGGCGTTCGCGCGAAGCCTTTGGAGCACTCTGCGATCGTGCTGCGGTCGAAGCCTGGTTGGCGCGTTTGGTGCAAGCGCAGGGCGCAGTTCTAGTCACGAGCCAGACAGAGGCCGCTTTCACGGATGAGCAACTGCGCAGCTTGGGTTTCGCAAGTCCGCTCCACATCACTTTGCATGGCAGCGGACTCACCAAGCGTGAGGATCGCGATGCGTTGCTCGACGTTGAACTTGGTCAGGCCCAAGCTGCAACCAGTGCACCACCGAGTGGGCGCACCTTGGTGCGCCGCGCGTACACCTCCGGTACAGATCAGGTGCTGGAGATCCCCTACGACGCTCGTGGTCCACTGGCCCCGGATGAAGACGGGCTACCTGCGTTCGTGGATCGCTCCTTGCTGGCTGGGTGCACAGGCCCGGGCTTTGCAGGCTTTCAGCGCTATGTAGTGCAGCGCCGCGATGGCGCGCGCCTCACCATCAACAGCCAAGCAGCGACGACCGCCGACGGTGCGCGCACATGGAGCATCGACGACGGCCAGAGCAATGTGGAAGCCCTGCCTTGGCGCGCTGGTGGGTATGGTTCGCTGTGGATCTTGGCCAAGGCGGAACGCTATGCCGCCCCGGCTCGAGCGGCAGAGTTAGGGTTAGACACGCCGATCGCAACGATCGAGCTGCTCGACAGCACCAACACCACCACACGCTTGGTGATTGGCGGTTTAGAAGGCGGATTTCGCTGGATGCGCAACGAGCGCACCGGCTTAGTGATGGCTGTGTCCAGTTCTTTGGACAACCAGCTCATGCCTGTACGCGACGACTTCTTACCGTCGCGTGGCGACAATCCTTGGGAACGCTGGCTCGCACGCTAATGGCGCGACGCTCCTAACTCTCGAGCAGCCACCAACGGCGCGCCTTCGGTTTGGCCAGCGTCAGCCCGAACTTGCGCACGGACATGGCATGAATGCAGGCCATCGCCTCGTCGCACGAATCCGTCCACACCACGCGATTGAGATCCTCGCGGTCGATCGTGCCCTCAGCGGCCATCTGTTCCAACATGTCGCGCAAGGGTTGCCAGTATTCGGCACCCATGACGACCACCGGAAAGTCCTCGATGGTCTTGGTCTGGACCAAGGTCAGCGTCTCAAAGAGTTCGTCCAAAGTCCCAAAGCCACCGGGCAGAACCACGAAGGCGTAAGAGTATTTGACAAGCAACACCTTGCGCACAAAGAACCATCGAATCAGGACATACCGATCGAGCCAAGGGTTCGGCTGCTGCTCATGCGGCAAGACAATGTTGCAGCCAACAGATCGGCCACCGACATCTTTAGCCCCACGATTCGCAGCCTCCATGATGCCTGGACCTCCGCCCGTCATGACCGTGAAGCCCGCTTGCGCCAAGCGTGCACCCATGCTGCGTGCTAACTGGTAGTGCGGGTGTTCCTCGCTAAAACGCGCGGATCCAAAGACCGTGACACACGGTCCAAGAAAGTGCAGCGCGCGAAAGCCCTTAACGAACTCGGCAAAGATCCCGAAAGCCCGCAGCAACTCGGAACCACGGCGATCCGGACCTTCAAGGAAGCGAATGTTGGGCGCACTAGTAGAGGGACGAGGAGAGTCCATGCCGCGACGATCTCGTGTATCGGCCCATGCTTCAACCGAAATCACGGGACGGGTACCATTGTTGACCACCATGCAACCGGGAATCGTGATGAAGTTCGGCGGGACCTCCGTCGGTTCTGCCGCAGCCATTCGACAAGTGGCCACTATCGTCGCGGCGGCTCAAGCACGGCATCCGTTGGTGGTAGTCTCGGCCGTGGGCGGCGTGACCAACGAGCTGTATGCGCTCGTGCGCAAGACCTTGGCTGGCGAGTCGACGGCCGAGGCCTTGGAAGCCCTCATCGCCCGCCATAAGGCTCTCGCCACCGAGCTCCACACCGCGCACAGCAGTTTGGAACCGCTATTTGCCCAGTTGGCCGACATCGTGCGTGGCATCGCGTTGCTCGGCGAGTGCACACCTCGCGCCCACGATCATGTGGCGAGCTTCGGCGAACGGCTTTCCGCACGCTTGGTAGCGGCGTACTTCGTAACCCAAGGCCTGCCAGCACTGGCTCTCGACGCGTGGGACGCTGGCCTCCATACCGACCGACGCTTCGGCAGCGCACGCCCCTTGCCCACCTGTGAACAGTCGATCCGCCAAGCCATCGGGCCTTTGGAAGGTCTGCCCGTGGTGACGGGCTACATCGGTCGCACGGGCCAGGGCGAGATCACGACACTTGGACGCGGAGGTAGCGACTACTCGGCAGCCATCTTTGGCGCTGCACTCGGCGTAGACGAGATCCAAATCTGGACCGATGTCGACGGTGTGATGAGCGCGGATCCGCGCAAGACCCGCACAGCGCAGCGCGTGGACACCATGAGCTTCGCAGAGGCGGCCGAGCTGGCTTTCTTTGGGGCCAAGGTGCTGCATCCGGCCACAATGCAGCCCGCGGTCAAGCGCGACATTCCTATTCGCGTGCTGAACACCTTTGCACCGCAGGTCGCGGGCACGCTGGTGACGGCGCGTCTCGCGCCCCATCAACGGCATGTCAAGTCGATTGCGACCAAGGATCGCATCCGCGTGGTGAACGTAGTGGCCAGCGAGATGCAGTTTCAGTGGGGTTTTCTGGCCAAAATCGCCTCGGCATTCGAACGGCACGAAGTGGTTGTCGACGCCATCGCCACCAGCGAAGTGTCCGTTGCCTTGACTGTCGATGCCGACACCAAACTCGAGGCGCTAGTCGCTGACTTGAGTGCCCACGCAGAGGTCGAAGTCATTGAGCAGGTCGCCTTAGTGTCCTTGGTAGGAGAGGAGCTGCAGGATCGCCGCGGTTTCGCAGCCGAAGTGTTCGAGACGCTGTCTGAGTTGGATGTGTCACCGCGGCTTGTCAGCTATGGCGCCACCGGCAACAACCTCTCGTTTGTGGTCGACACGAGTAGCCTGCCGAAGGTCGTGACAGCGCTCCATGCCAAGCTGTTCGAACGCGAAAGCTGAGAGCCACGCGTGCTCGTTCTGATCGACAATCACGACTCGTATGTGCACAACCTTGCGCAGTTGCTGCGGACCTTGGGCGCCGCCGTGCAGGTGCTGCGCAACGACGCTTGCGTGCCCGCCGACATCTGGGCCTTGCGCCCAGAGGGATTGGTGCTCTCGCCGGGCCCGGGATCACCCGCCAACGCGGGTGTCCAGCCGCAACTGCTGCGCGAATTGCCTGCGCACCTGCCGGTCTTCGGTGTGTGCTTAGGACACCAAGGACTGCTGGAAGAAGCGGGTGCCCACATCATTCAAGACACACAACCCGTGCATGGACGCACCTCGCGGGTGCGACATGATGGCTCGACCTTGTTCCATGGTGTGCCCTCGCCGTTTGAGGCCATGCGGTACCACTCGCTCATCGTCGACGAGCACACCATCCGCACGCCTTGGCGCAGCACCGCTTGGACCGAATCGGGTGTGGTGATGGCTTGTGAACATGAGCTGCTGCCGCGCTTTGGTGTGCAGTTCCACCCCGAGTCGTTCCTAACTCCCGAGGGAGCGCGCATCGCTCGGAACTTCCTTGCCGTATGCTCGAAGCCATGGATGCCCAGCCGATGACGGCCCAAACCTATGCGACGTCCCTAACCTATGTACAGTGGCGCGACCACATCAGCGCCGAGTCGAGCAAGCGTCGACGCGTGCAAGACCCGGAACGCCTGCGGGATTTGGTGCATGTGGACTCGTGGCGTCGCGAACGCTTCCTGGCGGCAACGCAAGCACCACGCTTCCTGGCGTTGCGCCAACGGCGTGCAGTCCCGTGGAGCAACAGCACTCTTTGTGAAGTACCAGAGCCTGGGCGCTTCGCTCCAGCACGCGCGGCACGCACAGGACCGCGCTGGCACGCACGCTTGGCAGACGCCAAGCCCCACGCGAAGTTGGTGTATGTAGGCACCGACCCGCTGCGCGACCAAGGTGCTTTGGAGGATCTGCGAGCCTGTGAGTTCTCGCGCCTGCATCGCGTGCGCGATGGCGGCGTACTGGACGAGGATATGGTGCTGGAGAGCTTTCTCTACGGCGCAGATTCCATCGTGCTGGAGGCCGTGTTGCTGGATGACGCCCAACTGGCTCACCTGCGTGCCTTCGTACGCGAGCTGGGCGCAGCGGTCCACATCGTGGTACGCCAAGTAGCCGATGCGGCCCGCGCTGTGGCAGTAGAGCCCGAAGCCATCCTCGTCGATGCACGCCATCCATTCACCGGTCAAGTAGATGCGACACTCCATACGCAGGTGCTGCCGAGCGTGCCGAAGACGGTGATCGCTCTGGCCGCAGGTGGCTTGGACTCGCCTGCTCTACACGCCAACATCTGGGGCCTAGGAGCGCGTGGACTGGTACTAGGCGACGAGCCAGCTGCCGCTGTGGATTGGTCGGCAAGTGCGCTCCATCCCTAGAGCACCGCTCGGGCATCGATGCCTAGTGGCCTTCGTGCGGCTGGTGGCATGGTTAGGCCGCACACGCGCAGAGCCCGATGGATCCAAGCACTGCCGAGTCGGCCCGTGGACCGTGCTTATCGAAAGCAGCCGACCGGATGGACGCATCGAGCGCACTTGGTATGGGCGCCACAAGCTGCGCAGCGAAGTACTGCACACTGACGCACGCCACAGGCTGACGCGCGACGGCGAATGCGTCGAGTGGCGCACAACGAGTGCACGCTACGAAACCTCGCATTGGTTGCGAGGCGTGCGTCACGGTCCCTACCGGTTGCTTTGGCCCAATGGTCGCACACGCGCCTATGGGAGCTTCGTGCATGGCCGCGCCGATGGAGAATGGTGGTTCACTCGCCGCGACGGTGCGCTCGATCGTGCGCGCACCGGTCTATGGCGCGACGGCCACCGCATTGGTGGCCTCAAAGGCTTCAATGACTGGTTGGGCAGTCCGTAGGTGCTTACTTCGAGATGAGGAAGTGCGCGATGTCATCATCACGCATGACATAGTCGCGGCCTTCCACGCGCAGCTTGCCCGCGGCCTTGATGCCGGCTTCGCTGCCATAGGCGACCAAGTCGTTGACGGAATACACCTCTGCGCGGATGTAGCCCTTCTCAAAGTCGGTGTGGATCTTGCCTGCCGCCACAGGGCCCGTGTCACCCTTGTGGATCGTCCAGGCTCGGATCTCGATCTGCCCAGCCGTGAAGAAGGTCTGCAGGCCGAGCAAGTTGTACGCCGAGCGAATCAAGCGATTGAGACCGGGTTCCTTCATGCCCAACTCGGCGAGGAACGCGCCACGATCTTCCGCCGGCATCCGCATCAACTCACCTTCGATGTCGCCGCAAATCGGCAGCATTTGCGCACCTGTGGCCTGGGCATGTGCACGCACGATCTCGGCCTCGGGCGAGGCCCCCTCCATGTCGTCATCCGACACATTGGCGACATACAACACCGGCTTGATCGTGATCAAGAACAGCGGATCAATCGCCTCGCGTTCTTGCGGTGTCCAGCTCAAGCCACGCAGCGACACACCGCGCTCAAGCGCGTCCTTCGCCTTCTCGAGCGCGACCTTGTGCGCCATGGCTTCCTTGTCTTGGGCCTTGGCCTTCTTAGCAACGCGCTCGACAGCTTTGGAGACCGTCTCGAGATCAGCCAATTGCAGCTCAAGCTCAATGATCTCGATGTCACGCTTGGGATCTACGCTGCCCGAGACATGGATGATGTCGCCCTTCTTGAAGCAGCGCACCACATGCAAGATGGCGTCGCACTCCTTGATGTTGCCAAGGAACTTGTTGCCCAAGCCTTCCCCTTGCGAAGCACCCGCCACCAAGCCGGCAATATCGACGATCTTGACACTCGTCGGCACGATGCGATCGGTCTTGATGTACTTGTGAATGATGCTCAAGCGCTCATCCGGCACATCCACCACACCTACGTTCGGCTCGATGGTGCAGAACGGATAGTTGGCACTCTCGGCCCCTGCTGCCGTGATGGCATTGAAGATGGTGCTCTTTCCAACGTTCGGCAGACCGACGATTCCGCAAGCGAGGCCCATGATGCGTTTCCCTGTAGCGCGCCTAGTGACTGTCCTGTGATGTGGACTGTCCCGTGGTTACTTTCCCGTCGTTTTCGGGGTGAAGAGTCTAGCTAGTCTCCGGCGTAGCCGATGCGGGCAAGCTCGTTCTTCGAAGCAGGATCCAAGCGCAACTCAGCACGAGGCCGTTCTGCAGCCTCTGTGCGGGCATGGCGTGCCAGCAACTGCTGGCGCAGAGCCGCACCCTGCGCGGGATCCAGCGGCGTCAAGGCACCGCTGTTCCACGCGTAGGTTTGGCCATCCTTGCCGCTGGCGATGTACTTGAGGCCCGCGTCAAACAAGGCCTTGTGCTCGCGATCCCCCCACAAGATGGCCTCAGCGGTCACACGGCGGTCATCCGCAAGCGCACGCCCCTGCAGCAACGGCACAAGACTGACGCCGTCCGCCAAAGCATGCGGAGCCTGCCACCCCAGCAACTCGGCCAAGGTCGGGTACAAGTCCAACGTGCGCACGCGTGTGGCAATGCGCTGGGCCGGCACACGACCAGGCCACACGATCGCAAAAGGCACGCGCAGCAGCTCTTCATGCAAGGCATGGCCGTGATCACAGCCACCATGCTCCCAGAACTCCTCGCCATGGTCGGAGTGCAGGATCACCACGGTGTTGTCCAGTTCTCCTGACACACGCAAGGCCTCGAGCAGACGCCCAAGTTGCGCATCGGCGTAGGCGATCTCGCCGTCGTACAGGTCGGAACACAAGCGACGCAGGCTCTCATCGGCTTGCGCCCGCAACGCACCTAATGAAGGCGGCCACGCCGGCAAGTCCTCGACCTTCGTACCCGCAAAGCGCTCGTCATACGGCGGCGGCGGCGCATAGGGCATGTGCGGATCAATCAGGTGCACAAAGGCCAACCACGGTTGCTTGGCATTGTCGGCAATCCATGCTTGCGCAAGGTCCACGCCGGCCTTCGCACCGCTTTGGTAGCGCACCCAGCGATCGAAGCCACGGTCGACACCCGCGCTCGCGCCGATGTAGGGATTGCAGTAGAACCCCGCAGTACGCCAACCAGCACCACGCGCCGCTTCCGCTAGCGTGCCCACATCCGGCCGCAGCAACTCGGTGGTCTTCTTGGGCGCGACCTCGTCGGTGCCAAAGCGTGCTTCACGTTCGCTCACCACCCCTGCGCGATGATCGGCAGGCAACAAACTCGTGAACAGCGACGCATACGAAGGCAGGGTCCACGGCGCGCTGCTGTAGGCCCACTCAAACAAGGTCCCGCCCGCCACCAAACGGTCTAGATGTGGCGATGTCTCACGCGTGTAGCCATAGCATCCCAGCCGATCCGCGCGCAGCGTGTCGATCGATAGCAGCAGCACATTGGGCGCATCGGCAGCGGGCACCTTGCGATCGCGCCACGCCACGGGGATGCCAAAGACGCCGCGCACCAAGGCAGCATCAGCTGGTGAAGCTCCGATGACGCGCGCAGCCAGCACGATGCGCACTGCGCCAGCGGGCAGAGCCAGGCGTGCAGGTGCAGCAAACGGAGCACCACTCTCCCACTCACGCAAAGTCGCGCTGCGCAGGAAGACCTGCTCACCGGCGGTGCCACTCTGGCCGTCCACACGTGCAGACAGCTCGACCACCACAGAGCGATCGACTTGCGGGGCTTGCGTGAGATCCACACCAGCCTCGACCAACCACGCACCTCCATGCGTGGCAGGCACATGGATCTCGCGCTCGGCCCCTAATGGCACGGCCCACACATCCATGGCGAGAGCGGCGATACGCTGTTCCTCGGCCCGCGAGCGACGCACATCTTCTTGAGCGTCGATACGCTCATCCGGAGCGCGCAACTCGACGCGCGCCACACGCGGCGGATCGAGCTTGGTGCAAGCAGCGACCAAGACAAGCGCAGCCAGAGGTCCGAGGTGACGCACCATGCAAACAGTCTAGCGCGCAGGCGCCAAGCGGTAGAGCCCGTGCCGTCCCACCGTATCGGTCAGCACCAACTCATACGGACCGCCATCGGCAAGCAAGCAACCGCGCTGCTGCATGATGGGCACGATGCCCACGATCCACTGCGGCGCGGCTGTGCGCGGCATCTCGCGCGAAGGAGCGATCTCCTCGGCCCGCAAGCCCCGATCGAGCAGTTTGTAGATGGGTACCTTGTCGAAGGCGACACCAATGCGCTCACCTGCTTGGTGTGAGCTCGCCAGACGTTGGTACAGCTCGGTGTCGCAGTGGCGTTGATCCTTGGGCTGTTCCGAGGCGCGTTGGTAGACCGTGCGCAAGAAGAAGGTCCCTTCCATGGCACCAAACAGGGTGCTGTAGGAGGCGACGAACGCCCAGCCCAGCACGGCGACAGCTGTGGCCCTGCGCAAGGCAAGCCCGGGAAAGGCCATGGCTCCGCGCGCTGCGAGCAAGCAGGTCAAGGCCACCGCGGGCAGGTAGATGCGCAACAAGAAGGCATCGCCGAACAGCGTCAATAGAACTAGACAACCGAGTAGTGCTGTTCCCACCAACCACACGCAAGCACGGCGCGATTCACGCCACAGCGCCACGCTGCCAAAGAGAGCCAAGCCCAGCACCAACCAGCCCACCAGCTCGGCCGCGCGCTGCTCGCCCCACAAGTCAGCCAGCGTGCGTTGCTTGAGCTCCAACCACGGCAACTGCGCGCGTCCGGCAGGATCAAACCAGTACTTCTGGGCAAACGGCGACCACAAGTACAGAGCCAAGGTCGCGGCCCCGACCGGCACGCAGCCGAGCACATAGGCGAGCGTACGGCGCTGCCACAGGCGAGCCCACAACGAACCGTCCTCCGGCAGAGGTGCTGCCACACGCAGGACGAGCACCACCACGCTGGAGGCCACGATCCACGGTGCCACGTTCTCTTGCCAGCCCCAGGCCAGGCACGAGGTCGCGGCCAAAGCCACACCCGACCACGCGGCGCAGCGTCGCGAAAGCGGTCGCGGATCACCAACCAGACGCCATGCCACCGCCAAGAAGCCCAAGTAGAAGGCTGTAAAGCCCGCTTGACCCCAGCCCGTGCGGCCGTAGAAAACCAACAGCGGGTGCATGGCCACAAGAGCGGCCCCCGACAAGGCAACCGCAACTTGGCCCGGGAAGACACGCCGCGCCAGCAGCCAAGCAAACCAGATACCCAGCAGCGAGGTGAGCACACTCGACCAGCGCAGCGCCTCGATCGCACCCAAGCCTCCGCGCCACAAACAGCGCGTCAGCCACTGATGCAGGTAGCTGTGCTGGTAGGTGTTGATCTCATCGGCATAGTTCGCGAAGAGCTCGCGCAACCACGCCACATCCTGCGCCGGCCAGTTCCACACATCGAGACCGCGCTCCAATGCGTGGATGCGTGCCGAGTGCAGGTACGAACCATCGTCAGGTCCGTTGCGGAAGGCCCCCAAATCCGCGGCACGCAGCCAGACAGCGACAACGAGGATCGCGACGAACGCAATCCACGCTACACGCGTCGGGCGCTCCGTCTGCGCACTCACGGCAAGGCGATGCAGTCGATCTCGACCAACGCGCCGCGCGGCAAGCCCGCGACCGCCACGGTCGCTCGCGCCGGCGGGCAGTCACCGCTGAAGTGGCGTCCGTAGACTTCGTTCATCGGGCCGAAGTGTTCCATGGTTGTCAAATACACTGTACACTTCACGACCTTGGACAGGTCCGTACCCGCAGCAACCAGCACGGCGGACAGGTTCTGCAGCACGCGCTCTGTCTGCGCAGCCACATCGCCCTGCAGGAACTGTCCCGTCGCGGGATCGAGCGCGATCTGTCCGGAACAATGGACAAAGCCACCGGCCAAAATGGCTTGGCTGTAGGGACCAATGGCGGCGGGGGCGTGCGGTGAGGTGATTCTCTGCTTCATGGTGTGCTTGGCTTGCGCGCTAGGGCTGCGGCCACGGGCGGCGGCACGAAACGCGCCACATCGCCACCATGAGCCGCAATCTGCCGCACTAGGGTGCTGGACACATGCGCGTAGTCGCCCTGCGGCACCAGCAGCACCGTGTCGAGGCCCGCAAGGTCGCGATTCGTGCGGGCCATCGCCATTTCGTAGTCAAAATCGGTGCCGCTGCGCACACCGCGCACGAGCACGTCGGCGCCACAGCTGCGCGCTGCATCGACCACTAGGCCCGTGGCCTGCACGACCTCGACACCGCTCAGGCCGACGACGCACTGGCGCACCAGCTCGACGCGCTCGGCGGCGCTGAAACGGCTGTGCTTGGCAGGATCGTGGGCCACGCCTACGGTCACACGCCCGAACAAAGCCTGCGCACGACGCACGAGATCGAGATGCCCTAGCGTGAAGGGATCGAAGCTGCCGGCGAAGAAGGCATGGGAGGCCATCGGACAGGAATCCTACGCATTTCCGGGGGACGGTGCGACCTAGCCGTGCGTCAGGAAGGCGTGGATAGCACGCGTACCCCTACTTTGGCTGGCTGGATCGAGCGCGGCGGCTCGCGGCGTGCACTAGCGCTATGCGGAACGGCCTTGCTGGGCGGCGGGTGGTGCGGTGCTCAAATCGCCAGCGAAGCTACCGAGGCATGGCCGCTGTGGTTAGTGTCCCTCGCCACCGCAAGTCTGCTGTTGGGGCTGTGCTGCGCGCGCGGCACGTGGGTGTGGATGTGCTTGCTCCTTGCCACTGCTGCGCTGGCCTGTGCACGTGCGGTGGACGCGACCGATCGCTGGCTGCCTTCGTCAAGCGCGACCCTTGTGGGACCTGGGTTTGGACAGCAGGGACCCATGGAGCAAGCGCGCCTAGGACAAGCGTGGTGGACCGTGCCCGAGGGCAGCTTAGGCACCGGCGATCGGGTCGTGCTCGTGGCGCAGCCTGCGGTCGAGTGCTGGGCCGAAGGGCCAGTTCCCGGTCCGCGCAGACAAAGCCCGCAACTTGAGCGTATCGAACCACCCGTAGAAGCGCTGGTGCGAGTGGAAGCCGGCGGCACCGCTCTGAGCGCTTCAGTGCGCAGTGCGGCCACAGCCGTGCGCGCGGCACTACTGGAGCGCTGTGATGCCATCGCGCATCTCGATGCGCGCGGATTGGTCGCAGCACTGCTGCTCGGCGATGTGATGCGTTTGCGCGACGAAGTGCCGTCACTCTTCAAGCGTACGGGCACCTATCATGTGCTGGCGGTTTCGGGCTTTCAGGTGGCCTTGCTTGCCGCGCTCTTGGTGCTGCCCCTCGCTCGTCTCGTGTCGCGACTGGTGCACATGAGTCTGCGCCGAGAACTGCCGCCCGAGCCGCTGGCGCTCGTGGCGCTGCTTGTGTTCGTGGCCTTGGTGGGTGGTGGTGCACCGATTGTGCGCGCAGCCGCGTGCTTTGCCTTCGGGCTGATTGCAGCGCGCCTGCGGCCTGCACAACCGGTGCTGGTGCATGGACGCGCTGTCTGGCTCGAGCGGCGCGTGGATGCCTTGAGCGTTTGGTGGCTGGCGTTGATCTTGGAGGTCCTTCTGCGTCCGCAAGCACCTGTGTCGTTGTCCGTGCAGTTGTCGTTCGGAGCGACCTTGGGCCTGTTGTTGGGCACGCGCTGCGCCTCCGCGAGCTTGCGTGGTTGGTGGGGAGATTCGGCAGCGACTGGCGCAAGGCATGTAGCCCAAGCACTCTGGCGGCGAACCATGGCGGTCGGAGCGACTGCCATCGGTGCCTCGATCGCCGCTAGCTTGGCGACACTGCCGTTCTTGTGGACGCTGGAGCAGGAATGGGCGCCCATCGGCATCTTGGCCACTCCACTGGTGTTCCTGCCGATGTGCGTGCTGCTGTTCTATGGATGGGTATGGATCTCCCTACCGTTCCTGCCCGAAGCACCGCTGGACTGGGCGGCAGAGCTGATGCTGGCGCTCCTACATGCCTGTGATGCGCTGCCTGGCTCGCCTAGCGCGCTACCTGCGCGACCGCTGTGGCTGCTGGCCGTAACCGTGGGCTGCACGCTGGCGGCGATGGCGCTCCAAGCGAGTGCCGTTCGTCAGCGGGCCGCGCGCATTGCAGCTTGCCTGTGGGTGGTGCTGTTGGTGCCCTGGACTACGGCTCCTCGTGCCGTAGAGGTCCACGCACTCGCCGTGGGTGCAGGCTCGTGCACGGTGGTACGAGGACCGGGGCTGGGAGTGTGGATCATCGATGCCGGCTCGCGCGATCGACGCGGTGTCGCGCAAGAGGCGCTCGCTCCGCTTCTGGCTGCGTGGGAGTGCACAAAAATTCACACCATCGCCACCCATGGTGATCGAGACCACGACGGAGCTCTGCCATGGGTTGGGGCGCACAGGCTGCCGCGGCTGCACGCGGGACACCTGTCAAAAGAACTGGACAGGGCTCTCACAGCCACGACGCGCCACATCGACACCACCACCGGAGCGGTGCGCGTGGTACAGCCCACTGGCGAGAACGGCCGCTGCGAGCTGTGGCTGGAACGCGGCCTCGACCGCGAAGGCAACGAGGGCTCGCGCTTTGTGCGCCTGCGCACGCCCTCGCAGACCTTGCTCGTGTGCGGTGATGCCGAGGCAGAAGGACTGGAGGCTTGGTTGGAGCAAACCCCGCGAGAAGCCGTCGATCTACTGGTCTGGCCGCATCATGGCGCCGACTTCTTGCTAGCGCAGCGCTTGTTGAGCAGCGTCCAGCCAGCAGAAGTGTGGTTCTCGTCGTCGCTGGAGCAGCCGCCAGCCGTACACGCGCTGGGGGCGCAGGTTTGGCGTTCCACGGCTAGTGGACCACTCCAACTGACTTGGGAACTAGATGGCTGCGAGCCTTAGGCCTGCTTGGGCAGCAGGGCATCCAGCATGCCCTTGAAGCCCTGCACCGCGGTGCGCTGCATGTAGAGCTCCAAGCCACGCTCGGCGCCCAGCTCCTCGCCCCCACCTGCGCGGCCAGGACCGCCGTGGATCGAATGCGGCAACACCATGCCCGGCGGCAAGGCTTGGTCCGCGTTCTTGTCCGAGGCCAGCCACACGCGGCCATGCCACGGAGCCGCCTCGAGTGTAAAGCGCTCACTCCACGCGGCATCATTGCTGTACGCGCTGCACACCAAGCCGCCGCCGCCCTTGTTCACCAGCGCCGCTGCGGCCGTGGCATCGCCCTCGTACGGCAAGAGGCTCGCGCAAGGGCCAAAGACTTCTTCCGCATGATGCGCGGGGTCGGCCGCGTCGCGCGCCACGATCAACGTAGGCGCCAAGAACCAACCCTTCGGATAGAGGCGCGCAGCACCCCCGCACGCCACTGTGCCATGCGCAGCCAAGCGCGCGATGCCCTTGCTGACATCCTCGAACTGCGCCTTCGAGGCCACAGGCCCCATGCGCATCTTCTCGTCCGCCGGATCACCGACCGGAATGCGCGACAGCGCATCGACCAGGTCGGCTTGCACCTGCGCGGCGCGCTCCTTCGGCACAAAAATACGGCGCACCGCTGTGCACTTCTGACCCGTCTTTTGGGTCATGTCGAGCGCCACATTGCGCAAGAACAGCGCGTACGTCTCGCTGCTCTCTTCGACATCCGGAGCCAACACCGCCGCGTTCAGCGAGTCGCACTCCAAGGTCACATGCACGTTCTGGCGCACGAGATTCGCATTGCCGCGCAACTTGGCGCCGGTCGCGGAGCTGCCGGTGAAGGCGAGCACATCGTGCGGGCCAAGGTGGTCCAGCATGTCACCCAGCGAGCCGCACACGAACTGGAACGAACCCTCGGGCATGATGTTCGCCTCGACGATCAGCTCCGCAATGCGCGCCGCCAGCATCGCCGTGGGAGTGCCCGGCTTCTCGATCACGGGCACGCCCGCGAGGATCGAGCAAGCGAACTTCTCCATCATCCCCCACGCCGGGAAGTTGAAGGCGTTGATGTGCACCGCCACCCCCGGGCGTGACACGCGCACATGCAGACCCGAATGGCGCGCAGTGCGACCCAGCTGCACACTCTCGCCATCGACCAAGTGCGTGCGCGCGCCGAGCTTCTCGCCCAGACTCGCGTAGAAGGTCAAGGTGCCCGTCGCCCCATCGATGTCAAATTTGCCATCACCACGCGTGGTGCCACCGTTGATGCGCGACAGCTCGATCAAGGCATCGCGCTGCGCATGGATGGCAGCCGAGCACTTGGCCAGCAAGGCACCGCGTTCCGCGAAGGTCAGGGCGCGCAGGTGCCGGCCACCCACCTCGCGGCCAAAGCGAACCACCTGCGCGTAGTCGAGTCCCGCGCTGGAGGCTTGGGCCACCAACTCCTCAGTCACAGGGTTCTCCAGGCTCTGAAAGCCGCCGGTAGCGAGATGGCGTGAGCCGAGTACAAAGGAAGGCAGGGTCTGCATGGGGGTCCTTTCGCGCGTGCGAGGGCGAACAGTCTAACGCTGAGGAGGACAGCACGGAAACGCCGTCAGGAAAGGACTACGGAGCGCAAGGACTGAGCACTACGCTGCTGGGGCACATGCAGCACGACGCACTCGAGGTCCCGGCCGCAGCACGGCCTTTCGCACCTGGCTTGTACGCCGGCCAAACAGCGGTCATCACTGGTGGAGCCAGCGGCTTGGGCCTGGAGCTGACGCGCGCTTTGGCGCACTTGGGCGCGACGGTGCTCGTCCCCTCGCGCGATGCCGCCAAGCATGCGCCGCTCTTGGAGGAAGCCGCAGCACGCAACTGGCGCATCGAATGCGCGGTGCTTGATGTGCGCGACAACCATGCTGTCGATCGCTACGCAGCAGCCATGCTCGCCAGCCATGGCCGCATTGATCTTCTGGTCAACAACGCAGCGGGCAACTTTGTGTGCCCCAGCGAGCGCCTGTCGGCCAATGCATGGCGTGCGGTCCTGGGCATCGCGCTGGATGGCACCTTTTATTGTTCAAAGGCCTTCGGGCGCGGCATGCTCGCGGCCCAACGCGGCGCGATCCTCAACATCGTGGCGACCTATGCGTGGACCGGCATGCCGGGAGTCGCGCACTCTGCTTCGGCCAAGGCCGGCGTGTTGGCGCTCACCAAGACGATGGCCGCCGAGTGGGCTGGACGCGGCGTACGCGTGAACGCGATTGCGCCAGGCCCCTTCCACAGCAAGGGCGCCAAACAGAACCTGTGGCCGAATGAAGAGGTCAAGGCGCGCATGGAACGCGAGATCCCGATGGGGCGCTTCGGCACAGCCGAAGAGGTGGCCGCGCACTGCCTCTGGCTGCTCTCGCCGTACTCCGGCTGGGTCACGGGCGAGTGCTTCGTGGTCGACGGCGGCGGATCATTGGGCAAAGGCATGTGGCTCCCCGGAGAGCGCCTCGCCAGCGTCAAGCAAACCTGACAGTAGCGAACATGAGCACGCACTCTCACGACCGTCGTCACTTCGACACCGAACGAGCCAATGAGCGCAGCAGCGAGCTAGATGCGCTCACACTGGACGCAGCCTTCGATGTCATGAATGCCGAGGATGCGCTAGTACCCTTGGCTGTGGCCCAAGCTAAACCAGCCATCGTGCAGGCCATCGAGCTGGTCGTCGCTGCTCTACGCCAAGGTGGGCGACTGATCTATGTAGGCGCCGGGACAAGTGGACGACTTGGCGTGCTGGATGCTTCGGAATGCCCGCCCACGTTCCGCACGCCCCCTTCGCAAGTGGTGGGCCTCATCGCCGGTGGTCAAGTCGCCTTGACAAGTGCAGTCGAAGGCGCCGAGGACGATCGTGCTGCTGCAATGCGCGACTTGGAGGCACGCGCCCTCGAGGCGCGTGATGTGGTCTTTGGCATCGCCACGGGCGGCACTACACCGTATGTGCACGGCGCCATTGCGTATGCCAAGGAGCGTGGCGCGAAGACCATCTTCTTCGCCTGCGTGCCGCAGGAGCAGTGCGCCGACGCGGCCGATGTGTCGATCCGTGTGCTCGTTGGGCCCGAGGTGCTGGCCGGTAGCACGCGCTTGAAGAGCGGCACGGCCACCAAGCTCGTGCTCAACATGGTCACGACGCTCGCCATGACGCGGCTGGGGAAAGTCCATGGCAACTTGATGGTCGATGTCGTCGCGACCGCGAATCACAAGCTCTGGCAACGCGGCATCGCGCTCGTCTCCAAGCTCACCGGTCTCGCCCACGCCGAAGCCGAAGCGTTGTTGAAGAACGCCGACGGTCATGTGAAAACCGCCGCAGCGATGCATCATCTACGCTGCACTCGCGACGAGGTGCAGCAGGCCCTCGAACAAGCGCACGGTTCGCTGCGCGCCCTCGGCGTGCCCGTCAGCAACCCGCGCTAGCTACCGTCAGCGCAGCGCGAGCTGGCGGCGCACTTCCGCAAGGAACGGCTCCCAATCAAAGCCGGGGCCCGGGTCCACCTTGTTCGTTTGGATGTGATAGTGGCCAAGAATGCCGCTGAAGTTCTGCCACTCTTCGTCCGACATGGCGCGGTTCAGCACATGACCATCGGCATCGCGCGGCGCTTCGGGAGCTAGGCGCGGGAACTCCTTGCACAACGCGGCGGTCAGCGCGATCAAACTCGCGTATTGCTGGGGCGTGTAGTCGTATTGCTCCAACTGCTGGCCTTGGATTTCGCCGCGCACCAAAGCAGGGCGCGCCGGCCGACCGACGAAGCCCTCGGTACGCACACCTCCGGTCCCGAAACGCTCGGGCAAGGCGATGTACGGTCCACCTGCATCGCGCTTGTACCACTCATCGATGGGCGATTTGGCGAACGGCGCATAGGCGCCGATATGCGCGATCTCCACGCCAATCGAGCGTGCGTTGCTCTTGGTGGCGTGAAAGGCCTGCTCACGCAAGTCCATGGTCTGGTAGATCGTGCCATCGATATCGAGCAGGAAATGCACCGAAAGGCCGCGTTGATCGTGCAGAACCTTGAAGCAGGTGCTCGCCAGCCCACAAACATCGTAGTGCAGCACGAACTGATCGACGACGCGTGCCAGCTCGATGGGATTCGTCTCGTTGGGCTGGATCAGTTGCAGCTCTCTGCTGCGGCGACCGGGCTGGTAGCGTTCGCCTTGCGGGCTCTTGTCGTTGACGGGACCAAAGCGTGGGGTTGTGGTATACGCGTTGTAGCCTGGATAGTCGGTCCACAGGACGACCGGCGCGTTCACGGGCACTTTTTGCCCGCATACCACAATGTGCCCGCGCGCCGGCGGCGGCGGTGGTTCGGCGGGCAGGTCCGCAGATGCGGAAGTGGTCGCACGGCACGCAGCGAGCGTCGCGCAAGCCAACAGCAACAGAACGATCGACAGAGGCGTGCTCCCGAGGTTCATGGGTACAAAGGCTAGCGCATTCGTCAGGCGACGAGAAATCTGGCTTTGGTGGGACGCAGGGCCTGCCCCATTCGTCAGGCCAGCGTGGAGACAACACGCACCATGGGAGCCTGCCTGACGGGCGCAGGGGCTGAACTCGTAGGAGTGGAGGCCCGCTTTGACACGCGCGAACGCGAACGCATTGAGGTCGTGCTGACGGGGCTGCCTGACTCAGTGCTGAAAGAGTCGCGTTCGCGGTTGGAGTGCGCCTTGGCTGCGTGTGGCTTGCACCTACCCCAAGGGCGCTTGTGGTTGAACTTGGTGCCGGCATCACGGCGCAAATCGGGCGAGAGCCTAGATCTGCCACTCGCGGTCGCAGCTGCGGCCGCGACGGGACACATCCCTGCTGCGGCGGTGCGCAAGGTGCTGTTCTTGGGGGAGCTCGGCATCGATGGGATGCTGCACGCTGTGCCGGGGGGCTTGGCCGCGGCCTTGGCAGCTAAAGAGCTGGGGATCGAAGACCTCGTCGCTCCTCCTGCGACCGCCATGGAAGCTGCTGCTGTGGAGGGCATCACGGCCTACGGTGCGCGCTCCTTGGCGGCGGCCATAGCGCATGTCACGGGAGTGCGCTGCTTGAAGCCACTTTCGGCCGCGGATGCAGGTCCAGCGGTGCGCACCTCGGGACCATCGCTGGATGAAGTGCGCGGCCTAGACGATGCCAAGTGGGCGCTAGCCGTGGCTGCGGCTGGCGGTCATGGGGTGTTGTTCGTTGGGCCACCAGGTGCCGGTAAGAGCTTGTTGGCGCGCCGGTTGGTGAATCTCCTGCCCCCACCCGACATGCCCGAGCGATTGGAGCTCACGCGCGTGTTGTCTGCCAATGGCCGCTGGCCGGGTGGCTTGGCCAAGGAGCGACCGTTCCGTGCCCCCCACCATTCGACCTCGTGTGCGGGACTGGTCGGTGGCGGCCCACAGGCGCTCGCAGGCGAAGTCACGCTGGCTCATGGTGGCGTCCTGTTTCTTGATGAACTGCCGGAGTTTCGACGAGATGCCTTGGAAGCACTGCGCCAGCCACTGGAAAGCGGTGTGGTGCAGCTGTCCCGAGCACGCACGCGCGTAGAGCTCCCGGCACGCTTTCAGCTGATCGCTGCGATGAATCCGTGTCCGTGCGGTTGGCGAGGGCATCGCAAGGTGCCGTGCCTGTGCAGTCCACACGCTGTGGCGCGGTACCGCGCCAAGATTAGTGGGCCGCTGCTCGACCGCATCGATGTGTGCGTAGAGGTGCAGCCACCCGAATTCGATGAGCTTGTGCCGCAGGAGCGTGCGCATCTAGCCAACGAGCGCGAGCTGCCCTCCGCTACGCACACCGAAATCCAGCTGTGTGCCCGTGTGGATGTCGCTCGCGTGCAAGCCCAAGCACGGCAGGGCAACACGCCGAATGCCCGGCTTTCGCCGGGCGAATTGGAGGTAACTACACCGCTCTGCGAGCGCTCACGCGACCTACTGCGTCGCGCAGCTAAAGCGCGCGCGCTCTCAGCACGTGGCATTCAATCATTGCGACGCGTGGCACGCACCCTTGCTGATCTGGCAGGGCGTGAGCGCGTGGAGCCACAGGATCTAGCAGCCGCGCTAGCCCTACGCGGCACCTTGTAACCCGAGGCTACTCATGACGCAGAGCTTCCACAGGATCCATGCGGGCCGCACGCCATGCAGGGTACAGGCCGAAGATCACACCGATGCCGGCCGAGATAAGGAACGCCAGTACAGGAGCTTGCGGCGTGACCACCGTGCGCATGCCGAACCAGTACTCGACAAACCACGGGATACCCACACCAAGCATGATGCCGAGCAAACCGCCACCCACAGACAGCACGACGGTCTCGACCAAGAACTGCACCACGATGTGACGACGCTGTGCACCGAGCGCGCGACGGATACCAATTTCGCGCGTGCGCTCGGTGACCGTAGCCAGCATCACATTCATGATGCCAATGCCGCCGACCAGCAGCGAAATACCCGCGATAGAGCCGAGCACGATGTTGAAGATGCGCTTGGTTTCCTCTGCGCGCAGCAACAGTTCCAGGGGCACAACGACTTCATAGTCCTTCTGCTTGTGACGACGCGTCAACATTTCGCGCGAAGCGGCAGCCAGCATGGGCACATGCTCTGGCGCGGAGGCTTCGGCGATGATCTCGTGCAACTCAACTTGCTCCATCTCGCGCGAGCCGCTGCGGATCTTCACCTGCGTGTCGCCGAACCACAACCGACCTGTGGACAACGGCAGGAACACCTCTCCGGTCACTTCGCTGCCCGGAGCAGGCGGGTCGCCCGACAGGGGCACGCGCGGCAACAACACACCTACGCAAGTGAAGTACTCGGCCCCGATCTTGATTTGCTCACCAATCGCCGAGCGGAACGGCAACAGGTAACGGGCCACTTCGTAGCCCAACACGCACACATTCAAGCGGCGGCGTTCGTCTTCGGTCGAGAGAAAGCGCCCCTCCGAGAGGGGACGCCCCGTCACATCCGCGTACTCAGGCACAGTCGCGAGGACACGGGGATTGCCTACGCGATCGCCGTAGCGCACCTCTTGCGCCAGTTGACGCACGGGCACAGCGCGGCGCACACCGGGAAAGCTCTCACGCACGCGCTGCAAGTCTGTGTCGGTCAACCCGTAGGACGACACGCGCGTCGACTCGTTCGAGGCCAGGTTCTCCGGCGGCTTGACGCTGCGCAGGATCACATTCTGGCTACCGAGCTTCTTGATCTGTTCCTGAGCCTCTTCGCTGGCGCCTTCGCCGATGGCCAACATCGCCACTACCGAGGCAACTCCGAACAAGACGCCCAAGGTCGTGAGGATGCTACGCAGCTTGTGCAGCAACAAACTGCGCACACCGGTCCGCAAGACAGCTTGGAATCCATGCTTCATACGCGGTTCTCTCGGACTTCCAAGACTTTGCCGTCCTTCAGGCGCAAGGTGCGCTCAGCGCGTGCACCCACCGTGGGCTCGTGGGTTACCAGAAGGATGGTCTTCCCTTCACCATGCAACTCATCAAAGAGATCCAGGATCTCCAACGCTGTCTTGGAGTCCAAATTACCAGTGGCTTCATCGGCCAAGAGAATGGCCGGGTCCGTCACCAAGGCGCGAGCGATCGCCACGCGCTGTTGTTGGCCGCCTGACAGTTCCGTCGGTCGATGGTGGATGCGCTCGCGGAGTCCCACTCGCTCAAGCAAGTGCATGGCCCGTTCTTCGGCATCCGCGGGCGGATCAGCTCGGTATTGCAGCGGCATCAGCACATTTTCCAGTACATCCAACTGCGGGATGAGGTTGTAACTTTGAAAAATGAAACCGATTTCACGGCCGCGCAACGTCGACAACTCGTCGTCAGGCAAAGTGGACACTTCGCGTCCGCGCACGGTGTAGCTGCCCGAGGTCGCTCGGTCGAGGCAGCCGAGGATATTCAGCAGGGTGGACTTGCCCGAACCCGAGGTGCCCATGATGGACCAGTATTCACCTTGGCCAAAGGCACACGACACTCCATCCAGGGCAGCCACTTGGGTGGCTCCCATCTGGTAGACGCGGCGTACATCACGCAGTTCGGCGACGATGGTCTTCAAGACTATGGATGTTTCGCAGTTGGGGGTGTACGCAGCGGTTCAGCCCTGCTTAGGGGCCCCGCCTTCACCTTGAGGGCGAGGTCCACGGGTGCCACGACTGCCGCGGCGCGAGCCATCGGGTGCAGCGCCACCCTCTGGGGCAGTCCCTTGTGTGGGCGTCGGTGCCGTCTGCCGAGGCGGTCCACCAGCACCACGAACATCCGACTCGGCCGCGCCCTTAGGCGTGAAACCGGCAGGGGGAGCCAAAAGTACTTCGTCCCCTTCCTGGAGACCCTCGATGACTTCAACGAAGGTCTCACTTGCCCGACCTACTTTCACGACTCGCTGGTCGACTGTCCCTTGAGCCCCCGCAACAAAGGCGATGGTCTTGCCTTCATGCAGCACCACAGACTGAACGGGAACCTGCAGACACTCATCCACCATGTCCGAGAGGATCTCGACAGAGCAACTCATGCCAGGCCGCATCTCGATGTTGCCATTATCCACCACGATCTCGGTGCGGTAGAGACGCTGGTTGGGATTAGCCCACCACGAGCCTTTGTCCGGCAACAGTGCGACGAATTGCACGCGCCCGGAGAACACTTGGCCTGGCAGTGCATCCACTTGGATGTTGCAGACCTTGCCAATCGTGACTTGCTTCAGCACCGACTCATGGATGCTGGCTTCCACGATCAACCCACCCGTAGTGGGAATGGACAAGATCTCTTGACGCTCACGCACCGTCGAGCCCTCTTGAATCGGCTCGGAGCCACCCATGCGGCCGCCGCCTTCGACCCGAGCGTAGACTACCATGCCAGCGCTGGTAGCCTTGATTTTGGACTTCGCGAGTTGGTCGACATACTTGACGAGCTTCTCCTTCTCGAGATCGAGCTTGCTCTTGCTGCTCGCGAGTGCCGCCTGATAGTCAACGATCTTCGAAGTAGCTTGGAGGCTCGCGCGATCCAAACCACGCTGCGTCTCGCGCAAATCAGCCTCCAACTCGGCGCGCTTGCGCGGCGCGTCATAGTCGACCAACAACTGCATCGTGCGGCGAGCTTGGTCCAGGCTCACTTGAGCCCGCTGGTAATCCAATTCGTCTCGGTCCAGTTCACTTTGGGTCAGAAAGCCCTTAGCAGCCAGCTGCTTAGACCAGTCGTAGGTGTTCTTCGACTTCGCCAGCTCGCCTTCAGCCAGTTTAATCTTCTCCTCCGCCGCGGCTTGCAACTGGGCGTAGTCCCCATTCGCCGCCTCATACTTCTCTTTGTCGATGCGCGCGAAGGTGAGCTTGCGTTCCGCCGCTTCGATATCCGAGCGATTCTGGCTTTCCTGGATGTCGTACTGCGCCTTGGATTTTTGAAAAGAGGCCTCAGCGTTCTGCACCGCAATTTCCTGAGCAACTTTTTTGTCAAGCAAATCGGACGCGTCCAATTCAACCAACAAGTCGCCAGGCTTGACTTGCGTACCTTCAGCAACCAGCCAAAGAATCGTGCTCTGACCCTCGACCTCGCTCTTAACGCTGTTGGCATCGCGAGCGGCCAAGTTGCCACGCTGCACTACGGACACTTTGAGTGGCCCACGACGCACTTTGGCGCCGCGCACAGCACCGTCAACTTGCGTGCCACCGCGACCAAAGGAGAACCACCCCACAACTGCGACGGCGACCACAACAGCCACCCAGATCCATGTGCGCTTCATCCCTCGTCCCTCCGAGCTACATCCATCCAAGCAGCCTCTGCTTGCGCAGCAGCTGGCGTAGCAGGCTCCAGCAGCAAGATGCCGCCTTCATCGACCTGCAAGCGTTCCATATCCAGGTACACCGACATGCGAGCCAGGACCCAATCCACCAACGCGCCCGTGGCTGCGTTGCTGGCCGCCAACAAGGACTCTTCGGCTTCCAGCAAGTCGCGGGTATCCGCGCGACCAGCATCCAATGACAATCGTGCGCTCTCCACGCGCGTGGCAGCCAAGGATTGCGCATTGAGCTGGATCGCGTACGATTCCTCGTTGCTGCGTACCTGACGCAGCGAATCACGCAAATCAGCGCGAATCGTGTCCTCGCTCCGCTCCGCCTCCCGCTGCGCGGCTGTCCAACTGATCAGTGCCGAGCGCGCACTGTTACGCTGAGGTAGCCTCTCCCACGGCGCGGTGAACTGCAGACCCGCAGACCAACCAATGCGGTCGGCGTCGTAGTCCAGCGGCTGCCCCGCTTCACTGGTCGCAGAGGCATCCACCACGAGGGACAAGGACGCCTGCAACGCATCCTCCGCGATCTTCAAGCGGCGCTGCGCGTCATCTACGGCTCCAAGCGTGTTCTTGTAGTCCAAGCGTTCGCCCAGTGCCAACTCAATAGCCAGCGCCTCATCGATAGTCACCGAGCTCGCCCCTGTGGCGACTAGATCCGACAGTCCGCGGGGATCCAGCTCCAATGTGGTACCCACCGGCAAACCAAGAAACAGAGCAAACGCATCGAGTTCCCGCGCATACCGCTCGCGAGCTGACAGCAACTGGTTTTGCGACCGTAACTCATTCTGCCGCGCCTGACCAAACTCAAGCTCGGACAAACGCCCCGCCTCCGCCAACGCTCGGTTACGCTCCGAGAGCTGTACAAGATTTTTGACGTTCACCTCTTGGTTCGTCACCTCATCGCGAGTCTGCAACAAGCGATACCACCGAGAAGCCACATCAAAGGCGAACGTGCGCCGGAAACGCTCGAACGCGCGCGCCTCGTACACCAAATCACGCTCGGCCTGGGTCAAAGGCTCTTGCACGATCTCAGTACCCGCACCAGCCAACAA